>ERZ773022.1393-NODE-1393-length-16276-cov-10.891067_pt1 | contig 16276 bp, 16 predicted proteins | sample MGYA00580839_ERZ773022 | MGnify/ENA primary metagenome ERZ773022 (study PRJEB29015, sample SAMEA2738020) | human oral metagenome | biome: human oral; feature: human-associated habitat; material: dental | place: China | collected 2044 ... | reverse complement strand
CGGAACTGCGGGCCCCGCAGCGGTCCGTGCGGGAACCGAGCGGTTCGCGGTGCTCAGTCGACGAGCCGGGTAGAGCTCACGCGTTGAACGCGAGGGAGCCCTATGCCGTCGAAGGCGCCGTTATCCCGGAGCGTTTCTCGAATATCTCGCGTTCCCGCTGCATGTCCGCATCCGTCAGCGGAACGTAGCGGCCGCTCTCTCGGGTCGCGCCATGGGCCACGCCCCAGTACCAGATGGCCTCGCACCGCGCAACGAGTTTCTCCTGCCTTCGCTGGAACCCGCCCAACGCCACGCCGGCGCCGTCCAAAGCGACGGGCCGCCCTTGACGATCGGCGAGGAAGATCCTGTCTCCGGCTACGAACAGGCTTGAGCGGGACGCGGGCCATGGGAAGCTCCTGCCTGCGGTGCGAATCCCCTCAGGGGTGACAACCACCCGTCGAAAGCATGTGCGGCTCTTATACGCCGGATACGCGATGAGGGCGCCGCCGGAAAGCAAGAGAATCCCTTCAACGGCTGCATTCCGGCTTTCAGAATCGATGTCCGATGAGTCCAGAGAAAAAGCCAAAAGGCATAATGCCCCCATGCAGATGCAAAACAGCTCGCGATCGCAGAGACCTTCCTTGATTCTGCGCCACATCGGTGTGAAGAAGGTCAGTCGCGCCTTGTCGGCCATCTTCTCGCCCCCATGGTTTAGGCGCGCCTGCAGCAGTCCGATGTCCGGCTTTATATCCTTCACATCGAAGGCATTCCACTTCCGCCGGGATATGAAGTACTTCAAGCCGTAGAGGGCGGATCTTCCCCTCGTTCGTGAGTTCTTGGAAACACTGGAACCGATAAGGCAACCGGGCAACCGGATGACGTCATCCGAGGCGCCATTCACCAATACGATCCGAGTCCGATCGATACGACCTTCTGCTGCTTCGCCTTTCATTTCAATCGTCGACAGTTCGAACCTCGAAAGAACCGACGTCCACGGCCGCCGCTCGGTGAACAGCAGCCGCCGCATCTCGACGCCGTCTTCGCTCAGGACGGTTCGGCGCCGCAGTGCATTGGCCGCCCAGATCCCCGGCACACCGAGCAAGACGAGGAGCGAGAAGCCCTCGAGCGGATCGAGGTCGGTCGGGAAACGGCTGACCCACTTCGACATCCCATAGGCAGCCCATGCCGCACAGACGGTGAGCATGAGAACTGCAGCGATTCTGATGCCATTGGAGCGGTGTAGGACCACCTTGCAATCGGAGGCGTCGTCGCCTTGCAGTGTCGCCCAATTCCTCAAAGCTTTGGGCAGGGACGGGGGACGGGCGGCCCGTCGTCCCCGCGCCGCGCTCATCTCGTCATCGGTGTTCGAAGCGTCCATGCATCCGTCTCTCCGCTCCTCGGCGCCTCAACGCCGCTGCTAACGCGCATCCCCGGGCCGCGCCGGATGCCGCGGGGACCGTGCCCGCTCGCCCGGCTTCGGGCCGGGCTGTCCCCACTGTACTCCGGCGCCCCGTCGCCGCAGCCGTCGATGCGGAGAAACGCGGCGGCGAACGGATAGGGACGGCGGTCCACCCCTCTCGTGGCCATAGTCACTTCCCGGGGGTCGGATCGCCCGTCCGAGACGGGATAAGATGGTTTACGCAACACGGCCCTTATGTAAATCAATGGGAGCAAGGATGCCTACAACGCCCGTCGCACAATCGGATTTCTTCACGGGTATTTTCGACAAACTGCCGATCCTGGAGGCCGCCACGACATCGCGGGTGGTCGTCAACAACGAGGTGCTGCGGCACGTCGTCTTCAGCTTCGACGCCGGCCAGGTCCTCACGGAGCATTCCTCGCCCCGCGCCGTCGTCGTCCAGCAGATGAGCGGAAGGATGCGATTCACCGTCAACGGCGAGACGAAGGACATCGTCGCAGGCGACGTCGTCTACCTCGCCCCGGGCGCCCGCCACGCGCTCGAAGCGCTCGAGCCCTGCCACATGGCCCTCACACTGGTCGACGTCTCCAAGTCGGGGCACGCCGTCGAGGGCGAGGACGGTGGGGAATGAGCCCGTCCCAGCCCGGGGAGACGCCGAGCGACGACCAGAAGACTCTGCCCGAGACGAAGGGAGACGGACGCAGCGACCCTCCCGGGAGGGACACCCGGGAGGGGGACGCGAAGGACGGAGCGCCCGCTCGCGGAAGCCGCTCGGGCCCCGCTGAGAAGCGGCTCCAGGGGCACTGGCTCCTGGCCAAGATGGGCAAGAGGGTGCTGCGCCCCGGCGGCATCGAACTGACCAGGCGGGTCATCGCCGAGGCCGATCCCACGAGCGAGGATCGCATCGTCGAATTCGGCCCGGGAGTGGGGCGGACCGCCGAAATCCTCCTAGCCGTCGAACCACGGCAGTACACCGGGGTGGACCCGAAGAACTCCCAGGGGGCGCCGCAGCTGCTCGAAGTGCTCAAGGCCCACCCGCAGGCCCGGCTCCAGACCGCCGACGCCAGGCAGACCGGGCTTCCCGACGCCTGCGCGGACCTCGTCGTCGGCGAGGCCCTGCTGACGATGCAGTCCGACCAGGACAAGCTCGCCATCATGCGCGAAGCCTTCCGGATCCTCGCCCCCGGCGGACGGTACGCGATCCACGAACTCGGATTCCGCCCCGACGACGTCCCCGAGGAAGTCGTCGCCGAAGTCTCCCGTGCGCTGTCGCGCACGATCAAGGTCGGGGCGCGGCCGCTGACCAGCGCGAACTGGCAGAGGCTCCTGCGCGAAGCCGGGTTCGAGATCGACTACGCCGACTCCAACCCGATGGCCCTCCTGGAGTCCAAACGGCTCGTGTCCGACGAGGGCCTGTTCGGCGCCCTCCGGTTCGGATGGAACGTCCTGCGCAACAGAGCGGCCCGCGAGAGGATCCGCGCGATGCGCGCAGTCTTCCGCAAGCACCGCGACAACATGAACGCGGTCGGCTTCGTAGCCCGCAGACCCGCCGCATGAGCGGGATGGAGCGCGGCGTCGGGCAGGCGCCGGCCGCCGAGATCACGCAGAGCGCGGACCTCGTGCTCCTCGACGTCGACGTGTACCGGCGCTCGCTCCACCTCATCGACTGCCTGACCCTGGCGGTCGGGCCGGGGCGGATCCTCGGCGTCTCCGGGGCGTCCGGGGCGGGCAAGACGACCCTGCTGCGCATCATGGCCGGAATCACGCACGACTACGCCGGGAGCGTCATCCGCCCCGAAGGCCGAACGGCCTTCGTCTTCCAAGAACCGCGCCTGCTGCCCTGGCTCAGCGCGCGGAAGAACGTCGAGCTCACGCTCGCCCCCGACATGGCCGGCAAGCTCTTCGTCGCCGAAGAATGGCTGGAACGGGTGGGCCTGGCCGACGCCATGGACCTCTATCCCGCGCAGATGTCGGGCGGGATGCGCCAGAGGGTCGCCATAGCCCGCGCCATGGCGACCGATCCAGCGCTGCTGCTGGTCGACGAACCGTTCTCCGCGCTCGACAAACCGCTGGCGCGCGCACTGCGCGACGACCTGAGGGCCATCGTCGCCCAGTCCGACCTCGTCACGGTGTGGGTCTCCCACGATCCGGGCGAACTCGACGCGATCTCCTCGACGCGTCTCCACCTCGACGGCCCTCCCGGCGGCTGGCGCATCGACTAGCGCGGCCGCCTCACGCATCCACAACGAAGGAGTCACATGTTCACCAAACGCCTCACGGCCGTCATAGCCGCCTGCGCCATGGCCCTGACGGCATGCGCCGGCAGCTTCACATCCCAGGAGACGAAGGGCGCCTCCTCGGCCGCCCCCGTGAAGATGGAGCAGATCCGGGCCATCGTCCCCACGACGATGGCCTTCGGCGCTCCCATGACAGGCTTCGGGACGGAGGGAAACCTGAAGTCCTTCTCCTCGAAGGTGAGCGTGAAGAACTGGGACAGCCTCGAGCAGCTGAAGTCCTCGCTCATGAAGAACGAAGCCGAAGTCGCCGCGACGCCCGCCTACGTCGCCGCCAATCTCTACAACAAGGGCGTGGACGTCAGGTTCGTCGGCCCCGTCGTGTGGGGGATGCTGTACGTGCTCGGCCCCTCGGGCGCGCCGACCGGGGACTGGAAGTCCCTGAAGGGCAAGAAGGTCGCGGTGACGATGCCCGGGAACATGCCCGACCTGGTCTTCTCCTACCTGCTGAAGAAGAACGGACTGAGCAAATCCGACATCGAGGTCGTCCAGGCCCAGGACGGCCAGCAGGCCATCCAACTCCTGGCGACCGGCAGGGCCGAGTACGCCATCCTGCCCGAACACGCGGCGACCCTCGCGGAGACGAAGCTCGCCCAGCAGGGCAAGACGGTCACGCGGGCCTTGAACCTCCAGGAGGAGTGGGCCAAGGCGACGGGCAAGAAAGCGCGGTTCCCCATGGCCGGCCTGGTCGTCCCCGGCAAAGTCGCCGACGCCAACCCCGCCCTGATCCCCGCGGTTCGCAAGGAAGTCGCGGCCACGATCGCCAAAGCCAACGCAGGCGACGAGCAGACCCTCCAGAAGATCGCCGACCACTACAAGCTCCCCGTCGGCGTGGTCAAACAGGTGATTCCGCGCCTCCAACTCGACATGGCCCCCGCCGCCCAGACCCGGTCCGAATACGAGGACTTCCTCAAGCGCATCGGCGAGGGCAACCCGGCCATCTACGGCGGCAAACTGCCCAATGCCAAGTTCTACGCCAAGTGAGCCGGCCGTGGCCGCGCCTGCATCCGGGGAGGACGGGCGCGTCGGACGGGGCACCGCCCGACGCGCCTCTCCGAGGCGGAACGGCCCGGAGAGGAGGCGGCGCAGCCTGCTCCACAAGGCCGAGCGGGCCTGGTGGGTCTTCCTCGGCGCATGCGCCTGCGTCGCGATCTGGGCCTACCTGGCCGGCGGCCAGCAGGAGTACATGCTGCCCGGCCCGGACAAAACCGCACGCGCCCTGGGGAGCATCCTCTCCACTTCGGACTTCTGGTCGGCCCTCGGCCAGACGATCGGGCGGGCGCTGACCGGCCTGGCCATCGCGATCGTCGGGGGAGTGGCATGGGGGTCGGCCATCGGGAAGTCGCTCCACCTGGACTGGCTATGCCGGAGCCTCCTCCAGATCCTCCTCTCCACGCCCGCCGTCATCTTCGTCATCATCGGCATCGTGTGGTTCGAAGGCAACAGCGCCGTCGTCGTCTTCGTCGTCGCGATCGTGACGACGCCCCTGCTGACGACGGCGACGGCCTCGGCCGTGCGGGCCATCGACACCGACCTCGTCGAGATGGCCAGGATCTTCGGTCTCGGCCGGATGAAGACGGCCTGGCGGGTGACGTTCCCGATGGTCGCGGTGCCCGTGCTCGCCGCCGCGACGGTCGCGCTGGGCCAATCGATCCGCGTCTCCGTCATGGCCGAGCTCCTGTCCACAGCCTCGGGCATGGGAGGCGCGATCCGGCTCGCCCAGATCAACATCGAAACCCCGCAGATCTTCGCCTACGCCGTCGTCATGACGGCCGTGACCTTCACCCTGGAGGCCGTATTCGTCGCGCCGATCCGCGGGAGACTGCAGGCTCACCGCGTCGCCGGCGCCTGAGGGCCGCGGTCCCGGGCAGGCCCGGCTCCGCCAGTCTCCAGCCGTCAGCCCTGCGAGCGCGCGCGGAGCTGGTCGACCAGCGAGGGGCCCCGCGAGGTTCCGAGCCGAGTGGCGCCCGCATCCAGGAACGCCAGGGCCGCGTCGAGGTCGCGGATGCCTCCGGCGGCCTTGACCCCCACTCCGTCGCCGACGACGTCCTTCATGAGCTTGACGTCGTCGAGGGTGGCGCCCCCGGGGCCGAAACCAGTCGAGGTCTTCACGAAGTCGGGCCGGACCTCCGCGGCGATTCCGGCGAGGGCCCGCTTCTCCTCCTCGTCGAGATAGCAGTTCTCGAAAATGACCTTCGAGACGGCTCCCGCCTCGCGGCACACGGCGACGATCCTCTCCATCTCCTCGCGGACGTAGGAGAGGTTGCCGTCCTTGAGCTCGACGAGGTTGACGACGTAGTCGATCTCGTCGGCGCCGTCGCCGATCGCCCGCGCTGTCTCGGACACCTTGTCCCGGATCGTCGTCTGACCGAGCGGGAAGGCGATCGCCGCGCCGACGTGAACGGACGTTCCCTTCACGAGCTCGGCGCACAGCGCCACCGGGTAGGGGTTGACCGCCACCATCGCGAAACCGTACTCGACGGCGTCCCCGCACAGTGCGGCGAACTGCTCCTTCGACGCGTCGGGGGACAGGAGCGTGTGGTCGATCAGCCGGGAGAGCCCGGCTGCAGTGATGGTCATCGCGTCACCTCTTCGTTTCGTTCGATCGTCGGGCGGTGTGCGCTCAGGGTGCGATGCCCCCCGTCCGGCACGGCCTCCTCGGCCCAGAAACCGCCCGGCTCGAACAGCGAGTCGACGACGGAGTGCAGCAGCCCCGTGGCGAAGAGCACGTCGAGCACCGTGTACCGGCTGCGGATCGTCTGCGCTTGGTAATAGGTGCGGCGCAGCTTGTCCAGGGAGATGCCGACCTGCGCCGGATGGTGGACGGCGCCGGCCGCCCTGAGCATGTCGCGCGTGCGCGCCGCCGTCGGGACCTGCTCCCGCAGGCGCGCCCGCAAACCCGGCCAGACCCGCTGGATCGCGAGGACGTGTTCGCGCACCTGCCCGCGGGGGATGTACTTCCCATCGGACTGCGCGACGGCGGCGTCCGCTATCGCGGGGATATCCTGCAGGGCGCGCACGCGCGCCTCGTTCTGCTCCGGGGTCGGCCATCCCTCCACGACGGCGTCGGGGTCGACGGCCGAGAAGTCGGCGTCGATCACGGCGTCGTACACGGCCGCGATCGCAGTCGCCCCCAGCCCTACCTTGGCCCCGTGGGACAGGGGCAGGGGCCAGTCCAGCCCGTAGCCCTCCATCTCCCACTGGTGGGAGAAGTTGTGCCCCGCGCCCGATCCGGGGCGCGAGGATTGGTGGGCCTGGATCGCCAGCCCCGAGAGCATGATCTCGACCACGAGCGCCTCGAAGGCGTCGGGATCGCCCGCCGCCAGGGCCTGCGGACGCGACATCGCCTCGTCGAGCGGGCCCTGGACCAGGTTCCACGCCTCGGGATCGATCGCCTCGATCCCGAGGGCGTCGGCCACGATCCAGTCGGCGCCGCCCGGATACTTCTCGATGAGGTCGGCGTAGCCGTTGGCCAGCATCCGCCCGGGCGCCGTCGCCATGACGTCCAGGTCGGCCACGATCCCCGCGGGCGCGGGGCAGGTGCGCGTGATCTTGAACCCGTCCTTCGTGATGGCCGCGCCGAAGGCGGCGTACCCGTCCATCGACGCGGCGGTGCAGACGTGGACGTAGGGACGCGCGAGCTCGCCGGAGGCCAGCTTGGTCAGGTCCGAGATCGTGCCGGAGCCGATCGAGCAGGCGGCGGCGCCGGTAGACCGGAGGCGCTCGCGGACGCGGGAGACGTTCTCGTACCCGGCGTACACCGGCGGACGGCTCGGAAAGACCAGCGGGTCGGCGAGATCGACGCCGTGCGCCCGCAGGGAGGCGGCGACGGCCGGCCCCGCGAGCCGCCAGGTCGTCTCGTCGGCGACGACGACAGCCGTTCCGGCGCCGCCGACGGTTTCCGCGAACACCTCGCCCGCCGCCTGAAGGACGTCGCGGCCGATCACGATTCGCTTGGTGTCCGTGGCGGACGCCAGGGCCCGAAGAACGCGCTGCGAAGACATGCCGTCACCCTAACTGCTGTAGTGGTCGGTCACACGAGCCATGAGGTCCTTCATGCTCTCGTAGGAGTCCTTGTACGCCTGGTAGTTGAACATGTATTCCTCATGGGCCTGCGGGTCGGGCTGGATGACGTCGCTGACCTTCGTCATGGCCAGGGAGGCGGCGGGGATGTCCTCGTACCACCCTGCGCCGACGGCGGCGACCATGGCCGAGCCGAGCGCAGGCCCCTCAGTCACGTCGGTGAGGATGAGCGGGACGTTGGAGACGTCCGCGTGCATCTGCAGCCACAGCCTGTTCTTCGTCGCGCCCCCGGAGACGATGATCTCCTCGACCGGCACGCCCTGGGCGCGCATCGCCTCGAAGATGGCCTCGGTGCCGAAGCAGATGCCCTCGAGGATGGCTCGGAACATGTGGGCTTCGGTGTGATGCAGGGTCAGACCCCAGAACATGCCGCGCGAACGCCCGTCGAAATGCGGGGCGCGGTTGCCCTGGAAGTGGTCGAGCGAGAGCAGGCCGTCGCAGCCGATCGGCACCCTGCCCGCCTCGCGGGTGAGGATGTCGTAGATGTTCTCGCCCGTCTGCGCGGCCTCCGCCCGGGAGGCCCCGGCCAAGTTCTTCAAGAACCATTCGACCAGGACCCCGGTGGAGACCTGACCGCCGTCGATCGTGTAGTACCCGGGGACGGTGGCGTTCGTGTAGGAGCCCCACAGGCCCTTCGTGTAGACGGGTTCGGCCAGCTGGCCGGTGATGACGTGGCTCGATCCGGTGATCAGGGCCAGGCGCCCGGGGGCCGCCACGCCCAGGCCGATGGCGCCCATGTACGCGTCGATCCCGCCCTCGACCACGGCGACGCCCTCGGGGAGGCCGAACTCCCGCGCGACGTCGGGCAGAAGCGGGCCGACGACGTCTCCGACCTGGGTGATGCGCGTGGGGTAGCGTTCGAGGATGTCCAGGGCGTCGAGCCTCCGATAGAGCGAGACCGGCCACCCGCCGTACTCCTCGTCGTAGAAGTACTTGCCCGCCGCATGGGAGACGGACATCGTCCAGCGTCCGGTCAGTCTGTGGACGAGCCAGTCGGTCTCGTCGCAGATCGTGGCCATGCGGGCGAAGGCCTCCGGCTCGTTCTTCTTCACCCACAGCGCCTTCGGCAGGCCCCACTCCGCGGAGACGGGCCCCTGACCGCACAGGCGGAGCGCGGGGTCCCCCGTCGCGTGGACCTCTTCGGCCTCCTCGACCGAGCGGACGTCCATCCACAGTATCGCCGGGCGGACGACCTCGTCCTCGCCGTCGAGGCAGACGACGGTGCACGACGTCGCGTCCATGGAGACGGCGCGCACCTCCGCCGGGTCGACGCTCGAGTCGGCGACGGCGGCGCGCACCGCCGCGACGGTCTGCCTCCACCATTCATGCGGGTCCTGTTCGGCCCATCCGGGTTGCGGATAGGCGGTCGTCCAGGCGGCCGTTCCGAAGCCGACCTGGCGGCCGCGGGCGTCGAACACGCCGGCTCTGGCGGATCCGGTGCCCATGTCTATTCCTATGACGTAGCCGTCGTTGGCCATGACTGTATCCTTCCCTCGGTGTCCCCGCGTCATTGCGGGGGAGTCAGACGCTGGATCGCTCCGCTGGCTATGGACGCGTTCCCCGCGCAGACGATCCGCACCGCGGCGAGTCCGTCCTCGCCCGACACGCGCACGGGCGTCCCCTCGGCGATCGCCTGGGCGAAGGCCCGATCCTCGGCGATGTAGGCCTCGCGGTAGAGGTCGCGCCAGGAGGCCACGATGTCCCGGCTGGAGCGCCCTGTCTCCTCGTGGACGACGACTCGGTCGGCCGAGACGTCCCCGATGTCGATGCGGCCGTGGGTGCCGTGTATCTCCACCCTGTTGTCGTAGCCATATCGGACCCCGTGCGCGCCGTCGACGTGGCCGAGCGCGCCGTTGGCGAAGCGCGCGTTGACCATCACGGTGTCGTAGAAGTCGGGGAACTCCGCCCGCGCGTCGGGGCAGCGGTAGTTGCCGGCGAAGGCCTGAAGGTCGACCACCTCGGAGCCGCTGAGCCAGCGGATCGCGTCGATGTCGTGGCTGGAGACCTCGGCGAGGGGGCCGTTGCTGGCTTTGAGGTCGTACATCCACGGGTGGGGGACGCTCGGGCCGTGGGTCAGGGACTTGACGGCGACGACCTCGCCGATCGCGCCGTCCTCGACGAGCCGCTTGGCGTGGACGTGCCCCGCGTCGAAGCGGCGCATGAATCCTATCTGGAGCTTGACCGCGGCGCGCTCGGCGGCCTCGATCATGTCGCGGCACTCGTCTTCGCTGATCGCCATGGGCTTCTCGCACAGGACGTGCTTGCCCGCCGCTGCGGCGTCGACGGCGATCTGCCGGTGGTACTTCGTCGGCGTGGCGATGACGACGGCGTCGACGTCCGCGGCCAGGAGCTCGCGGTAGTCGGCGAAGCCCGCGACGCCGCCGAGCCGGCTGCGCGCCGCCGAGAGCGCCTCGGGGCCCGGGTCGCAGATCGCCGTGAGCCGCGCTGCCGGGATGTGCCCTTGGAATGCCCTGGCGTGGATGAGGCCCGCACGGCCCGTCCCGATCACGCCTATGCGAATGGTCATGGAAACCTCCTGTGACGTGTGGCGTCGTTGCCACTGTCCCTTGCGTGAGACCTGGTTTCGTTTCGCCCACCATACACCTGTACGGACAACCGGACAAGAGGTTCGCCGTTGCGTCTCACTGAACGGAAGGGTCTGCGGACGCCCGGCCCGGGAGACGGGGACGGGCGGGGAGGGCACGTTATCATGGGAGCATGAACGCCGGATCGGGAGAGGCGGACGATGCCGACGCGATCGACCAGGAATCCGTCCTGCCGTACTATCACCAGCTCAAGCGGATCCTGCGGACGAGGATCGCGCGGGACGGCTTGAACGAAGGGGATCGGCTGTGGTCCGATCGCGAGGTGGGCGATCGGTACGGAGTGTCGCGGAGCGTCGTCCGACAGGCGATGGCCGAACTCGAGAGCGAGGGGGTCCTCCACCGGGTCAAGGGCAAGGGGACGTTCCTCGCCCCGGCGAAGATCGACCACGGCCTCGCCCTCTCGCTCCAGGGGCTCTTCGCCCACGCGCGCAGCCAGGGGCACACGCTGAAGAGCGAGATCCTGCGCCAGGAGATCGCGCCGATGGACGAGCACGCGGCCGCGATCCTCGAAGTGCCCGCGGGCTCTCCCGGATTCGTGCTCGAACGCATCCGGCGCGTCGACGGCGAGCCGTGGGCCCACACGATCACGTGGATTCCCGCCGGCCGCGTGCCGGGAATCGAGAAAGAGGACTTCACGTCGAGCTCCCTCTACCAGTGCCTGACCGACGTGCACGGCATCGCCTTCGGCCAGGCTTCGCGGAGCATCGAGGCCGTGCCCGCGAGCGAAGACGTCGCCGCGGCGCTCGACGGCGACGTGGGCGCGCCGATCCTGCGGATGCGCTCGACGCTGCGGGACGCGGACGGGGTGCCTGTCGAAACCTTCATCGCCCATCACCGGGGCGATCGCAGCCGTTTCGACGTCCTTCTGGGCACGGAGTCGGACATCGCCTCCCTGCATCTGCGGCCCTGAGCGGGCCGGGTCTGGATGTCACGCCTGCCACTGTTGAGCAGGCCGACTTGCCGCGGCAGTGCGAATTCTGGCAAACTAAACAAGTTGCCCGGCAGGACCGGGCCAGGAACTTCGCCGGGAAGGACATCGCCCGGCGTTTCACAAGGGTTCGTCGAAATCTGCAATATGGGCTTGGGATCGCTGCGGCAGGCGCGACACGCCCGGATGCGGGGACCGGCGATCGCCGAGGTAGAAAAGAGGTAACGACGGCATGGCTGGACAGAAAATCCGCATCCGGCTCAAGTCATACGACCATGAGGTCATTGACAGTGCGGCCAAGAAGCTTGTCGACGAAGTGACGCGCACCGGAGCGACGGTTGTCGGCCCTGTGCCGCTCCCGACCGAGAAGAACGTCTTCTGCGTCATTCGCTCACCCCACAAGTACAAGGACAGCCGCGAGCACTTCGAGATGCGCACCCACAAGCGGCTCATCGACATCGTCGATCCGACCCTGAAGACCATCGACACGCTTCGCCGTCTCGATCTTCCGGCGGACGTCAACGTGGAAATCAAGCTCTGAGGTAACAACGCACCATGAACTCCAAGCAAGCCGCCGTCGGCGCGCCCGTCAAGGCGCTGCTCGGCACCAAACTGGGGATGACCCAGCTGTGGGATGAGTCGGGACGCCTCGTTCCCATCACCGTCGTTCGCGTCGGCACGAACGTCGTGACCCAGATCCGCACCCCCGAGACCGACGGCTACTCGGCCGTCCAGCTGGCCTCCGGCGAGCTGAAGACCAAGAACGTCACGAAGCCCCTCCAGGGCCACTTCGACAAGGCCGGCGTCGCACCCCGCCGCAGGCTCGCCGAGGTCCGCACGCCCGACGCCTCCGAATACGAGCTCGGTCAGGAGCTCACCGCCGACCTGTTCGAGGCGGGCCAGAAGGTCGACGTCATCGGCACGTCCAAGGGCAAGGGCTTCGCCGGCGTCATGAAGCGCCACGGCTTCGGCGGCGTCTCCGCCTCCCACGGCGCGCACCGCAACCACCGCAAGCCCGGCTCCATCGGCGCCTGCGCCACCCCGGGACGCATCTTCAAGGGCCTGCGCATGGCCGGCCGCATGGGCCACGCGCGCCGGACCGTCCAGAACCTCAAGGTCCGCGGCGTCGACCCCGCCAAGGGCGTGCTGCTCGTGGGCGGCGCCGTCCCCGGGCCGAAGGGCTCGGTCGTCGTCGTGCGCACCGCCGTGAAGTCCGTCGCGAAGGGAGCCTGACACCATGGCTGACGCACTCTCCGTCGACATCGTCGACTCGAAGGGGGACAAGACCGGCTCCGTCGAGCTGCCCCCCGAGATCTTCGACGTCGAGCCCAATATCCCGCTCATGCACCAGGTGGTCGTGGCCCAGCTCGCCGCGGCCCGCCAGGGCACCCACTCCACCAAGACCCGCGGCCAGGTCCGCGGCGGCGGGCGCAAGCCCTACCGCCAGAAGGGCACCGGCCGCGCCCGCCAGGGCTCGATCCGCGCGCCGCAGTTCACCGGCGGCGGCGTCGTGCACGGCCCGCAGCCGCGCGACTACACCCAGCGCACGCCCAAGAAGATGAAGGCCGCCGCCCTGCGCAGCGCCCTGTCGGACCGGGCCCGCCACGGCCGCATCCACGTCATCACCGAGTTCGTCACCACCGACAGGCCGTCGACCAAGGCGGCCCTGGTCGCGCTGCGCCACCTCACCGACCGCAAGGTCCTGATCGTGACCGCCCGCGGGGACGAGCTCACCGTGCGCAGCCTGCGCAACCTCCCCGAGACGCGCCTGCTGCCGGCCGACCAGCTCAACACCTACGACGTCCTCGCCACCGACGACGTCGTCTTCACCGCCGACGCCCTGGACGCCTTCCTGGGCCGGGGCAAGGAGGAGTCCAAGTGAGCCTCGAGAAGTCCAGGAACCCCCGCGACGTCATCATCGCCCCGGTCGTCTCCGAGAAGTCCTACACCTGCATCGACCGCGGCCAGTACACGTTCATCGTCGCGCCGAGAAGCAACAAGACCGAGATCAAGCAGGCCGTCGAGGCGATCTTCGGCGTCAAGGTCGAGTCGGTCAACACCCAGAACCGCCGGGGCAAGACCCGCCGCACCCGCACGGGCATCGGCAAGTCGAAGGACACCAAGCGCGCCATCGTCACCCTGCGCGAGGGGACCATCGACATCTTCGGCGACATGGCGAAGTGACCCGGTAGGAGAGGATCGATATGGGAATCCGCAAGTACAAGCCGACGACGCCGGGTCGCCGCGGCGCCTCCGTGGCCGACTTCGTCGAGATCACGCGCAACCGGCCCGAGAAGTCCCTCGTGCGCCCGCTGCGCAAGACCGGCGGACGCAACTCCTCCGGGCGCATCACCGCCCGCCACAAGGGCGGCGGGCACAAGCGCGCCTACCGCATCATCGACTTCCGCCGGGCGGACAAGGACGGCGTGCCCGCCAGGGTCGCTCACATCGAGTACGACCCCAACCGCACCGCGCGCATCGCCCTGCTGCACTACGTCGACGGCGAGAAGCGCTACATCATCGCCCCCAGCAGGCTGAACCAGGGCGATATGGTCGAGGCCGGTCCGAACGCGGACATCAAGCCCGGCAACAACCTGCCGCTGCGCGCCATCCCCACCGGCACCGTGGTCCACGCCGTCGAGCTGCGGCCGGGCGGCGGCGCCAAGATCGCCCGCAGCGCCGGCACCTCGGTCCAGCTGGTGGCCAAGGAGGGCAAGTACGCGCAGCTGCGCATGCCCTCCGGGGAGATCCGCAATGTCGAGGCCGCCTGCCGCGCCACCATCGGCGAGGTCGGCAACGCCGAGCAGTCCAATATCAACTGGGGCAAGGCCGGTCGCATGCGCTGGAAGGGCGTGCGCCCGACCGTGCGCGGCGTCGTCATGAACCCGGTGGACCACCCGCACGGCGGCGGCGAGGGCCGCACCTCCGGCGGCCGCCACCCGGTCTCCCCGTGGGGCAAGCCCGAGGGCCGCACCCGTCGTCCCAACAAGTCCAGCGACCGCCTCATCGTGCGCCGTCGTCGGACCGGCAAGAAGCGCTGATAGGAGCCCGATATGCCGCGCAGCCTGAAGAAGGGGCCCTTCGTCGACGACCACCTCATGAAGAAGGTGGACGCCCAGAACGAGAAGGGCACCAAGAACGTCATCAAGACCTGGTCCCGCCGTTCGGTCATCACGCCGGACTTCCTCGGACACACCTTCGCCGTCCACGACGGCCGCAAGCACGTCCCGGTCTTCATCACCGAGTCCATGGTGGGCCACAAGCTCGGCGAGTTCGCTCCGACCCGCACGTTCCGCGGGCACGTCAAGGACGACCGCAAGTCGCGTCGCTGACGGACGGCGGAGAGTTTGAGAGGCAGGCAACTTATGGAAGCCAAGGCGCAGGCCAAGTACGTGCGCTGCACGCCGAGGAAGGCCCGTCGCGTCGTGGACGTCGTGCGCGGCAAGCGGGCGGTCGAGGCCGTGAACGTGCTGCGCTTCGCCCCGCAGGCCGCTGCGGTGCCGGTGCGCAAGGTCATCGAGTCGGCGATCGCCAACGCCCGCTTCAAGGCGGAGCGCGACGGCGAGCGCTTCGACGAGAACGAGCTGTTCATCACCGAGGTGTACGCCGACGAGGGGCCGACCCTCAAGCGGTTCCGCCCCCGCGCCCAGGGGCGCGCGGGCCGGATCCTCAAGCGCACCAGCCACATCACCGTCATCGTCGGGGACAAGTCCGACGCCGCCACGAAGGAAGGAGCCCGGTAATGGGGCAGAAGGTCAATCCGACCGGCTTCCGCCTGGGCATTACGACGGACCACCGCTCGCGCTGGTTCGCCGACTCGACCAAGCCCGGCCAGCGCTACCGGGACTTCGTCGAGGAGGACGTCAAGATCCGCCGTCTCATGGCGGACGGCATGGAGCGGGCCGGGATCTCCAAGGTCGACATCGAGCGCACGCGCGACCGCGTGCGCGTCGACCTGCACACCGCCCGCCCGGGCATCGTCATCGGCCGCCGCGGCGCCGAGGCCGAGCGCCTGCGCGCCTCGCTGGAGAAGCTGACCGGCAAGCAGGTCCAGCTCAACATCCTCGAGGTCAAGAGCCCCGACCTGGACGCCCAGCTGGTCGCTCAGGGCATCGCCGAGCAGCTGGCCAGCCGCGTCTCCTTCCGCCGGGCCATGCGCAAGGTCGAGCAGGAATACGACGGTTCATGGTGGTTCCGCGTCTGGGGGCCGGACAACCTCAGCAGTGGCAAGGCGCTGCGCCAGGAAGAATGGATGCTGCATGCCGACGAGAAGTGGCACGGCTTCGGCCCCGTCGAGCCCGGCTTCAACATGCTGGACCCGATCAAGGCCACCATCATCACCCCGGGGCTGGACATGGAGGGCGAGTTTGCTGACACCGGCATCCCGGCCGCCGTCGTCACCAAGTACTTGGTTGAGCACGGCGTGGTGGTGGAGAAGACCGGGCTCTATTCGTTCTTCGTGATGTTCACCATCGGCATCACCAAGGGCCGCTGGAACACGCTGGTGACCGAGCTGCAGCAGTTCAAGGCCGACTACGACGAGAACCAGCCGCTGTGGCGGGTGATGCCCGATTTCGTGAAGGCCTACCCGATGTACGACCGCATGGGCCTGCGCGATCTGTCCACCCGCGTGCATGATGCCTACCGCCGGTACGACGTGGCGCGGGTGACCACCGACATGTACCTGTCGGACATGATGCCGGTGATGAAGCCGTCGGATGCCTACGAGTGCCTGACGCACCGCAAGGTCGATCGGGTGCCTGTGGACGAGCTGGAAGGTCGCATTACCACCATGCTGGTCACGCCGTACCCGCCGGGCATTCCGCTGCTGATTCCCGGCGAGCGCTTCAACCGCACCATCGTTGAGTATCTGAAGTTCGTGCGCGAGTTCAACGAGCAGTTTCCGGGCTTCCACACCGACGTGCATGGTCTGGTGGCCGAGAAGGACGCCGAGGGACGCATCGGG
>ERZ773022.1392-NODE-1392-length-16279-cov-7.076430_pt1 | contig 16279 bp, 16 predicted proteins | sample MGYA00580839_ERZ773022 | MGnify/ENA primary metagenome ERZ773022 (study PRJEB29015, sample SAMEA2738020) | human oral metagenome | biome: human oral; feature: human-associated habitat; material: dental | place: China | collected 2044 ... | reverse complement strand
TTTTCTCGCAGACCCCGTATATTGAAGAGGGGAATATCAATTCACCCGCCTCGATTGCACGGCTCAAAGAGTTTGGTGCACATGCGCAAAAGAATACGGATGTTGTGATTTCGCTCGGCATTGGCGGCTCTTTTCTTGGCAACAAGGTGCTTTTTGACGTACACTGCGGCGAGTTATGGAACTCACTTTCCAATGAGCAGCGTGATAATTACCCACGCATCTATTTTAGTGGGAACAACATCGACCCGCGCCGTACGGGTGACATCATCCATCATCTGAAAGATGTTGCGCAGATTAAGAAGACCCACGGCGGTCAGCCGCTGCGCATCATGCTTCTCGTCATATCGAAGTCCGGCGGTACGCTCGATACGATGTCGAATTTCATGGTGATGTACGATGCCTTTACCAAGGCAGATAATATCAAGGTCGAGGTAGTTGCGGTCACCGACCCAAATGAGGAGAAGCCGACACTCCTTAAAAAACTTGCCATGGATATGGGCTGGCAGCAGTTCGCCGTACCTGATGGTGTAGGCGGGCGCTTTACCGTCTTTACCGAGGTTGGGCTGACCCTCGCTGCATGTATCGGTTTTGATATGGAGGGATTTCTTGCAGGTGCACGCGCGATGGACGAGGCGTGCCAAACGGATGACGTCTGGCAGAATCCGGCGATGCTCAATGCGGTCTTGAAATTCATCGCTTCCGAGAAGTACGGGCGCGACATCGAGGTCATGATGCCTTACGGCGACTACATGAAGTCGGTTTCCGAGTGGTACATCCAGCTCTTGGCGGAGTCTTTGGGCAAGGAGGTTGACCGCGAGGGAAATGAAGTCTGCTACGGCAGGACGCCCGTCGTAGCCGTCGGCACGACGGACATGCATGCGCAGACGCAGCAGCATCAAGAGGGCAAGCGCAACAAGGTCGTGCAGTTCATCCGCTTGGAGAAGTGGGCGGACGACCTCGTGATTCCGAACGAATTTCCCGATGTCAAGAAACTCGCGGACATCTCGGGGCTGACGATGGGAGAGGCGCTTGAGGTCGCACGTCAGTCGAACGCCGATGCGCTCGCGTCGAATGCGCGTTTCAACGCATTGTTCTCGCTGCCTGAACTCAATGCCTTCCATCTGGGCGAGCTGCTCTATCTCTTGGCGCTGAGCATCGCCTACGAGGGCGAGTTTGCCGATGTCGACGCTTTCAATCAGCCCGGCGTCGAGTCGTACAAGCGCATCATGGGGCCAAAGCTCGAGGCGCTCAAGGCGGCGAAAAAGTAGCTGGGGCGTGCCGCAAAGGAAAGGAACATAAAGGAAGATGACGGACGGAAGCTCTGCAAGGATCTTCTTGCAGAGAGCTTCCGCAAGACATAGGGAGCATCGACGGATCGGTGTTTCCGTCGCATACTCGCAAGAGGCGAGATCAACAGCTCTGCGGATTCTGGCAAGGAGGAAGCGGGGCTGTTTTATTCCTTGGAAAACGGGAATTTTTCGTGATTCTCTTGAAAGGAGGTGATAGAGAATGCTGGAAAGGGATGAGAGAAAATTAGGCGAAGAGATGAAGGAGAATACGGGCGTGCGTGAAGTTTTGGCGGACGGTTGGTTTACCGCCTTGCGCGAACGTCTTGTCGGCACTGGTGAGGATGTCAGGCTGCAAGGGCGGCGACCGATTCTTCTCGCGGCTCTTCTTGTCGCCGTGGGCGCGTGGTTCTTCGTTGAAGGGACGGAGCCGGAGGCAGGCGTGTTCGTCGCATCGCCATCGTCAGCAGTGTCTCAGACGCCGCTGCACGAAGAGGCGGCAGGAGCGAAGGAGGCGCGGAATGGAAAGGCGCTGGCCGATCCGTTCGCGCTGCTGCATGGTGAGGAGCAGGCGACGGTTGCGGCGATGGCTGCCGTCGGCGGCGGTGACGAACGATGTGTTGCCGCGCTGAACCGTGCGGCGGACAAGAGCGGCAGCGATCCGAGTGCAGGCGGGCGCCAAGAGGAGAAGGCTGCCGGCGTCGCAGCGGGGAAGGCCGCCAGTGCCGCCGTGCCACAGGTGCGCGGCACGGTGACGAGCAATGTCGGAACCGTGCTGCTGCTCTCGGTTGGCGGGCATGACTTTTTCCTCGCCGAGGGCGAGGAAAAAGAGGGCGTGCTGCTGCAGTCGCTTTCGGACAAAAGTGCTGTCGTCGTGGTCGGCGGCAGATCGTACACACTGAACCTGCCCGGCTGAATCTGCTCGATACAGTTCAGGGATACATGGCGTCATAAGGGATGAGTTGGGAGAGGTTTGTTTGTGCTCCAAGGAGGGAGTTCGATATGGGCATCTTGCCGAGAGTCGGTGCATTTTTCCTCGCCGCATGTCTTGCCGGCACTTCACCGGCATCGGCCTCTCCCTTGACGCTTGAAGTTGTTGATGCGGATGTGACAGCGCTTCTGACGTCTATTGCACGCCTTTCGGGTCTCGACCTCATACTTGATGATTCTGTGAAAGGGCGCATCAGCCTTAGTCTTAAGGACGTTGAGCCAGAAGAAGCTCTGATGCTCATCGGCAAGGCGAAAGGGCTGGTGGTGCAGCATGAGGGAAAAGTCCTTCTCGTGCGCGCGGCGAAGGAGGCAACGCCTTTTTACCGCATGCACGTGCTGCCCGTTCGTTATGCGGATCTTGATACGGCTTTCGCTGCCGTAAAATTATCTTTGGGAGAAGCAGGAATTTTCGCGATAGACGAGAATAAGAAAAATGGGAAGGAAGATATAAGCGAGCAGGGGCTTTACCGAACGGGAGAGCGGCTTTTGATTGACCGTGCGACAAATGCCCTGCTTTTCTATGGAACAGAAGAGGAGAAGGCACGCGCTGAGGCCGTGCTGCATTCGATCGATGTGCCTACCGAGCAGGTATCCTTGGAGGCGCGTGTCGTCGCCTTGGAGAAGAACGCGGCGAAGGAGCTCGGCGTGGATTGGGATTGGTCGCCGCTGCCCATCGATCCGCACGGCACGTCGAAGAGCGGCGCGGAAGGCAGCAGACGGGGCATCGATGGCGAGGTGCCGGGCGTCATCCGCTTCGGCAGAACGCCCGAAGGCAAGCCATACGAGTTCTACTATCGGGCAAAGATTGCGGCACTCATCACGGACGGCAAGGCAAATGTCTTGGCACGTCCCAATATCACGACACTGCAGGGCAGGGAAGCTGTGATCAACATCGGCGGTTCCGTGCCCGTGCCCGAGACGCAGACGACGAATTCTACGGTGACGACCTCAATAACGTATAAGAAGGCGGGCATCATCCTGCGCTATACGCCGCGTATCCATGAAAACGGCGAGATCACGGCGCGGGTTCATACGGAGGTCAGTTCCCCCGTCTACGTCGATGCTCTCAAGGCGTACAAGTTCCAGGAGCGCTCGGCCGATACGACCGTGCGCTTAAAAGACGGCGAGACCATGGTCATTGGCGGCCTCATCGGCAGCGAGGAATCGCGCGTCTTTGCAAAGGTGCCGCTTTTGGGTGACATCCCCATACTTGGCGCATTCTTCAAGAGCGTGCGCCACACGAAGAACGATTCGGAAATCATGATATTTTTGACCGCGCACATCTTGCGCGATACTTTTTCTCCTGCCGAAGGAACGGCGGAATCAGGCGGAAAGGAAAGGATGTTTGGCAATGACAATCAAGATCTTGATCGCGGACGACCATGCGCTGCTTCGGCAGGGGGTTAAACGCGTGCTGAATTTCGAAGACGACCTGGAGGTCATCGGCGAGGCGGAGGATGGGCAGGAAACACTTGCCAGAACCCTCGTCCTGCAGCCCGACGTGCTGCTCCTCGACCTCAATATGCCGGGGTTGTCGGGGCTTGAGGTGGCGTGCCAGCTCCAGGCGGCGAAGTCCAAGACCAAGATCATCGTGCTGACGATTCACGACAGCGACAACTATGTACTTGAACTCTTGAAGAACGGCGTCCTCGGCTATCTCCTCAAGGATGTCGAGCCTTCGATGCTCATCAAGGCGATCCACGTCGTCAACGAGGGCAACGCTTTCGTCTATCCGTCGCTCGCCGAGCGTCTCTTCGGCGGTGTTTCCGAGGATGAGAACATCAACGAGAAGGCGCGCACGATGTGGCGCGAGAGCCGCTCTGAACGCCTGACCTCGCGTGAGATGGACGTCTTGTCGTGCATTGCCAAAGGCTTCAGCAACCAGGACATCGCGCAGGCACTCTTCGTCAGCGAGAAGACGGTCAAGAACCATCTGACGAATATCTTTAGAAAGCTCAACGTCAACGACCGCACGCAGGCTCTGATCTATGTCTTGAAGCACAAGATCATGACGCTGGAATGAGCAGCAGGCATTTTCGGCCGATGCATACGGAGCGTATGCATCGGCCTTTTTATGATAATTATTATCTACAAGGACTTTTGCTTTATGGGATTGACATTTATGATAAAACCACCTAAAATGAAAGGAAATGAATCCCGAGTAGTTTACCATGAAACTCCAAGAGCTCAAGCCGAAGGCGCGAGCGATTGAACATAATGCGTTGCACGGCGGCGAATTGCCAAAAAATTCCGTGCGGAAGAAAGGAGCATCATCATGTCGGATGCATTGCTGAACATCAAGAATCTCTCCGCAGGCGTGGAGGGAAAAGCGATATTGAAGAACCTCAGCCTGACGATCAACAAGGGCGAGGTACATGTGATCTTAGGGCCGAACGGCTCAGGCAAGTCGACGCTCATGAACGTCATCATGGGTCATCCGAAGTACGAGGTGACGGCGGGCGATATCTCTTTCGAGGGAAAGAGTCTACTGGAAAAGAAGACGTTCGAGCGTGCGCGGGAGGGTCTCTTCCTCTCGTTCCAGACGCCCGAGGAGATTCCGGGCATTACGGTCGAGAACATGCTTCGGACGGCGAAGCAGGCGGTGACGGGCGAGAAGGTCAAGATCATGGCTTTCAAGAAGGAACTCAAAAAGACGATGGAAGAGCTGAAGATCGATCCTTCGTACGCCGAGCGCTACATGAACGTGGGCTTTTCGGGCGGCGAGAAGAAGCGCAACGAGATCCTGCAGCTTTTGATGCTCGCGCCGAAGCTCGCGCTGCTCGATGAGACGGATTCGGGACTCGACGTCGATGCCGTACAGATCGTTTCCTCGGGTATCGAGAAGTACCATACGGCGGACAACAGCTGCCTCATCATCACGCACAACTCGAAGATTCTGGAAAAGCTCAAGGTCGACCGCGTGCATGTCATCATCGGCGGCACGATCGTCGAAGAGGGCGGCCCCGAACTCATCGACGAGGTGAACCGCCGCGGCTTCACGCACATCCTCGACGACGCTGCGGCAAAGTGAGGTGGGCGAGATGGCAAAGAAGAAAACCTTTGTGGAGGACATCGAGCGCACGCTCTACGACATCAAGAACCACGACGTCCCCGTCTACAAGGCGCAGCAGGGGCTGACGGAGGACATCATACGCGACATCGCGAAGCAGAAGCACGATCCCGACTGGATGCTTGAGTTCCGTCTGAAGTCGCTGGAGACGTACAACAAGATGGCGCTTCCCTCGTGGGGGCCGGATCTCTCGGAGCTTGATATGAACGAGATCGTCACCTACGTGCGCCCCGATGCGAAGATGACGGGAAACTGGAAGGAAGTTCCCGAGGACATCAAGGACACGTTCGACCGCCTCGGCATCCCTGAGGCGGAGAAGACGTCGCTCGCGGGCGTCGGCGCACAGTACGATTCGGAGGTCGTCTACCACAGCATACAGGACAGCCTCGTGAAGCAGGGCGTCGTCTACACCGATATGGAAACGGCGCTCGTCGAGCACGAGGACTTGGTCAAGAAATACTTCATGAAGCTCGTGCCGCCGAAGGATCACAAGTTCGCGGCGCTGCACGGCGCTGTCTGGTCGGGCGGCTCCTTCGTCTATGTGCCTGAGGGCGTCGATGTGGAGATTCCGCTGCAGTCGTACTTCCGACTCAACGCACCGGGCGCGGGGCAGTTCGAGCACACGCTGATCATCGTGGAAAAGGGCGCGAACCTGCACTTCATCGAGGGCTGCTCGGCGCCGAAATACAATGTGACGAACCTCCATGCAGGCTGCGTCGAGCTGTTTGTCAAGGAAGGGGCGCGGCTTCGCTACTCGACGATCGAGAACTGGTCGCGCAACATGATGAACCTCAATACGAAACGCGCCCTCGTCGAGAAGGATGGCCTGATCGAGTGGGTCTCCGGCTCTTTCGGCTCGCACGTCTCCATGCTCTACCCGTGCAGCATTCTGCACGGCGAGCGTGCACGCTGCGAGTTCACGGGCGTGACTTTCGCATCGAAAGGGCAGACGCTCGACACGGGCGCGACGGTCATCCACACGGCGCCGCACACCTCGGCGACGATCAACACGCGCTCGATCTCGAAGGCGGGCGGCAAGGCAATCTACCGAAGCGCTGTGAAGGTCGCGAAGAATGCGCCTTTCACGAAGTGCTCGGTCAACTGCGAATCTTTGATGCTCGACAGCATCTCGCGCTCCGACACGCTTCCTGCCATGGACATCGAGGGCGATGAGGCGGACATCGGGCACGAGGCGAAGATCGGCCGCATCAGCGACGAGGCGGTCTACTATCTGACTAGCCGCGGCATCGACGAGGAGGAGGCGCGCGCGATGATCGTGCGTGGTTTCGTCGAGCCGATCGCGAAGGAACTGCCTTTGGAATACGCCGTTGAGATGAACAATCTCGTCAATATCGAGCTTGAAGGCACGATGGGATAAGGAGGGGAAGAATATGCAGAATCAAGAACTTTTCAGCTCCATTCCCATGCGCACCTGGCGCTGGCTCGGCGTCAACGGCGCAGCTCTGCCCGATGGACTCGATGCTGCCGAAGTGCAGAAGATCCATGTGAAGGCGGGCGAGAAGAAGGAAGCCGTCCAGATCTATCGGGCGGGCGGTCATGCCGAGATCGAGGCGCATGTCGAGGCTGGAGGCACTCTTTCCCTCGTCAAGGTGCAGCTCGTGCCCGAGGGGGAAAATCATGCCGACGACGTCAAGGTGCGCGTCGAAGAGGGCGGCGCATTTTCCTATACGATCATCGAGATCGGCGCGAACGAGCTCGTGTCGAAGCTTTCCGTCGAGCTTGCGGGAAAGGACGCCGCAGCGGATATCGCGGCCTTTTACTTCGCTGACAAGAAGCGCAAGTTCGACTTCAACTATCTCGTGCGCCAGAGGGGCGCGCACACCGACGCGAATATGCAGGTCAAGGGCGCGTTGATGGACGAGGCGCAGAAGGTGTTTCGCGGCACGCTCGACTTCATCGCAGGCTCAGCCGGCTCCGTCGGGCGTGAGAACGAGGACGTCATCATCCTCTCTCCCGGCGTGCGCAACCGCTCCGTGCCGCTGATGCTCTCAGGTGAGGGCGACGTCGACGGACATCATGCCGTGAGCATCGGCAAGATGGACGAGGCGAAGCTCTTCTATCTGATGAGCCGCGGACTCGATCTCGCCGAGGCGCGGCGTCTCGTCGTCGAGGCCGACCTCTTCCCCGTGCTCGCGCGCATTTCGGACGAAGCGCTCAAGGAGGAGATCGCCGCTTCCATCGAAGGGAGGATCGAAGATGCGGACTGAGGAAGACATTCGCAAGGATTTTCCCTTGCTCACGCACAAGATGAACAATCAGCCGCTCGTCTACCTCGACAACGGCGCGACGACGCAGAAGCCGAACGAGGTCATTCAGGCGATCTGCGGCTACTATGGCGGCTGCAACGCGAACCCGCATCGGGGCGCGTACGCGCTCTCCGTCAAGGCGACGGACATCTACGAGTACACGCGCGCCGCGACGCGCTCCTTCATCCACGCGCGCCTGCCGCAGGAGATCATCTTCACGAAGAACGCGACGGAGGCGCTGAACCTCGTCGCCTACAGCTACGGTCTCGCGAATGTCGAGGCGGGCGACGAGATCGTCATCTCCATCGCCGAGCATCACTCGAACCTCGTGCCGTGGCAGATGGTCGCCCAGGCGAAGGGCGCTGTCTTGAAGTACATGTACCTCGAAAAGGACGGCAGGCTCTCCGTCGAGGAAGCGAAGAAGAAGATCACGAAGAAGACGAAGATCGTCGCCGTCACGGAAGTCTCGAACGTCCTTGGCCTCATCAATCCTGTCAAGGAGATTGCCGCCGTCGCGCACGAAAACGGCGCCGTCATCTTAGTTGACGGCTCGCAGAGCGCGGCGCACATGGCGGTCGATGTGCAGGATATGGACTGCGACTTCTTCGCGTTTTCGGGGCACAAACTGCTCTCGCCCATGGGCATCGGCGTGCTCTACGGCAAGGAGGCCTTGCTCGACGCCATGCCGCCGTTTTTGCGCGGCGGCGACATGATCGAGTATGTCACCGAGCAGGAGACGACGTTCGCCGAGCTGCCGCAGAAGTTTGAGGCGGGCACGCAGAACGTCGGCGGCGCAGCAGGCCTTCGCGCCGCCATCGAATACCTCGAAAAGACGGGCTTCGACACCGTGCGCCGCATCGAGCAGGAACTCGTGAACTACGCGCTGCCCAAATTGCGCGAGATCCCCTTCGTCGAGCTTTACGGCTGCGACGCCGACCCTGCCTTGAAGACGGGCATCATCACGTTCAACGTCAAGGACGTCCATCCGCACGACGTTGCGACGATCCTTGACTCCTTCGGCGTCGCCGTGCGTGCCGGCCACCACTGCGCCCAGCCGCTGATGAAGTATCTCGGGCAGAATGCCACATGCCGCGCGAGCTTCTACCTCTACAACACGAAGGCGGATGTCGACCGCTGGCTCGAAGCCTTGAAAGAGGTCAGGAAGGTGATGCATCTATGAGCCTTACGGACATCTATACGGAGCTGATCGCCGAGCACAGCCGCTCGACGGAAAACAAGCATGAACTTGCGGGCGCGACCATCAAGGAGCGCGGGCACAATCCCTCGTGCGGCGACGAGATCACGTTGGAGCTCATCGTCGAGGCGGGCAAGATCAAGGACGCCGCCTTCACGGGCGTCGGCTGCGCCATCTCGCAGGCCTCGACCTCAATGATGATCGACCTCGTCAAGGGCAAGAGCGTTGAAGAAGCGCACCATCTCGCCGATCTCTTCATCTCGATGATCAAGGGCAGAAAGCTCTCGGAGGAAGAACTAGAAGAACTCGACGAGGCTGCCGCGCTTGAAGGCGTCTCGCACATGCCCGCACGCGTCAAGTGCGCTGTGCTTTCGTGGCACACGCTTGATACGGCGCTTAAAAAGGAATAAGGAAGAAGCCGCTCCTGCATCGTTTTGATGTTGGGAGCGGCTTTTTTCATCGCAATCAAGAAGAAATCGTTTAACAAAAAGCGTGAAAATAACGAAATAAGTAATGAAGTGGGTTCATATCCCATGATATGTTTTTCGGAAAGCCTTGCTTTGGTTAGTAAGGGATTGCCAAGAGGGGGTATAGGCAATGTGGCAGTATAAGGCGGATATTCCCGAAACACACTATCAAAATCAATGCGTCAAGCTTCTCTTGCAAAAGCTCGGTGCTATCTTGTTCAGCTACGAATTGAAGACGGATACGATGTCCTTTCGCTTGGTGCGCGGCGGTATGCAGGCTCGTGAGATCGTGGGTTTTCGCCGCACGATGAACGCCGAGCGGCGGCTGATGGTACACCCGGATTTCCTTGAGCAGATGATTGCCTTCTTTTCGGGTCAGAATACGGAACGCGACAGTTTTCTGCTCGACATGGGAAATCCTCCGACGGGCAAGTACTCGTGGTACAAGTTCGTCATCGAGCGGGAGAACGATGAATACGGACACTTGAGCATCGTGCGCGGCATTATGTGGCGCACGGATCGCCTGCATGATGCGGCGAAGGAGGGCGGACGCTTCCGCTCCGAACTCGATCCCGTCACGGGCGTTGCCAACGAGAGCGGCTTGCTCAAGGAAGCCGACCGTTTCCTGGCGGGCGAAGGCAAGAAGGACGTCCATGCACTCGTCCTCGTGCGTTTGGATTGCTATGGGGCTTTGGAAAAGCGTCTGGGGAAGCGCGGCGCGGAGACGCTTCTCGTGCGGCTCTGCAATTCCATCGGCAGCAAGTTCCGCTCGGGCGATGTGCTCGCGCATCTTGGCGATGGCGCGTTCGCTGTCTTTGTGCGCGATGTGACGAGCAAGCCGCTTTTGGAACTGAACGCCAAGGGCATCGAGGCGATTTTCCGTCCGGGAAATGCGGAATACGGAAAGTACGGCATAAAGTGCCGCATCACGCTCGCCTATTCGCCGGAGGAAGGCATACGCTGCCGCGACCTTCTCGACGCAGCGAGGGAAAAGGCGCCGCTTCTCTGAGTGTGCGGCAGATAAATATACAGCAAAAAAGCCTGCCCTCCGAAGAGGTGCAGGCTTTATTTTCATGGTGCGATCGGCGCGATTCGAACGCGCGACCCCCTGCTTAGGAGGCAGATGCTCTATCCAGCTGAGCTACGACCGCAGGCAACGTGTATATTCTAGCAGAAGAAGCGCGAATATGCAAGCGTTAAAAGCGGGTCAAAGGAGCGGGGGCGTGATATTCGGCAAGGTTTTCTGTGCGGAACAATCAATCATTCTTCCGAAGCGCGCGGTCGACGTCTTCCTGCCTGCCTGCGACAAGGACAGCGGCATTGGCGGCGAGGATGGTTTGGGCGGAGATATTGAGGTCGATGCGGTCGGCTGCTTTTATGCCGAGGATGTTCAAGTGATGGCGGCGGCGGACGTCTAGCTCGCCGATGCTTTTTCCCTCCCACGCTGCGGGCACGGCCACTTCATAGATGGCGTATTCGTCGCTGAGCGGGAAGTAGTCGAGGATGTGGTTGGAACCGCAGCGGTTGGCCGTCCAAAGGGCGAGTTGGCGCTCGGGGTAGACGGTTTCGTCCGCGCCGTTTCGCAGCAGAAATTTCTCATGAGTGTCACGCGAAGCGCGCGCCACGACATAGCGAGCGCCGAACTCTTTGAGGAGCGAGGTCGTTTCGAGGGAGCTCTGAAAGTCATCGCCGATGGCGACGATGCAGACATCGAAGCTGGGGATGTCGAGAGACTGCAGAAAGTCTGCATTGGTGCTGTCGGCGATGAGCGCATTCGTCACGAGCGGCAGTATGCGATTTACACGGTCTTCGTCGTGGTCGACGGCGAGGACCGCATGCTGCATGTCGTGCAGCTTTTTGGCAATGTAGCGGCCGAAGCGGCCGAGGCCGATGAGCAGGATGGATTTCATGATGTTCCTCCTATCCGATGGTGATTCGTTCCTCCGGGCGGCGGCCGGATTCCTGCCGCCCGCGCGCGTGTGCCGCAAAGATGACCGTGAGGCCGCCGATGCGTCCGAAGAACATCAAAAGCATCATGACGCATTTGGAAAGCGGGCCAAGATCCTCGGTGACGCCGATGGAAAGACCGACGGTCCCCAGTGCAGAAGCCGTCTCAAAAGCGCTGTCAATCAAGCGGATGTCGTCGATGAGGTTGAGCAGCACGCTGCCGGAGGCAAAAAGCAGCAGATACATCATGAGGATGGTGACGGCGTGACGCTGGGTTTCGGGCGAAAGACGACGAGAGAAGCAGGTCGGATTCTCTTTGAGCTGAAAGGTGGCGATCATGATGGCGAACAAGGTGAAAGCCGTCGTCGTCTTGATGCCGCCCGCTGTGGAGCCGGGAGAGCCGCCGATGAGCATCAGGACGATGAGAGCGGCGCGTCCCGTCTCGCTGAAGTCTTTGATGTCGATCGTATTGTAGCCGGCAGTGCGGGTCGTGACGGATTGAAAGAGGGAGATCAGGAAGTGTTCGCCCGTGGAAACGCCGGGATCAAGCTCGAAGAAAAAGAAGAAAAGCGCAGGAAGAAGGATGAGGACTGCCGTCATCGTGAGGGCGATCTTGCTTTGCAGGCTGTAGGCGCGAAAATTTCTGCGGTTCAGACGTATGTCCGCCCAGGTGGTGAAGCCGAGGCCGCCGGCGATGATGAGGAGCATGACCGTGATGTTTACGACGGGGTCGGCAGCGAAGTCCATCAAGGAATTGCCGAAGAGGTCGAAGCCCGCATTGCAGAAGGATGAGATGGAGTGAAAGACAGCGAAGTAAATGCCGCGCAAGAGGCCGACTTTTTGGCAAAAAGAAGGGGCGAGGAAGAGCGCGCCGAGAAATTCGATGAAGAAAGTCAAGCGCAGAATGAAGTAGAGGAGCGGCACGATGCCGCCGAGCTGCGGCGCTGAGACAGCTTCCTTGGAAAGGCTGCGCTGCATGAGTCCGATGCGCTGTCCGGAAAGAGCGGCGAGAGAAACCGCGACTGTGATGACGCCGAAGCCGCCGACTTGAATCATGGCGAGGATGACGAGCTGACCGAAAAGCGTCCAGTAGGAAGCGGTGTCCACGGCGGTGAGTCCTGTCACGCAGCTGGCGGAAACGGCAGTGAAGAGCGCGTCCGAAAGGGAGGCGCCCTCGCCGTTTGCCGTTGCCCAAGGCAGCATCAGAAGTCCTGTGCCGCAGAGGATCAGGACGAGGAAACTCAAGATGATGATGCGGAAAGGCGACAGCCTTCGCAAGCGACCGATGATGTTCATAAGACGGCCTCGCTCTATAATAAAGAAATCCCGGATAAATTCAGCTGCCTGCCTTCGCGCATGTGTTTGCCTGCGTTTTTGAAAAGCACGTCCCTATTGTACACTCCTTTTCTTGTTTATGCAAGGAGAGATGACGGAGGCACAAGAGAGCAGGATTATTCTTAAATAATTTTTATTCTCTTATTATCATATCTTTCGTTTTCTGTGGTATAGTGGAGAAAAGAAAGTGCATTTCATGACCTAGAGGGAGGTACCTATGAAAATTCCATCCTTACGCATCATCTGCGCCTTGGGGCTTGCATTTTGTCTGGGCGGCTGCGGGGCGGCGCCTGCAGCGATGGCTGAGATGCCTGAAGAGATCGTGCAGAAGAACGCGCCGCAGGACGGCGAGGCGGAGATTTACCTCGCGGGCGGCTGCTTCTGGGGCACGGAGCGATACCTGAGCCTTGCGCCCGGCGTCATATCGGCGGAGAGCGGCTACGCGAACGGGCGCACGGCGCGTCCGTCGTATCGCGAGGTATGCTCGGGCAGCGGCCATGCCGAAGCCGTGCATGTCGTCTACGATCCGAAGGTTCTGCCGCTCGAAAAGCTGTTGGAACTGTTTTACGAGTCCATCGACCCGACGGCGAAGAACCGCCAGGGAAACGATGTCGGCGAGCAGTATCGTTCGGGCATCTACTATGTGGCAAAGAGCGGCAGGGCGCACGGGGAAGTCGCTGTGATCGGCGATTCGCTGCGTCGCCTGGAGGAGAGGCTGAAAAAGCCTGTCGCCATAGAGACGGGGCCGATCGTGAACTTTTACCGCGCGGAAGAGGAGCATCAAAAGTATCTGGAAAAGCATCCGGACGGCTACTGCCATATCCCGCTTTCGTTGATGGCCGACATGCGCGGGAAGAGTGAAGCGGCGAAGGAAGGGCAGAAGGAGAAGGCTTATGCGAGGCCGTCGGACGAGGAACTCAAGGAGCGCCTGACGGCGATGCAGTACAAGGTGACGCAGGAGAAGGCGACGGAAGCGCCGTTTCAGAATGAATACGATCATGAGTTTCGCGCGGGAATCTATTGCGATGTGACGACGGGGGAGCCGCTCTTCGTTTCGACGCACAAGTATGATTCGGGCTGCGGCTGGCCGGCTTTCTCGCGTCCGATCGACGCCTCTCTCATCGCGGAGCACGAGGATACGTCGCACGGCATGGTGCGAACGGAGGTCACGGCAGCCAAGAGCGGCGCTCACCTCGGGCACGTCTTTGAGGACGGCCCCAAGGAGTTGGGCGGCATCCGCTACTGCATCAACAGCGCTTCTCTGCGTTTCGTGCCGAAAGAAGAGATGGAGGCGCAGGGCTACGGTGCGTATCTGCCGCTGCTGGATGAATGATAGGCTGTGAAAAAGGAAGAGCCGGGCGAAGATGGATTTCATCTTCGCCCGGCTCTTTTTGGATATACAGCGATAAACTCTAATGGAATAATTCTGCATGAGTTCCCGTATCCATCAAGGTCAATGTTAGAATGTCGTCATCGATGCGGTAGACGAGCAGCCAATCTGGTTGAATATGACATTCACGGCATTGGGAAAAATCGCCACTGAGGCAATGATCGGCATATTTTTTAGGCAGTTTCTTGCCACAACGCAGCATTTCCACGATTTCACCGAGAAGCGAAAGATTCAGTCCTCGCTTTTTGGCGCGTTTGTAGCCTCGACGAAAGGCGCGTGTGTACTTCAATTCATACTGCATGTTCGCTCTCCAAGGCTTCTTCCAGTTCTTTCCAGCTCTTGTAAGATGGCACAGATGGGTCGTGTGCGATCTGCTCAGCCTCTGCAATAGCCTCAAGCAATTCAGCGGAGTAGGTTCCCTCCTTCACGCTGAACGGCAGGCCGCGATGGATCAGGCATTGACGCAGGAATACGTTGACGGCCGTGGATAGGTCGAGTCCGAGGCTTTGAAAAAGCGCCATGGAGCGTGCCTTGACTTCGGGATCGAGTCGGATTTGTGCGGATACGGTTGCCATAGTATCATCTCCTTTGTTCTTCAATTATATCACGATGCCACTACAACGTAAACTAGAAATCCCCCGAAGCGGCATTTTGCCGTCGCGGGGGATTTTCTTTGCCTTCTTACTGCACGTTCATCGAAAGCTCGATGATTTTGTTGGCGAGCTTCGCTTTCTGGAGAACCTCTTCGGTGATGTCGCCGCCGGCTTCGACGATGACGACGCCCGTGTCGGTCGTGATGCGGCGCGATGCCTTCTTGTTGAGCAGGAAGCGGCGATGCCTGTCCTCGGTCGCCTTGGCGGCTGCCTTTTCCGCAGGGTCTTCCGCGGCTTCAGGCGCAGCTGCCGGCTCTGGTGCGGGGACTTCGGCGGGCGTCTCGGCAGCGGGTTCAGCGACGGATTCCGGCGCTGGCTCTCCCATCGGCTCTGCCGCGGGCATGTCAGGAACTGCAGGCGTTTCGGGCACAGGCTCGGGAGCGGCCTCGGCGACCGGCTCAGCGACGGGCGGCTCGGCGAATGTCGGGGCAGCTTCAAAAGCGGGAGCAGCAGGAGTTTCGGCTGCGGGCATGGCAGGAGATGCAGTTGCTGCTACGCTGCCGCTGTCGATGACCGTGACCTGCTTGCCGAAGATGGAAATCTGCTCGGCGGAGATGTTGTCGAGGAAATTTCCCTGCGGGTCGGAAATCTCACACTGCACGACCTTGCCGTCGTCGCCGATGTAGATTTCGCTGACAGAACCTTGGATAGTACCTGCCTTTGTGATCGCCTTCGTGCCGATGATGCGCACGTTTTCGTCGAGCAGGTTCTCGAAGTCAACGGCATCCTCAAGCGTCAGGATGTTCTCGCTGTTCGTGATCGTGATGGCATCGGCGCCGACTGCGATGACGCTTTCAAACGGAATGAGCTTGACGCCGCGATACCAGTCGTCGTCCTCGATCGTGATGGCGGCGACGGCGCCGTTCTTGGCGTCGATGAGCAGGGTCTTGCTCATGCCGAGTTCACGGCCCTCGGTGATGCTGATCACGGGCAATCCTAAGATTTCTGCACTTGTCTTCATAGATATTTCCCCCTGTGTGTGATAGGTTTTTCTTTCTCTATATCGGAGTTGTCGCCTCATGCCTCTTGAGCGGCGCTTTCGATCTCCGCAGAGACTTCAGGCGGTATTTGCGCAAAGGGCGTATGGGCAATTCCGTGGCTTGCCAAGATATGTTGGACGGTGCGCAGGTAGCCAACGCTTCGGTGGAATTCCTGCTGCATGGCAACGCTTTTTTGCGTTGCAGGAAGCGCGAGCGCTGCCTCATAGGTTTCGCTTGCAGCTTCATAATCGCCCATTTCCTTGTAAGTATTGCCAAGGTTGATGGCGATGAACGGTGCGTAATCATCGTTCCAGTAGAGGCCGAGTGCCTGCTTGTAGGCGAAGACGGCACGACGGGGGCGATGCTCCCGCGACTCCTTGTCTGCATAGTCGAGGTAATCGTCCATCGAATGGAGGCGGCTGACGGCTTCGGTGAGCTCCTTGAGCTCGTCCTTGGCACGCTGGCGTTCTTCTTCGCTGGGCAGTACCGCAGGTTCAAGGTCAAGATCTTCCTCATCGACGGCTTCTTCTGCATTTGCTTCAGCCGCCTCGTCTTCGTCAGCAGCTTCTTGAGCCGTTGTCTCAGTCGCCGCGTCTTCGTCCGCAGGTTCTTTGGCAGTTGCCTCAGCCGCCTCGGTTTCATCCGCAGCTTCTTCGGCAGTTGCCTCAGCCGCCTCGACTTCGTCGGCAGCTTCTTCGG
>ERZ773022.1388-NODE-1388-length-16285-cov-8.057425_pt1 | contig 16285 bp, 10 predicted proteins | sample MGYA00580839_ERZ773022 | MGnify/ENA primary metagenome ERZ773022 (study PRJEB29015, sample SAMEA2738020) | human oral metagenome | biome: human oral; feature: human-associated habitat; material: dental | place: China | collected 2044 ... | reverse complement strand
GCGCCGCCGACGACGCCGGCTACGCCCGCTACTGGCTCGCCGAGCACCACGGCTCGACCACCTACCTCGCCTCGGCCACGACCATTCTCATGGGCCAGGTCCTGGCGGCCACTGAGCGCATCGGGGTCGCCAGCGGCGGCATCATGCTGCCCAACCATGCGCCCCTGGTCATCGCCGAGCAGATCGGCACGCTCGCCACCCTTCATCCGGGGCGGGTGGGTCTGGGACTGGGGCGCGCGCCGGGCACCGACCCGTTGACCGCCTCGGCCCTGCGCCGCCGCGATGCCGATCCCGCTCACTTCGCCAACGAGGTCCTGGAGACTCTGGCCTATCTCGGCGCGATTCCCGACGACGCCCTGAGTGCCGTCCCCGGCTCGCTCCTGCCCCCCTCGGCCGTGGTCGGCTGCGAGTCCGACTCCCCGGCCGCGCGCCCCGCCGCATCGGAGCGCCGCGTACGGGCGATTCCGGGGGAGGGCACCGACCCGGACGCCTGGATCCTCGGCTCGTCGGTCAACGGGGCGCGCGTGGCCGGCAGGCTCGGCCTGCCCTTCACCTTCGCCTCGCACTTCGCACCCGCTCAGGCGGAGGCCGTCATCACCACCTACCGCAGCTACTTCGGCGGACCCGATGACGCCGGCCCGCTCTCGCACGACGGCCGCCCGCACGTGGCCGCGGGGGTCAATGTCGTCGTCGCCCCCCGGCGCGAGGAGGCCGAGTTCCTGTTCTCCACGGCCATGGCAGGTGCTGCGCGCGTGCTCGGCGGCAGGCCCGGCCCGCTGGACCGGCCCACCGCCGACCCGCGGGCCTGGCGGGACCTCGCCGGAGGACGGGACGTGGACGTCGAGGCCTCCATGGGACTGTCCTTCGTCGGTGCACCCGACGCCGTCGCCGACGGCCTGCGCGGACTCGCCGCGCGCTGGGGCCTGGAAGAGGTCCTGGTGGTCACCAGCATTCACGACGCCGCCGCGCGCCGTCGGTCTTACACGCTGCTGGCCGACGCCTGGCGGGCGCGGTGAGGCCGACGGACTCGACGACCGACATGCCGGCCCGCGGGCGGCGGTCCGGGATCCGGAGTCGGTGGAACCGGATTGGACGAGCGGACGCGATATGAACAGGTTAAACGATTCGACAAGCCCGACGTCGCAGGTGGTTCGGACGATTCGAACGAGTTTCTGTGTCCAGAATGTTACCGATTGAGTTTAGAATCGCTTCAACCCTGTCGGCACGTCCCTGCTCGGGGCACAGACAGCTGTTGCCGACGATGCCATGTCGTACGGAGGTACTTCCCTTGAGTAATCCCATGATCTCCCGTCGCAGTTTCGGCCTGGGGGCCGCCACGGCCGCTGTGCTGCTCGCCAGCGGCTGCGGTTCCGACACGTCCGCGGGCGATGACGCCTCGAGCGACTCGGCCGGTGAGGGCGCTGCCAGCGGCGGCAGACTTACTCTCGCCTACAACTCGGACGGACCGCACAAGGCCTGGGTCGAGGCCGTGTGCAACTCCGTCAGCAACACCCTGGGCATGTCCATGGAGCCGCTGCCCTACGCGCAGTTCTCCGAGCTGCGCCAGCAGGTCACCGATGGGACGATCGTCGGCGCCTTCCGTTCCGGGTGGCAGGCCGACGTCCCCTCCATGGGGGACTTCCTCAGCAATTCTTTCAAGACGGGGGCGGGCGCGAACGACGTCCAGTACTCCAGTGCCGCCGTCGACGACCTTCTGGATCGGGCGACCCAGACGATGGACGACGATGAGGCGTTCGACCTCTACACCCAGGTCCAGGAGCAGCTCTTCGCGGATCTGCCGGTCATCCCGCTGTGGTACCAGAACGGCTTCGGCGGCTACTCCACCAACGTCAGTAACGTGACCTTCGGCTGGAACGCCATGCCTCGCTACGAGGCGGTCACCACCACCGCCGCCGGCGGCGTCGTGCGCGTCAACGACGCCGAGCCCCAGAATCCTTTGGTGCCCACCAATACCAATGAGACGGGCGGCGGCCGCATCGTCGATCTGCTCTTCGCCGGTCTGGTCTCCTACGAGGCGGACGGCTCCGTGAAGAATGAGGTCGCCAAGACCATCGAGACCGACGACAACCAGAACTTCACGGTCGAGCTCGAGGACGGTTGGACCTTCTCCGACGGCAGTCCCGTCACCGCCGATTCGTTCATCAATGCGTGGAACTACGGCGCCAGGCTGGGCAATAAACAGCTGAACAGCAGCTATTACGAGATCATCGAGGGGTTCTCCGACGAGGAGGACCGCGAGACGCTCACCGGCCTGGAGAAGATCGACGACCTGACGTTCACGATCCGGCTCAAGGCCCCGTCCTCCGACCTCAGGCTGCGACTGGGCATGGCGGCCTTCTACCCGCTGCCCGAGTCCGCCTATGACGACATGGAGGCCTTCGGCGCGGCTCCGATCGGCAACGGCCCGTACAGCATGACCACGTGGGACCACAACTCCCAGGTCGTGCTCACCAAGAGTGCGACCTATCAGGGCAATCGTCAGGCCCAGAACGAGGGCATCACCTTCGTCATCTACACCGATTACGACGCCGCTTACAACGACCTGCGCTCCAACTCCCTCGACGTGCTCGACGCCATTCCGAATTCGGCGCTGTCGAGTTTCACGGATGACCTCGGCGACCGCGCGATCAACCAGCCCGGCGCCGTCATCCAGTGCTTCGCCATCAGAACCGACGTCGAGCACTGGAAGATGGATGATGAGGGCCGTGCCCGCCGCGCCGCCCTGTCCCGTGCCATCAACCGCAAGCAGATCTGCGACACCCTGTACTACAGCACCCGCACCCCCGCCTCGGACTTCACCAGCCCCGCCATCCACGGGTGGACGGATCGGATTCCCGGTAATGAGGTTCTCCAGTACGACGAGACCGAGGCCAAGAACCAGTGGGCCAATGCGGAGGCCATCGCCCAGTACTGATCCGATACTGATTCGACTTCCGTCGGCGGCATCGGCTCGGCGCGCCCCGCTCGTCCGGCCGCCTCGTCGGGCCACCGGGCGCCGCGCCCCGCTCGCGCTGCACCGTTCGCACCCGTCCGCCCCGCACCCTCCCACCCGCTGACAAGGAGATGCCGATGCTCCGCTACGCCGGACGCAGGCTCCTGCAGATGATCCCCGTCTTCTTCGGGGCCACGCTGCTCATCTACGCCATGGTCTTCGCACTGCCGGGGGACCCGGTCTCCGCCCTGGGCGGGGACCGCGCCCTCAGCCCCGCCCTCCAGGAGCAGATCCGCGCCCAGTACAACCTGGACAAGCCCTTCCTCGTCCAGTACCTCCTGTTTCTCAAGGGGATAGCGACCTTCGACCTGGGAACAACCATCCGCGGGTCCAGACCGATCGTCGATGTCCTCGCGGAGGCCTACCCGGTGACCATCAGGCTCTCGGTCATGGCCCTCGCTGTCGAAACGGTGGCCGGGATCGTCATCGGCATGGTCGCCGGCATGCGCAAGGGGCGGCTCTTCGACGCCACGGTCCTGGTCCTGTCCCTCGTCGTCATCGCCGTGCCGACTTTCGTCATCGGCTTCCTCCTGCAGTTCTTCGTCGGCGTCAAGCTCGGTTGGCTGCCGGTGACCGCCGGGAACGCCCCGGGGCTCAAGGACCTGCTCATGCCCGCACTCGTGCTCGGGGCGGTCTCCTTCGCCTACGTCCTGCGGTTGACGCGCACCCAGGTGGGGGAGAACCTCTCAGCTGATCACGTCCGTACGGCGCGCGCCAAGGGCCTGTCCGGCGGCCGAGTGATGATCGTCCATGTCCTGCGTAACTCATTGGTGCCCGTGGTCACCTTCCTCGGTGCCGACTTGGGCTCGCTCATGGGCGGGGCCATCGTCACCGAGGGCATCTTCAACATCAACGGCGTGGGCGGGACGCTCTACCGGGCTATCCTCAACGGGGAGGGGCCCACGGTCGTCGCCTTCACGACGGTGCTCATCCTCGTGTTCATCATCTCGAACCTTCTCGTCGACCTCCTGTACGCCGCCCTCGACCCGAGGATCCGCTATGTCTGAGACCTCTGAGAGCATCGTGAATGAGCCTGGGAGGCGGCGCGTCCGACCGGGCCAGGAGCACGTTGTCGCCGCGACCGATGAGCAGGGACTGGGCGCCGTCGACGCCGTCGCCGACGACTCCGCCCCCTCCTCGATGTGGGGAGAGGCGTGGAAGCAGCTGCGTCGTCGTCCCATCTTCTGGGTCTCCGCCCTGCTCATCGCGGGCGCCCTCCTGCTCGCCGTGGCGCCCGGCCTGATCGCCCGCGCCACTCCCACCTACTGCCGGCTGGACAATTCCTACGGCCCTTCGAGCGCTCAGCACCCCTTCGGCTTCGACCAGCAGGGCTGCGACGTCTTCTCCCGGACCGTGTACGGTGCCCGTGCGTCGGTGGCCGTCGGCGTGCTCACCACGCTCATCGTCACCGTGAGCGGCGGGCTCATCGGTGCTCTGGCGGGGTTCTTCGGCGGCTTCTTCGACGCGCTGCTCTCGCGCATCACCGACGTATTTTTCGCCATTCCCTTCGTGCTGGCCGCCATTGTCGTCATGCAGATGTTCAAGGGCAGGACCTCCATCCTCACCGTCGTCACCGTGCTGGCGCTGTTCGGGTGGCCGCAAATCGCCCGCATTACCCGGGGTGCGGTCATGAGTGTGAAGAATGAGGACTTCATCACCGCCTCGACCTCGCTCGGCAGCGGCCGTCTGGCCCTCCTGACCCGCCATGTCCTGCCCAATGCCGCCGCGCCGATTATTGTCACCGCCACCGTCCAGCTCGGCGTCTTCATCGTCTCCGAGGCCACCTTGTCCTTCCTGGGGATCGGTCTGCCTCCGTCGGTGATCTCCTGGGGCTCCGACATCGCCACCGCTCAGGGTGCTCTGCGCGACCATATTTCCGTTCTGTTCTACCCCGCGGGCGCCCTGGCGCTCACCGTGCTCGGCTTCGTCATGATGGGCGATGCGGTGCGCGACGCTCTCGACCCGAAGGCTCGCACGTGACTACTGATGACACCACGACCACCGACGACGTCGTTGACGGCACTGGCACCCGGATCGAGGTCGATGACGGGGCGCTATTGCGCATCGAGGACCTCGATGTGGCCTTTCGCTCCTCCACCGGGCTGGTTCCGGCCGTCCGCCGGGCGAATCTGACGATCTACCCGGGCCAGAGCCTGGCCGTCGTCGGGGAATCGGGTTCGGGTAAGTCCACCCTGGCCAACGCCATCATCGGTCTGCTGCCGGGAACCGGGCGCGTGACCGGGGGCCGCATCCTGCTCGGGGACGAGGACATCACCCGTGTTCCCGAGCGCCGCATGCGGCGGCTGCGCGGCAGTGAGATCGGGATGGTCCCGCAGGATCCCATGACCAATCTCAACCCGGTGTGGTCCATCGGCTTCCAGGTGCGTGAGACGCTGCGCGCCAACGGGCTGGCCGGCGTCGCCGATGATCGTCTCGCTATCATCGCCGCAGCCGATGAGGACACCCGGGATGGGGGTGAGCGGGACGAGGTCGCGGGCGATCGGACGGATGGTCACGGCAGGCGGAAGGCCGGCGGGATCGCCTCCGTCCCCTCCGGCAGGATCTCCGTCGCCGAGCAGGTGGCCCTCCTGCTGGAGGACGTCGGCCTGCCCGACGCCGCCCGCCGCGCTAAGCAGTACCCGCACGAGTTCTCCGGCGGCATGCGTCAGCGCGCCCTCATCGCCATCGGTCTGGCTGCGCGTCCCCGCCTGCTCATTGCCGACGAGCCGACCAGCGCCCTGGATGTGACTGTCCAGCGCCGCATCCTGGATCACCTCGGGCGGCTGACCCATGAGCTGGGCACGGCGATGCTCCTGGTGACCCACGACCTCGGCCTGGCCGCGGAGCGTGCCGAGCAGGTCGTCGTCATGCATCGCGGACGCGTCGTCGAGTCGGGGCCGAGCCTGGAGGTGCTCCAGAATCCGCGCCACCCCTACACCCGGCGACTCGTCGAGGCCGCCCCCTCGTTGGCGTCCCACCGCATCGAGGCCGCGCGCGCCGAGGGCATCCGGGTCGCCTCCGATGAGCTGGGTGTCCGCGAGATCGCGGAGGACGCCCCCGAGATCCTGCGGGTGGAGCATCTGACCAAGGTTTTCGACGTGCGCGGGGCCAGGGGCGCCGACGCCCGCATTCGCGCCGTCGACGACGTCACCTTCGGGGTGCGCCGCGCCACGACGACGGCGCTGGTCGGCGAGTCCGGATCGGGCAAGTCCACCGTGGCCAACATGATCCTCAACCTCATCGACCCCACCGAGGGCAGGGTCTTCCACAACGGCGTCGATCTGTCGACTCTGGGGCGCAAGCAGCTGTTCGATCTGCGGCGCATTATGCAGCCGGTCTTCCAGAACCCTTACGGATCCCTCGATCCGATGTACTCCATCTATCGGGTCATCGAGGAGCCGCTGCGGGTGCATCGCGTGGGAAACCGCACCGAGCGCACCAAGCGCATCTGCGAGCTGCTCGACATGGTCGCCCTGCCGCGCTCGGTCATGCGGCGCTACCCCAATGAGCTCTCCGGCGGTCAGCGCCAGCGGGTGGCCATCGCCCGCGCGCTGGCCCTGCGGCCGGAGATCGTCGTGCTCGACGAGGCCGTCTCCGCCCTCGACGTGCTCGTCCAGGCTCAGATCCTGCGGCTGCTGGCCGGGTTGCAGGCCGAGCTGAACCTGACCTATCTCTTCATCACCCACGATCTGGCCGTCGTACGGCAGATCGCCGACGATATCGTGGTCATGGAGAAGGGGAGAGTGGTCGAAACCGGTCACGCGGACGCCCTGTTCGCCGACCCGCACGAGGACTACACGCGCGAGCTCATCGACGCCGTTCCGGGCGCGAGAATCGCCTTTTACGGGGGAGCGGGCTAAGACGCGTCGGCACGTTGGCGGTGGCCGCGCCGACGCGCCGGCCCTGACGCCGGGACCGGCATCGGCCCGTTTCCGTGTGATGCGTATCGCGCGGAGTGTGTACGTTTGATGTCGGGGCGCGGGTATCGTTGCCCGGTACCGTCGACATGCGGCACTCGGCCCTCTGGGGGCTGAGCGCGGTGCCGGCGGGGATGTCCGCACACCGGCCGAGCGGGTTCTCGTCGCCCGCCCGAACCCCACCGGTATTCCGGAGAGAAGACCGAATGCTCCCATATCTAGCGAGAAGGATCGCGAACTACGCGATTCTGCTGTTCATCGCGACGTCGATGGCCTATCTGATGGCCTCGGCCACGCTGGACCCGGCAACCCTGTGGGATCGCGGTGATCCGCGCCTCAACTGGGATGCGGTCAACGCCTCGCTCGCCGAGTACAACATCAGTCACGACCTGCCGGTCTGGGGCCGCTACGTCACCTGGCTCAAGGGCGTCGTCCTCCATTGGGACTGGGGCATGACCCCCAAGGGGGCGAGCATCAACGGCATGATGGGCGCCAAGATCCTGGTGTCGGTGCGCCTGGTCTTCCTCGGCGCGTTCATCGGCATGATCGGCGGAGTCGCGCTCGGGGCGTGGACCGCCACCCGCCAGTACTCGGTCGCCGACCGCATCGCCACCCTTCTGTCCATGCTCGTGATCTCCACACCCGTCATGGTTCTCGCGATCCTGCTGCAGGTGGCCGCCGTGCAGATCAACCGGGCGACGGGCTACCAGCTATTCGAATTCACGGGTATGGGCGACGGCGTCGTCGGGCAACTCCAGCACCTCCTGCTGCCGACCCTGTCCATGTCCTTGGGGGGCATCGCCACCTACTCGCGCTACCAGCGCAACCTCATGCTCGACACCCTGGGGGCCGACTACGTGCGCACTGCCCGGGCGAAGGGTCTGGTTAAGCGCAAGGCCGTCACCCGTCATGCGCTGCGCACCGCCCTCATCCCCATGGCCACCTACTTCGCCTTCGCCCTGGCCACTCTGTTCACCGGCGCGGCCGTCACCGAACGCGTCTACACCTGGCACGGCATCGGGGAGTACTCGGTCAATTCGATCTCCCAGATGGATATCAACGGCGCCACCGCCGTCGTCGCCTTCTCCGGGCTGTGCACCCTGACCGGGGCGCTCCTGTCCGACGTGTTCGTCGCGATCGTCGACCCCAGGGTGAGGGTGGGCTGAGCCGTGTCGGACATCCACCAGGTCGCGCAGGCGGCCACTACCGGGGCCGTCGAGGACGCGCCCGGCCGGGACGGCGGCCAGGGCAGGAGGCGTCTGTCGCGGCGGCAGCTGATCGCCCGGCGCTTCGTGCGCAACCCCTCCGCCGTGATCGGCATTGTCGGCTTCCTCCTCGTGGTGCTCTTCGCCCTCGTCGGCAACCGCCTGGGACGCTGGGAGTTCACGCAGGTCGACTCCGGCGGCTTCCTCCAGCCGCCTTCCGCCGAGCACTGGTTCGGTACGACCCAGGGCGGACGCGACGTGTTCGCCATGACGGTCGAGGGCACGCGCAAGTCCCTGGTCATCGGTGTGTGCGTCGCTCTTCTTCAAACCGCTATCGCCGCGGTCATCGGCTCCACAGCGGCCTATTTCGGCGGCTGGTGGGAGCGCGTCGCGCTGTGGTTGACGGACCTCCTCCTGGTGGTGCCGTCCTTCCTCATCATCGCGATCCTGTCCCAGCGCGCCGGCGCGAATCGCGGCTCCATCGCTCTGTTCATCGTGCTGCTGGCCGGCTTCGGCTGGATGCTCACCGCGCGCGTGGTGCGCTCGCTCACGCTCAGCGTCAAGACTCTGGACTACGTCGCGGCCGCCCGTTTCATGAATGTCAGGAGCATTGTCATCATCGTTCGCCACATTCTGCCGAACATAGCTTCTCTGCTCATTGTCGATGCCACTGTGGGCCTGGCCCTGGCTGTCATGAGCGAGACGACGCTGTCCTACTTCGGCTTCGGCGTGCAGCCCCCCAATACTTCGCTCGGGACTCTTATCGCCGAGGGCCAGACGGCGGCCACCACCTCGCCCTGGATCTTCCTAGCCCCCTCCGGCGTGCTCGTCATCATGCTGGTGTGCGTCAACTTCATGGGCGATGGCCTGCGCGACGCCCTCGATCCCTCATCCAAGTCCGGAGGCAAGGCATGAGCCGCAGGAAGAACGCCGGGTCGCACTCGGACTCGCGGGCGCTGCCGGATCCGCAGGCGGATGCGCCGCTGCTCGAGGTAGAGGGACTGCGCGTCTCCTTCCCCTCCGAGGACGGCACCGTCCGCGCCGTGCGCGGGGTCGACCTGGCCGTCGGGCGCGGCGAGGTCCTCGCCCTGGTCGGCGAGTCGGGCTCCGGCAAGTCCGTCACCTCGACCGCGGTCATGGGACTGCTCGACGAGTCCGCTCAGGTCAGCGGGTCCGTTCGACTGCACGGCACCGAGCTGCTGGGGCGCGACGACGACTACATGTCGCGTATCCGCGGCTCCCAGGTCGCCATGGTCTTCCAGGATCCGCTCAGCGCGCTCACTCCCGTCTACACGGTCGGCTCCCAGATCGTCGAGGCGCTCAAGATCCACGACGCGGACATGAGCAATGACGCCGCCTGGGAGCGGGCGGTCGAGCTGCTCGACGTCGTCGGCATCCCCAACCCCGACGTGCGGGCCAGGGCCTACCCGCACGAATTCTCCGGGGGCATGCGCCAGCGCGCGGTGATCGCCATCGCCATCGCCAACAATCCCGACCTCATCATCGCTGACGAGCCGACCACTGCCCTGGATGTGACAATCCAGGCTCAGATACTCGACGTGCTGCGCACCGCTCAGAAGGAGACCGGTGCCGGCGTCATCATGATCACGCACGACCTGGGGGTCGTGGCGGGCATGGCCGACCGCGTCAGCGTGATGTACGCCGGACGCATCGTGGAGACGGGCGACGTCGACGACCTGTTCCACCGCTCCCGCATGCCCTACACGATCGGCCTGCTCGCCTCCCTGCCGCGGCTCGACGCGAGGAAGGACTCAGCGCTGGCGGCTCTGGAGGGTAATCCGCCCTCGCTGCTGGCCGACCCCACCGGATGCCCCTTCGCGCCCCGCTGCCCGATAGCGCAGGACGAGTGCCTCGACGGGGAGCCGGCTCTCACCGCGGTGCGCGACGCGGACGACGCCCTCTCTGACGCCTGCGGTCCGCCCTTGGCGGGAGTCCAGCTCAGCGCCTGCCGCCGCTCCGGCGAGATCGAGGAGGGCGACCTCGATGGCACCGCCATCTACCCCGTGCCGTCCCTCAAAACCCCCGACACCATGAGCCTGCCGCGTGAGGACCGTCCCGAGGTGCTGCGCGCGACGAACCTGGTCAAGGAGTTCCCGCTGATGAAGGGGGCCGTCTTCAAGCGGCGCGTGGGCACCGTCCACGCCGTCGACGGCATCTCTTTCGACGTGCGCCAGGGGGAGACCTTCGCCCTGGTCGGCGAGTCCGGCTGCGGCAAGTCGACGAGCCTCCTGGAGGTTCTCAGCCTTCAGGCGCCCCAGGAGGGAAGGATCGTCATTCTGGGCAGGGATTCCTCGCGGATCACCCGCTCCGAGCGACGCGCTATTCGTCGCGACCTGCAGATCGTCTTCCAGGACCCGATGGCCTCCCTCGACCCGCGCCTTCCCGTCTTCGACCTCATCGCCGAGCCGCTGCGCGCCAACGGGTGGCCGAGGAGTGGGGTCAGTGGTCGCGTCGAGGAGCTCATGGAGCTCGTCGGGCTCGAGCCGAGTCACGCCAACCGCTACCCGCGCAACTTCTCCGGCGGACAGCGTCAGCGCATCGGCATCGCCCGGGCGCTGGCCCTGGAGCCCAAGCTGCTCGTGCTCGATGAGCCCGTCTCCGCTCTCGACGTGTCCATCCAGGCCGGGGTCATCAACCTGCTCGACGAGTTGCGCGGGAGCCTCGGGCTCAGCTATCTCTTCGTCGCCCACGACCTGTCGGTCGTCCGTCACATCGCGGACCGCGTCGCGGTGATGTATTTGGGCAAGATCGTGGAGGTCGGCGACGTCGACTCGATCTTCGAGGCTCCGGCGCACCCCTACACGCAGGCCCTGCTCTCCGCGATCCCGATCCCCGATCCCGCCAAGGAGCGCGGCCGGGACCGCATCGTGCTGCAGGGCGACCTGCCCTCACCGGCCAACCCGCCCTCGGGGTGCCGCTTCCGCACCCGCTGCCCGACGTTCGCGAACATCCTCACCGACGACCAGCGCGCCGCCTGCCTCGGCGCCATGCCGGATTTCGACAGCCAGGGCGACGACCACGACGTCGCCTGCTACTACCCGGAGCGCGCCTCGGTGTTCTGAGGAGCCCGGAGCCGACCACCTGAAAATGTGGGCTTGTGCACTGGACTTGTATCATAGTTTCTTGGACTCGCCTCTGCGCGTGTTCCGCACCCCCATAATCCTCCTGATCGGAGACCACCCATGATGATGAACCGTCGTTTGTTCCTGGCCGGCTCCGCGTCGGCCGCAGCGCTCACCGCACTGGCCGCGTGCGCCAAGAACGAGGAGTCCGGCGGCCAGGACGACTCCACGGCCAACAGGGCGATGAACATCCAGGACCCCGCCTCCCCTCGAAGACGGCGGCGATCTCAAGATCGCTATTCAGGGGCCGATCGACAACTGGAATCTCGCCACCGCGGTCGGCAACACGGGCGACCTGCGCAGCATTATCAACTGGGTATCGCCCTACTTCGTCGACTGGGACGCTGACGGCACCTGCACCGCCAACCCGAACTTCTACTCCACCTTCGAGGCCGAGGAGAAGGACGGCAAGACCGTCGTCACACTCGAGCTCAACTCGAGCGCGGTGTGGGGGAGCGGGCGGCCCATCGATTCCGAGGACATCAAGGAGTCCCTCATTCACGGCAAGGATGAGAGCTACAACTGGGCGGCGCGCGACGGGCTCGAGAACGTCGAGTCCGTCGACACGCCGTCGGCCACCAGGGCCGTCGTCACCTTCGACTCCGTCATGCCGGACTGGACGAATTACGTCGCCGGCGTGAGCCCCAAGGAGCTCATGAGGGACGCGGAGACCTTCAACAATTCTCTGGCGGGTCACGGGGCCTTCAACAATGATTACCTCGCCGGCCCGTACAAGATCGACTCCTGGGACGAGTCGGGCCAGATCGTCACCATTGTCAAGAATGACAAATGGTGGGGAGACGCCCCCAAGATCGATACACTCACCTTCCAGGTCCTCGACCCGTCTGCCGAGGCTACCTCCTTCGCGAACAAGTCCCTCGACTATATCGAATACATTATCTCGAACGACGTCTACACGCAGTGCCAGGGCCGCGAGGACGCCGAGATCCGTCAGAACTTCGGCCTGCAATGGCGCCACTTCGCGTTCAACACGACCAAGGGGATCCTGGCGGACCAGAAGGTCCGTCAGGCCATCGTGCGCGCCTGCGACCGCGCCGCCATCGCGTCCTCCGACCTGGCCGGCCTGCCCATCGAGACGGGGGACGTCCTCCTCGGCAATCGCTTCTTCATGCCGAATCAGACGGGCTACCAGGATAATTCCGGTGACTGGGGCTACGACGTCGAGGCGGCCAAGCAGCTGCTCGAGGACGCCGGCTGGACGGAGGGCGCTGACGGCATACGGGAGAAGGACGGGGAGAAGGCCTCACTGACCTTCACCTATCCCGCCGGCACCACCACGTCTCAGAATGAGGGGGCGCTGCTGCAGACCCAGCTCGAAGAGGTCGGCATCGATATGCAGATCGCCACGGTTCCCAATGACCAGTGGCAGACGGGCGTTCTCGATGCCAGGGCCTTCGACCTTGTCGCCTTCACCTGGGTCGGCACCCAGTACCCGATGGCCAATATCGGCGAGGTCTACGGCACGAATTCGAAGAGCAACTACTCCGACATGTCGGACCCGCAGATCGACGACCTCATCACTCGGATCGCGACCGAGCCCGATAACGGAAAGCGCATCGAGCTCACCAACCAGGTCGACGTCAAGCTGTGGGAGGACGTCATGAACTTCCCGATCTACGAGCGCCCCCAGTTCACCGCGGTGCCCAAGAAGCTTGCGAACTTCGGCGCCAATGGCCTGTCCTCCTTCCGTCCCGAGCACGTCGGCTACATGAAGTGACCGGGGGATGACCGGCGGATGTTCGGCGCCGTCTCCGCCGGGTCGGCGGGGCTTTTGATGCCGATCCACCGGCTCGCTGAGCCGTGCCCGGGCCCGGCCGTGGTGGCCGGCCCGGGGCGGTGCGGTGGCCTGCGAGCGGTGCGGCACAATGGAGACGTGCCCACCGTCGTCGTCCGCTCTCTTCCTGCCCGTGCGGGCACCGTGATCGTCGCGGTGTCCGCCGTGATCGTCGTCGGGGCCGTCACTCTCAGTGACGGCCCCGCCTACGGCTTGCGTGCCGCCGCCTGGAGCGCGCTGGTGACCGGCGCCGTCTGGCTGCTGTGGTGGGTTCCGGAGCTGGTGCTCGATGCGGACGGCCTCACCGTCCGCAACGCCTGGCGCAGTCACGTCATCCGATGGGGGGCCGTCGCCTCGCTCCGAACCCGGTGGGGGCTGGAGGTCGTCATCGGCGCGGGGAGGATCGTCAGGGCTTCAGCGGCCCCGCGCCCGGGCGGTGTGAGAACCTCCCTGCGTGAGCGGCGGCGGATTCGGGGCGGTCGCGCGGGCCCGGGTTCGCGGGCGTCGCATGCGGATGCGGGCCTGCACCCGGTGCGAGAGGAGTATGTGACGCCGGGGAACGGTCATTACCGGGCGTCGCTGGACTGCGGCTCGGCTGCGGATCTCATCGAGGGCTATGCGCGTGCGGTACTCGAGCGACGCGAGCCGCTCGAGACCGGGACGCCGGAGGTGTCCAGTCGTCTCAATACCGGTGCCGTGGTCGTTGCCGGCGGCCTGCTCGCCGCCGTCGGGGCAGTGAGCCTGCTGTGAGCTTGCGTCGAGGTTGACTTTTTCGTACGAGGTTGACGGCGGCGGCGCCAACCTCGTACGAAAAAGTCAACCTCGGCGGCGTTACGGGTGCGGTGGAGGACGGGGCTCTCAGGACGTGCTTGCTTATGGGGAATGGAGGTCTCGGCGTTCTGCGGTTCGTGGTACGTGGCGACGAGTTCATCGGCTCCACCACCAGACCTTCAACACCACAATAACGACGAAAACCAGCTCTACTCCACCCAAAGCTACTAAGATGTGATGAGTCAGGCCTACCGGTGGTTTGCTGGGTGTTCGTGGGGTGAGGGGGTTTGGTGGTTGTGGTTTTCTGTGTTGGCTGGTTGGGGGTCATGGTGTTGGTGTTGGTGTGGATGAGGGCGGGTAGCCTGTGGTGGCGAAAAGCTGTGGGGCGCGGCGGGTGACGAGGTCGGCCAGGGTGTCGGTGTAGGCGTCCGCCGTCTGACCGGCAGGAGTGTCCCAGAGGGCAATGGTGGCCGCGGACTGGCCGTCGAACCAGCCGGCGTGAGCATCATCGGTCGACGGTGGTTTGTCCGGGAACCCAGGTCCCGTCCTCGTCCACGTTTCCGTCCTCCTCCGGTGCCAGGTACTCCAGGGCGGCTTGGGGATCGTCTCCTATGGCGGCGAGCGCCTCGTCCACGGAATCGGAGGCGGAACCGGTCATTCGGCTGATCAGACCGAACCCTAGTCCCACCACGAGGGCCACGCATGCCACTGCTACTATCAGGCGTTTCGCCGTCGGTCGGGTCTTTCGGCGCATCACAACGCCCTCTCCTTCTTCGTCTCCTCTGTCACCTGCCTTCCTCCTGTCAGCTGTGCGGGGTTATGTCCTGCGGGGCCCGTTGTTGCTCTTCGCGCTCTTCTCTCCGTCGGTTTTCCCCGTTGTGATGCTTTCCTCGAGGTCGTTGAGCACGCCTTTGTCATCCGAATTGGTCACCTGATTCTTCCTCCAGGTCATCGCGTCCGAGGCTTGGTCGTCGGTTAGGGCGGTGGTGTCGATGGCGGGGTTGCCGTTTTCGTCTTCGTGGTACCAGCTGTGGCTCCTGGCTGCGTCGATGGCTCTCTGTCCGCCTTTGTCGCTGTCCGTGCTGAACAGGCCGTAGTTGAGGCCGGCCGCGTAGGACTGGGCTTTCAGGTCCGTGTAAGGATCGCCGGTGGAGGTGCCCAGGGCGTCGGTGACCTGGCTGGAGATCAGGGGCTTGGCAATGGTCGATCCCGTGGTGAAAGCGAGCGCGGGGGCCGCGGCCTCGTCCGTCAGGGCTGTGAGACCGGCCGCACTAACCGCGTTGAAGACGGACAGGCTCGTGTCGACCGTCGTCTTCTGCTCCTCGGAGTCCTTCTTCTTATCATCGGCGAAGCGGAACTCCGACAGATTCTGAAGATAGGACGAGGACGCCGCCACCTGGTGATACTCGTCCCTCAGATCATTTTCGTTCGCGTCGGGATAGTTCATGGCCTCCTTCAGCTTGTTGTGGTGGTACTGGCCCAGGCCCGTGGCGAGCGTGGTCATGGCATCCTGGTTATCGCCGAAACGATAAATAAGAGTGGAAATGTCTGTTGCTGCAAGTCCAGCCGAGGTAGCGCCCGCTCCTAACGCCCCGTTTATAGCTGCGGTGGAGACGTCTTCGGAGCTGTTGGCTGCCACTACTGCTAGGTTGCGTTTCATGGTGTCGGTGAAGCTTTTCTTGGTGAACTCCTCGCCGCCGAAGTAGCTCATCGCTCGGCCGCAGGCGTAGGTGGCCCGCGCATCCGCGGTCGCCGACACATCAGGGTCGGTCTCGCTGGGAGCCCGATTGCGGAATGAGGAGGCCGCACCCGTCACTGCAGTCAGGGCATCCAGGCCGGAGGCGTCCTCGCCCCAGTCGCGGGAGGTCAGCATGGTCCACCGATCGACGGTGGTCTGACTGGGAACCCAGACCCCGTTCTCGTCGATGCTCCCGTCCCCCTCCGGCGTCAAGTACTCCAGGGCGGCCTCAGGGTTGTTGCCCATGGCGGTGAGCACGCCGTCCATGGGATCGGAGGTGCTGGTCTTGTTGTTGGCGAACACCTGGTAGGCAGGCACGAGCGCGTTCGGGTCGCGGTCCTCGAGCTTATCGGCCAAATTGGTGAGGAAATCAGTGCCGTAGTGAGCCGCCGGCGCGGACAGCAGCATGTTGATCGCGGCCATGTTCCCCGGAGCCCCGTTCTGGCTGTCGATCGTCTCGTAGAGGTCATCGGCGAGGGTCTCGCCCTTCCATTGAGAGGCCGCGGCCAGCACATACCCCAATACCTGACTGGCGACCTGAAAATGATCCTCAGGGCATTCACCCTTGTAATCGTTCTCATAGTAATCGTTGACACTGTAGAGCAGGTCGAGATAGGCCTGGGCACCGCCGGCCTCGGTGACGACGGCGGCCCCGTAGGCGGGGCTGTCCTGGTAAGTGGCCATGGAGGCCAGGACCTCGTCA
>ERZ773022.1386-NODE-1386-length-16311-cov-9.188853_pt1 | contig 16311 bp, 21 predicted proteins | sample MGYA00580839_ERZ773022 | MGnify/ENA primary metagenome ERZ773022 (study PRJEB29015, sample SAMEA2738020) | human oral metagenome | biome: human oral; feature: human-associated habitat; material: dental | place: China | collected 2044 ... | reverse complement strand
CGGGCAAAAAAGATGCGCTAAGATGGCGCGGCTGAATTTATCAGTGCTTCCCTAAGATAGACATAGCGGCAGAGCAGGGCTGCAGCGCCGGCAATCGCCGCGCCGATGTAGCCAATGTGGGCGAGGTGTCCGCTGTCTGCGGCGAGGGCACCGAGGTAGGTGCCGCTGCCAATGCCGAGGTTGAAGATGCCGGAGAAGATCGACATCGCAACGGTGGTCGCTGTCGGCGGAACGAGCCGCAGGATCTCCGCCTGGAACATGAGGTTGTAGATGGTCGCCGCCGTCCCCGCCACGATGCAGAGGAACAGCATGGTCGGGAGCGAGAGCGCCGCCGCCTGCCAGAGGAGGAGCGCCCCGCTCACGATGACGAGCACCCTGCGCAGCAGCGCAAAGCGATGTCGTCCGTAGGTACGCGAGAAGATGAAGCTCGCGAGGAGACCGCTGACACCGAGCAGCATAAGTGCAAGTGTGATCGTCTCCGGCGAGAATGCAGCGACGCTGTGCAGGAACGGCTCGATGTAGCTGTATACGGTAAAATATGCCGTTGCGAACAGCGCCGTCATCACGTAGATGCACGCGATCTCCCGCCGACGGATGAGCGTAGGCAGATCGTGAAGGGCAAATGCCCCCTTGGGAGGACGCTGCGGCAGGAGAAGGGCGAGATAGACGAGCGTGATCGCAGCGACCGCCGCCAGCAGCAGGAAGGTCATGCGCCAGCCCGCCGCAAGTCCGACGATACGCCCGAGCGGCAGACCGAAGATCATCGCGACGGAGCTGCCCGTCACGATCATGCCGAGCGCCATGGACTGATGAACGTGCGTCACGAGGCGCACGGCAAGCGGCGCCGCAATCGACCAGAAAATCGCGTGCGCACACGCGACGATGATGCGCGCCCCGAGCAGCATGGGGTAGCTCGTCGCGAGTCCGGCGGCGAGCTGTCCTGCGGCAAAGAGCCCCACCATCAGCAGCATGAGCCGCTTCAGCTCCATGCGGCAGGTGAGCAGCATGAGGGGCAGCGACAGCAGCGCGACCACCCACGCATAGAGAGTGATCATCCCACTCGCCTGCGCCGCCGTCATGGAAAATGAGTCGGAAATGTCGATGAGCAGAGCGATCGGTATGAACTCGGACGTGTTAAAGACAAATGTAGCGATTGTGATGCCAAACAGCGCCATATATTGACGCAGTGGAATTCTCATAGTAAGCCCCCTATTCGTACAGATACGTTTCCCTATTGTACGAAAAAAAGGGGCAAATGCAAGTAGAAAGTGTAGTCGAAAAATTTGCTTGACGGCGCTCCGTTATGCCGCTTCTTTTGCCTCGATCTCATCCGGCTCGCTGAGGAATGGTGCTGCTGCGTTCATGAGGTTCACAATGCGGTCGGGAAGCTTATACTGGATGCCGCCGCCCGTGCGTCCGAACCACGGGGCGATCTTCCCTTTCTCGACATGCTCAATGGGACGCTCGACGCAGTAGACGTGAAAGTCCCCCTCGCGCGTCGTGCTCGGCAGTGCCCGCTGCTCGAACGTCGTGCCGTCGGGGGAGACGTAGCGTCCCGTCGGCGCACCGTAGCGCGTTAGCACATCACCCGCAGGAAGCGTGATGGTCACGATCACGCCAACCGCGCCATCGTTGCTCGGGTAGATCGGGCGCCCGTCGTCGGCGTAAAAACGAGCCTCGCCCGTCCTGCCCGGCGTGTACGGTACGCCCTGCGCTGCGGCAAGCTCTGCGATGAATTCATCCGTCGGCGGGGCGAAGTTGTAGTACATCTGCCAGTAGCGCGGCGCTGTCTGTCCCTCCTGTGCCGCAGCAGCCGCTGGCACGCCGACGGCGCGTGGCGCATCGGAGACAGACGGTGCACCGAGAAGGGCGCTCAGCGCAAAGAGTGCGGCGGCAATCAGGCGCATGGGGGATAGGATCTGCATGGAAATCGCTCCTTTCAGGATATTCACACAATTCGATGACCTTATCATATAATGAAATGCGAAAAAAGGCAATGAAAAAGCCCTGCATACACAGTCCTTCTCGAACGCGTTCCTCCTCAGCGCCTCTGATTTTTTGCCTCCTCCTGTGCCGTGCGCAGACAGCCATCGAAGTAGTGTGCGAGATTTTTCTCCAATGTGGCGACATCCGTTTCATTCGATGAGGAGCCGGGATTATCGGCGAGCGTCGCCGCCCAGTCGTTCGATCCCTTCAGTGTGAAGAACGCGACAAAGACTGCCCGCATCCGATCCGTCTCGTTCGGCGACAGATAGTAAAACGTGATCTTGCGCCCGTAGAGTGCGGAGAGGACGGTGCCGTCCCCGTTTGGACGGTACAGCGCGTGGAGCTTCTTGCAGACCGCCGCCAGATCCGCGCCGCGCGCGCCGTCCGTGACGAAGATGAAGTCGCCCTCGTCAAAGAGCGAGACCTCCCGATCAAGGTGTTTGCGTTTGACGCCCGCGTGAATCAGTGCCTCCGCTTCCTCGGCGGTCGCGGCGCGCAGACCGTATTCCTCCGCCACGCGTCCAATCTCTGCATTCAGATGCGCGGCATAGCCCGTCGCATACTGAAAGAACGCATTCGTATCCCGCTCCGCACCGGGGCGCGGGAGCGTCGGGCGGCGGACAACCGCGCTGCAGGAAAAGGTGAAATCATTCGCCGCATCGCGCAGGACATAGATGCGCCGCTCGAACGGCTTCTCCTTCTCGACCTGCATCTCCTCCAGTACGAGCTGTGGATTGCAGGCGACAAACTCCTCTGCCACCATCCCGATCACATCGTCCGCCGTATACGGATCGCTGTTTTCTGTGGCGAGCGTGGATGCACAGCCCGTGAAGAGAGAGATGCAGAGGGGCGCAAGGATACTCCATGTACGTATGTACCGCCGTCCTGTCATCGAACAGTCTCCTTTCTGAGATGACACTATCAAAAAAGAGCCGCCCGATCGGACGGCTCTGAACTCTCTATGGAGCGGGCAATGGGAATCGAACCCACCTCTAAAGCTTGGGAAGTCGCCGTCCAGATTTTAGAGGATGATATGCCCGTCCAAGGAGAATCCTTGAAACCCTTGTTATATAAGCGTTTCAAGGATTTTTCTTTTTGAAAAATAGACGCTGCCGAGAGCCTTGTTTTCGGTTTTTGGGCTCCATTTTTCGCTGTTTTTACGCCGATAAGGTGTAAATAAGGTGTAAAAAGCGTTTGAGTGAAAGCTCTACACCATACTAGAGGATGGAGGTTTTACATGTCTATACATACTTTCCAGTGCTTTTTGGATTTCTGGTTGCAGCTCTTGAAAATTGTGAATCATATTTTCATAGTACCGTGTAAATGATTCTTCTGCAAGCTTTTTTCGTTTTTCTGCGGCAGTCCCTTCATCAGAGCCTATTATCACTGTCAATTTCTCTTTATCAAGAGCAAGTCCAAAGAAACACTTGACGTTCTTTTCCTTTGCCTCTTGGTGTAAGCGGCTTTTTGCATGGTTATTCTTGAGATAAAACAGCTCGTTATAGCGTTGCTTCATAGACTTAACTATATCAATATTTGGGATTTGATCGGGATCGCTGCTTCTCCATATACGATACGCTTCTTCAACATCCTGACTTGTTGTATATTCTAAATCGCAAATACCGAGCTTTCTGCCGATTTTTATTCGTTCTGTATCGTATTCTGACTTTGATAAATCTACTCCGTGGTATTCATGCTTTACCTCTTCAAGAAGATATGCTGGAATTGATTGGGTTGAATCCTCAAAAAATAAGGATATGAACTCCTCTGCGGCTTCTTCATGACTTAAAAATTTAGCTGACGCAGGAATCATAGCTGGCGTGGTTGGGTGGAAAAAATTGAACAAAGATAAAAGGACAAGGATAGCTGCCTCTTGGCAATAGAGGCGAAGTCTATTCTCTGGAATTATACCATTTAATTTAATTAGTTGAAAATTCTTTGGCAAGGGCGGCGGTGGCTGATCTGTTATGTATATATAATGAATATGTGAGTCGTACGGTCTCTTGAACGTACTATGCTCATTATGTGAACGCTTTTCTGATACCTCTTTAAGAAGCTCTATATCGAATTGACTTTTTCTTTTTGAAATATTTGCGATGCGCCCAGAAATATCATCAAATATGGGTTTTGATGTTGTCATATTCATATGTAGAGCTGTGATGGTATATTCGGAGTATACTTTTTTGGGAAAAGTAGTATGAATTTGTAACTTGGAAGAGAACGCAAATGATGAATCTAAGATGCTTTGTACTAATGTGTAGGTATGGAGGATATCTTTGCAATAGATTACACTTACATTACGCTTTTTCTTCGTTACTGCATCAATATATGCATGACCGAGATATATGGTAGCAAGCATATCGTGAAACTCAGATAAAGCGGAAAGATTTTCCTTAGATAGCTCCCTTAGCAGCGTCAGCAGAGTTTGACGATATGCTGAAGAGAGGAGTGCATCTACCTCAGAGATGAGGGCAAATATATACTGATAGGCAGAGAAATGAGATTGGCTCGTTGGATAAGGAAGTCTAAGTAAGTCACAAGCCGCTAGGGTTGCTTGTTCTAAATTCTTGTATGTTCGATGAGATTGCGCAGACACAGGATATAAAAACTGTGCCCAATAGGCACTGATGAAAGCTGGCGCAATGGTTCTAACACCAAGAATTTGGGGGGAATAATCGGGAATATACGTGGGGCATAAAGATGTGAGATTGTGTATTTTATGCTGGTGCCAGTATATGATGGCTAAAAACTCATCCTTACTTGGTTGGACAATTGCAGACCAAAACTTTTTACGTGTAGAGCTTTTGTAAAACGAATGAATATCCTTCTCGGAGAATATAAAGCAAGATGGAGACGTCATTTTGTCACAATGCGTTATTGTATAGAATATACAGCTACCCAAGATAAATGGGGAAATGCCTAATTTAGGGAGAAGGTGGTTTGTAATTATGTATTCTAAAGGATCGCTTAGTAGCAGACTATCAGGAAATGCACGCTTAATATATGCAGCGATCAGTCGTCGTTCTTTACTCGGCTTTTGGATACTTCTCTGGTGATGTTGACGTTTTGTGTAGGTTGATTGGAGTATATCAAAGAATCGTAGTTCTCTTGATGGAAAATTAGAGTGTTCCATATCTTTATGCTCCTGTTCGGGAAAAGGATTGGGGTTCCCTATCTCTTTCGTACATGATCCTCCGTTGAAGGAGTTATTCCAGTGCTGTTCCAAATATATTCCAAGAGCTATTTCGCTAGAAAGGCTGGAATGTCCTGCTGGATGATAAAAATATTACGCTATCCTTTAGATTCTAAGGGATAGCATCTTTTTGTTGAGAGAGATATTCCAGATTCCAAGACGCATTGTGTTCCAAGAAGGAGCTTATGTATGAAAGCGCATCTTCATATTAAGGACAATATGATCTTTTAAGGAGGATCACTGTATAAAATTATATACGCATGTACATCCATGATGATGAATACAATGTATCAATCAATGTGTATGACAATCAACAATTCACGCTTGAGTATTATCCCTATTCCCCTTTAAGGAGGAAGACCCCACGAACAGATAGACCGAGAAATGTATGGCGTACTCTCTTACCAAGATAGGAAAGAGAACCCACCGTGGAATAGAAAAATACAACGAGCATAACGTCTCAATGATGGAAAATTTATTCATGAAGTTTGGAGGGGGCATATGAGCAAACAGAGAAGCATACGATTTGACGTGGAGACGAATGAGCGGCTGGAACAATTGATTGCAACGAGTAAGAAGACGGTTTCAGAGGTTATCCGTGATCTCGTCATGGAAGGAGTTGTGCAGGTATCCACACGTATTGGAGATAAGGCGATACAAGAAGCGTTAGTGCGATACCACCACGATATGAACGAGAACTATCTCCACACAAATGCAAAGTTGGAACGGGTGGAGCAGCTGATCACTCGCCTTGGAGAAAGAGTGAGCAAAAGCCAGCACATGGAGGATTTGCTCTATTCGGTGGAATCTCACTTGGTCAAGCTCAGGCAAGATTTAGCAGAGTATCGTCAACAGGGGGATAAGGAGGCGAGCGAAATTGTCAATCTTCAGCGTTGAAAACGATAGCACGGGGAATCAGGTTTCCTCGTTGGAAGAGAAAATCCTATATGTGACACGTGCATATGCGACTAGTCTTGCGCTTATATATGGAACGCCATTGAATCTCACTCGTCCTCATAATGAGATGATGATGGTCAAGGAGAACTATGGACAGTCAAAGGGAAAGGCATTCTTCCACTATATTCTCTCCCCAGAGAATACAGATGAATGTTCGGCAGAGAATTTGTTTCAGGTCGGATGTAAGATTGCAGAAGTAATTCGACATTTTGACGGATACTTTCAGGTGTTGATGGCAGTTCATCAGGATTCTGCTCATCTCCATGCACATTTTATCGTGAACAACATCGACTACACGGATGGACATCGCATGGATTTGAACATCCGTAGGTTGGTATCGCTGAAGCAACGTATTAGCAATATATTAGTCCAGCATGGGATTTCTCCGATCCGTATGTCTTCGTTTGGTTAAAATAACCGCATATATGGGCAACTGAAAATCAGAAATAATAACCAAGCGAACTACAGAGTAGGAAGGAGTGCAATATAAAAATGAGTCAAACATTTATGGATGCGAAGCAGGTGTCGTGTGACTTTTTCAATGGCATGTGCGACTATCAGAAGGTGCTGCGCCTGACGCGCAACGGGTATTTGCCGGGGAAGAAGCTCGGGAAATCGTATCTATACATTCGCGAGGAGTTGGAAAAATGGGCTGAGACGAATTTCAGTAAGCCTGCATGGTCGAAGATGAAAGTGTAAAACAAGTAAACAGTACAATTTGCCGCTGTACAGCTGATGTACGGCGGCTTTTTTATTGGGAGGAATATCTATGAGAGGATCTGTCGTCAATCGGGGCAAGGGCGTATGGGAACTGCGCATCTCGATGGGGTATGATACGAAGGGCAAGCAGATTCGGAAAACCAAGCGTGTAAGGGCAACCTCAAAGCGTGCTGCGGAGAGGGAATTAGACAAGTTCGTGTGGGCGGTGGAACGTGAGGTACAGACGGATGAAGCGCATAAGAACCTTACATTTCGTGAATTTGCCGAGATTTGGGAGGCGCGGCATAACGACAAGATGGCGGTAACGACCCGTGTAACACAGCGTTCGGTTCTCTATGATCGGATGATGGATGTATTCGCGGGGATTCCGCTTGCCAAGATTACGGCGGGAATGGTGATGAGCTTTGTCGAAACCCTGCGTAAAAGTAAGTCGCTGAGAGGGAAGCCCCTTTCAGATACGATGGTGCACAAGAACTATAAGCTGCTGAATCACATGCTCTCCAAGGCGGTGGACTGGAAGATTCTGAGCAAGAATCCATGCGACGATATACCGCGCGAGGATCGTCCGAAGCCGAAGTATCATCACTATCCGATCTGGCAGGAGGCGGACTTGATGAAGTTCCTGCGCGTGATCGATGCTCTACCGAACTCAGCGGCGAACATCAAACACAAAACCATGTTCTACCTGTCACTGCTCACGGGGGCACGCAAGGGCGAGGTGTGTGCGCTCACATGGGATGACGTGGACTGGGAACAGAAGTCGGTTCATATTCACAAGGCGCAAAAATACATCGACGGGAGGCATGTGGAAATATCTCAGCCGAAAACGGCAGAATCCGTGCGCACACTGTTTGTTGACGACCATGTGCTTGAGCTTCTGCGGCAGCACAAGGAGTTGCAGGAGCAGTATCTCCGGACAAAGGACTACAAAAATCCGAATCAGTACATCTTCCTTGCGATTCGATTGCGCAACGAGGAGATTGTTCCCGTGACGGCGAGTGCGCTCTACACATGGCTGCTGCGCCTATGTAAGGAACACGATTTGCCGCCGATTACAGTGCATTCATTACGGCACATGGCTGCGACCTATGCACTGAATCACGGTGCAGCACTTACAACCGTACAAACCATGCTCGGGCATACAAATATCCGCACGACATCCATCTATCTTCATGCGCTGGATACGCAGCGAAGGGAGACTACGCAGGTTCTGTCGCAGCATCTGGAAGAGCTGCGGAATACGGATAGCTTATCCGACCAGTGAAGCTGGTTAAGAATAAAATGCAAGGGGGACAGATGGAGTGTCCATCTGCTCTGATCTTTGTGTGGGGGGTGTTGGAACGGGTCGTATATGTCTTGGAAACCTTGGAAAAAGGCATTATCTCAGTTATATATCATAGAAATGAGTATATGTCCCACGCGTAGGATCGCAGAAGTCGGTAGGGTTGGTCGATTGCATTGATTTTCTTATTTAGGCGATTTTACGCCATATTTAGAAAGATATAAGATGTAAAAAATGAGATAATTAAAATAAATATAGGAACTAGGGCGGTGAGAGGATGGATAGCCGAAAAGCAGTCGTGTTCAAACAAATTGGTGCAAAGATTGCCTATTACCGAACCCTGCGTGGCATGCACCAAGTTGTGTTGGCAGAGAAGATCGGAATCAGTTCCAGTGTACTCAGCCGCATTGAACGAGGAAAGTACAACGAAAATGTGTCGGTATCCATGCTCTTAGATATTGCAGAAGGGCTTGGAATTGATGTAGCGATGTTTGTCACTTTTGATGAACACGAGAAGGCTATGTGGGAGTGTGATATTGATGATTCTCAACCATGTGGGAACAGCTTATATGGCTATAGATAAGTAGAAGGGAGGATTTACCGCTATTTCATTAAGCGCTACCAAAACCAAATATATTTTTAGAAAGAGGGAATGAAATTGGCTATCAAGAGGATTGAGTACATGTGCAGTCAGTGCGGCAAAAAGGAACTCCGCTTTGTATCATCGGGGCGTCCACAGCCTGGAAAATGCCCCAGAAGAGAGGGCAACAAGCCGCACACTTGGGTCATCAACAGACAGTTCGAGAATTAAGGGAGGCACCGATTTTGGGGATTGGAAACCGTCTGCCCGATGAAGCTCTATCAACACCTGGCACAGATGAGCCAAAAGCAGAGAAACCGAAAAAGGAACAGCCCAGCGTAAACTTTGTCCCTGAAGAACCAAAGTATGAACTGGGCGATATTATCCTTCCGCAAGGAGTAAGGGATGATATTTTGGATGTTGCCGACTACGCTCGCAACAGCAAGATCGTATTTGAGCAGTGGGGGCTTGGTAAAACACATAAATACTCAAAACGCATGGGAATCAACCTGTATGGTCCGCCTGGAACGGGAAAGACAATGGCTGCTCATGCCATTGCAAAATATTTGGGCAGGAAGATTCTGGCGGTCAGCTATGCCGACATAGAATCCAAATATGTGGGTGAAACGCCGAAAAATATACGCAAGGCATTTGAAGTTGCAAAAGAAACGGGCAGTATTCTGTTCTTCGATGAAGCGGATGCCATCCTCAGCAGACGTGTCACCAATATGAGCAACGCGACTGATGTCAGCGTCAATCAAACGCGCTCTGAGTTGCTCATGATATTGAACGACCATGAGGATTTCATCATTTTTGCAACGAATTTCATTGAGAACTTTGACCCTGCCTTCATGCGACGGATTGCAAAACACATCAAATTCAGCCTGCCGGATGAAGAGTGTCGTCGTACGCTCTGGAAAATGTATATCCCCGAGGAAATGCCGAATAATATTGATATTGCTGCACTTGCAAGCAAATACGAGGGCTTATCGGGGAGCGACATCTCTACAGCGGTCTTGATGGCGGCGTTTAAGGCGGTCAGAAACGGGGTGAGCGCTGTCGATCAAAGTTATATTGAGGATGCCACAGCCAACATATTGGCAAGTAAGGAGGACAACGCGGCAAGAACAGGAGTTACTACGAAACGAGTTGTTTCAGAAGAATATGCAAAAAGTCAAATGCAGAGAGAAAGTTGAAAGGATAGTGCTGTATGTTACCAGTTTTGCTTGGTTTGGGTGTTTTGATCGGCGGCGTGTTGATCGTCGCGAATTGGGATGACATTGTAAATTGGCTCCACGATTTTATCCCGAAGCTGAAAGCCGCATGGAAGCAAGTCAGAGAACTCGTTCCACATGGCTCACGTATCTATGGGGATCTCATCATTGAAGGTGCAGATCGCCTGATAAAAATAGCGCACAAGCTGTACTATAAGGAAAACGAGCAGTGGATTGAAGAAACCACGAGTAGAAAACTCCCGGAAAGCGAAGTTCCGCCGTTTATCCGCAATAAGGGGATTAAAAAGGAAACGGATATTACGGAGGAAATGGAAGAAGCACTGGGTTTGGAAGTCTAAAGGAGATGAATCTCATGCCAACACGGGACGATGACAGACAGGATAATCCTTTGCAGGATGCGATCAATGATCTGAAAAATATCTTCAGTACGATTATGGACATACTCACCAAGATGGATTTGGATGAGATGGTGCATCTTTATTCCAAGAAGATCGATGCGCAAATCCTGAAAACAGTCAAAGAGACGGGCTGGATGTATCGTGGCGGTCAGTTTACGGTCACGTATGTTACGAAAGAAACTTTCTCGCTCGAAATCTCACTGTACTATCAGGATGCCGAAGGAGAGTGGAGGCAGGTTAAGTCCGTTACCCCGCGCGATATGAAGTATCTGAAGGAAACTGCCGTCAAGGAGCTCTTTGAAAAGAAGAAAATATCATACGATATTGATGCTCCAAAGGAGGAAAAGTCTGAGGAGCAGAGTTCACCGATAGAGTAGAGAGGAAAGCATGTTTCATTGCACACAATGTGGCGAGTGCTGTAAACGCGTGGGAATGACCATATGGGGAAAAGGAATGGCTCTTCCAAGTGGCGTATGCAAATGGCTTGATCTCACAACAAATCGTTGCAAAATCTACGCCACTCGCCCATTGATGTGCAATGTTGACGCTTCCTATGAGGAAATATACTTCTCTGCTATGTCACGTGAACAGTTCTATGCACTCAATGAGGCAGAATGTACAAAGCTGCAAGCCATGAGTAAAAATTGTAGTTGAAAGAGAGCGGGATATAAATGGGGACGATACTTCTAATCATCGTAGGTATTGTTGTTGTGATGGGAATCATAGGACTGGCTTTAACTGTGGCAAAAGGAGCGTTGTATGGAGTAGGAGGTATAGCTTTTCTAGTAGTAACACTCGTTCGTCACTTTCCTATACCATCTATTCTCTTAATAGGAGCAATAATTTATACGGGAGAGATTATTCCTGCATGCTTACTATATGCCGCTGCTGTGATTATGTTAGCGCGAGATGAAGCAGCTGATGAAATCAAAGTACATGTATTGAAAATCATAGAGGAACACGGCATTATCAGTAAAGAGAATGCAGAAAGAATAACGCCTTCATCTAGCTCACCAATAGCACTTCTTACAGAGGCTGTCCATGAAAGAGGGTATGGGAAAAAAGTATTAGATCAAAAAGTTGAAAAGAGAGAGCTCGTCTTGCGTAGGTGTGGAAGCATAGAATATTATTGCTATGAAATTCAGTGGGACGCTCTCCAAAAAGAGATGGTAAATAAAACGACCAAAGCTATCACAGACGGCTTTGAATCCAGTGGCGTTGTATCCGAAGAGCTACAAGAGGATATTGTTAGCACGTGGTGGTATGACTTATCGTATTTAGCTCACACTATTGTAAAACGAACATTTGCACAATATATGGGCGAGTTACTAAAAAAAGATCGTGTATTTGTAGAGGAAATCGAAAAGCGTAATCAAAAAATAAAATTATACATAAGTAAGAAAGCCCTATCTGTAAAACAGCAGTATATTTATGGCTGCGAAGTTGTTGAAGGAAATGATTTTGTAAAACTCTTTGGAGAACGTGATCTCATAGAACAGGAAGCCATAATGCAGGCATTTTCTACTCTAGGGAACGATATGAACTACAAGTTAGTTACAAGAGATACGGATCATTTTTGGATTCGTGCAAATACAGTCAAATCACATACATGTGATGGTTGTAAGGAAGTATATAGAATTTTGACCCGTTATGGAAAAAATCAGTATTGTAAACCTTGCATGATGAAAGTTCATGAACAGGAAGATGCTGACGAAGCAGAAGGAAAAGCTGTGAAGCGTTATATTTCTGCACCGCCTCCAGGGGTGAAAATTAAAATGTGATAAACTTTTTGTTTTCAACGATATACTATATATGGAGAGTCTGAATGTTCTTAGGGAAAGGAGCTGTTTTGTTATGAGGATATTCAAGGTGTTTATGGCGACTGCATTTGTGGTAGTCGCACTGCTTGGCATGAGCAATACAACTCATGCGGAACGATGGGAACACGTAAGGGACATGTTCTATATCGATATGGATAGCATTGAGAAGGATTATGACTATTTCGATCCGAGCAATGGCGGGCAGTGGTATATTGCGGCTCATGCCCAAGTACACAACAGTGCATCGGGTGTAACCAACACATGGTACGCGCAGAACTACAATGGTGATGGCGTGCGTGATGGGCTATACCTTCGTATGGGATATGGAAATGCCATGCGAAAAGTTCGCAGACAGGATGGGAGTGAATGGCAAGTTGCCAATTTTATGCTCAGTTATTTCGATTAAATTCTAAATGGAGGTAAAAGAAATGTCCTACGAGAAAAAGCTGCTCTCTTTCATGTTTGCCTTGCTGCTGGGTGCACTGATTGCAGCTGCTCCGAAAAGTGCAGATGCCGCTACGATCTACATCTATCAAGGTAAGGGCGTCGGCGTAATGGCTGACACAACCTCACGTTGGTTCGACGGGAATGCCGGAGGCGTTGCCTGTACCTTTGAGCGTGAGCATACAGGTGTCTTGACGTATCGCTTTACGCGCACAGCAAACGGATGGGAGTATGAGACGTTCGGCACCAGACCATCTTACTACGATGCAAAACCGATCATAAATGCCATCCTCAACTATATTGTGACGGGGAATACCACGAAGGAATACAATCCGTCATAAATTGCAAATCGCATAGTCGAAAACGTTCTGCCCCCATAGCCACGCGGCTATGGGGGATTTTCTGTCTTTATAGGAGGTAAACAACATGAAGCAAGGTCGTACATTACAGGAACTCGGGCAGGAGCTCTCGCGTCAGCGCGAGGCGCGGAAGGATTTTATCTCCGATACGCGATCGCTCGCGATGGATTCGTCCGCTCTGGACGGTCGTTTCCTCATCGCTCTTGGCGATGACACGCAGGAGTATACGATTGGTGAGACTGCCCATCAGCAGATCGCTGCGCGTCTGCAAATCCCCTACCGCTACTATCAGAAGATGCAGAGGGAATATCCGACACTCCTCGATGAGAATGTCAACGGATGGTTTCGACAGTCGCCCGAACGTCGCATGATTCGTGTACTGGACGGTAATGTGCGGGCGTTCCTGTCCGACCGCTATCGCCGTCTGGACAATCTGGAACTCTGTACAGCGGTGCTGCCCGTGATTCAGGAGATGAAGGACGCAGCGATTATGAGCTGTGAGGTCACGGAATCGCACCTCTATCTGAAGGTCGTCAATAAGAAACTGAAAGCCGAGGTCGGCGTCGGCGATGTGGTACAGGCGGGTTTTGTCGTGTCTAACAGCGAGGTCGGGCTTGGCAGTCTGAAGGTTGAGCCGCTGATCTATCGCCTAGTCTGCAAGAATGGGCTGATTGTCAAGGACTTCGCACAGAAGAAGTATCATGTCGGGCGGCAGGTCGCACCAGAGGATGATGCTGCATACGAACTGTATTCCGATGAAACACTGGCGCAGGATGATAAGGCATTCTTTATGAAGGTGCAAGACACCGTGCGCTGTGCCGTGGATGCTGCGAAATTTCATGTAACCGTAGACAAGATGCGTGAAGCGATGGAGATTCCGCTTGCGGATAATCCTGTACAGGCGGTCGAGGAGCTGGCAGATCGTTTCCTCCTCACGCAGAATGAGCGCGGTGATGTCCTGCGTCAGCTCTTTATGGGCGGAGATAACAGCCGTTATGGACTTATCAATGCGGTGACGGCAGCGAGCAAACTTGCAGACAGCTACGAGCGTGCAACAGAGTTGGAGCGCATTGGTGGAGAGTTGTTAGCCCTACCTGTGCCGCAGCGCATTGCCGTACAGGAACATAACGTCACGCCTCTGCGAAAGCGATTGGCGCGGGCATAGGATAGATAAACACCGTCCTCTTTGTGGGGCGGTGCTGTTTTTATGAATGGAGGATTTATGTCACATTATCATCATTTCTGTTTGGCATTCTCTGATCTGAGTGGGGAGGTCTATACATCATCAGGTTCGATTGTACTGAGCCTGACGAATGGAACGGGTTGTGACCGCACGGTATTGACCCTTAGCCCTGTGCAGACGCTTGTCTTGTCGAAGGGGCTGCGCAACATTGTGAAGGAGCTCCGTATGGAGGATGTTGCCTACGGCAATATCGCGGGCGGTTTGACGCTTGATTTTCCGAAGGAAATTCAGACCAGTGCCCGTGAAGGAGCAGCGTGTGAACAGGTCGTTTATCTTGATGAGATGCGTCCCGTGGCATAGGCGGGAGTGGAAATATGAGTGCATTGTATGAAATTCAGGAGGATATTCTTTCCTGCATTGATCTGAAAACGGGTGAAATCATTGATGTGGAGCGGCTGCATGGGCTTCAGATGGAGCGGCGGCAGAAAATCCGCAACATTGCCTGTTGGATTAAGAACCTGCTCGCCGACGCGCGTGCCTACGAAGAGGAGGAAAAGACCTTTGCGGCGCGTAAGACGGCGGCGAAGAATAAGGCGGACAGCCTCAAGCAGTACTTGTCCGATTGTCTCCACGGGGAGAAGATTCAGGACAAGGAGTTCTCTATTGGTTGGCGCAAGAGCCAGAGAATCCATATTGATGAAGGGGCTGTCATTCCTGCGGCGTATTTGATTCCTGTGCCAGATAAGGTGGACAAGCAAGGCTTGAAAGATGCGCTGCGGCAGGGTGTGCTCCTGCCGGGGATTACGCTGATGGAGTACAACAACATTCAGATTCAGTGATGGATAAACTTCCCCTGTGCCGCGTATGGTACAGGGGAAATCTTTTGGGAGGAATATGTAATGAAGAAAATTGCGGCAAAAATGATTGCGGTCATGCGTGAATGCAGTCACATCGCGAAAAATGGGACGAACAGCTTTCATGGCTACACCTACGCGACAAGTGCCGATGTTCTGAGCAAGGTGAACGCTGCTCTCGTGCAGCAGGGGCTTGCATCGCTCGTTATTCCTGAGCTTATCAGTTTGGAGGAGGTCAAGACGGCAAAGGGCAACATTGAGCACCTTGCGACGGTGAAGGTGAATATTACACTGATTGACCGTGATTTGGATGAGAGCGTGCTCATTACGGGTATCGGCAGCGGACAGGACAGCGGGGATAAGGCTGTGATGAAGGCGCAGACGGCAGCCATCAAGTACGCCTATATGCTCAGTTTCTCCATCAGCACGGGCGACGATCCAGAGGCGGATGCCAGAACGGATGAAAATACATCCGTTGCGTCTGTGAAGAAAGCCGCCCCGACCAAGCCTGCGGCAAAGCCCCGTGCTGTGACAATCCCGTTGAAACAGGAACGACCCGCTGCGGCTGCTGCATCCTACTGTGAGGAGTGCGGAATCAAGCTGACGGACAAGGTGCGTGCCTTCTCCGAAAGCAGATACCATCGTATGCTTTGCATGGACTGCCAAAAGAGAGCACTTGCAGGAGCATAACAAAAAGAGCCGTCTATTTGGCGGCTCTGAATCCTCATAACGGATTATAGTGTCCATATCAATGACTTGGATAGTAGGTGAAACAGATGCGCATCACCTCGCTTTCCTGCTTGTTCATGATAGAGACGGATGGCTCTGTGTAGTTTGTTAATATCTGCGAAGTAGTTCTGTATAAATTTGCGGCTTTTGATATGCTCGCCCGGGAAAAGGATTTCTGCACAGTAGGAACTGGGCTTATAGCGGCTTTTCTCCTTTTGCAGATACTTTTCGCTCTGCCCCGCTGCAATAATCAGCAGCATTTCGATCTCGGGGCGTGTGTAGATGTTATGTACCGGGAAGCGTTCTGCATAGAGAGGAGGGAGTTTGAAGGAATCCTTTTTGGAGTCCAGAATCCGAAGGATATTCACCCGCCTTTGGTAGGCGCGATTCAAGAAGGAGGTCTGAATCTCAGAGACTTTCCGCTTGCGCGTGATTTCTCTCCCAACCAGATTTTCCCTTTTGAATATGAGGCTCGTATGGTCGAGCAGCAACTCCATGATCGCTTGCTCTGCCGCTCCCTCGCAGATACAGATGACATATTCTTCTTTCAGGTGGTCGAAGTTTAGCCCAT
>ERZ773022.1385-NODE-1385-length-16315-cov-7.297478_pt1 | contig 16315 bp, 12 predicted proteins | sample MGYA00580839_ERZ773022 | MGnify/ENA primary metagenome ERZ773022 (study PRJEB29015, sample SAMEA2738020) | human oral metagenome | biome: human oral; feature: human-associated habitat; material: dental | place: China | collected 2044 ... | reverse complement strand
CAGCTTATCACTTGTCGGCTCGATATGGTGCTGGCGAATGATATTACCGCGCCGCCGGGGATTAAAGAGCTGGAAAAAATCGGCCGGCCGCCGTTTGACAATACGAAGATCGCTTTGGTGCCGGATCATTTTACCCCCAACAAAGATATAAAGACGGCGGCATTGACGAAGATCGTACGTGACTTTGCTCGAAAATATCATATCGTCCATTATTTTGAGGTGGGACAAGATGCGGGCATCGAACATGTCATCCTGCCGGATAAGGGATTGGTGGGGCCGGGAATGCTGACTATCGGGGCGGATTCCCATACCTGTACCTACGGGGCTGTCAATAGCTTCGCTACTGGCGTAGGGACTACAGATCTGGCTGTAGCCATGGCAACCGGTGAAGCATGGTTTAAGGTGCCGGCAGCCATCCAGGTGGAGTTAAAGGGACAAAAACCAAAATATGTGAACGGTAAAGATGTAATCCTGACATTAATCGGTGAGATCGGCGTGGACGGTGCTCTTTATCAGGCGTTGGAATTTACCGGACCGGGGGTGGCGGAGCTTTCCATGACGGATCGCTTCACGATTGCCAACATGGCCATTGAAGCGGGAGGGAAAAACGGCATTTTTCCGTTTGACGAGCGTACGCGGGCGTATGTGGAAGGCCGGATGAAGATGACTTATGAGCCAGTGGCTCCGGATCCTGATGCCACCTATGTTCGTACGATCCGGATTGATCTCTCCCGGCTGGAACCGGTAGTAGCGTTTCCGCATTTACCGGGAAATACGAAACGCGTTTCTGAGATCGGGGAGATCCCCATTCAACAGGTGGTCATAGGTTCCTGTACCAATGGGCGTTTGGAAGATTTAGCCATCGCCGCTGATATTCTCCAAGGGCAAAAAGTACATCCCAATGTTCGATGTATCGTCATTCCGGGCAGTCAGCAGGTATATTTGGATGCCATGACGGCAGGCTATCTGCAGATTTTTGTGGAAGCGGGGGCAACGGTGTCAACGCCTACCTGCGGTCCGTGTATGGGGGGGCACATGGGGATTTTAGCGGCGGGGGAACGTTGCGTTTCTACTACGAACCGTAATTTCCGCGGCCGGATGGGGCATGTGGACAGTGAAGTTTATTTAGCAGGGCCCCATGTGGCGGCGGCCAGTGCCGTCCTGGGGCGGATTGCGGCCCCAGAGGAGGTGGCATGAATGAAAATGGAAGGAAAAGTCTGGCGCTACGGTGACCATGTGGATACGGACGTTATCATTCCGGCGCGTTATTTAAACAGTTTTGATCCGATAGAGCTGGCCTCTCACTGCATGGTAGATATTGATCCTACATTCAGCCAGCAAGTACAGGTGGGGGATATCATCGTCGGCGGCAAAAATTTTGGCTGCGGTTCCTCGCGAGAGCATGCTCCTATTGCCATTCAGGCCTCCGGAGTGCCGGTGGTCGTGGCAGACAGTTTCGCTCGTATCTTCTATCGCAATGGTATCAATATCGGTTTGCCTCTCTTGGAAATCGGTGCTGAGGTAGAAAAAATCAAGGCAGGTGATATTTTGCGAGTGGATCCAGGCACGGGTGTGATTGAGGACGTCACCACCGGTGAGCGCTTTATAGCCCATCCCCTGCCGGGCTTTGTGCAGGACATCGCGCAAGCGGGTGGGCTGCTGAACTACATCCGCGAGAATGGAGGCTTACGCCATGGCGTATAGGATTGCGGTCGTCCCTGGGGACGGCATCGGGCAGGAGATCACGCAGGAAGCCGTGCGCGTGCTGAAAGCCGTCGATGAGAAATTCTGCCTTGGGCTGCTTGGGCTGACATTTGAAACGTGCGATGCGGGCGGCACGGCTTATGATAAATACGGTACACCGCTGCCCGAGAACACACTTGCGGTCTGCAAGTCGTCCGACGGTGTGCTTTTTGGTGCGGTCGGCGGGACGAAGTGGGACAGCGTCCCGCCCGCCCTGCGTCCTGAGCGTGCAATTTTAGGACTGCGCAAAGGGCTTGGACTGTATGCGAATCTGCGCCCCGTGAAGGTCGCGGACGCACTGATCGAGCACTCGCCGCTGAAGCCGGAACTCGTGCGTGGTGTCGATCTCGTCATCGTGCGCGAGCTGATCGGCGGCATCTACTTCGGAGAGAAATGCGAGTCCGAGCAGGTGGACGGAAGAGAGCGTGCGTGGGATATGGAGAACTACTCCGTCCCCGAGGTGGAGCGCATCGCACGTCTCGCGTTCGAGACGGCGCGTCTCAGACGAGGTAAGGTCACGTCCGTGGACAAGGCGAACGTGCTCGCGACCTCGCGGCTCTGGCGGCGTACGGTGACGGCACTTGCGTCGGAGTACAGCGATGTCGCGCTCGACCATCTCTATGTGGACAACTGCGCCATGCAGCTTGCTGTGCGTCCGACGCAGTTCGATGTGATCGTGACGGGCAACCTCTTTGGCGACATCCTCTCCGATGAGGCGGCGGTCATCGGCGGCTCGATCGGGCTGATGCCGTCCGCCTCCATCGGCACGGGCACGAGCCTCTTTGAGCCGATCCACGGCAGTGCGCCCGACATCGCAGGGCAGGGGATTGCGAACCCGCTCGGGACGATCCTCTCGGCGGCGATGCTCCTGCGCTATGCCCTCCATGAGGAGGAGGCCGCTGCTGCGGTCGAGGCGGCGGTGGACGCGGCACTCGCGGACGGCAAGCGCACGGCGGACATCTACATCGCGGATACGGGCTGTACGAAGGTCGGTACACGCGAGATGGCGGATGCGGTGCTTGGGCATTTGTAGAGACAAAAGAAATGACGCTGCTTTGATATTTACATCATGCAGTCATGCACGCTCTGAAAATTGCAGCGTGTATGACTGCGTTTTCATTTGTTCTCCATGAAAAAGCTGGCTTCTTTGCCGATATGGCGTACCCTACAAATGAGAGCTTCAGACTTGAGGAAGCACTGATAAATTCAGCTTGTGCCTCTTGACGCATCTTTTTTGCCCGCACTTCGGCGGAAAATCCTCCACAGAGCACCACTCTGCGTCCGATTTTCCACCTTGTTCGGACGCAAAATCTACGCCAATCTGGCAGACTTCATTTTATCAGTGATTCCTAAAATGCGACAAAAGACCTGTGGAAGCACTGATAAATTCAGCCCATCACATTGGCGCATCTTTTCCGCCCTCTCATCGTCGGCAAATCCTCCACATAGCCTCTGCTATGCGTCCGGTTTGCCTCCTTGACAGGACGCAAAATCTACGCCAATCTGGCAGACTTCATTTTATCAGCGATTCCATTGATTCGGTGAATTATATCACAGGTCAATATGAAATACAAGTTAGATGAATATTTTTAACTATTTAAGAATGAATACTGTTTATCCTCATTCCCGAAGCGCATTCACAATGAGCAGAACCAGGAGCAAAATAAGAGCACCGCCAATGAAAGGATAGGGGAGCGGTATGCCGCCCAGAAAGCCGAATGCACCTGCCGCAGCGGGAGTGAAGAGGAGAAGAAAGAGGATGCTGAGCCAGAAGTTCTGCTTTGCACGCGTGCGTGCGGCGTTGCTCGTATCCCAGAGTGGGACAAGGCTCGGCAGACCCTCTGTGTCGAGCGTGATGTCGGGGGTGAATGTGGAGTGTCCCTGATTTCGGCGTGCCTGTGCCTCGAAATAAGCGGCATCCTCGGGGGATATGAGCGGCTCGATCTCGGTCGTCTTTGCCTCGGGACCGCGCAGCAGCTCTTCGTGCAGCGGATCATGGACTGTGTCTTCTTCCTGAGCGGCGGTCGGCTTTTCAAAGGAGGAGGGGCAGGCGATGCTGATGTCTGCCGCCCGCATGGCGGCTTGATCCGCCATTGGATCGCCAACCATCGCGACGACGGAGCCGCGCGACTGGAGCAGACGGATCTCACGCGCCTTGTCCGTACCCGTGAGATCGGAGCGCACCTCGGCGATGCGGAGTTCCTTGGCCGTTGCGTTCGCGAGACGCTTTGTCTCACCAGTGAGGAGGATGAGGGATAGCCCCCGCTCCTTGAGCGCCTGCAGTGCGCGTCTGACCTCGGCTCGTACATCGTCGCGGACGGCGATGATGCCGCGCGCGTACTTGCTTGAACTGACGAAGAGCGGGGTCTGTCCGCTCGTTGCGAGCTGATCGGCACGCGTGAGAAGTGCCGCGCTGATCTCGATGTTTTCCTCCTGCAGCCACTCCTTTTTCCCGACGCGTACAGGCGTACGCGCGATCAGCGCTTCAACGCCGAAGCTCTCCGTCTCATGGGCGGCGGAGTGGCGCTGCAGGTGCAGCCCACGCTGGACGGCGGTATCGTAGAGTGCGTGCGCGTAAGGGTGCGTCGCCTCGCGTTCGGCGCTGGCGGCGAGCGCGAGCAGCGAACCCTGCGTCATGCCCTCGGGCACGAGGGCGGAGATGAACACGCTGCCCTCCGTGAGCGTACCGTTGCGATTGAAGGCAATCGTATCGACGTGCAGCAGCTCGGTCAGAGCGCTCATGCGGTTGCACACGACACCGGAATCGCGCAGCTGGCGTTTGATCCGCAGGGCGATCAGGCAGCGCGATGCGATAAAGGGGAGCGGTGAGGCGGCGAGGAAGACCCCGAGAAAGATTTCGGATGCCGTTTCGATGGAAACATCTCCCATCACGTACCAATAGCCCGCAGCTCCCGCAGCGAGAATGACACTGGCAATGAAATGTGAAAATGTGGAGAAAAATTTCTTCAAGGACGCTCAACTCCTGCCGTACTACTTTTACACGGGCATTATAGCATAGGCAGCGGGCTGTGACAAATCCATTCGTGCCGTGGTGCTGAATTTGCGGTTTCATAAAACGCTCTCATTTGGCGAGGAGCGGAACCTCGTGAGCAGTGGAAGGGGGGCCATGCTTTCTCTTGAAAATCTCCTCGCCCAATGCTAGAATACAGAAGAGTAGAAATATTACGCAGGAGGAAGCGATATGAGTGTAAATACGACGAATGCGGAGCAGGAGAAGGTACTGCGCCTGATGGCGGAGAAGTATCCGACGAAGGAGATTGTCTATGAGAAGATCGTCTATCTGAAATCACAGCTTATGCTGCCGAAGGGGACGGAGCATTTCATGAGCGATCTGCACGGCGCATACGATTCCTTCTTTCACATTCTCAACAACTGTTCGGGGGTCATTAAGGAGAAGGTGGACTACTGCTTCGGCGAGCGCATGACGGAGGAGGAGAAGGCAGAGTTCTGCACACTCATCTACTACCCGCGTGAAAAGGTGGAGCAGCTGACGATACAAAGTAAGGCGTCGACGATTTGGTACCAACAGAATATCGCGAATCTGCTCGAACTCACAAAGCTCATGAGCTGGAAATTTCCCGCAAACAAGATGCGCAGCTATATCCCGAAACGCTACGAATCCGTCATCGTAGAGCTGCTGAGCACGCGTCCGGAGCTGGACGAGGCACAGCTTTATTACTATAAACAGCTCATCGAGACGATTGTGGAGATCGGCGGCGGAGCAGACTTTATCGAGGCGTTCAGCGTGCTCATCAAACGGCTCGCTGTGGAGCGCATCCACATCGTTGGCGACTTTTTTGATCGCGGTGATCGTCCCGACGGCATCCTCGACCTCCTCATGGAGCATCCGTCCGTCGACATCCAGTGGGGCAACCATGACGTTCTCTGGATGGGAGCGGCACTCGGCAGCGAGGTCTGTATCGCGGCGGTCATCCGCAACTCGCTGCGCTACCGCAATACGGATGTCTTGGAGCGCGGCTATGGCATCAGCCTGCGCCCTCTCTCGACGTTTGCCTCGCGCATCTACCCCGACGAAAATCCGATCAAGGCGGCGGAGCGTGCGATCTCAATGATGATGTTCAAGCTGGAAGGGGCACTCATCAAGCGCAATCCGGACTTCCGCATGGAGGATCGTCTGCTCCTCGACAAGATTGATTTCAGCTCGTCCTACGTTACACTGAATAATGGACGGCGTGTGGAGCTTGAGAGCGCCTATTTCCCGACGATAGACGACGGTACAAACTGCTATGAGCTGACAGAGGAGGAGCAGCACATCATCGACGATCTGCGCTCCTACTTTATCGAGAGCAAAGCACTGCAGCGCCATGTAGACTATCTCTACGAACGCGGCAGTATGTACCTGTGCTGCAACGGCAATCTGCTTTTCCATGGCTGTGTCCCCATGAACGAGGACGGGAGCTTCCGTACGATTGTCTACAAGGGGGAATCGTACCAGGGGCGCGCGTGGATGGATTTCTGCGAGGAAAAGGCACGCGAGGCGTGGAATGACCATACGCAGGAGGGGTTGGACTTCATGTACTTCCTCTGGTGCGGACTGCTTGCGCCGACATCGGGGCGCTCGTTCACGACATTTGAGCGCTCCTTTATCTCCGACGAATCGACGTGGAAAGAGCCGGCTGACCCGTATTTCCGCCTCATCAAGGATGAGGCAGTCTGTGAGAAGATCCTCGCGGAGTTCGGTCTGGACGCGAAGCACGGGCACATCATCAACGGGCATGTGCCTGTTAAGGTGAAAAAGGGAGAGAGCCCTATGCGCGCAAACGGACGTGCGCTCATCATCGATGGAGGATTTGCGACGCCGTACCATTCCAAGACGGGTATCTCCGGCTATACGCTGATCTACAACTCGCGCGGTCTGCGCCTTCTCCAGCATCAGGCGGTCGCAAGCGTGCGCGATGCCCTGCGCGAGAACCGTGACATCGAGTCCGTTTCGCAGACCGTCGAGCTGCAGGCACGCAGCTCGCTCGTGCGCGATACGGATCGCGGTGCAGTGATCGCGGACGAGATCACAGATCTGCACACACTCCTACGTGCGTATCAGACAGGCCATATCAAGCCGCAATAAATGTAAGGAAAAATACCGTCGATTTTAGGAAGCACTGATAAATTCAGTACTGTTAGATTGGCACATCTTATCAGTGATTCCTTTATGTTGACGATATTTTTCAGTTTCCGTTGTATTTCGGATCTATGATAAATGTTGTGGAGTGTGATGGAGATGAAACAATATCTTGCCCATATACGGCGTGATGCGTCTGCAGAGCAGACGGTTCGTGCCCATCTCCTGCGTGTAGGCAATCTGATGGCGGCGTATGCTGAGGGGATCGGTTTATCAGCGACTGCACGGCTGATCGGAGTGCTGCATGATCTCGGCAAATGCACGCACGAATTTGCGGAATATCTTGACTACTGTCATAAACATCCCGGTGACTACAGCCGTAAGGGAGAGGTTGATCACGCAACAGCGGGTGGTCAGCTGCTCCTGAAAAAATATGAGGCGATGGGAGAAAATGAGTGTCTGACAGCGCAGATGATGGCACTCGTCATTTTCTCACATCACTCTGGGCTGCTGAACTATCTTGGCGAAGAAGGAAAATCTGATTTTCTGCGGCGCGCGGAGAAGATGAAGGTGCCGCAGATCGATCTCTCTTATTACTACGAGAATGTCATTGCGGAGTCGGAACTCGACCTCCTGTTCAAAAATGCGGCTTGTGAGTTCTCTGCACTCGACGCAAGAATTGCAGCACGCACTGATATGGGAAGTGAGGCATATCACTTCGCATGGGGGATGGTACATAAGCTGCTCCTTAGTATGCTCGTTGACGCTGACCGATTGGACAGCGCGGAGTTTGAACTGGGAGAACAACAGACACGTGCATGGGACATGGCGACAATTTGGGCGGAGTTCTCCGATAAACTGGAACGAAAAATTGCGGGATTTCCTGTTCCGGAAAAAGCAAAGGCAAAGGAAATTGCGGTGCTTCGTAAAAAGATCAGTGATGATTGCTTGCGGGCGGCAGAAGAGGTGTCCGGCATCTATCGTCTCTGTGTTCCGACGGGTGGTGGAAAGACACTTGCTAGTATGCGCTTTGCACTGCGTCATGCGCAGAAATATCATAAGAAACGAATCCTTGTTGTCATTCCATATACTTCAATCATTGACCAGAATGTCAAGGAAATTCGTGAGATCTTTGATCTGGATGCCGCGATTCTGGAGCATCATTCCAATGTCGTTGTTGAGGAGGACGGCGAGGATACAGAGAGCATGGATGTGCGGCGTATCCTGACAGAGCGGTGGGATGTGCCGGTGATCTTTACGACGCAGGTACAGTTTCTGAATACACTGTTTGCGGGAGGCAATACTGCTCTCCGCAGACTGCATGCGCTGGAAGACAGTATTCTGATCTTTGACGAGATTCAGACTCTGCCTGTGCGCTGCACCTATCTCTTCAATGCGGCGATGAATTTCCTCAAGGATTTTTGCCGGGTTACGATAGTCCTCTGCACGGCGACCCAGCCGCCGCTTGCACAGCTGGAGTTCCCCATTGAGATGAGCGAGAATGCAGATCTTACGAGTGATACGACGGAACTGTTTGAGGGATTTCAAAGAGTGCAGATTGAGAATATCTGTAAGGATGGCGGCGCTTCCGTTGATGAAATTGCCGATGAGATTGTGAACAGTGCAGCGGTGCATGGCAATGTACTCTGCATTGTCAACCTCACAAAACAGGCACGGGAACTCTATGCAGCAGTTGTCGAACACCTGTGTGAATCAGAGCAGGATATCCATGTGCTGCATCTCAGCACGAAGATGTGTCCTGCTCACCGTAAGGAAGTTTTGAAATCCGTGCGGACAGAGCTCGCTGGATGCGGGCAGTATCCTGAGCAGCGCCTCATCTGTATCAGCACCCAGCTTATCGAGGCAGGTGTCGACGTATCGTTTCCTGTTGTCTACCGTGCGCTTGCGGGATTTTCCTCCATCGCACAGGCTGCTGGACGCTGCAATCGACACGGGGAGATGGAGCGTGGGCTTGTTCGGCTCTTTTCATTCGAGAATGAGGATCTCAGTCGGCTGGAGGACATCTGGCAGGGGAAAAAGATCGCACTCGATCTGCTCTATCATGCCGAGGCAGATACGATTCTCTCTCCGCACACAATGGAGGACTATTTCCGCAGATTTTATAGAGTGCAGACGGCACGAACGCTGCGCTATCCGATGGCAAGCCAGAATACCATATTCGATTTACTCTCATCCAATGAGGCTGGACTACAGCAGGCACATGAGCACGGGGATGATCCGGCACTCTGGTTCACACACGCCTTTCGTGATGCAGGAAGTGCTTTTGAGGTCATTGACTCGTATACAGAATCAGTTCTTGTCCCCTATGCAGGAGGAAAGGAGATGATTGTCGAATTTAATGACAAACAGTTTGATAAGAAGATGATTGGAAGGCGGATGAGAGCGGCACAGCAATACATGGTCAGCCTGTTTTCCTATGAGGTAAAGAGGCTCTCTGCCCTTGGTGCACTCTGGCAGACGGAGAGCGGGGTCTTATCTCTGCGGGAGGAATACTATGATGAGGCGTTTGGCGTGCAGGTCAATGAACAGCGCAATACGTGCTGCATGATATAAGGAGGTGAAGGCATGAGAAATGCAATCGAGTTTCAGGTCTACGGACGGATGGCGCTCTTTACCGATCCGATTACGAAGATTGGTGGAGAACGCTCCTCATATTCTGTGCCGACCTATCAGGCACTGAAGGGGATTACAGAAAGTATCTACTGGAAACCCACGTTCTATTGGGTCGTGGATGAAGTTCGTGTCATGAATCGAATCGCAACGCAGTCGCGTGGGGTAAAACCTCTGAAATATGGCGGCGGCGGAAATGACCTCTCCATCTACAAATATCTGAGCGATGTGTGCTATCAGGTGCGGGCGCATTTTGAGTTCAATCTGCATCGTAAGGAGCTAGCGGAGGACAGAGATGAGCATAAACATCACAATATTGCAAGGCGGATGGTGGAGCGCGGTGGTCGACGTGATATTTTCCTCGGCACGCGGGAGTGTCAGGGCTATGTGGAGCCTGTGAGATATGGAGCAGGTGAGGGATACTACGATCACGCGGGCGAGATGCCACTCGGCACAATGTTTCACGGATTTAACTATGTCGATGAAACAGGCGGATCTATGTTGCAAGTCCGCCTTTGGCAGCCAGTGATGGAGAATGGTGTGATTCGCTTCCCGCGTCCGGAGGAGTGTACCCTCCTGAGAGACATCCGCCGGGTCAAGAGCAAGCTCTTTGATAAGAACACTGTCACCTTTGCCGCAGAGGAATACGAACTCCTAGGAGAGGAGGGACGTTTATGAGCTGGATGGAGCAACTGGTACAGACATACGATGAGAATGAGCACTTTGCCGGAAGGGATGATGTTGATGGGATGAAAGCTATGCTTCAACCTGTTGGTCATATCGTACAAAATGCCCAGATTGAGATGACTCTGAGCGCGGATGGAGAGCTGATTCATGCAGAGGTGATTCCAAAGAGAAATGCAGCGACACTCATTCCGTGCACTCCAGACTCCGCCTCTCGATCAGGAACGGCGGCATTTCCGCATCCTCTGCATGATCAATTATCCTATATAGCAAGGGATTCTCACACTTTTATAAAAGACTCCGCGAAGAGGGGGAAGAATTCCTACGATGCATATAAGAGTCTACTTGGAGCATGGGCTGCATCAAAGATAGCTAGTCCAAAAGTACGTGCTGTTTATAATTATATTAGCAAACATGATGCAATTCATGATCTAATTAAGGCAAAGGTGCTTTTCCAAGATGATTCAGGAAAATTACTTGAAAAGTGGACGGATAAGAAAAAGAAAAAGCCTCTTATTTTTTCTGTTGCTGCAGGTAATATCCTTAAGTCTATGGTGCGATTTCGCGTTGTGCTGGACGGCGATGACTGTCCAGAGTTGTGGAAAGATACTACATTACAGCAGCAATATCAAAATTTCTTCCAAGAATATTTTTCTCAGATAGAAGGAAAACTTTGCTATGCAACGGGACGGTTTCTTCTATCAACAGATAAGCATCGTAGGGGCATTCGCTTTTCAAGAGATGGGGCAAAGATTATTTCATCTAACGACAAAGCGGGACTTACCTTTCGTGGACGATTTATCAATGGAGAAGAATGCATCTCTATTGGTTATGAGAGTTCGCAGAAAGCAATGAATGCTCTTGCGTGGCTATCACACAATCAAGGCTATACAGTTGATGGGCGTGTATTTCTTGCATGGGGACGTTGTGCTCAAACGCCGCCTCCTGTATTCGATGATACGGCGCGTCTGACGTGTAGACGGCGACCCGCAGGAACGGCAAGACCATCCTCGCTGAAAGGTTGGGCAGAGTCCCTAACAAAGGCACTCACGGGCTATCGTCACGAATTCAAACAGACGGCGATGAGTCAGGTCAATGTCATAATTCTTGATGCGGCGACTACGGGGCGACTTTCCATCTGTTATTATAATGAGATGGCAGGCGAGGACTTCATCGAACGAATCGAGAAGTGGCATACTCTTGGTCGTTGGCGGCAGCATGGCTATGACGGTGAGAAGGAGCCTTTTGTCTACTTCGGAGTACCGGCTCCTAAACGGCTTGTCGAAGCCTGTCATGGGGGGAATGTTGGCGATAATCAGATGAAACTTGAGTTGGAGCGTATCTTTTATGCAATTCTTCAGGGTAAGTCCCTGCCCATAGATATGGAGCGTATGGTGATCGGTCGCGTCGTCAAGCGGGCTGTGTGTGACAGCTGCTATGATTGGCGCAGACAGATATTGGAGCCGGCGTGTTCCATCATTGCACGCCGCCTCAACCATAAAAAGGAGGAATACACAGTGGCGCTTGATGAAACAAAGACGGATCGTTCTTATTTATTCGGCAGATTAATTGCAGTGGCAGATCAGATGGAGAGGTTGACTTTTTCTCCGGAAGAAAAGGGGAGCCGAACGACAAATGCGATGCGATATATGGAACGGTTTTTCTCTCGCCCTATCTCTACCTGGATGACTCTTCAGAAGAAACTTCTTCCCTATCAGAGAAAACGAGAAGTGTATGGGGGAAAGGAACGTAAACTCATCAGTAAGATTGGCAGTATGTTTAACGATGATGATTTTCTCTCGGATCGCCCGTTAGATGGAAAATTCCTACTTGGTTACTACTGTCAGCAGTATGCGATGGAGCAGAAGAGGGAAGAGAATCGTAAGAAGAAAGAGTTCTCAACAGAGGAGGATGTATGATGGCTGCACTGACGAAAAAAATTGATTTTGTCGGTTTTGTTACGGTAGAGCGCTCTAATCCAAATGGTGATCCACTGAATGGGAATCAACCACGTACGGATTACAGTGGATTTGGTGAAATTTCAGATGTCTGCCTTAAGCGAAAGATGCGTAACCGTTTGCAGGACGCAAGAGAAAAGATTCTTGTGCAGTCCGATGAGCGTGTTGATGACGGCTATGATAGTATTCGTACTCGAGTAAAAGAGCATCCTATAGTAGGTCAATTGTTGGTTCGACTTGAATCAGATAAGGGGAAGGGAAAAGATAAAGAACAGAATGGCTCAGATAAGCGTTTGATTCGATTAGAATTTGCAAAAGAAGCGTGTAAGGCATGGATGGATGTGCGGGCTTTTGGTCAAGTATTTGCCTTTAAAAAGAGCAAAAAAGGAAAATCTGCAGAGGATGATAGTGAATCAACTGAGACGGATGCTGTCTCTGTTGGCGTGAGGGGACCCGTGACACTTCATACAGCGGTCAGTCTCGATCCTGTAACTATCACGGGAGTACAGATTACAAAGAGTGTGAATAACGAGCCAGGGGATAAGAAGGGCTCTGATACGATGGGCATGAAGTATCGCGTTGACTTCGGCGTTTATAAGTTTCAAGGAAGCATCAACGTCCAGCTTGCAGAGAAGACGGGCTTCAGCGAGGAGGATGCGGCAAAGATCAAGGAGGCATTGCGTACAATCTTTGAAAATGATGCATCGTCCGCTCGGCCTGAGGGCAGCATGGAGATGAACCGATTCTACTGGATTGAGCACGGCAGCAAGACCGGAAGTGCCCCAAGTGCCAAGGTGCATCGCAGCGTTCTTGCACAGAAAAAAGAGGGCGTAGAAACGCCTGCGCGGATAGAAGATTATACCATTGATGATGGTGCTCTCTACGCAATCGATGGAATTCGTATTGAAAAGTATGTCGAGGGGAGTCTGGTCAACTGATATGGGCTATGCTGAGGAAGAGTATCTTATGCTCTCGGAGATTCAGCATTATGTATTTTGCCCACGTCAGTGGGGACTGATTCATCTCGAGCAGCATTGGCAGGAAAATGTTTTGACGGTTGAGGGGCACGATCTGCATGAAAGAGCACATGATGAAAATATCAAGGAAAAACGAGGCAATAAGATCATTGTACGTGGCATGCGCGTGGCATCTCCTCGGATTGGAATTTCCGGTGTCTGCGATGTTATCGAATTTCACGCGGATGCTGCAGGGGTGTGTATTCCCTCCTATCAGGGAAACTATCGCATCGTCCCGATAGAGTATAAGCGCGGCAAACCAAAGGAGGGGGAGGAGGATGTACTCCAACTGACACTCCAGGCACTCTGTCTTGAGGATATGTTCATGACGGATATTCCGTTTGGCTATCTGTATTATGGGGAGATTCGGCGGCGAGTTAAGGTAGAGTTTTCAAATGAGCTGAAAGAACGGATTCCCGTGCTGGTACAGGAAATGCGGCGGTATATCCAGAGAGAGTATACGCCGCGTGCGAAGCGCCGCAAAGGCTGCAAGAACTGCTCTCTAAACAATATTTGCGTACCGAAACTGAATCGGCTCGGATCTGCTAAGCATTATCTTGAGAGGAGACTGGCAGAAGGATGAAGCCTCTTTTGAATACGCTTTTTGTCAATCAGGATGAGGCATACTTGGCGCTGGACGGTGGTAATGTTGTGGTCATTCGGGAGGATAAGGAGCTGGCTCGTTTTCCGCTTCATAACTTTGAGCAGATTACAACCTTTGGCTATACGGGTGCTAGCCCTGCGCTCATGCGGAAATGCGCAGAGGAGAATATTGCCTTGACCTTCATGAGCCCGGAGGGGAGATTTCAGGCGCGCGTTATCGGCAAGATGAACGGTAACGTTCTCTTGCGTAGGGAGCAGTATCGTCGTGCAGATAATGAGACAGACAGCCTCGCACTTGCGAAGAACTTTATCCTTGGCAAGATCTATAATGCGCGTTGGGTGATGGAGCGTACGCGCAGGGACTACGCCATGCGAATTGATGAGGAGAAATTTCAGAGTGTCAGTGATTTTCTTCGGACATCCTGTCATGAGGCAACGTGTGCATCTGCCTTGGAGGAACTCCGTGGTATCGAAGGAAAGGCTGCCGTCAGCTATTTCTCTGTGTTTGATGATATGATACTCAAACAGAAAGAAGAGTTCTTTTTCACTGAGCGTAATCGTCGGCCACCGCTTGACAACATGAATTGTCTCTTATCCTTTCTCTATGCGCTTCTCATGAATGACGTGGGAGCAGCGCTTGAGGGAGTAGGTTTGGACTCCTACGTTGGATTTCTTCACCGAGATCGCCCAGGACGGCAGTCGCTTGCGCTCGACCTGATGGAGGAATTGCGGCCAATGGCGGATCGCACTGCATTTTCTATGGTTAATACCAAGAAAATCAGTGGAAAGGACTTTCACATGGAAGAGGGAGGCGCAGTATATCTGACCGATGATGGTCGTAAGAAAATTCTGGAGGCGTGGCATACACACAAAGAGAGTATGATGACACATCCTTTTTTAGAAGAAAAAATCAAATGGGGACTTGTTCCGCATGTGCAGGCGATGCTGCTTGCACGCCATCTGCGTGGTGATCTTGATGCTTACCCGCCATTTTTGTGGAAGTAGGTACTTGCCATGTACGTTTTAATCACCTATGATATTAGTACCGTTGATGCTGACGGGAGAAGGCGTTTGCGGCAGGTCGCGCGAAAATGTAGAGCCTACGGACAGCGTGTGCAGAACTCTGTCTTTGAGTGTAAGGTTGATCCGACGCAGTGTAAGCAGTTGGAGCTTGTGCTGCTGGATATCATCGACCTGCAGGAAGACAGTCTTCGATTCTACTATCTTGGCAAAGACAAAGGACCGAAAGTAACGCACTATGGTGTTAAGGAATCCTATGACCTGGAGGCCGCTATTATCATCTGAGCCTGTTGTATGAGTGCGAAGGTGAAGTGAACAGAAAATGACAAAAAAATCTAGGTGCGAGAATCACGTTATAGGAGGAGCGTGAGACTTAGGCACTGAGAAAATCATAATTTGTGGAGGAGAATACCCATAAATATGTGGCAAAAGGGGGAAGTCGTGCCTCCAGTTGCTGTCGCGCCCCGCACGGGGCGCGTGGATTGAAACATGTACGATTTACATAGTTTCCACTCGTTGGAGGTCGCGCCCCGCACGGGGCGCGTGGATTGAAACATCCCAGCTTTTTGTTGCCTCCTGATAGACTTCGTCGCGCCCCGCACGGGGCGCGTGGATTGAAACCTCGTCGGTGAGCGTGATGCCCTTGTACATACGCGGTCGCGCCCCGCACGGGGCGCGTGGATTGAAACACGTCCGCTTCGAGCCCTGCAAGTGCAGGGTTCAGTCGCGCCCCGCACGGGGCGCGTGGATTGAAACATTCATCCGGCGACTGCTTGTCGCCGCTCTCCCAGTCGCGCCCCGCACGGGGCGCGTGGATTGAAACACGATTACCTCTGCGACGCGGCATCGCTGCTCGAGTCGCGCCCCGCACGGGGCGCGTGGATTGAAACTTATATCGGTGAGGTGTACGGCATTCCTGATTAGTCGCGCCCCGCACGGGGCGCGTGGATTGAAACTGCACGGCGCGCGAGAGGATGACGGCGCGCATGGGTCGCGCCCCGCACGGGGCGCGTGGATTGAAACTCCTTTCACCTTTCCGCCGGACGACTGTGTTATGTCGCGCCCCGCACGGGGCGCGTGGATTGAAACGCCGTCCTTGTACTCGCCATACGTCAAGCAAGCGGTCGCGCCCCGCACGGGGCGCGTGGATTGAAACTCGTCCGACAATATCAAAGGCAATAAAGCTACTGGTCGCGCCCCGCACGGGGCGCGTGGATTGAAACATCAACAAGAATCTCTACTGGAATAGCTACGGCACGTCGCGCCCCGCACGGGGCGCGTGGATTGAAACATATCCTTTTGCTCGTTGGAAGCCTTCACAGCGGTCGCGCCCCGCACGGGGCGCGTGGATTGAAACCCCAAGTTTTAGGGTTATCATTGTTATCAAGCTGTCGCGCCCCGCACGGGGCGCGTGGATTGAAACACTGAATAGTCTGATAATTAGTTGAGTGAATAGGTCGCGCCCCGCACGGGGCGCGTGGATTGAAACGTATATATCGGCGTATTCCGCGCCGATGACACGGTCGCGCCCCGCACGGGGCGCGTGGATTGAAACATAA
>ERZ773022.1384-NODE-1384-length-16317-cov-4.825175_pt1 | contig 16317 bp, 14 predicted proteins | sample MGYA00580839_ERZ773022 | MGnify/ENA primary metagenome ERZ773022 (study PRJEB29015, sample SAMEA2738020) | human oral metagenome | biome: human oral; feature: human-associated habitat; material: dental | place: China | collected 2044 ... | reverse complement strand
GTTTGGCAAACTTGGTGTCATCAATTGATATGAGGATATGTTTAAGGATTCTCTAGAGTCATAAACATACGAATTAATCTTCTCAAAAATCTCATTATAAAATGTATTTTGGAATAAGGTTTGAAATGACATAACAATCTCCCTTTAAAAAATATTTTTTCTCCTTACATTTCTTCCTACCCCAAATTAGCCTTTTAAAAGCTAATCTAATTATATTCTTTGACTACACTTTTAAGTATCATTATAGCAACAATCCTTTAAAAAAACTACTATTTTAGTAGTCTTTTAAAGAATTTTCCAAAAATAAATATGTTTTATTTATACAATGATTTATAATATATCTGCAATATGTTTTCTATTATATTTTATTATCCTATCTCAATCGTATAAGTTTTTACATCTGATTTTCCGGATTCAAAAAAGGTCACATTCTTCTTGAAATCAAAAAATCCTGATTTTTCTTTTGATGTTGACAGATCTCCCCAAGGTTCAATAGCAATGAATATTTTACTATGTAGATTATATTATATATTTTTCTAAAATAATAGACTTTAAAACTCCTAAATTTCTTTTACCTGTAACCGTTAATGGAAAGTCTTCCTGTAACTTAATTAATTTGTTCAAGGTACAATATTCTGGTAATACAGATAAAATCAATGAATTTACTGACTTAATATTAATATCCGAACCTTTATAAACACCAATCAAAGAAGTATTTTCTCCAACCGATAAAGAAATAATCCACAAATCAATATCTGTATATACTCCACTTACAATTGTTTCAATTTCATGTAAGTCAACTCGATATCCACGAATTTTAATTTGAGTATCTTTTCTTCCCCCAAATTTATACTCACCCTCTGAGTTATTTATTGCAATATCACCAGTGTCAAAAATATTTTCTTTACACGCTGGTTTATCATCTGAGTTTAAATATGATTTTAAAATATATGGTGAATTAATTTTAACCATAGACTCTTTTTCTGTCAGAGGTACCATCTCAAATTCTACACCATCAATTGTTTCTCCTAAAATACCAATATCATTAGCACTATTAATAAATAAACCTGAAGTATACGAATGCTCAGTCTGACCATATAATGAATAGAGTCTAGCTCTACTAAACACTGAACTTACTTTAAAAAAATCACTTTCTAGTACTGCTTCCCCTCCTAAAACACAAAGTCTTAAAGAGTCTACATCTTTATCACAAAATCTAAAGAATGAGCGTAGTAGCGTAGGGACACTGTGCCAAACAGTTACTTTATGTTGCGATAACCACACCTTTAATTTTCGCAACATGAGAATATTTCGTATATCGCATATAAATAGTGAAGCACCAGATAGTAAACTTGAATATATATCAATGATAGAAGCATCATGACCCAAGCTAGAAAATAATGTTAACCTATCTTCACTATTGATACCTAATCTCTCAATGTATTGCGTAGCAAAATGATAAACTGAATTCTTTGTCTGAACAACTGCTTTAGGAATTCCTGTAGAACCTGAAGTATATAGGTGGTACATATCATCAGAAACTTCAGAAACAAAAACATTTTTTTTGACAGATCTGTTTTTTATAATTGAAAAAAAATCTATTTTAGGATATCTCTGTTTTAAGTCCTGTACAACTCTTTTGTTTTCTGTTGCAATTATTATTCCGGTAATATTTGAAATCTCAATCATTTTTTCGATTCTAAAAGTCGGTAAATTGTCAACAATAGGAATAAACACTTTATTAGCGAATAAACAAATTAATTCTGCTATTATACCTTCCGAACTATGTGAAGTTAGTATTCCAACATTCCCATCAGTTATTACTCTATCTAAATTAATATCTATAATATCACCTAGTTCACCGTAACTAATAGTTTCGTTTTTATCCCAAATAGCAATTTTATCTTTGTACTTTTCAATATTTTCTGCAATTTTTTCAACTAACATCTCTACGATCTCCTAATCTTAAAAAAACATTCAAGAAAATGAAACTCAACAATATAACTCCTCCAATAATTAAGGACATTGTTATATTCCCTAAATTAACCGATTTATTGAGATTTGAACTCAAAAATGGTATTAAAAAAGTTGTTGCTAGTGAAATACTCATTTGTCTTACTCCAGAAATTCGGCCTAAGAATTCCTTTTTAGCTTCAGTCTGTAAAGTCAAATTAAAACTAGAGGATGATATACTATTTCCAACTCCCAATATAAACATTACAGGAACCAAATAATACATATCTATACATATAATAGATAAAAAGCAGACTAATTGAATCGCTAATCCAATAATTGATAAAATTATATTCCCATGAAATTTTCTTGCTCGACCAAACCACTCCACACCTAAAATTGCTCCTATAGCAAACATTGCATCCCAAATCGATAACCAGTAATCTGACAATCTAAAATGATTCAACAATGGTGCATAAAGAATGTTAACATAATTTGCTATTACAACATCGGTTACTCCTAAAATAGCAAGATATAAAATTAACTTTCTTTCAAACAAATGCATTACTAATGCTTTCCAGTCATAAAGAACATTTTTAAACTTTAAAAGATGTAATGACTTTAAAAATCTATTTGTATTCTTATCTTGATGTTCTATTTTAGAAATAAACATGGTGTAAGAAGACACAAGATAAGAGACACCGTTTAAAAAGATTGCTAAATATGGTGAGAAGCCTATAATTACCCCTGCTATCCCTGCACCTATCAACTGCCCAATTTGTTGAAATGCTGAGACTCGAGAATTATACTTTGCGAGTTCTGCTCCATCTGCAATCATTGGACCGAGTACAAAAATAGAGGTTCTGTAAAATGGTTGAAGTAAACTAAGTAACGTAGCTGCAAGAACTAAAAAATTTACATCAACAAAATAAGCTAGCGCCCCACATGTAATAATTATAGTTCCTCTAAATAACTCTGCCCAAATAGCTGATATCTGGGCAAATCCCTTATCACTTATGACGCTGGCAAAAGATTGCGTTAAGAATGAAAGAAAAGCTTGCAAAACTACAATAAATGCGAAACTGGATGTTTTTCCTGTATGGCCATATAGTATAATGCCGATAGCTAAAGTATACATCCCATTTCCAATATTTGAAATTAACATCCCTATTGGTAATATCACATTCGGTTTCCTTTTTTTCATTATTTTACCTATCCATATGATACAATTATGTTATTATCCATATAGTTCATATAACTTTCTATTTCAAATTCTGAATTCACACTTTCAGGTAGAAGTCCAATTACCCAAGCAAGATACGATGACGACATACCTTCTCTAGGGAGGTATGACCCAATCTTTCTTCTAAATATTACAGACTTAATATTAGAATCTTCAGCTAATTCTTTTTTTACATCAAGCCCCTTTATTTTTCCAGATCCTTCATAAGATACGTTATACCAAAAAACCCTTTTTTGGGGAGTAACGATGATTTCTTCTGTGTTGTTATAAGCTGCGATTAAACTAGGTGTATTTGCAATAATCAAATATTTATAAAAATCAATTTCCGTTGATTCTGTTAAAATTCGGTAAAGAGCTCCACCAGCTCCTGGACGTAAAGCAGCCTCTATTAAAAATACTTTACCATCCATTACTCTAACCTCAGTATGTGTACAGCCATTTTTCACCCCTGCCGCACTAATCCCCTTATAAGTTTCCTCAAGAATTTTTTCTCTAGTTTCACAATCTAGTTTAGTATCTGTAAAATAAAGCCTATCAGGAAAATCTGGCTCCTTTGGAGTACTCTTGCTTAATATACCACTTAAAATTGGTTTGCCATTAACCCAGATAGTATCCACTGAATACTCTGCTCCCATTACAAATTGTTCAATAATAAATCCTGATTTCACTTTTCCTTCATTTGCTAGTGTTGTTAAATTATATCTCAAAATGTGCTTAATTTGTGATTGAAGTTCAGAAAAAGAAGAAATCTTTTTCACTCCTGCACTAGCTGCTCCAAAAACAGGTTTTACAATTACCGGATAGAGTAAATCATCTCTACCTATATTGGAGTTATGAAAAATTCCATATGATTTCGGAGTAGAAACTCCATTTTGTTCCCAACATTCTTTCATTGCTTTTTTATCGCGTAGGTTTGTGTACGAACTTCTACTATTAATTGAAACCCCTAAAAGCTCAGAAATTTTTGCCATTTTATGTGTCAATTGCTCAATACAAGATACAACTCCAACTATATCTTCATACTTTCCTTTTAAAAACTCAGCTATATCCTTTTCTGATTTTGAAAAATCAATCAGTTCATAGCTGTAATCAATTCTAATGTCCCAAGCATCAATTGTATATAAAAATATAGGTTTATACCCAAATGTGAGTGCGCATTCATAAATATATGGAACACTTGAACTTTCAGTTAAAATAAGTATATGTTTCATATAATTGTCCTCACATATTATTTTCTAATAATCTCAAAATCTTACCAACTGTTGATATATCGTCTATGTCAAAAGTATCGTAATTAATTTCAATATTACACAATTCTTCAATTCGGAGTACAATTTCCATAGTCGCTAGACTATCAACTCCAATTTCCTGAATAGAAATATCTTGGTACTCTTCTGAATTGTTCATAATATCGTTAAGTACATTTTCTTCTATGATTCCGCTAAAAACTTTATTAATCATTTTTTCTCCTTTGATAATACATATGAATGGACTGAATTTTGAAACACTGAATAATCCTCACTAAGCTTAATAAGTGAATCTATATAGTTTTTATAAAAAACTTTATTTAGCTTACTATTAAGTAAACTAAACCATTTAAACAGTGATTTTAAATCATTTCTGACATTAGTTATCGATTCTCGTATGATATCTTCATCATCAAACTCTATAATCATTTCCCAACAATTTAAAATTGGATCAATTTTATTAGCAATGTGTTTATACATTCGTAATTGATTTTTTTTGTCAATCCCAACCTCTAATATTTGATCCTCTTCGTTCTCAAAATATTCAATTAGTTTTTGAAAGGCATCTCTGTTTGGAGTCATAACCTTTTTATCTTTATAGAGATTACCATCCTTTATTTCATATTGATATTCTCCCCTCAAGATATCTTTCAAAACATTTTCAATTTTAAGATTTCGATGTCTTTCAAAAAATTGATTAGCTTTAATAAATGAAACTGATACCTTCCCGTCTTCTGTAAGTGGAAATCTATTTAGAAGCTCATTAATAGTTATAGGTGTAAAAACCTTCCTCATAGTTTCATTAGTTTTAGTAATATAGACAATATCACCTTTAATATCTTCAATTAATGTATTTGTATTGTAAAAACTTCCGTCTTTGTGAACTGTCTTTAACATAGCATAAGCCATATAGCCATTAGAAATCCGTTCTTTGAGAATTTTAGGAAGCTCATTGATAGTGCTCTCAATATCCACACCATAATTCACTTTTAATTTATCAAAGCCATTATAAATATATGGCAATAAAGGTTCATTACCATCAGAATACTGAAATCCTAAGTATCTATCAATAAATAAAGTTTTAAATAAATTGAATTTGTTGATTCTCTGAAAATAATGAAACATACTTCTGTCATAGCAGACAAATGGCAAACTTTGGCTCTGCTCATAATCACTTAATTCTCTTATTTCTGACATCAAATTAACCTCTTCCGTTGCAAGCTTTACAGTCATTTCTTCTTAAAAAATTGATTTTTTCGATTGTATTTCCCAATAAGTCAACTTTTAGAAAATAGTTATTATAATTATTGCCCACCAAATATTTCAAGGCTTCAGATGCTTGCCATGCTCCAATTACACCAGCAGTTGAGCCAACAATGGGAATTTCTCTTTTTTCACAATTAGATGAATTTGGGAACAGACACTCATAACAGGGTAAATTCCTATTATTAGGGTTGAACATGTATAAATATCCTTCAAATGACTCTACTGCTCCAAAAAGAACCGGGATCCCATGTTTAATAGAATATTGATTTAGAATAAGTCTGGTTTCAATGTTGTCAACAGCATCAATTATTAAGTCACAATCCTTAAATATTTCTTTAGCTGACTCTATTGTAATTTTATTTTCATAATAATCTACTTCAACTTCACTATTTAATCTGCTCAATGTTAAAAATGCAGATTTAGCCTTGGACATTCCTAATCTAGTTTCATTATGAAGTATCTGCCGATTAAGGTTACTAACATCAAAGATATCAAAATCTACAATTTTGATATGACCAACTCCAGCTGCTGTTAGATAATATAGAATGGGGGAACCTAGCCCCCCCGCACCTACAACAACTATTTTAGCATTTGCTAATTCTAATTGTCCCTCTTCTCCTATTTGTTCTATCAAAATTTGTCTTCTATATCTAGTTGTACTCATTTTCAGCCCCCACTTAGTTGCAACATTAAGAATAATTCATCTGTTGGTTGAATATCTACAACAGCTAAATTATCTCGTTTAAAATCTAGAATTGAGCCATTTTTAGCAATAATACAATTCCATTTTAGTTTTCCACTTTCGTCTAAAAACGTATCTTTAAATTCTGAATCAATATCTATTAAATAATTGATGCCGCTTTCCAAATTATCAGTTGTGTAATCAACTTCCTTACTTAAATACTTAAATTTCACATTTACCTTCTTTCATTACTCTAAACGTTATATCTTTTGCAAAAAAATCTTTCAACTCAAGCTGACTAATGGCTTGTCTACACATCTCAGGAAATGCTAAGTAGCTACCTCCTTTTGTGGGAGCTACTGAATTTTTTTCACTTTCACACCATTCCCATGCATTACCTTGCATATCGAATAAGCCAAACCGATTAGATTTTTTTGTACCTACTTTATGAAGTCTATTGCTAGAATTTTCTGAATAAACAGCGACTTTCATCAATTCAGGGTTATGGTGTTCCCAATAATTCTCACCAACCTTATCATCACAATATTTATTCCAAATTTCCTCCGTTAATAATGAAGTCCCTGTAATCTCAGAAAACAATTTTGCACTGTACCAGCTTATGTTTACTACAGGAAAATCTTTAAATTCATCATCAAATATGTGTTCTGGAAAGACTTGCTTATAATGAGAATTTGTAATTGGTGTATTAGAGATCATTCTAGTATTAGAAACTTGGCTATAGTTTAAATCAACTTCTACCTTGTTCGCCTCTTTCCATGTACTATATAGCCTTTGAATAGCCGGTTCCGTAATATTTTTACAATAAAGAAGAATTTTAACAATAACTTCGTGAGGTAATTCTGATGTTGATAATAGCTGACTTAAAACAGAAATTTGTATATCCTTACTTTGATTACCAATTGAGTTTAAAAAGGTATCCACAAAATAAAATTCTGTCTTATCTCTAAAGTCAGATACTTGACTATCTAAAGAGTCAATAACTACTAACTCTCTCTCCTCAAACCAGTCTTTTGTAACTTCGAAAACACTTAAAGAAGGCTTGTGAAAATTTCGCATACTAATAATCAAATGCCATAAGTTAGGAGACGGATGTAGTTCTTTATCAACAATTGAAAAAATAGCTGGATGTCTTAAATGTACATGAAAAACACCTAATTTTTTTAAATTATTAGCCATCAAGTATTGTTCAAACTTAAATGTCTCTTCCATACTTGACACAAAACCAGCATTAACATTATTTTCATAATACTTTCCTAATTTAATGAACCTTTCTGAATTCTCCTCCTTTTGCCTATCATCTGAATCAAAAATATAAAATGAACTGGCAATGTTGTCATTATTGTCAGACAAAAAATAACCAAACATTTTTTTAGGGTAATTTTTTTGCAATTCTAAAATAAATTGTTCAATAATGTGTCTATAAATTTTTATTTCCATTGTCTTCCTCTCATTAAATATAAATTAAGGAGTTGTAGTCTTCTAGTCTAAATTTAGTATATTTTTATATTTACTGCAGATAGTACTGGGGAGAGAAACTCCCCTAGGATTTTCATAACTAAATTTTGAGTTCGTGTCTCCAGACAATAACTTTGTTGTCTTGCTTACCACTACAGTGAAAAATATCTTTAAAAAACTCAATGTAAATGCTACTTATTTTTGTTCATATTGAGTTTTTTAGCACATTCTATTTTAGAACTACTTACTACACCAAAGTATTTCCTATCATCCTCCAACAATTATGATAATATCCATAAATAAGACGAAAATCGGAATTAATTTAAAAAATTTATTCATATTTACTTCTCCTTTCAATAATTTTATTGTACAATAGAAGTGTTTAAAACGAATTTTTGTTGTGAAAGTGGGAATCTTGACATGAAATCAAATCTTGGGCAAACCTTACGAAAAATTAGAAAAAGTAAAAATGTTTCCATTACTCAATTAGAGGATGGTTGTTTATCGAAATCTCAAATTTCAAGATTCGAACGAGGAGAATCTGAAATTTCATGTATAAGACTACTTAACCTTCTTAATAAATTAAATGTTACTATTGATGAGTTTATTTCAATACATAACAATAATATGTTGCCCCCGTTCCCAACACTAATTAATAACATAAGAAAACTATATTCTAGAAATGATGTGGAATCATTAAAAATCTTACTTAATGCAAACTCAAAATATACCACTAACCCTCTAGAAAATACGATGCTAAAATCTCTCTTATACACACTTACTCCTGACATTTCACCAAGTGAAGAGGAATTACTTGAATTATCTGATTATCTATTCTCAGTTGAAATTTGGGGGTTTTATGAAATAGTGTTACTTGGAAATTGTATTAGAACTCTCAATTATAGTACTGCCTTCTTACTAACCAAAGAAATGGTCAAAAATTATCACTTTTCAGTAAACAACAAAACTAATAAAATTTTAGTGACTCAGTTATCAATAAATTGCTTGATAAGCAGTATAGATAATGAGATTTTTAGTAATTGCCAATTCCTTATCAAAGAAATTGAAAATCTACTCCGAGATGAGTTAAACTTTTACGAAGAGACTGTTTTTATCTATGCCAATGGATACTATGAATATAAACTTGGATTGCGTACAGGTAAAGAAAAGATGGAAAAATCCCTTAAAATCCTAGACTTATTGAATAAACATAATTTATATTCAAATTATAAAGAACATTACCTAGAACATATAAAACAATAAATGCCTTACCACTATATACTGTGTCCTTATTTCTATTTAATCCTTTCCTACAGTATAACGTCTTTACTGAATACTTTCACAAACATTTCTAATCTTCCAACTATTCCCTCATACTCTTCAAGATAATGGCCTAATTCCTCTTGTAATACTCTTATTTCTTCAGTCACTTGTTCCAATATGCTTGATTTTATCAAGTTCAGTTTTAAAAATCCATACCTCGCTAGGCTTCTACTTCTCGGATCATCACTCTTCAGATTAATAAGCACTTCCACCATCTTGTTTAAGATGGTGATTTTTCGTTGGATTGAGCCAGTTTTAGATCTGGCTCTGCTATTTCTGCAACTAAGTCGTCTTTGTTATTCTGGTATTTCCTATCCGTTTCAGTTAATTCAATTAAAATCTTAATCTCAGAAAGCTTTTCTTGAAGTCTTTCAAGGGTATGTATCTCTAAAATTAGCTGATTTACTTAATATAAATGTAAACTATTTATTGAATTGACTTGTTCGGAAACTAAATGAATCCATAACAACATTCTATGAAAAGGCCCAAAGCTTAAGTCACAAGAATTTCAAATTATTAATTGGAGTTCGCAAAGAAACCTTTGCAACAATGCTTAAGTACCTAAATATACCTTATAAGAAAGAGCATAGCAGAGACAATCGACCTCGCTGTTTAAGTATGGAAGACCAGCTCATCATGACTTTGCGTCATTTACGTTATTACCCAACATAGCGCCTGCTGGCTTTTGATTTTGGTGTGGGGGGTAGGGATAGTCTACGCCACCATCTCTTGGGTAGAATATACACTACGTACTTCAGGTCTTTTTAACTTGGATCAACTGCAGGTTCCCAGTGCCACTGTGGCCATTGATATAACAGAAAGTCCAATTCAATGCCCCCCCAAAAAAAGAAAAAATTATTCTGGTAAAAAGAAAAGGCATACCTTAAAACACAAATTATCTTTGATAAAGCTCCCCATTTCAGACCGGTATATTTATGATTTCACGCTTTTTAAGGAGAGTATAGGAGCTGCTTTGCCATAAGAAACCCTAGTTTTTGTGGAATAACTTAGTCCATTCAGGGATTCTCAATTCTCATGAAAACACCTTTATTCCAGCCAAGAATTCTAAACTTCATCTTTTAACAGAGATCGAAAAATAGTTCAATCATGAGATGGCGGCGATTCAGATCAAAATGGAGCACTTCAATGGCAAGTTTAAAACATTTCAAATCATGTATCAGCATTATCGAAACCGCAGAAAACGATTTAATTTACGGGCTGAATTAATTTTCGAAATCATTAATTTTGAAGAAAATGAGTTTCCGAACAAGTCTAATATCAAATCTGCAATCCGTTTTGCAGATTTGGTATTAGACTTATCAATATCTTTTTTTGTCCAAGTATCACTATCATATTCTTATCTTTCTAAAATTTCAAAAAAAGTAGAGCCTATATTGACTCTACCATTTATTTGGGCAAAAATTCGGTGAATCAACTTCCTTTACGGTAGGTCTCAAGAACCTCATAGCCTTTCAACTCAAAAACAAAAGCTCTATCCTCAGCAATGTATATACCTGGAACTTTATATCGCTTCCCATTTTCCCAATCTGGCATAATGGTCAAGAGAGCTTCTTTCAGATTCTTATTCATCATCTGAACCACACCTTTTCTAATCTTTTTTGACTTGCAGAACTCATAAGACCCCTTGGTATTAGCATGGCATACCTGAATCCCCATGACTTTTGTGTCTTTGTTAAATGCCACAATGACATGACTAGGATAGTTCAGCTCAGCAGCTATGGCCTTGCTGAATGTTACAAAATTCTTATTGACAGTCATGCTGTAATCACTAGCAGTTTTCTCAATGGTAATAACTTGTAAATCGTAGTCTGAAAATCTCATGGCTTTTCTCCTTTAAATACAGTTTGAATCTCCTTCTTCTTCCAAGAAGAATCGAGTACAATAAAATCCTTCAATATACCTGACTTCACCCTTTTTACATAGAGTTTTGGCACAAGAGCTACTTTTGCAGATTTCGTTCTTCTTCTCGGTTGAGAGAGCAGCTCTTGAACCAAACTCCAGTCAGAGTCAGATATAATTGAAGGAATTCCATTTCTCAGTCGGTATTTCGGACGCTCACCATTATTCTTCCGCGTCTTATGACTAAAGCAGTCTACCGTATAGGTCTTCTGCATGATAATCTCACCCTTATACTTCTCATTCCTAAGGATGTTATTAACAGCAAGGGTAGACCAGTTTTCAAGTCCAGTGACCGTTGGAATATGATGTTCCATTAACGCATCAGCAATCTCATGCGCAGTCCTGCCATTCATGTAGGAATCGTAAATATACCTTACTACTTTGGCTTCCGAATCATCAATCACGATTTGGCCGTACTTGTCCTTGGTATAGCCAAGCAGATTATGCGTAGGGATAATAGGGATACCACGCTTGAAACGCTCGATTATCGACCAAGTAATAGAAGCACTTTTCTGTTCACTCTCTCCCTGAGCTACTATGGACATGACACCAAGAACCAGCTCACCTTTTGTATCCAGCGTATTTAGATTGATGTCTTCTATTAAAATACCTACTGGATGAGGTAAAGCTTTCAGCTCTCGGTAGATGCTGATGAAGTCAAGCTGGTTTCGGGCAAAATGACTGATACTCTTGACTAGTATCAAATCGATTTTCCCTTGTCTGCAATCTTCCAGCATTTGTTGAAATTGCTCACGCTTCTTAATCGTAGTACCAGATGCGCCCTGATCAGCATAAATACCAGCTAACTCCCAGTTGGGAGTGTTCTGAATCCGTTCCAGGTAGGTTTGTTTCTGCAGTTCAAAACTGCCTGATTGGGACTCATCAAAAGTGCTCACTCGGCAATAGGCTGCAACACGAGTCTTTTGCTGTCCCAAGCTAGCATTCTGCACGACAGTTAGAATGATCACTACGGTTCTCTCAAATTCAAAGGCATTACGGATACGCTCTTGTTTCTTCGTTAATTTTTTAGAACTCCTTCTAACCATTTTTCCTCCTTTCAAGAAATCTGCATCTTTATTATAAGAGAAGAGAGGGCTGAACAGAAGAATATTAACAAAACTGTAATAAAAAAACAGCTCAATTACTGAGCCATTAACCTATTAGTCTATAGGGCTTATCTTTAAATCATTTTTTCCTCTCGCGAGTCTCCTACTCCTAAGCATATTCCAAGCATCTCTTAATTCTGTAATGTTCTCTATGCTTAAAGCCATTCTTTCAATTAGTATTCTCCTATCTATTTCATCTAATAGAGGTTCAATATTATCATTCCCATTATTTCTGATATAATGATCAATTTCATGAAACAATCCTTCAATCTCCTGATCATTCATAAAAGTACTTTCAAAAATATCAGGTAACATGACTTTAGAAACTTCACTTGGTAAAATCTCCAATACGCCACCTCCATAGCTACGTCCCTCCAATTCTGAAAATAACAAACCAATAGTAGTATAATATGAAACTATTAACCTAAGTCGGTTTTTTGAATCTTTCAGTTTTACTCTATGCATAGTATCTGTACTTACAGCATTCACATCCAAAGTATTTAACATTACTTTGGGAAATTGATAGTTTCTTCTTAAGAAGAAAACATCCGGGCTCCATACTGATGGGACTTTATACCACTCATCCCGAATTCTTGTTTTATATGACAAGTTTTGTCCTGTTTTTTCTCCCCATTTTATATAATCTTTTAATCCTTTATTAAATTCATGAGATTCATAGGGAGTTAAATCAAGTAGATATGTCCTCGCCCCCATAGATATGTTTTCTTCCCAATCTTCTTTTAAAAATTGTACCCCTCGAATATTGACACTTCGCGCAATCAATGGCTTACAATACGGCTTAAGGTCATATTCTCTTACAGTATCATCGTTAACACAGAAATATTTATTATTACCAGTTGTGATTCCCACTTCACATTTAGCTATCTCTGAGAATCTTATAAAATTATTGCTATTTTTAATATTATCAATCAGATCAATCTGTTTGTCTGTCAAAAAATACTTTGTCCACTTACTTGACTCAACATCAGCTTCAATAAAATCAATTGAATCTAATTTATGGGTATCAAGTGATTCAGCATCCTCAAAAGGCACTACTTTGATTAAATGTTCCGTATCATCAGCAATTTTTTCACCAAGTAACAGCACCACTTCTTGTTCTATATCATCAAAAACTAAATTATCAAAGGTAATAATAGTGCACCTATTCAGTTGTCTAACAAGAAACTCCCGCAAATCTTCTGAATATTTCACCTGTAATAATTCAGCAGGTATGACAATGCCGATTCTACTAGAATCGGCCATACAACTTATACATGCCACTGTAAAAGAAACCCATGCATTTATAAGCTTATTCGACTTCATTAAATTACTGGTCAAAATTTCACTTTGTTCAACTCTTTGCTCTTCCTGTAAATATTGATATCTAATATATGGAGGGTTACCAAGTATTGCCTGAAATCGCCTTTGTTCTAATCCGTTTTTATATGCATGGTAAAAATCATCATTTATAACGACTTTTTTATCTTCTGTTTTTTCTCTAAAAAAATCCCAATTTGAATAAAATGAATAACCTGTTTTTGATATTGCTTCTTTTGCTGTATCTTCGTCAATTTCAATGGCAATGATATTCGAATTAGTAGTGTTTTCAAATTTTGAAAGACTTGATAAAAATATCCCCTCTCCCACACTAGGTTCAAGCACATTTTTTATAGCTTGTTCTTGATCCACAACCCATTCAGTTACAAAATCTGCAATTAACTGTGGGGTGAAATATCTTCCGTTCAATTTTTCAATTGAAGCATTTTCCTTTAATAACAACTAGTATTCTCCTTTATTAGCTAAATCGGACCTAAATATGTACAGTTTAGTTGTGTAGATATTAGCATAACCTTTAAATAAGTTCAACAAATAGAGTAATTATTTAATCATCTTTTATTTCGATTAAAAATTCATCTGCTTTCTCAACTACTCTATACAAATACATTATTTTTCCAAGTAAATTTCTATTTTTTATGATTTCTCCTGCTTTACCCCAACTTAAACTCACATTTGGTTGTTTCTGAAGGTAACTGGCTGTATCAGTTCTCTCGTCATATTTTAAAGTAAGTTCATATGGGCCATACTCTATTCCCTCAATTATAAAATAAAATTTTGCTTCTGCAAACTGATAATGCGGTTGCTTAGGATTCTTTCTTACCCAAGAAAGATCTTTGAAAACCTCGTTATAAAAATAACTTTGTTGATTAATATCATAGGCTCCTTTTTTCATTAACATTGAGCCCGTAGGGTTAGTTTTTTTATTAGATGGTATAGTAAGGTCTCTCTCCTTTAATTCTTTTGATTTCCAGACTTCCTCAATCTGTCCTTGAATCATAGGTGTGAGTACTAGGGTGGTCTTGCTACTTTTAGATTTCTTGCTTGCACTGCTTCTTAAGTTACTACCTCTCTGTTTATACGGGTTCAATTTCATACCTTTAATAGCTTTTGTGCCAGCTCTATTCCTCCCTAAACTCGTTTTTATAACGCTACTTTCTTCATCCACAACTCGCCCATCATTAAGAAAATTATCAATCTCCACATTATTTGTAATTTCCAGTACGTTATCACCATTTCCCACATATGCCATTAAGCTATAAAAGCCGCTCATAAAATCGTCATAAAATTCTTTATCAGATTTATCCTTTAAATTAAGTTCTATAAAGGTGTTGTTTTCAATATTTCTATAAAACCCACCCGGAGTAAAATTTGAACTCCCAATCGCAGCAAAAGCTTTATCATTTTTTTCATCGACAACTAAAAGTGATTTAGCATGAAAAATAGTTATAGGGGAGCCAGTATCTACAACGAATAGCTGAACTCCTGTGCTAAGTAAAGCTTTTAATCCTTGAGAAGATGTTGCGCCATTTCTAATTCCAATAATCGCTTTTAGATCACCCTCTTTCTCTAAAAACTCTTTAATTTCTGAAACACTATCTTCTCTTAAAAAAGCTGAATAATAAAAAGCCTTTGAATGTTCTTTGCTTAAAGTTTCTTTGACAATATCTACAAAGCTATTGTCTCCTAGTCGCTGCAATGAATATTTTACTTTAGCCATTTGAAATACTCCTTCCATTTGAATGATTTTTTGCCTAATAAAATTATATCGAAATCTGTAGTCTAACACAATCAAAAACTACAGATTTACTATCAAAAAAATCATGAAAAAACTGAAATAATAGGAGTATACACAAAAATTATCTACAGAAAAAACAAATTAAACTGTAGTTCGTAAATAATTAGAACTACCTCAGTTAGTTTGCATCCCTATCAAGTGTCTATGGTAATAAACTTCATCCCTCAAATAAAGAGTATTAGTATCAAAGCAACTATCTCAACTTGATTGGTTACTATGATACCTTCCCACTAAAGCCAAAAAGCCACTATTTCCAGTGACTTCATAAAGCCTTTCGCTAAAAGGTTTCTAGGCTTTCACAAGCAGACCTACAGCCTCAACATGATGCGTTTGCGGAAATAGATCCACCGGTTGTACTTTCTTCAACTTATAGCCCAACTCTTTATAGAGCTTGATATCACGCGCCATGGTTGCGACATTGCAGGAAATATAGGCAATGCGGTCTGCTCCTGTTTGAGCGCTTGCTTTGATAAAGCTCTCGGTCAAGCCCTTGCGTGGTGGGTCCACTAATATAACACTTGGTTGAATGCCTTCTTTGAGCCACTTCTTCATAGCATTTTCAGCTGTATCACAGACATAGTGGGCGTTTGAGATATTGTTTAGTCGGGCATTCTTTTTGCTATTCTCAACCGCTTCTGGAATGACTTCGACACCATAGACTTCCTTGACATGTTTAGCAACAGATAAACCAATGGTTCCAATTCCTGAGTAAGCATCAATAACAACATCATCTTCTCTTAACTCCGCAAAGTCAATGGCTGTTTGATAGAGTTTCTCAGCCATTTGAGTATTGACCTGGTAGAAGGCTGGGCCAGCGATTTGGAAATCATTTCCCAACATCTGATCCGTAATATAGTCTTGACCATAAAGAGTCTTCCATTCCTTACCAAAAATCGCATTGGTATTCTGGTCATTGATATTTTGCATGACAGACACAATCTCTGGGAACTGCTTGATAACTTGTTCAA
>ERZ773022.1383-NODE-1383-length-16332-cov-4.130614_pt1 | contig 16332 bp, 15 predicted proteins | sample MGYA00580839_ERZ773022 | MGnify/ENA primary metagenome ERZ773022 (study PRJEB29015, sample SAMEA2738020) | human oral metagenome | biome: human oral; feature: human-associated habitat; material: dental | place: China | collected 2044 ... | reverse complement strand
TCCGTTATCGTTGTCGGTCCGGAATTAAAGATGCATCAGTGCGGGTTACCGAAAGAAATGGCCTTGGAACTCTTCAAACCCTTCGTTATGAAGAAACTTGTTGAAGAAGGCAAGGCTACGAATATTAAAAATGCGAAAAAACAGGTAGAACGTGTTCAGGAAAATGTATGGGACGTTTTGGAAGATGTCATTAAAGAACATCCCGTACTGTTGAACCGTGCCCCGACGTTGCACAGACTCGGTATTCAGGCATTTGAGCCGATTTTGTGGGAAGGTCGTGCTATTAAGTTGCATCCTTTGGTCTGCACGGCATACAATGCCGACTTTGACGGGGATCAGATGGCTTGCCACTTGCCTTTGTCCGTAGAAGCTCAGTCGGAAGCTCGTACACTCATGCTTTCGGCACACAATATTTTGGCTCCGAAGGACGGCAAACCTGTTGCCGTTCCTACGCAGGATATGGTGCTCGGCGCTTACTATCTGACCATGGTAAAACCGGGCTCCAAGGGTGAAGGAAAACTTTTTGCCGACTTTGATGAAGTCATGCTCGCTTATGATGCCAAAGTCTTGGATATCGGTGCCTTAATTAAGGTTCGCATTCCCGGCCACGGTCTGATTGAAACTACGGCGGGACGCATGCTTTACAACAATCAGCTTTATGAAGCATTGCGCCGCTTCCACAAGGATAAGGTCATGGTCTTTACGGATCCGAAAGATGCGGCCTTTGCGTATGAAAACGGCTTGATTGACAGTGATCACCTCGTCAAAATTAAGCGGGAAGACGGTCGGATTCTTGATTACGGATTTACGGCCATGAAGGAAGAATTCGGCGTCGACTTGGCGACTATTCGTCCGAAGGTAGCCAAGAAAATCGATAAAGAAGCGGTTGCCGCTTTTAAAGCCGATAAAGAATATGTTGATGTAGAGTGCCTCGGCGTTTTGATGAATAAGAAACAAATCGGTAAACTCGTTGCCGATTGCTTCCATCTCGTAGGAAATACGGAAACGGCTTCGCTCCTCGACCGTATTAAAGCCATCGGCTATCATTACGCTCGCCAGGCCGGCATGTCCATCGCTATTTCGGATATTCAGGTTCCTGAAGAAAAGAAAGCCATCCTCAGCGAGACGGATTCACAGGTTCTCAAGGTTACGCAAATGTTTATGCGCGGCTTGATTACGGAAGATGAACGGTATCGTAAGACTATCGCCCTTTGGGAAAAAGCAACTGACGATGTAACGGAGGCCATGATGGATAACATGGATTCGTTTAACTCCATCTTTATGATGGCCGATTCCGGAGCCCGCGGTAACAAGCAACAGATTCGTCAGGTTGCGGGTATGCGCGGATTGATGGCTGACCCGTCAGGGCGTATTATCGACTTGCCTATTAAAGCAAACTTCCGTGAAGGCTTGTCCGTATTGGATTATTTTACGTCCAGTCACGGGGCTCGTAAGGGCTTGGCCGATACGGCTTTGCGTACAGCCGACTCGGGGTACTTGACTCGCCGTCTCGTCGATGTATCTCAGGACGTTATTGTCCGTGAAGATGATTGCGACGTATTCGGCTTGGACCTTGTTCGTGAACGTGCTCGACTCGCAGGTTCGGTACGTCAGGCTGTTAACTTGTTGAGAGAAAAACTGATCGGTCGCGTATTGGCACGTGATGTAGTGGATGAAGAAACGGGAGAACTCCTGTTTGCGGAAGATCACGTTCTGACCAATGACGATCTCGATACGGTTATTGAATACAAGATTCCCAAGTTATCCCTGCGCGGCAGTCAGATGGATATTAATGACGACCTCAATCATACGAATAAGATTGAAAACGTCATGCTCGGTGCGCCGGAAGACAGCATTCGTGATGCCTTGAGAGAAGCTATGGTAGAAAATATGCTCGGTAAGACGGTGGAACGTACGGTTTATGATTCCATGGGTACGGAAATTTGCCCGGCCGGCACGGCTCTTACGGAAGAAGCGATTGAACGTATTCTTTTGAGTGATGTAGAAGAAGTCAAGGTCCGCAACAATGATATTCGCGGCGTTGAAGTTACGGCTATTGTTGAAGGCGACGGCATTATCGAACCTTTGGAAGACCGGATTGTGGGCAGAACGGCTGCGGAAACCTTATTCAATAAGGATACGGGAGAAGTGATTGTTCCCATTAATGAAGAAATTATGGAAGAACAGGCGAAGGAAGTCGCTAAGTATTACGACAAAGTTCGTATTCGTTCCGTTCTTACTTGCCATAGCCGTTACGGCGTTTGCGCTAAATGCTACGGTCGTGACCTCGGCACGGGCGGTAAGGTCAATGTAGGTGAGTCGGTCGGTATCATTGCGGCTCAATCCATCGGTGAACCGGGCACACAGTTGACTATGCGTACCTTCCACACCGGCGGGGTCGCATCGGCAGGCGATATTACTCAAGGTTTGCCGCGTGTCGAAGAATTGTTTGAAGCCCGTAAACCGAAGGGCAATGCTATTGTCACGGAAATTGACGGCGTTGTTACGATTACGGAAAAAGAAGATCATGAGGATATTCATATCGTTCATGTTACGGCTGAAGACGGTGACGAACGGAGTTACACCATTCCGTACGGAGCTCATTTGGTAGTTCATGAAGGCGATGTTATTGAAAAGGGCAGCCGTATTACGGCCGGCTCCATCAATCCCCATGATATCCTGCGAATTCAGGGTGTCGAAGCTACGCAGCGTTACTTGGTATATGAAGTACAAAAGGTATACAAATCTCAAGGTGTTGAAATCAATGATAAGCACATTGAAGTTATTGTGCGCCAGATGCTACGTAAGATGAAGATTGAAGATGCCGGTGATGCGGATGTATTGCCGGGAGACTATGTAGAACTGAATGCTTACGAAGAAATGAATCGTCGCATTCAGGCTGCAGGCGGTAAACAGGCGGAAGGCAAGGCGCTGCTCCTCGGTATTACCAAGGCGGCCTTGGCTACGGAATCCTTCCTGTCCGCCGCGTCCTTCCAGGAAACGACTCGCGTACTTACGGACGCTGCTATTAAAGGGAAGGTTGACCCCTTGCTAGGCTTGAAAGAAAATGTTATTATCGGCAAGCTGATTCCTGCCGGAACGGGCATGGGACGCTACCGCAACATTGCGGTCGTCGATCCGAATCCGCCCGTTCCCGAGCCGCCCGAAGGCGACGGCGAGGAAATGGCGGCTGAGTCCGAGGAGACGTTGACGGAAGAGCCGACGCTCAATGCGGAAGAAGCTGTCGAAGAGAAGGAAGAGAAAGCGACAGAAGAAAATATCGGCGCTTGAGATTTGACTAAAACATACAAAGCCCGCGAGCTTCAAGCTTGCGGGCTTTGTATGTTTTGGGCAAGATGGAGTTTCTCTGAGATTACAAGAAGTCGAGCCGAAGGCCGGATGATCATTGCAAAAAGGCATAAAAAAACAGCCCTCAAGGGACTGCTTCTTTCAAAAAGATGGTCGGGATGACAGGATTCGAACCTGCGACCTCATCGTCCCGAACGATGCGCTCTACCAAGCTGAGCCACATCCCGACAACGTTAGCTATTATACTATGAGACTTCAAAAAATGCAATAGGGAAAAGAAAATTTTTGCCGAAAAGTGCAGCAGTGTTCGTGAGAAAGGAGCATCGGCCTGTCTGCATATATATTTATGGATAAATTTGGGAAATCCTAATTTATTTGAGAAAATTTTTAACAATGTCTAGCGGGGGGGGACTTCTATGCTATAATAAAGAACAATAGGGAATTTCCTCCATGTTGTATGTTGGATGTCCGCGAGGGGTTGCCTAGATAGCATGGAAGCATAGAAGGGATGGATGAACGAGTGAAAAGAATGTCAGACAAGAAGCTCGCGGCGATTCTCGTCGCGGGCGGGCTGTGCGTGCTCACGGCAACGGCGGACGCAGCGCCGATGGATTCGCGCACGAGCGCGGAGAAGGAACTTGCCGCATCGACGGCAGCCGCGCGTGACGGCGCGGAGAAGCGTGATGCAGGCGTCTCGACGGGCAAGATGGTCGTCTCGGTCAGTCGCATCACCGTCAATGGCGCGAAGCGCATGACGGAAGAGGATGTCAAGGCGCTTCTGCCCGAACTCAAGAAGGAGCGCGTCAACATCCGCAAACTCTCGATGCAGATCCAGGCGGTGAATGACACGGGGGCGCTTGTGCTCGCCACAGAGTTCCGCCCGGCAGGAGCGGGAGCCTACGACGTCACGATCAACGTCGAGGAGAAAAAGAGCGATCACTTCCGCGTCAGTGTCAGCAACACGGGAACAAAGTACACGGGCGACTGGCGCACAGGTCTCAGCTATGTGAACACGAACCTCTCCCATGCCGCAGATACCTTCGGCATATCTTTCGTGACCTCGCCGAGCGAACTGTCCGATGTCAAGGTCGGCGCAATCTCCTATCGCCGCCTGCTGCCTGAGCAGCAGGGAGCCGTCCTCCTCAGCGCGAGCTACGGCGACGTCAAGCTCGAAGGATTCCAGAACATCAGCGGCCTTTACGACCTCAACATGGGCGGCAAGAGCACGAACGTCGACCTGCACTACCAGCAGAACATCGCCTACACCTCGCGCGAGAAGGACATCCTCGACTTTGGCCTCTCCTACAAGAAGAACAAGACCGACTACGACTTCAGATTCGGCGGCACGCCTGTCGGCTATGAGAACGAATACAATGTGCTCATGGGCTCCGTGCACTTCATCCACAGCGAGAGGCAGGCGAACAGCTTCTTCCGCTACAACGTCGGCCTCGCACACAACTTCTCGGGCAGCGATCGTGACTACGAGCGCGTCATGCCCGGCAGCGACACGCACTTCACGCTGCTCAGAGCAGGCGCGAACTACCAGGTGCGCTCGACGAGCGACTGGATCGGTGCGCTTCGCCTGCAGGGGCAGTACACGAACAATCACGTCGTCGCCGCCGAGCAGATCGGTGCGGGCGGACAGATGAGCGTGCGCGGTTTTGACGAACGCGCCATCGGTGCGGACAAGGGCATCGTCGGCAGTCTCGAAATCTACACGCCCGAGATTGCCAAAAACACGCGCCTCGTCGCCTTCACGGACTTCGCGGGCCTGTGGAACAACACCGACAGCCGCACGGGCACGGCTTTTTCCAGTGACCGCATCGCCTCGGCAGGCATCGGCGTGCGCTACAACGATGCGAAGAGCGGCTTCTCGCTCTCCTTGGACTACGCGAAGATCCTTCGCGACGCGGACAAGGTCGACCTCGGCGCATCCAAGCAGAACGGCAAGCGTTGGAATCTGATGGCAAGCATGGACTTCTGAGGGGAGGAAACACTCGATGAAATGGAAAAATACGCTGAAAAAAGGCTCTCTTTCTGCCATGATTGCCCTCGCGCTGACGAGCACGGCGCTGGCGATGCCGACAGGCGGCAGCGTTGAGCAGGGAACCGTCAACGTCGGCACGGACAGCTTCACGGCAAATGGAGCGATCGGTGATCTGGCAAATGGTGCGACGGTCATGCCGCAGACCGACAGCATCATCAACTGGGAAGCATTCAATATCGCGCAGGGAGAAGCCTTGCACTTCAATACGACGAACGCCGCGCTCTTGAACCGTGTGACGGGCGCACAGATGTCGGAACTGCTTGGACAGATGACGCAGGTCGGCGGCAACATCCTCTACCTTGTCAACCCGAACGGCATCCATATCGGCGGCACGGCGAGCTTCGATGTGAGCAATCTGACGCTCTCGACGCTCAATGTAGCGAGCGAGGATTTCCTCAGCTATGTGACAGCTGCGAAGCCGTATCTTCCTTCGCAGCAGGATGCAGCGAAAGGTGCGAAGGAGATTAACGTTGACCAAGGTGCGCATTTCAATGTGGTAAATTCTCTTACATTTCGTTCAGGCAAGGTCACAGTGGCGGATGGCGTGACTTTCGTGATGGCACCAGGAATGAATAAAGCGGAATTGAACGTTTTTGCTGAAGAGAAATCTAATCAGGAAGGTTCGAAAAGCTCTAGTACGAAAACCACTACTGCACAAGGCAACGAGGTATCTTTCCACGGTACGGTGGAATCTGATGCAAATCGCTGGGTTGACATGGACTTCAAAGGTGCGACCGTCAACCTTGACCGTGCGAAGTTCCATACGCCGAATGGCGAGCTGATTGCACAGGCAGCTCAGACTACCGAAGATCATGCTGACGGCACATGGGAGGATACGGCGACAACGGCGAATGTCGTGCAGGCGGACGGTCTGGAAATCGTGGGCAATCGGAACGACACCGAGTTTGGGGGCGGCAAGGTCGAACTCAAGAATACGACAGTAAAAACGCCGGGAGAAGTTCAGGTTTATGCCTACAATACAATAAAAGAAGACAGTAGCAAGACGGAGGATATGACTGCAGGAGCGGACAGTGTCGTTCAGCTGACGAATACCAAAATTTTGAACGAAGGCTCCGATCCACAGGCGTACAGCAACGTGTGGGTTCGCGGCGGCAAGATCGAGATGAACAATTCGGAGCTTGCTTCGGAAGACGAGATTCGCCTGACGGCGTCCAATTCGCTCCATGAAGTTCGGGCGGAGGGGCATATCCCCAAAGAACTTAAGATGGAGGCGAACGCCGAAAATACTGTCCGTCTCTCCAATACGCAGCTTCACGCCAACCAAGCCTCATGGCAGCCTTCTTCCGAGGCGCGTTATACGCCAAAAGGCAGCATTGGCATCTATGGCGGCAAGGTGGATGTTGCCAAGGATGTGAATTTTAAGTTTGCAGCGGGTGCAAATGAAGCGAATCTGGATGTTGCAGCAGTATCGAATATCGTAGAAAAGTCGGATGGAAACATGCAAGTTTCTACGACGCAAGGAAATGATGTAGTGTTCCACGGTACGGTGACGTCCGATGCAGACCGTGATGCAGAAGTGAACATCGGTGGCGCAGCGGTCAATCTTGACGGTGCAAAATTCCGTATGCCCAAGGGGAATCTTTCTGTTGTCGCCATTGCAAGTTCGGAGGATTCTTATACGGAAGATGCCGGCGTAGAAAAGGAAACCGCCTTGACGAAGGCGACGGCTGCGAATGTCGTGCAGGCGGACGGCTTGGATGTTGAAGGAAATCTGCACGGCACTCAGATTTACGGCGGCAGGGTTGAACTCAAGAATACGACGATCAAGACGCCAGGAAAGATCGAAATCGAAGCCTATACTTCCCGCGATTGGAAGCACGAAGAAAGAACCACAGCACACGCGAATGAATTAAAATCTGAAAAGAAGCTGTATGCGGGGAAAGATAATGCTGTTCGTTTGGAAAATACCAAACTGTTGAATGAAAACTCAAATCCTTCTTGGTTTAGCCGCCTGTGGATTCGCGGCGGCAAAATTGAAATGAGTGGCTCTGAACTTGCTTCGGAATCTGAGGTAAATGCGTTGGCGTTCCATTCGCTTCATGAAAGGCGCGAGAAGCCGATGGCAGAGAGTTATGTTCATACGAAAGCGTTTCAAATGCAGGCGAACGCCGAGAATACCGTCGATATCAGCAGTACAAAAATTCATGCCAATCGTGCTTCATGGGATACTCATGAAAAGCCTGATGTCTACGCTGATGTCGCAGGCGGCAAGGTTTCCTTGACAAATGTCGAAATCAAGGCGCCGAGAGACATTTCCGTCTCTGCGCTGAGAGAAATGAATTCAGAGGAAACGGCCGATGGAGACAAGGGAGACATCAAGAGCGATACGGGCAATGTCTTGGATATGCGCGGCGTGACGATTGAAGCTGGAGGCGTGGCAGAAATCTGGGGTGGTAAGACGCAGATGAAAGCCTCTTCGGTTCAGGCGGGCAAGATCGACATAGCGGCGGCAAATGAAACGCGTACGGCCTATCCGTTCAGAGAGATATATCCGACGGCTGAGACGAGCAATACACTTTATCTTGAGGACGTAAAGCTCAAGAGCCAAGCGAATGCGATGGATTACGCTGCCTACGCTGGTGATGCTGATCTTCAAGGTGGACAGGTCGCCTTGAAGAAGACGGAGATCGACGCTGCGCGTGCGACCATCCATTCGGGGCAGATGAAACAGGGGGATGACGGCAAGTTCTACCTGACGAAGGGCACGCCGCTTCACATGGACAGCACGAAGATCGAAACGCCGTCCTATATGAGCAGGAGCGGTGCAGTGAACCTCGTCAACGGCAGCGAGATCAAGGCGAAGGGAGCCTTCTTTGTCGCCGCCGAGAGTTACGACGACAGCACGGGCAAGGCGACGGTCACGAAGGACACGAACTTGTCGCTGTGGCGCTCGAAGGTGGAAGCTGACGATCTCGGCCTTATGACAGGAGGACTGAACGCTTGGAAGACGAGCGAGGTCAAGTCGCAGAAGCCCATGAACGAATATGCAGCCGATCTCGTCCGCAAGGACGGTTCGTCCTTTATGATGCAGCGTGACGAGGGATCGCATATCATCGAGGGCGGCGCAGAGATCGCAGCGCCGCGCGTGAGCGTCGTGACAGCGCCCAAGGAGCCTTCTTCTCCCCTGTTCCCGCTGACGCCGGATAACGCGCAGCTTTCCGAACAGGATCAGGAGAACATCGCGGCGGGCAGGTACGAAGCGCAGGACATCATCGCCGCACAGACGGGGACGGAGGCGCAGAGCAAGGCGCTCGCTGCAGCCGTCGGAAAGATCAACAATCTCCCGAACGCATCGAGCCGCCAGAAAGCGGGCGTCGTCACGGGCATGATCCAGGCGATCAACGAGATGAACACGCTGACGACAGAGGAGAAGCACGCGCTTCAGGTCGCCGTCCTCGACGCCTACGGCGCTGTGCAGGAAGCGAAGATGGAAGGAAGCAACCGCACGCAGCAGGCGAACGGCGATGCCATGCGTCTGACGACGACGGAAAGCGCCTCCGCCAATATGCCGACGGCGGAAGAGCCGCAGGATGCAGTACATTTCGCAGGGTAAGTTTCCGCTTGACGCAGCATAGAAAGAGTAAAAGAACGGCTTCCGAATCTTCGCGGAAGCCGTTCTTTCTGTGCGTTTGTTACATGGACAGACATACGACAATAAGAAAATACATTGACTTTTTCCATCTGCTTCATATACAATAGATGCACATTGGTCTTGCACGTTTTCTTCGCAAGGCTTGCTTGAAGGGGGCGCATATCTTGATAAATGTGTTGGTCAGCGGAGCTTGCGGCCGCATGGGACAGGCTGTCGTCAAGGCAGTGCTCGCGGATGCGGCGCTTTCCCTCGTCGCTGCTGTCGATGTGCATAGCGGCGGGGATGCGGGAGAGATCGCGGGCTGCGGCAAATGCGGCGTGACGGTGGCGACGGATCTCGCGCAGGCGCTCTTAGAGGCAAAGCCGGACGTCATGGTGGATTTCACGCGGCCGGACGTCGTGTTTTCCAACGCGATGCTCGCCGTGCAGCATGGGGTCTCGCCCGTCATCGGCACGACGGGCATGACGGCGGACGAAAAGGCGCAGCTCGAAGCGCTGTCGTTGGAGAAGAAGACGCCGGTCTTTCTTGCACCGAACTTCGCCATCGGCGCAGTCCTCATGATGCTCATGAGCCGTCAGGCGGCGAAGTATATGCCGCACGTCGAGATCATCGAGCTGCACCATGACAACAAGCTTGATGCGCCGTCGGGCACGGCCTTGCAGACGGCGGAACTGATCAAGGAGGCGCGTGCGTCCGTGCGGCAGGGGCATCCCGATGAGAAGGAGAAGCTTCCGGGCGCACGCGGCGCTGAGGTCGACGGCATGAGGATTCACAGCGTGCGTCTGCCCGGCTTCGTTGCGCATCAGGAGGTCATCTTCGGCGGTCTCGGTCAGACACTGACGATCCGCCATGATTCCATCAACCGCGAGTCGTTCATGCCGGGCGTCGTGCTCGCTTGCAAGAAGGTCAGGGAACTTACAGGTCTCGTCGTCGGCTTGGAGAAACTGCTCGATTGATGTCGGCAGGAAAAAATTACAGGAGATGGCAGCATGAAGAAATATAATGTGGCAATCATGGGCGCGACGGGCGCCGTGGGGCAGGAATTTCTGAACCTCATCGAAGAGCGCAAGTTCCCCTTTGCAGAGCTTCGCTTGCTTGCGTCCTCGCGCTCGGCGGGCAAGAAGATCGCCTTTATGGGCAAGGAATACACGGTGGCGGAGACGCGCGAGGATTCCTTCGAGGGCATTGACATCGCGCTCTTTGCGGGCGGCGGCGCGAGCAAGACATTTGCACCTGCCGCTGTGAAGGCGGGCGCTGTTGTCATTGACAATTCGAGCACGTTCCGCATGGACAAGGATGTGCCGCTCGTCGTGCCCGAGGTCAATCCCGAGGCTTTGAAGGAGCACAAGGGCATCATCGCGAATCCGAACTGCTCGACGATCATCATGGTCATGGCGCTGAAGCCGCTTCGCAATCTCGCGCCCATCAAGCGCGTCGTCGTCTCGACATATCAGGCCGTTTCGGGCGGCGGCAAGGAGGCGATGGCGGAGCTTGAGGAGCAGGTCGAGGCCATCGTAGCGAAGAAGCCCGTGAAGGCGGAGATTCTGCCGGGCGCATCGCTCAAGAAGCACTATCAAATAGCGTTCAACCTGATTCCGCAGATCGACATCTTCAAGGAAAATCTCTACACGAAGGAAGAAATGAAGATGATCGACGAGACGCGCAAGATTCTTTCTGAGCCTGACTTGCGCGTGACGGCGACGACGGTTCGTGTGCCTGTCTACCGCAGCCATGCGGAGTCGGTCAACATCGAATTTGCGGAAGCGGTCAGCGTCGAGGCAGCGCGAAAGGCGATCGCCGCCTTCCCCGGTGCTGCCCTAAACGACGATCCCGACGAGCAGGCTTACCCGATGCCGCTCTTCACCTCGGGCAAGGACGACGTCGAGGTCGGGCGCATCCGTCTCGATGAATCGGTCGAGCACGGACTGAACCTCTGGGTCTGCGGCGACCAGATCCGCAAGGGCGCGGCGCTCAATGCGCTGCAGATCGCCGAGTACATGATCGAGCATGAGATGATCGGCTGAAGATGCAGATGCGAGCATTTCCGATGGGAGGGACAGCAAGAGATGGTCAGCGATGAAACGATGATGTTCCGCTTCGGCGCGGAAGAGAATAAGGCTGAGGTCATCATTCGCGAAGCCTGCGAAGCGATGGAAGAAAAGGGCTACAATCCGATCAACCAGCTTGTCGGATACCTTCTTTCCGGCGATCCTGCCTATGTGACGAGCTACAAGGAAGCGCGCAGCAAGGTGCGAAAACTGGAGCGCGACGAGCTTTTGGAAGAACTCGTGCATTTCTATATCGAGGCGCATCGGGAGAAGAAGGCGTGAAGAAGCGAGTTCTTGCGCTCGACGTCGGCGACCGTACGATCGGCGTCGCCGCAAGCGATGCGCTCGGTCTCACGGCGCAGGGCGTCGAGACGATTCGGCGCAAGTCGTGGGACAAGGATTTTGCGCGTCTCAAGGAACTGATGGAGCTTTACGAGACGGACACCTTCATCGTCGGCTTGCCAAAGAACATGAACGGCACGCAGGGCGAGCGCTGCGATGTCGTGCGCGACTTCGCGCAGAGGCTGCAGAAGAAGTTCAAAGGCAGTCAGGTCGTCTTTTGGGACGAGCGGCTTTCGACCGTGGCAGCGGAGCGCTCTCTGATCGCGGCCGACGTGAGCCGCGCCAAGCGGCGCAAGGTCATAGACAAGATGGCGGCCGTGTTCATCTTGCAGGGATATTTGGACAATCTAGGGATGCGCGTCGGCGCAGTCCCAGAAGAGAAATGAGGAAAAAGATATGTCGGACAAGGAAAAAGAAATTCTGGACGAGGATGCGGACGTCATTGTCGAGATGACGGACGAAGAGGGAAATAGCTACTATTACCGCGAGGAAATGATCATTCCTGTCGGTGATGACAAATTCGCGCTGCTCATCGGCATCCATGATGAGGAAGAGGAAGAGGAGCATGCGCACAGCTGCGGTTGCGGCTGCGGCGAGCACGATGAGGACGTCCTCATCGCCAAGGTCATCATGGGCGATGATGGCGAAGAGGAATACGTCGAGCCTACGGACGAGGAATTTGACGCCGTGCAGCGTGCTTATGATGCGCTGATGGATGACGAAGAGGAAGACTGACGATTCATGCGAGGAAGTGCCGACGCTCATGAGGCGTCGGCTTTTTCTGGTTCTATTCTATATGTTACGGGGATACATTTTGTGTCTAAGTAACATAACCTAAAAAAAGATGTTACGAAGATACATTTTGTATCAACGTAGCATCTTTTTTATTTTGACGGAAAGAAGGTATTTTATGATGCCGGAGGAGTTTATTGTGTATGTCGACAATCTTCCCGATGCTTGCATTGACAAGCGGACGGCGGAGGAAGTGATCTTCCATTTGCCCAAGAAGAAGCACACTTGCCCTGCGTGCGGCTCGCAGCATACCTGCGTCGATAAATATCGCGATCAAGCATTGAAGGGCATTGCCAATACAAAGCTGCGCTACATCTACCATGCTCGTCGCTATCGGTGCAGCGATTGCGGGAAAACCTTCGCCGAAGAAAACCCTTTCATTGGGAGAACGCAGCGCAAGCTTGGGAGTCCGCTGAAAAGTTTACGCGGGAACAAGAAGATCTCCATTGCCAAAATGACAAGGCTTCTTGGCGTACCCCAATATATCTATCAAGATATGGAAAAACCTGATCCGCTTCTGCCGCCTAGCATGGAGATTGCGGAGAAAACCGCGCAGATCTTATCTGTGAGCATTGAAGAAATCTGGGGCGATCGCCAGAAACTCGCAGAGGCCATTCAGAGAGCGGCAGAAGAGAAGGAGTTGAAGAAGAGAGAAAAAGAGCAGGAACGCTATGCCAATACCGCCTATCAGGAGAGCTTGAAGGAGCTGAAAGATTCGTTATCCTCGCTAACCATTGAGGAGCGCAGCAAGCTCATTCAATGGTGGGATAGGGATGTTCGGAATGCAGCATTGGAGAACGGAGATAAGGCATGAAGAAATATTATCTGAGCCATCCCTACACGGGAAACGAGACGGAAAATATTGCAAGTGCAAGGCGCAAGAAGGTAATAATCCAAGCCAGCTGCATGGACGTCTTGGTAATCAATCCACTGGATTTTTTCCTTGGTATCGACGAAGTACTGACTCACGCCGAGGTCATGGAGAAGGCGATCTTTCTCTTGAAGGATTGTGACGCCATGATCCTTTGCGATGGTTGGCAGGATAGTAAGGGCTGCCAAGAAGAGTACGCGTATGCGAAGGAAAATGGGATTCACATGATTCCCTTTTCCAAGTGGACGATGGGCATTTGACCATGAATCGCTTGAAAGAAATCCGGCTCGTGCGAAACGTGTCGCAGAACGCGCTTGCCGAAGAAGTCGGCATCACGAGAATGACATTGAACCGATACGAAAAATCGGAGTTCCTGCCAAGCGTTGACATCGCCCTGCGGCTTGCCCGCATCCTTGGCGTCAAAGTTCAGGATATTTGGAGCGAAGAGGAGGGAGAAATGCGGATGAAATGAAAATCCCGCACACCGGGTAAGATGTGCGGGACTCTCAAAAACCATTAGTCTGGGTATCAGTATAGTACAGAAACCTAAAGAATGCAAGGCGAAAGTGAGGGGATTGCATGGAAGAAGATTCCCGCCGGCAACTTATCGGACAGAACAAAGCCCTTGCGAAAAAGGTGGAGTATCTGGAAACCGTTATTGAAACGCATCACATCACGAAATTTGAGGAGAATGTGCACCGCCTGAAACTCAGCATCCGTATGGGCATCAAGCAGCTCGCTTCGGAGTTTCAAGTGATGGAACACGATCCCAAGAATGCAGAACGCATCGAAGACCTCATCGACTACATGAACCACTATGTCGAGGAGCTGCGTCGGTTCACATTCAAGAAAAAATAGCGGAAACGAAAGGGGCATATCATGAAAACCATTAGTCTGATCAATCTGAAAGGCGGCGTGGGCAAGACGACGATCGCGACGAATCTCGCCTATCTGCTCGCAGAATCGTGGGAGCTGCGCGTCCTCTTTATCGACAACGACAAGCAAGGCAATGCGTCTCGTTGGTTTGGTGCGGACGAGGCGAAAGGGACGTTGTCCAACATCCTGATGGATGGAGCAAAGGCGAGCGATGTTATCCAGCACTCGCGTGTGCCGAACATCGACTTCATCGCGGCCGACATGGGGCTTCTGGAAGCGAATTTCCAAGTCTTGGGCGAGCAGGAAGAGCGTCAGGACATCCTCCTCAAGAATGCCTTGGCCAAAGTGGCAGATCGCTACGATGTATGCGTCATCGACAATCCTCCCGACATCAACATGAGCGTCTTCAACGCGCTGATGGTGACGGACGACGTAATCATCGTGACGCTGCCGGAGACGGACAGTATCGAGGGCATCCGCAAGATGGAAGAGCAGATCCGCGATGTGAAGAAGTTCCATCCGACGCTCTCCATTCGCGGGATTCTCGTAAATCAATATATCTCCTATCCGGGTTTTTCCAATGTGCGCGAGGATGTAAGTGATGTGGGAATCCCGTTGTTCCAAACAAAAATCTCCTACGCGACGCGTAATGCCAAGCACGGGCTTATGACGGCCAGCCGCGAGGGCAAAAGCATCTTCGAGGTTTGCCCGAACTGCCGCGTAGCGCGGGACATCATGCACTTTGCAGAAGAACTTCTGGGAGGAGAGTGAGCGAAATGCAAAAGATTGCAGAAACCAAAATCACGACGACGAACGGCAAACAGTATCAGATCGTCCTCGAACGCTACACGAAGGGCAAAGAGCCGTACCCGTTCCATACCAGCGTGGTGACAGACAAAAACACGCTTTTAAGCGTATACACCGATCTCGACAGAAGCTATTACGACATCGTGGATATGATGGTCGAGATTATCAAGGACATGGGCGCGGAATGCACCTGCGTCACGAAAAACTACGATTGAAGGAGGCGCACCATGAAGAAGCACAGAGGCAGCATCATCAACTATCTCAATACAACGACGCAGAACGCTGCGCAGACAGAAAGCGCCTACCATGTGGAGAAGATCGACGCGGAGCGCATCATTTCGAACGAGAAAAACTTCTATAGCATCGAGGGCGTGGAGGAAATGGCGAACTCCCTTGCCGTTTCTGAGCACATGCCCCCGCTTGAAGTCGTCGATAACGGCGACGGGACGTATCGCCTGATCTCGGGCGAGCGCCGTCTTTCGGCGACGCTCTGCCGCATCCGACGCGGCGAGCTGGAAAAGGCGACGCTTCCCTGCCACATCCTGCCGGCATTTACGGCAAAAGGCGCTCTTTCCGCAGAGCAGGTTGAGATGCTGCATATCATCTTGGCCAATAATTACCGTCAGAAGACGGCGCTTGACCAGCTCAATGAGGTCAGGCAGATGGAGCCGATTGCACGGGCGATTTACGAAGATGCAAAAGAAAAGGGTGCGCTGGCGCAGAATCGGAAGGCTCATCCCTGAACATGCGCTTTCGTACATTTTTTGCCAAGGAAATCCTTGATATTTCCGAAGCGAAGCTTCAGCGACTGCAAAGCCTTACGAAGCTCACGGAAAAAGCGCGGAAGGCATTTGACGAGGGACTGATCGGCAAGACGGTCGCGGCGCAGATGGCTTCCTTATCGCCAGAAGAGCAAGACAACATCGTCTATAAAATCCGCTGCGGTACATGCGACGGAACGTATGCGGAATTCAAGGACTGGCTGGAAGGCAGGAAGCGAGCGGAAGAAGAAGAGGAAGCGCCTTTGCCGCTCTTAGAAGAAGACGGCGAAACGCATATCTCGGATGGCCTCGTTGACGGTGGCACAAGTGAGGCAAAAACATCATCGACAGCAGCAGAGCATCTGACAGGGAAGGAGCCGCAGCGCAGCGCCGAAACTTCTGACGCTGACAGTGGAGGTGCAGATGAGGATGTAGCGGAAACGAGTGATGAAGATGCTTCCGATGCAGAGGCTTTTACGCCGCAAGTATCGGAGCGCACGGAAGATCAAATTCCACAACCTCTTGCCGACAGGAAGCCCGATGCCGCACCGACGCGTTCTGCTTTGTCGGTCGGACAGGCGGAAAAAGAGGCTAATCTTTGGTTGGCGGAACGCTTGCAAGCTCTCGTCGAGGAAGTTGAGGCGAAGATTCGCGCAGCGGAGGAGATGCACGAATCGGTCGACGCCGCACGCTGGGAAGTCCGACGGTCGGCGATCCGTCCCATCATCGAGACGATCAGCTGAAACAATTTGGTTCTGTAGGTAAGGCAGCTGCCTTGCCTACAGAATATGTGGCTTGTCTTTGCAACGGGGGAGGAAATAAAAAATGGGTTGGTTGACCAAGCGACTAGAGGAGAAGCAAAAGGC
>ERZ773022.1379-NODE-1379-length-16345-cov-5.954573_pt1 | contig 16345 bp, 17 predicted proteins | sample MGYA00580839_ERZ773022 | MGnify/ENA primary metagenome ERZ773022 (study PRJEB29015, sample SAMEA2738020) | human oral metagenome | biome: human oral; feature: human-associated habitat; material: dental | place: China | collected 2044 ... | reverse complement strand
ATTTTATCGCCCGAAAGATTAGGATTATTAACAGTAGCGGTGTATACCCAAAGAGGTCCGTTGTTGTTGAGAGCGTTGCCCTGCTCCACGAGAGTGCCGTCGGAGTTGTAGATAGCCACAGCGACGGATACGACCTTAAAGTCGTCGACAGCACGGACGACAATAATGTCGCCAACGTTTCCGTGATACGAAGAGAGGTTTATCTCTTCGATTTTAGGGGCATGCATAAGGTCGGCAATAGCTACGTTGTACGAACCGATACCCGCTTTGGTAGCCGCAGCTTTGTCGTACTGAGCCTTTCGGGCGGGGTCTTGGAGAGCCGCCTTGGAATAGATGACAGCCTCTTGGAAGTGCTCAAGATGCTTTTTTTGCTTGTCGGATAGCTCTGCTTTACGCGTAGGAGCCTTGGAGACAATAGTCTTACCGTGACGTTGGCTGAAAACGATGATATCGCCAACCTTTCCACTCATACCGTGAGTGATAATGTTTTTCTTGGATTCTGCCATAATCTTTTTTGTTTACTTATTTAGTTATTAGAATGATTTAATGAATATACGAAATAGATATGTTTGCCCTCCCCCGAAGCGGTATCACCGCAAACGGAAACAGCCCGCAACGCCGTACAGACGGCAGCAGGCAGGTATATACACGTAGTGTGAATAAACGTTAATGGGGGGGGGGGGAAATAGCAGTGCTCAAAACGGCAGAGCAGCTCATATAAGCATCTCTGCGAGTGTTTGTCGGGTATTTTGGCGTTTTGGTCATCTGCGTATATAATGTTTAATATTGCGGGGCAAAGGTAATACTTTTTTTTGTTATGACAAAAAAATGAAGAATTAAGAGTTAAAAATGAAGATTTTTGTGAAGCGTTGAAATAGGGTTTCTCTTGGGCTTTGCCCAAACCCACTTACTTTTTTGTCTTAACACAAAAAAGTAAGCAAAAAAGGTCAAGGCTCGACGCACCGAGCCGACCCGCTGAATGTGCTCGTTCGCTGAACGTCGAAAACTCGCCTACGGCTCAGACAGTTCGACGTTTTTCTTCGCTCACTTTCGCACAAGCGGGTTCCCGTCTCGGCGCGTAGGCCAATCTGTTTTGTGCTTTGCACAAAATGGGAAAATGTAGGGGCAATTCTTGTGATTGCCCGTATAGCGTGAGGGATAGGAGCGGATACGAGACGCTTAATAAAATAATAATTAAGAATTAAGAATGAAGCTGGGGGAAAAGCGAGTAGGCAAAGCACAAACATCTGCCGGTATGCGGCGAGTAAGAGCGGATAGCCCGACCCGAAGCCGCTTGCGGCAAGGGGCACGCCCAAAAAAATTAAGAATGAAGAATTAAAAATGAAGGAATGAAGGAATGGAGGGATGGAGGAATGTTGAAGCGTGTAAGCGTTGATTTGTTTAAGCGTGTAAGCGTTGAATTGTTGAAGCGAGAATCGAATTATTCGGACAAAAAGATGTACTTTTGTGCCGATTTTTTTGATATGATGGTAGAGGTGAAAAATAAACGGACGGTGTACGCTTACATAGCGTTAGTATTGGCTCAAATCTTCTGGGGTATCAGCTTCGTGTGGACGAAAGAGCTGCTCAACCATAACTTCAACGTGATATTCGTCGTTGTCGTAAGGTTGCTTATCTCTTTCGCCCTGCTGTGGTGTATCTCGCGCCTTACGGGGCAGGTCGAACGCATCGCCCGAAAAGACTACGGGCGTTTTTTCCTGCTCGCCTTCTTCGAGCCGTTTCTATATTTCATCGGCGAAAACTACGGGCTGATGTTCGTCGACGCCAGCTATGCGTCGATATTCATAGCCATAATCCCCGTCGTAGTGCCATTTGGGCTCTACATTTTCTACAAGCAAAAAATAAGCTGGACGGTATTGCTCGGCGTCGCTATCTCGATAGTGGGCATATCGATACTGTCGCTCGGCAATAGTGCCGGCGGTACGTTTCGCATAGAGGGAGTGTTGCTGCTGCTGCTTGCCGTGGTGTCGGCGGTGGGCTACAACCTGATGCTCTTCGGCCTGCTGAGCTACAAGCCGATAACAATTATCATACATCAGAACGTCATCGCTGCCGTGCTCTACCTGCCGATGTTTGCCTTCGTCGACCGAGGCGAACTGGCAGCAATGCATTGGAATATGCATACAATAGTTGCTCTGGCAATGCTTGCCGTCTTCTGCTCGTCGATAGCATTCATGGGCTATTCGTATGCTGCGAAAAACATCAATATCTCGCGTGCCAATGTCTTTACAAACGCCATACCAGTGGTTACGATAATATTTGCAGTAGCAATCGGGCAAGAGACCCTTACGCTTCACAAGGCAGTGGGTATGGCTGTAGTGATAGGCGGAGTGCTGGTAAGCCAGTTTGTATCGTCGTCGGACAAATCTACAAGTAAAAATCGGCAGTGAGTTCCTTGTACTCGGGTGTATAGCAATGCCTCGACGTCTCTATTACGAGGTCGTTTTCTTCGAGCTCTCGCTCGGTTTTCGAAAACTCGAGCAGGTGTCGCTTCACCTTAGAGTGTGGAGTGGGATATACGTTGGTCTTGCGTATGAGAAAGAGTTTTCGGTCGAGTGCCGCAGCGGTAACCGTCTCTAAATGTCGGGCGGGTACAATCAACGACAGTCGCCCTTTCGGTGTGAGCAGAGCGGAGGCACACTCGAATAGTTCGTCGTAGATTAACGATACGTTGTGCCGAGCCTCTGCTCGTCGCGGGTCGGGGCTCGGCAGACTATCTTCGAAGTACGGCGGATTGCAGACGATAAGGTCGTACATTGTCTGGGGGGGAGGCAGTAAGCGGATATTACATCTTATTGGGTAGTTCTATACCGAGTAGCGACATAGCATTGACGAGTACCTTAGAGATTGTACGACAGAGCACAAGGCGAAGGTTACGCACGTCGGCGTTCTCTTCGCGAAGGATAGGGTAGTCGTGGTAAAACCTACTGAACTCCTTTGCCAAATCGTAGCAGTAGTTGGCAATCAGTGCAGGCGAGAATGTCCGAGACGCTTCGCCGAGTACCTCGGCAAACGACGACAGATACTGTATTATATACTTCTCGCTGTCTGATATGGCGACGGTGTCGCATACCGTTTCGAGTACTATGCCATCGTCGGCTGCCTTACGCAATATGGAGTTTATGCGGGCGTTGGTGTACTGTATGAAAGGAGCCGAGTTGCCGTTGAAGTCTATCGACTCTCTTGGGTCGAAGACCATATTTTTTACAGGAGCGACTTTCAGTATAAAGTACTTTAACGCTCCCAACCCGATGATGCGTGCCGTCTGCCGTGCCTCGTCTGGTGTCATCTCGGCAATCTTACCAAGCTCTTTCGTAATATTGTATGCTTCGTCGGTCATCTCGGCAATCAGGTCGTCCGCATCTACGACAGTGCCTTCGCGGCTCTTCATCTTGCCTTCGGGGAGCTCTACCATACCGTACGAGAAGTGAACCAGCTCTTGCCCCCAGCGGAAGCCGAGGCGGTGGAGCAGGATAGCGAGAACCTGAAAGTGATAGTTCTGCTCATTGCCTACGACATAGACCATCTTATCTATATCGTAGTCCTCGTAGCGGAGCTTGGCTGTGCCTATATCTTGTGTCATATACACCGATGTGCCGTCGGCACGCAGGAGCAGTTTCTCGTCGAGCCCGTCGGCAGTTAGGTCTGCCCATACAGACCCGTCTTCTTTTTGGTAAAACACACCTTCGTCCAATCCCCGCAAGACCTCCTTCTTGCCGACGATATAGGTCTGCGACTCGTAATATATCTTATCGAACGAGATACCGAGACTGCGGTAAGTGGCATCGAAGCCTTCGTACACCCAGTTGTTCATCATATACCAGAGGTCTATTACTTCGCCGTCGCCCTCTTCCCAACGTTTGAGCATCGCCTGAGCTTCACTCATTATCGGAGCGGTACGTTCGGCTTCTTCTTTGGCTACGCCCTGTGCGGTGAGTTCCTCTACCTGCTTGCGATACTCCTCGTTGAAACGTACGTAATACTTACCTACCAAGTGGTCGCCCTTGATGCCACTGCTCTGGGGCGTCTCGCCATTGCCGAACATCTTCCACGCCAGCATAGACTTGCAGATGTGTATGCCTCTGTCGTTTACGATATTGGTCTTGACTACCCGCCAACCGCTTGCCTCCTGTATGCGGCTGATACTGTCGCCGAGCAGATTGTTGCGGATATGTCCGAGGTGCAACGGTTTGTTTGTGTTTGGCGACGAAAACTCTATCATCATCAGCGGCGACTTTTCGTTTGCCTTGACGAAGCCGTATTGCCTGTGGCTGTCTATCTCGTTGAGCAGCCGCACAAAGTAGCCTCTGTCTACAACCAGATTCAGAAATCCCTTAACAACATTGTACCGCACCACCAAGCCCTCGGAGACGAGCTCGTCGCCTATCTCCGCAGCTATTGCGTCGGGGGCTTTGCCCGCCACCTTGGCGAGCGGAAAAACGACGATAGTGTAGTCGCCCTCGAACTCCTTTTTAGTCGGTTGGAATACTATTTTATCCTCCGACACCTCTTTGCCGTATCTATCTCTGCAAAAGCTTATTACCTTTTCGGTTATTTGTTTTTTCATTATGCAATAATAATATTATGCGTTTCGTCTAAAAATCTTTGATACTGTTTATTTCGAATTAAATTGTTCCTCGGGTCTGCTCATAGCGTTGAGACGCTCTATTTGCTTGTCGAGGAAGAAGTTTATATACTTTTCGTAATTCTCTGTTTCGTAGAAGTCTATGATTGCTTCACGATATTTCAAGGTATCTTCCGGTCTCGACGAATATACGGGTACTATGTTCGAAGACATCAATACGGTACTCTCCAGAGTACGTGCCGTCCTTTTGTTGCCGTCGTGGAAAGGCTGCAGCCTCGCAATATTGCAATGCAAAAAAACAGCCCTCTCCAAAGGATTCTCGTACAGATATTGTTCGTCGAGAATAGTGCCGAAAATACGAGCGACGGTATCTCTGTCTATTGGAGGCTTATATTCAGTACCCACTATTTGCACGGGCATATCTCTGAGTGCTCCTCTATAATCCGTTTTCAGCAGCTCATCTGTCAATGACGAATGTACGGTTTTCACAAAAAACTCGTCTATCTTCACCCGTTCGTTATGCTTTACCATTTCTACAATACTTATAAACGTATTGTAGAGATTCTTTATCATTTTTGTCTCCGAATATGTCTTCGACGCCGTAATATCATCTTTAATCAGAGCCTCCGTCTCTACCAAAGAGTAGGTATTGCCCTCTATGCGTCCGGAGTAGTAACACCACACCACAGCTAAATTTTTCAGTTCGAAACTCTCCAGATTCGAAAACTGCGAATACCTGTTGTGTATTATATATTCCGCTTTTGCTTTGGCTGCATTATCGAAAAATACCTTATTCATACCTCGCTAAAAATCTTTGGTGAATAACTTTCCTCGTTTTTTCCATATCAGCAGCAATATCAACCCGAACAGCAACCCGCCGAGATGGGCGAAATGTGCCACGTTGTCCCATGAGAAGTTGGCAACACCTGCAAAAAGCTCTATCAGACCATATACGATGACAAATACTCGTGCCGGTATCGGTATAGGCAGGAAGAACATATACAACTTCTCTTTGGGGAACATATAACCGAAAGCGAGCAGTATGCCGAACACAGCCCCTGACGCCCCTACGGTAGGGATATTCATCAATATGTATAGTCTAACAATATAGTCGGATAAACTTGAACCCTCGCTCAGAACTTCATTGGCTTCACCCATCGATATATGCCTCATTACGGCAGGCATATCGGCGATATGGCTTGCGATGGAGCAGTAGTCGATGTACCAGACCGTCTGCTGTACGATAGCTGCTCCCAGCCCCGCGACGAGGTAATAAAACAAAAATTTCTTGCCACCCCAAAACATCTCGAACAGCCGCCCAAACATATACACGGCAAACATATTGAATAATATATGCTCTACGCCCGCGTGCATAAACATATAGGTGAAGAACTGGTATACCCTGAACTTCTCCGATAGGACAAAATGCAGCCCTAGCGTGTCGTTAAGCTCTATTCCCGACCTCGACCGCAGAACCGTCGTTGCAATAAGACAGAGTACGTTTATTATAATTATGTTCCAAACAACAGGTGCTGTCGAGAAAAAATCCCTTCTATTTTCCATAACACTTTCTTAATTTTTGTGCAAAATTACATTAATGACGAAGAAAAAACTTGTTTTCGAGTAACTTTTTTCAAATCAATCGCTGAATATCAAAAAAAATATATTATTTTTGCCGTCAAGTAAAATTATATTATCATCCATTCTTAATTAAAAGTTTAATTTTTTATGAACAAACAAGATTTAGTAAAAGCGATTGCTACTGAGGCAGGTTTGAGCCAAGCTGATTCGAAGAAAGCTCTCGAAGCTTTTGAAAATGCAGTAAGAGGTGCATTGGTAAAAGGTGAAACTGTTACAATGATTGGTTTCGGTACTTTCTCCGTTGTACAACGTTCGGCTCGTAAAGGTGTAAACCCCGCAAGTGGCAAGCCTATCCAGATTAAAGCTAAAAAGGTTGCAAGGTTTAAAGTTAGTTCGAGACTTGCCGAAGATGTTGCAAAGTCAAAGTAATCTTTTTGATTTAATTTTTAAAAAAGAGGTTTCCAATAAATGTGAGAGACCTCTTTTTCATTCATAATATATTTATGTATATATACTATACGGTCTCTTTCAACGCTTCGGAGCCGCCGACGATGTCGAGCAGTTCTGAGGTTATAGCCTGCTGACGTTGCTTGTTGAACTGTATCGAAAGCTCTTTGAGCAGGTCTTCGGCGTTGTCGGTAGCTATCTGCATAGCGACCATACGTGCAGCCTGTTCGGCTGCAGCCGAGTCGAGCAGTATGGAGTAGAACTTAGTTCTCAGCGACTTCGGCAACAGTACGTCGAGTAGTTCGTTTCGCGAAGGCTCTACGATGTAGTCGGCATTGAGGCTGTTTTCTGTTCCCATACCGTCGAGCGATACGGGCAAGAACGTTTCGTCGGTAGGCACTTGCACCGACGTGGTTTTGAAGTGGTTGTACAAGAAATGTACCTTGTCGGTTCGTTTTGCCAAGAAGTCGGATATGATAGTGTCTACAATAGCTTTGGCAGCCGAGAACTCGGGCTTTTCTATCAGTGCGTTGAAGCCGTTGCGCAGCTCTACTCCCTGATAGTTTTTCCTGATATTATCGTCTATCTTTTTGCCGATGGCATAAATCTCTATCTCTACGTTCTGCGACAGGTACTCTTTGTACGTTTTTGCAAACATACCGATAATGTTGGAATTGAATGCACCACACAGGCTCGAGTTGGATGTTACCGCCACCAACGTTACGCGGCGTATCTCTTCGCGACGTTCTGCCAGAGGGGTAGTATACGTCTCTTCGGCGGCAAGATAGTTGCCGAGTATCCGAGTCAGTTGTCGTTCGTACGGCAAAAAGTTCTCTACCATATTCTGTGCCTTGTGTAGCTTTGCCGAAGAAATCATCTTCATAGCTGAAGTGATTTTCTGAGTCGATTTTACCGACTTTATCCTCCCTTTTATCTCTTTTAACGAAGCCATATATCAACCTGACCTCTTCGGCACATACGACAGGTAAAGCCGTATCGTCCGAAGAGTTATAACAATTTTATTTAACCATGCTTTGTACTATGTTGTTGGCTACTTCGACAAGGACACGCTCGGTCTCTTCGTTCAGTACGCCTTGCCGCAGAGTATCGAGTGTGTCGCGATGCTTCGACTCCAATACGTTGTTGTATTCTGCAATGAAATCGTTTATCTTATCCAGTGGCAGGTCGAATAGCAAACCCTTAGTTCCTGCATATACGATGGCTATCTGTTTCTCGACAGGATAGGGTTTGTACTGCGGCTGCACGAGTAGGGTGGCGTTTTTGCGTCCTTTGTCGAGAGTACGCTTCGTAACGGGGTCCATATCGCCGCCGAACTTGGAGAACGCCTCCAATTCGCGATACTGAGCCTGGTCGGTTTTCAGAGTACCTGCAATCTTTTTCATCGCCTTTATCTGAGCGTTACCGCCCACACGCGATACCGATATACCCACGTTGATGGCAGGGCGGATACCTGCATTGAAAAGACCTGTCTCGAGGAATATCTGTCCGTCGGTAATGGAGATAACGTTAGTGGGGATATATGCCGATACGTCGCCCGCTTGTGTCTCAATTATCGGCAGAGCTGTCAGCGAGCCGCCGCCCTTGATTTTGTCTTTGAGCACCTCGGGCAAGTCGTTCATTTGGCGTGCCACATCGTCGTTGGCGATTATCTTGGCAGCTCTCTCGAGCAGACGTGAGTGAAGATAGAATATATCGCCCGGATATGCTTCGCGTCCCGACGGGCGACGCAGTATCAACGATACTTCGCGGTATGCCACAGCCTGCTTCGACAAGTCGTCGTATATCACAAGTGCGTGTCTGCCCGTATCTCTGAAATATTCGCCGATAGCGGCTCCCGCAAACGGAGCATAGAACCGCAGTGCGGCAGGGTCTGATGCCGAAGCGGAGATGACGATGGTGTAGGCCATTGCTCCTTTCTCTTCGAGGATATTCACTATGTTTGCCACCGTAGAGCCTTTTTGCCCGATAGCTACATAAATACAATATACGGGTTTGCCCGCCAGATAGTTGTCTCTCTGGTTGATGATGGTATCGATACCGATGGCGGTCTTTCCCGTCTGGCGGTCGCCTATGATGAGCTCGCGTTGTCCGCGACCGATAGGTATCATAGCATCGATGGCTATAAGCCCTGTTTGTAGAGGTTCGTTTACCGGTTGTCGGAATATTACGCCCGGAGCTTTGCGTTCCAGAGGCATCTCGAGCAGTTCGCCGTCGATAGAGCCTCGTCCGTCGATGGGCTGTCCCAGTGGGTTGATGACTCGTCCTACAAGCCCCTCGCCTGTGGGAATAGAGGCGATTTTACGAGTGCGTTTCACTATGTCGCCCTCTTTGATATTGGCGGTTGTACCGAGCAGCACTGCACCTACATTGTCTTCTTCGAGGTTCATCACTACGGCTCTCTCGCCGTTTTCGAACTCGAGCAGTTCGCCGCTCTCGGCGTTGCTCAGACCGAATATGCGTACCACACCGTCGGATACTTGCAGCACACGCCCTACCTCCTCGAATTTTACCTTTGTATCGATGCCTTCGAGTTGCATTTTCAATACATCAGATACTTCACTTACTTTTATATTAGGCATAATGTCTTGTTTAATCTTTTAATTCTTTCCGAACAACCCGTAGCGCATTGCCTATTGTCCGTATTTTTCTTTTTTTTGTTATTAAAATAAATCAATTCTATGCACGTCTATTAACTCTATCTACGCAATAATCCGAGCTTTATGTCGTTCAACTGACTACTTACCGAGGCATCGAGCCGCAGGTCTTCTATTTCGAGCACAAAACCGCCTATCATACGCTCGTCCGTACGGTTTTCGAAGTCTACCTCTTGGTTGTTTTGTGCCACGAGCCTCTCCAATGCTTTGCGTGCCTCGTCGCTTATCGGTGAAGCACTGTGTAGTCTTACCGACACTATATTCTTGGCTTTTTTGTATATATCTTCGTACATCAAAGCTATCGGGTAGGCATAGTCTACACGGTCGTTGTCTACTATCAGTTGCAGCACTCTCAGACACTCGGGCGATATGTTTTCGCCTGCGGCAGCCTGCAGCACAGCGAGTTTCTTCGGTTTCTCCAACGTGGGATTGTCCAACAAATCTCTCATCTGCGGCAACGACAGAAAACTCGCCGCCAGAGTCTGAAACTCTCGGTACAGCGTGGTCTCCGCCTTGTTTTCGGCAGCATATTCGTATATCGCCTTTGCGTAACGAGTAGAAATCTTACTGAATTGTATCATCTCTTTTATGCGGCAGATTGAGCTTCTGCTATCAACTTATCCACAAAAGCACGCTGCTCTTCGCTGCGGTCGAGTTGTTTTCTCATTATCTTCTCGGCAATAGCTATCGACATCTCGGCAATGGCGTTGTTTATGTCGTTCATTGCCTTCTCTTTCTCTTTCTCGATAGCGAGCTTGCTGTCGGCAATCATACGGGCAACCTCTTCCTGTGCCTGTTGCTTTGCCTCGGCTATTATCTTTGCCTTTATCTCGGTTGCTTCTTTGAGTATGCGTACCTCTTCTTCTCTACTGTGTCTTATAATGTCTTCGCTCTCTTTTACTATCCCTGCAAGTCGCTCATTGGCAGCTTTTGCCGAGTTGAGCGAGTCGTCGATGAACTTCTTTCGTTCGTCGACCTTATTGACTATGATAGGAAAACCGAACTTGGCAAGTAGAAAAAACACTATGCCGAAGCAGACAAGCATCCAGAATAATAACCCAATATCGGGTGTCAATAAACTCATATCTTTCAATTTTTAATGAATAAAAACCAAAAACTCAATAGCTTTGGGACAAGACTTCGCTATGCGCTCCGCCCACTATGGGCAAAGACACGCCTTGTCCGCAACTATCTGTCTGTCGGTACTATACGATTAAAGTATAAATCCGCAAACTGCAATGGCAAAAAGAGCGGCACCTTCGATAAGAGCGGCACTAATAATCATATTGGTGCTGATATTGCCGGCTGCTTCGGGCTGACGTGCGATACCTTCCATTGCACTCTGACCGATTTTACCAATGCCAAGTCCTGCTCCTATAACAGCCAGGCTTGCTCCCAATGCGGCTCCAAACTTCATAACTCCGGTAGCCATTGTGGCTTGTAATAAAATAGATAATAACATGATACTTTTTATTTTTTAATTATTAAATTTTTGATTTATTTTCTTTTTCAATGACTTTTCTGATGATGAGGCTCTGCTTGCGACAGTCCGATGAAGACTGCCGAGAGTATTGTAAATACGTATGCCTGAATGTAGGCTACCAATACTTCGAGGAGATTTACGAAAGTGGTCATTATCACCGACAATACCGTCATTCCCGCATTCATAGCCGTGCCCAACTCTACAGTAACGAACACTATGCAAACGAGCCCTATTATTACCGAGTGCCCTGCCAATATATTGGCAAACAGACGAATCATAAGAGCGAACGGTTTGGTGAACATACCTATCACCTCGATAACAGGTATGAGCGGTACGGGTACTTTGAGCCACCAAGGTACGTTAGGCCAGAATATTTCTTTCCAATACTCTCGGGTGCCGAAGATATTGACTATAACAAAGGTAAACATAGCCAGCGTAAAGGTGATGGCTATATTGCCCGTTATGTTGGCTCCCCCGGGGAATATGGGCACCAGTCCCATCAGGTTATTGATGAAGATGAAGAAAAATGCCGTAAGCAGATATGGCGTATAACGCTTGTAGTTTTTGCCCACACACGGTTTGATGATACCGTCTACTATGCTCATTATAAACATCTCGATGGCAGCTACAAATCCCTTCGGGTTTGCCTCTGTAGTGCCTTTGTTTCGGTACCAGCGGGCACAGAGCAGTAATATGATTACAAGTATAGAACTGTTTATCATCAAGGCAAATACATTTTTGGTGATGGAGAAGTCCAGTGGGCGAATCTCCTCGCCCTGTGCGGAGGTCTCTACTATTTTGCCTCTATATTTTTCCGAGTGTGATATTTTGAATCCCTTGTACGAAGAGTGTCCGTGTTCGAACCTCGAAGACGAAAACAGATGCCACTCACCGTCGGCACTACGCACTATCACAGGCAGCGGAATGGATATCTCGTGCCCTTTGTATGTGGCTATGTGCCAATAATAGCTGTCGCCGATGTGTTCCAAGATAAACTCGGGAATATTCATCTTACCTTCGGAAACCGTGGCTACGGCTACGGAGTCGCTCTCCGAACGGTTGTCGGCAAACGATACAAGACTGAATAATAGTATTATTGCTATTGTAAATATCTTTTTCGACATATTTTTTTGTTACTTTTATAGCCCTTGAGAAAAGACAGTAGCATTTTTACAGAAATAAATAACATAAGGGTAACCACTAATATGGTGATTGTTATCGTTCTCTGTCCCCAATTACATGCAAATTCAGTCATAATGAATGCTTTTTTATGGTTTCTACAACTGACACAGCATTTTTACAGCTAAAAACATATGTCTTCCCCTTTTGGGTTTTAATAAAAAAAGTTTGTTTTCTATCTCCTATATAGGCAACATATTTACCCAACGGAGGAGCTGAAAATATTCCCAAATATCCAAAAAAACCACCACTGCCAAAAAGTCTTATACTTCCATACTTGGACGCATATAAATCCACTTCGGTTATATCATCGTATTTTATGACGACCTTCCCTAACACTTTTTTTAGAATAAAACGAGATTCGTCAATTGTTACATACAACGGTGCATTCAGAATACAAACAGCAAAAGTAACCATTATAAGAGTTAATGCCAAAGAAGACAATACTCCGATATTTTTTATAAGGTTCGGTACAGCAAAGAGTAAAATTGCCGTTACAATAATAGTAATAATCTTTACCTCTTTGCTCCAATAAACATTTTGTCTTACATTCATTATATATTCTTATAGTTGCAAAGTTACATTATTTTTTGTTTTTCTCCAAGCCACGCATATATATGATATTGACAGCCATATATATAAGGTAAATTGCGATGAAGCAAATCAAGAATGCTTTTGTATCTGTTTTTATTAATAATAAATATATAAATATCAATCCGAGAGAGAGCAGAAGTTTGCCCGTCTTTAAGACCATAAAGATATTAATATTGCGGTTGGTATTGTCTTTGCCGCTTTTACGCGACATCAGCAATACTGTACATACCTCCACGATACCGAACAATAGCGTCGTAGCAAGTAGAAATATCACAGGCAGACGGTTCGAAAATATCGATTGCCCCGTCAGAGCCAATACCACGGCGATTGCCGAAGTCAATATCGAAACTGTCATTATCTGTCTTTTGTTCATACGCTTGTCAAAATCTTTTTTATCTTGAGCTTCACTTACTTACTGCTCTACGCAGATGGAGATAATATTGTTTTTGCCTTCGACGAAACCGCTTTCGACAGGTATTGTTGCCTTACTGCCCGCTACCGAGCCGTACTCTATCGTACCCTTTGTAAGTATCGATATGATAGGAGCGTGATTGTGCATTATGGTGAAACTCCCCATAACCCCGGGTAGCGTTACCGCTTCGGCTTCTCCGCGAAACAAAACCTTCTCTGGCGATATTATCTCTATCTTCATATTAAACAAATTATAATATATGATATTCGTCGTATAGGTACGACTATTTTATTCGTGTTTCAGTTTTTCTGCTTTTGCTTTGGCATCTTCGATAGTACCTACGTTGAGGAATGCCTGTTCGGGTATATCGTCTACCTCACCGTCCATAATCATATTGAATCCCTTGATGGTGTCTTCGATAGACACCATAACACCGGGTACACCCGAGAAGGCTTCTGCCATGTGGAACGGTTGCGACAAGAAACGCTGTACGCGGCGAGCACGGTTTACGACAAGCTTGTCGTCGTCCGAGAGCTCTTCCATACCAAGTATGGCGATGATGTCCTGTAACTCTTTGTAACGCTGTAGTAGCTGTTTTACTCGCTGAGCCGTATTGTAATGATCTTCGCCCACGATATTGGGGTCGAGGATACGTGAGGTCGATTCGAGCGGGTCTACGGCAGGGTATATGCCGAGCTCCGATATTTTTCTGTCCAATACCGTTGTGGCGTCGAGGAACGAGAATGTGGTTGCAGGAGCGGGGTCTGTAAGGTCGTCGGCAGGCACGTATACAGCCTGTACCGATGTGATAGAGCCGTTTTTGGTCGATGTGATACGTTCTTGCATTATACCCATCTCCGATGCCAACGTAGGCTGATAGCCCACTGCCGACGGCATACGTCCCAGCAGAGCCGATACTTCGGAGCCTGCCTGAGTGAAACGGAATATATTGTCTATGAAAAACAGTATGTCGTTACCGCCGGAGCCTCCACTGTCTCTGAAACTTTCGGCAATAGTCAGCCCCGACAAAGCCACCGAACTTCTCGCTCCCGGAGGCTCGTTCATCTGCCCGAATACGAGGGTAGCCTGCGACTTTGCCAATTCGTCGTAATCGACTTTCGACAAATCCCAGTCGCCCTTCTCCATCGATTTTTTGAACTCTTCGCCATAACGTATTACGCCCGATTCTATCATTTCCCGCAGCAGGTCGTTGCCTTCACGAGTACGTTCGCCTACGCCGGCAAATACCGAGAATCCGTTGTGTTTCTTGGCAATATTGTTGATAAGCTCCATTATAAGTACCGTCTTACCTACGCCTGCACCGCCGAAAAGACCGATTTTACCGCCTTTCAGATACGGAGCAAGCAGGTCGATTACCTTGATACCCGTGAAAAGTATCTCTTTCGATGTAGATAGGTCTTCGAATTTTGGCGGGTCGCGGTGGATACTCTGTATCTCATTGTAATCAAGAGGCTTCATGCCGTCGATAGTTTCACCGATTACATTGAGCAGACGCCCTTTGACCTGACTGCCCACAGGCATAGATATAGGTCGTCCGAGGCTTTCGACCTCCATACCGCGGCTGATACCGTCTGTCGAGTCCATAGCGACACAGCGAACCGTATCCTCGCCTATATGCTGTTGCACTTCGATTATCAATTTTTTGCCGTCCTGACGGTCTATCTCCAAGGCATCGTGTATCTTGGGCATAGTGCTGCCCGACTTATCGTATTCTACGTCTATTACTGGTCCGATGACCTGAGAAATACTTCCTTTGTGTGAAGACATACTTATTGCTTTATACTGAAAATTTGTTCAATTAATAATTTTGCAAAGGTACAAAAAAATGTAATATGAGCAAGAAGCGAGTTTACCGAACCATACATAATTATTTATATACCGTTTGTGATTATCTTGTAAGCCATAGTCGGTAGAGTTTATTTAATCGCAGACGCTCGGTTAATTTGTTGTTTGTAAATTTAGTAGTACCTTTGCCGCAATTTTTGTAGATTTGCTGAAAAGGAGTGAAACTTAAAGACTTCGACAAGATATTCTCTGTCAATCCCACGTTGCAACGGCTCTGTCGGTGGGCTAAGGCTACCGATGGCAGGCATATAGCCTTGCAGGGATTGAGAGCATCGGCTCAATCTGTGGCAATAGCCGAAATGTTGCGTCATACGGATAAAAATATTCTCTTAGTAGCCGATGATGGTGATGGGGCAGGTTATGCCTACTTCGATACTGTGCAATTGCTTGGCAATGAGCGAGTGGCGTTCTTTCCCGCATTTTACAAGCATAATCATAAGAGCGGTGCCACTATTGCCGAAAACGAAATATTGCGTACCGACAGCCTCAACAAGATTTCGGGTAAAAACCCCTGTATAATAGTATCATATCCTGAGGCGTTGGTAGAGAAAGTGGTTGCCGCATCTTACTTCGTAGGCTCCAAGATAGAGCTGAGGAAGAGACAAAGCTACGATATGAACAGTCTCGTCGGACAACTGCAGAAAGCAGGTTTCGAGGAGGTAGATTTTGTTTACGAGGTGGGGCAGTATTCGCAACGAGGCAGTATCGTTGATATATTCTCCTATTCCAACGAATTACCCTACCGTGTCGATTTTTTCGGAGATAATATCGAGTCTATCCGTATGTTCGATATAGAGCGGCAACTGTCGGTGGCTTCAGTCGATAGTATCGACGTAGTGGCAAATACTGACAGCGGAGATTTGCCGAAAATATCGTTGCTCGAGTTTATGTCGTCGGACAGTGTGGTAGTGGTAAACGATGTAGATTTTACCGTGAAGCGTATGGACTATATCTACGAACAGGCTCTGATAAAGGCAAACGAACACAAACATATCGATGACCTGTCGTCTACGCTGGCAGACGGGGAGACGTTTGCCGAAGAGCTTGGCAAACACCGTACCGTAGAGCTGCTCAGAAACTACTACAAGGCGGATATAATGGAGTTTTCTACCACGCACCAACCCAATTTCGATAAAAACTTCGACCTAATATCGCAGAATATAAGCAATTATATTGCCGAAGGATACCGTATATTTATATCTGCCGACAGCCGCAAGCAAACCGACCGTATAAAGAGCATTTTCGATGATAGAGGCGATAATATCGCATTCGAAGCTGTCGAAGGTGGTCTGCACGAGGGTTTTGTGGACAACGACCTGAAAATATGCTTTTTTACCGACCATCAGATATTCAATCGTTTACACAAATATTCCTTGCGGTCTGATACTGCCAGACGAGGCAAGGCAGCGATGCTCATAAAGGAGCTCAATCAGTTGAAACCGGGTGATTATGTTGTTCATCACGACCACGGCATAGGTCAGTTTGCAGGACTGCTGCGAGCC
>ERZ773022.1378-NODE-1378-length-16346-cov-9.160948_pt1 | contig 16346 bp, 18 predicted proteins | sample MGYA00580839_ERZ773022 | MGnify/ENA primary metagenome ERZ773022 (study PRJEB29015, sample SAMEA2738020) | human oral metagenome | biome: human oral; feature: human-associated habitat; material: dental | place: China | collected 2044 ... | reverse complement strand
CATTTTTTCATAAAAAAATCACGTTTTCACGTGATTATTTTCTAACTTTTTCAAGAGCTGGAATAATGGTAACTGTCAGAAGCGCAGAAATAATCATTTCAGCAATGGAATTGGTTGAAATGACAGAAGCAAGCAGTAGTTGAATGTTTCCGTTATATACTTTGGAGAATAGTAGGAAAATCCCTCCTAAAACAAAAATAGTATTTGTCAATGAACCGACTGTTCCAGCTAAGATAAGTCCGGTCTTATTTTTAAGATATTTATAAACAAAATAAGGAGTAATTCCGATTAAGATTCGCGGAACGAGGGCAATGATGAGCGAATAAATATTCCCATTAGGGACAAACGGGCTAAACAAGTAACTGGTTGGCAAGAGAACAAGTGTGTTCGTAACCAGACTAATGATACCCATTAGCGCCCCTAAAATAGCGCCTACCTTTGGTCCATATAAAATACTTGCAATAATAACGGGAATGTGGACAATCGTTGGTTTGATTGGGACGGGAAAAAGGTTAAATATTACTGAACTCAATAGATGAATGACGAGCATAATCGCAAAAAAGATAGCAATTTGAGCAATATTAGATTGTTTCTTCATAAATCATTTCCTTTACTTTTTTTATAATTGTTTCTACAGAAGCAAGAGCACCGATTCCGTGGTCACCACAGGCTAAGACAGTTTCTCTAGGCTGAATCATTTGCCAGCCGTATTTTTCTAGTTTAGATAGATTTTCTTGAGTGATTGGATTTTCATACATTTTTGTATTCATAGCAGGAGCTAGCACTTTTTTGGCTGTTATAGGCAAAGCGAGTGCGGTGCTTGTTATCATATTGTCTGCAAAGCCATTGGCTAATTTAGCGATTGTATTGGCAGAAGCAGGTGCAACTAAGAAAAGATCCGTTTGCTTGGCAATTTCAATATGATTGACCTTGTTTGGCGTAGGCTCCTCCATGACATCTGTATGCACTAAATTTTTCGACAATACCTGCAAAGTCAGCGGTGTAATGAAATTTGTAGCTGCTTGAGACATCAGAACAGTCACCTTTTGATTGTCTTTTGTCAATTGACTGGTCAAGTCAGCAGCTTTATAGGCGGCAATGCTTCCTGTGACGGCTAAAGTAATATGTTTCATAAATTGTCCTTTGTGTGAATATGTGTCAGCAATAATTGGGCAATTTCTTCTTTAGTAGTGGCTTCTATTACGGAATCTTGTTTGACCAAGAAAGCATGATGTTGATTATTGGAAATATCATACAAGTCATTTGCCACAATTATTTCTGCTTTGTTTTTTATGAGACTGGCACGAGCAACTGTCAGTAATTCTTCCTTAGAAACATCAACTAAGAGTTTAAAGCCAATTAGACGGATATTAGGATTCCATTTTTTTACTTGGCTGATAATTTTCGGTGTTTGTTTGAGAAAGAGCACTTGGTATTCATCTTTTGATGAAATCTTGCCTTGATCATTGGTCTTGTTTAAAAACTCTGTTAAATCCTGTGAAGCAGTGATTTGTTCAAAACCTGTCATGTAAATAGGCGTGTAGTCAGAAACGGCCATTGAATGAATTAAAACACCATGAGTTTTGACTAAAGGCTGCATCGTTTCCAGCAAATCTTGTACATTTTCAATGATTTGAATGGTTAAATTCGGATGAGCAGCAGGCTTGACAGCACTCTGTGTAGTGACTAATGTAACTTGATCGCCTTGTGCTAAAAAACTCTCCGCAATAAGAGCACCAAGCTTTCCTGTTGAGTGATTCGTAATAGAACGAACTTGATCGATTTTTTCGCTCGTTCCGCCAGAAGTAATCAATAGTTTCATAACTAAATTTTACACAAAAAAAGTTAATTCGTAAATAGAAAAGACTTTTCCGAACGTTTTTGAGAATTTTAGCTTTGAAAGTGTTTGTTTTCTTTATTTTTTGGTATAATAATCCTATCAAAACTGGAGGATTCCAAATGAAAACGGATATAGAAATTGCTCAGAGTGTTGACTTGCAGCCGATTGCTGATGTAGTGAAGAAAGTTGGAATTGATTACGATGATTTGGAGCTTTACGGTAAATACAAGGCGAAATTATCTTTTGACAAGATTCAGGAATTGCAAAAGAAGCCAGTTGGTAAGCTGATTCTGGTAACAGCCATCAACCCAACACCGGCCGGCGAAGGAAAATCAACTATTACTATTGGCTTGGCAGATGCTCTCAGCAAAATTGGAAAGAAAACCATGATTGCGATTCGTGAACCGTCTCTTGGACCAGTTATGGGAATCAAAGGCGGAGCCGCTGGAGGTGGTTATGCACAGGTTCTACCAATGGAAGACATCAATTTGCATTTCACAGGAGATATGCATGCGATTACCACTGCCAACAATGCCCTTTCTGCTTTGATTGATAATCATTTACATCAAGGAAATGCTCTAGGAATTGACCAACGTCGCATTATCTGGAAGCGCGTGGTAGATCTGAATGACCGTGCTTTGCGGCATGTGACCGTCGGTCTGGGCAGTCCGGTTAATGGAATTCCGCGGGAAGATGGTTTTGATATTACGGTTGCATCTGAAATCATGGCTATTCTCTGTTTAGCGACAAGTATTGAAGACTTGAAAGAACGTCTAGCTAATATCGTTATTGGTTATCGTTATGATCGGACGCCTGTTTATGTTCGAGATTTGGAAGTAGAAGGGGCTCTTGCTCTCATCTTGAAAGACGCTATAAAGCCCAATCTAGTACAGACTATTTATGGAACCCCTGCCTTTGTTCACGGTGGACCGTTTGCCAATATTGCTCACGGCTGTAATTCCGTTTTGGCAACGACAACAGCTTTGCATTTGGCGGACTACACGGTGACTGAAGCTGGATTTGGTGCGGATCTAGGGGCTGAAAAATTCCTAGATATCAAAACACCCAATCTTCCGACTGCTCCAGATGTAGTGGTTATTGTTGCAACTCTCAGAGCATTGAAAATGAACGGTGGTGTAGCCAAGGATGCCTTGACCGAAGAAAATGTAGAAGCAGTGCGGGCTGGATTTGCCAACCTCAAACGTCATGTGGAAAATATCCGTAAATTTGGCATTCCAGCTGTTGTAGCAATTAATGAGTTTGTTTCTGATACAGAAGCTGAAATTGCTGAGCTGAAAGTACTTTGTGCTCAAATTGATGTACCTGTGGAATTAGCTAGTGTCTGGGCAGATGGTGCTGACGGTGGATTGGCTCTTGCGGAAGTTGTGGTCAAAACGATTGAAACGAGACCTGCCAAATACACTCGACTCTATGATAATAATCTGACAGTTGAAGAAAAAATTGAGAAAATTGTCAAGGAAATCTATCGTGGAACAAAAGTCAATTTTGAAAAGAAAGCCAAAACTCAAATTTCTCAAATTGTCAAGAATGGCTGGGATAAGTTGCCAATTTGTATGGCCAAGACCCAATACAGTTTTTCAGATAATCCAACGCTTCTGGGAGCGCCAGAAGATTTTGAAATCACTATCCGTGAAGTCGTTCCAAAACTAGGTGCAAGCTTTATTGTAGCCTTGACCGGTGATGTTATGACTATGCCCGGTCTGCCAAAACGCCCAGCAGCCCTCAATATGGACGTAGCAGCAGACGGAACTGCTATTGGACTATTTTAAAACGAAAAAGGTTCGAGAGAGCCTTTTCTTTTTGAATTTGGTAAAATATACATGGTGATATACTTCGTTTTTATGAAAGTAATAAGAAGAAAGGAACGTTTGGATGAACATCAGATTAGCAAATAAAAACGACGCCGCTGCTCTCATTGCTATTTACGCACCCTATGTGGAGAAAACAGCCATTACTTTTGAGTATGATGTTCCGTCGGTGGAGGAATTTTCTGGTCGGATTGAGAAGACCTTGGAAAGGCATCCTTATTTGGTGGCCGAAGAAGAGGGAGTCATTCTGGGCTATGCCTATGGTTCGACCTACTACGGGCGCAGCGCTTATGACTGGGCTGTTGAACTGTCGGTCTATGTAGCTGATGAGAATCGCGGCAGAGGGATTGGGAGGCAGCTTTATGACAAATTGGAAAAAATTCTTGAACAGCAAGGTTTTGTTCATTTTCTAGCTTGTATTGCTCTGCCGAATGACGCCAGTATTTCTTTCCATAAAAAACGTGGTTATCAGCAAGTAGCGCATTTTCCAAAAATCGGATATAAATTTGACTGCTGGCATGATACAGTTTGGTTGCAGAAGAGTTTAGATAAACCAGCAAGACCAATTAAATTATTCAAAGATATGAATGTTGAAAGTGAATGGTAATATGAAAGTAGAAGATATTTTCCAAGGATTAAAAGAAGTAGCGAATCCTGAAGATGCTATTCACATGGAAGCATACATGAAAGACCAGTTTGAGTTTTTAGGAGTCAAAACACCTGTTAGACGAAAGCTTTCCAAGGTATTTTTTAAGAAAAATAGCAGCCCTGCAATTGATTGGAAATTTATTCATCAGGCTTGGGAAAATCCCTATCGTGAAATGCAATATGTGGTGCTGGATTATTTAAAACTAAAACAAAAATTTTTGACCTCAAACGATTTGCCAAAGATAAAGAAATTAGCGCAGACAAAACCTTGGTGGGACACAATTGACTTTTTGTGTCGCTCGGTAGGCTATATTAGTTTGCATTATCCTGAGACAAAGAAATTTGTGTTGGAGTGGAGCAGGGATGAAGATTTTTGGCTGCGGCGCCTTGCCATTGAACACCAATTGCTTCAAAAAGAAGAAACGGATGTCCAGCTGCTGGAGCAAATCTTGGTTAATAATCTTGACCAGACCGAGTTTTTCATCAATAAGGCTATTGGCTGGGCTCTGCGAGACTACTCTAAAACCAATCCCGACTGGGTGCTGGAGTTTATCGAAAAATACAAGGATAAACTGAGCAAACTCAGTATTAAAGAAGGAAGCAAGTACTTGTTAGAACGATAGACGATTGGGTCTTCTCGTTTATCTTTTCCCTCCGCATCCATTAACAATTGAAATCATTTTGAATCAAAAGATAAAACATATCAGACAAATATCAATCAATAAACAAAAAAACTGAACCAATCCTCTAGGATAACTCTCCTAAGGGGAATTGATTCAGTTTTTTTATTTTTCATCAAGAAGATTGGTGGTATAGTCAAAGAAGTTGAGAACGTCCTCATTTAAAATCGTTGATTTTAGGCTGGCAAGATAGACGTAAAATATGATCTTATCCCCCTTAGACAGAGGAATTTTAACCAATTTTTCCTCATCATTTGGAAAAGCAAAATCAGCCAAGAGACTGATGCCGATATTTTTTCTCAACATTTGCTTCAGCAAATCAACATCATCCGTCTGAAAAAAGATTTCAGCTTTATTATGATGCTTTTGGTTTAACTCACGAAAAGCTTTCAGGTGAATGAAATGCTGGTCCAAGACGATAAAAGATTCATCAATCAATTCTGAAAAAGAGAGAATTTCTTTATCAGCTAACGGATGGGATTTAGACATGACGACAAATACTTCACTTGAAAACAACCTCTGCAAGTTTAAGCCATTGTGTGAGAGAGGGCCAAGCGTTGCAACAAAGCTGGCATCTAAATCTCCATTTTCCAAAAGGCGAAGCAGTTCGACAGAGCCTCCGCGAATAGGGCGGATTTTTTGGAAAAGGGCAGCCTTGTCATCATTTTCAGGAATAAATGACAGTAAATAATTCATAATCATCGGCGGAAAGCCAACAGTCGAATAATGCGCTAAGGAACGATTGATTTCTTTATGGGCAGAAGAAAGCTCGGGCAGTATACGCTTGAGATGGCTTAGGAGAATCTCTCCTTGCTCTGTCAAAGAAAAAGTACGATGAGAAGGATCTGCTGCAATGAGCTTACAATTAAATTCCTCCTCTAAGCGCTTGACAGCGTAAGAAACAGACGGCTGACTAATATCAAATTTATTGGCAACAGCAGTATAAGACTGGAGCTGCGTGAGAGAATAAAAATACTCAAAATCTTTTATGTTCATGCTTCAAGTGTAACACAAAGAGGTGAAATAAGGGCAAAAGAAAATTGATATAAGTAAATTTTATCCGTACTGTCGCTTTTGACTATACGCATAGTAAAAGATTAGAATGAAATACTGAAGCGACTACCAGTCAAGGTTATCAAGAATTTCTTCAAAAATGCCAACGAATACTTCTTGTTTTTCCTTTGGTAGTTGTTTTATTTTCATATTTAAGCATTTAAGGGAGAAAGGATGGTTTGAATCTCTCTTTCCTTCCAAACTTCTAAAGTCAAAAAATTCTTCCGGTGTCATATCTAAAGCTAAGATAACTTTTTCCAGAGTTTGAATGCTGAGATTGCTGCTTAGATTTTCTAGTTGATTGATATATTTCAAGCCTAAACCAGCTTTTTCAGATAATTCTTCTTGACTTAAATCCTTTGCTTTTCTATGAAAGCGGACCTTATTAGCGATAAAGCGCTGTAAAAAAGTTGTTTTGTTCATATACCTATCATACAAGTTTCACATCATCTTTTTAACCCTATGTATAAAACTTTGTATGATTTATGACACAATTTGTGCTATAATAAATATAAAAGGAGGCGAATTTTTTATAGTTGGCTATGTTGATTTTAAAAATCAATTGTCATTATAGTCATTTAGTTTATCTTTTATTACTGTGATAACTCGCTTTGCCTAACTTCAGTTATGCCTGCAGCTCGTTGCCTCATCGTTTCACTACTAAAAGCAAACTAAACGACTATATTCTTAAAATGCAAGGAGAAAGCTCATGAAAGCACATGACATTTTAAATAACCCTTTTTTGAATAAAGGAACAGCCTTTACAAATGAAGAACGTCAAGAATTGGGATTGGTAGGACTTTTGCCTCCGTATGTCCAAACTTTGGAAGAGCAGGCTGCTCAAACCTATCACCACTATCAGCAAAAGCCAAGCAACCTTGAAAAGCGTTTGTTTTTAATGGAAATTTTTAATACCAATCGGACTTTATTTTACTATCTGTTCAGCCAACATATTAAAGAGTTCAATCCTATCGTGTACGATCCGACAATTGCAGATACGATTGAAGGATACAGCGATCTTTTTGTAGACCCTCAATATGCTGGTTATCTTGATATTAACCACCCTGAAAATATTGAAGCAACTTTGAAAAATGCAGCAGGAGACCGTGAGATTCGCTTGATTGTGGTGACGGATGCAGAAGGAATCCTAGGAATTGGTGACTGGGGAACCAACGGAGTAGATATCTCAGTCGGCAAGCTTATGGTCTATACTGCAGCAGCAGGAATTGATCCAAAATCTGTTTTACCTCTGGTTATTGACGCAGGAACCAATCGCAAGGAATTATTAGACAATCCAAATTATCTTGGAAATCGGCATGAAAGAGTTCGCGGAGAGCGTTATTATGATTTTGTTGATCAATTTGTCCAAACAGCTGAACGTCTTTTCCCTAAGCTCTATCTGCACTGGGAAGATTTTGGCCGCTTAAATGCTGCAACGATTTTAAACGAATACAAGGATAGAATTCCAACATTTAATGATGATATTCAGGGAACAGGGATTGTGACCTTAGGCGGAATTTTTGCTTCTCTTGACATCACCGGAGAAAAACTGACGGATCAAGTTTATCTCTGCTATGGCGGGGGTACGGCAGGTGCAGGAATTGCTGCGCGTGTCCATAGAGAAATGGTTGTAGATGGTTTATCTGAAGAGGAAGCCTATAAACGCTTTTTCATGGTGGATAAGCAAGGTCTCCTCTTTGATGATATGGATGACTTAACTCCTGAGCAAAAACCGTTTGCGAAGAAGCGCTCTGATTACCCAAATGCAGATAAGCTGACTGATTTGTTTGAAGTTGTGAAAACCGTCAAACCGACGATTTTAGTTGGAACTTCTACACAGCCAAATACATTTACAAAGGAAATCGTAGAAGCGATGTGTGAAAACACGGCCCGTCCGATTATTTTCCCGCTCAGCAATCCTACAAAATTAGCTGAAGCAACTGCGGAAGATTTGATTAAATGGTCAGACGGGAAAGCATTTGTCGCAACAGGAATCCCAGCAGATGATGTAGAGTATAAAGGTGTTACTTATCAAATCGGCCAAGCAAACAATGCCCTTATTTATCCTGGCTTGGGACTTGGGGTCATGGGAGCTGAGGCTAAACTATTGACAGATGAAATGATTGGCGCTGCGGCTCACTCCTTGAGCGGTATTGTGGACATTACCCAGCCCGGAGCTCCCGTTCTTCCACCTTTCAAATATGTGACAGAAGTGTCTATCAAGGTAGCAGAAGCTGTTGCTAAAAAAGCCCAAAAGCAAGGTCTTGCTCAAGCAGACGAAAAAGACATGGCTAAAGCAGTACGTGATTTGAAATGGTATCCAAAATACTAGATAGGAGGTTTTTATGAATATCTTTTTAACCTCTATTCAAAGTATCATCCCGATTATTGCAATCATTGTACTTGGCTATATCTTGCAAGTAAGGGGCTGGTTCGGAGAAGACTTCGGTCCCAATCTGTCCCGCCTCATCATGAATGTAGCGTTGCCGGTTTCAATCTTTGTCTCTGTCTTGAAGTACCTGACTTTGAGCAAGTTGATTTCATTATCAAGTTCTCTTGTCTGGGTTTTGGTAGCTTTTGTCATTGGATACATTTTTGCTTTTGTTGCCGTTAAGGTTTTTAAAGTACGGCCAGGTCGTCGGGCAACCATGATTAATACCTTTGTCAATGCCAATACAATCTTTATAGGGCTTCCTTTGAATGTTGCTCTCTTTGGAGACGAGGCACTTCCATATTTCTTGGTTTACTATATTGCGAATACCATTTCGACATGGACAATCGGGGTCTATCTCATGACAACCGATAGCAAGTCTGGCGAGAAGAAAGCAGGAAAATTTGACTGGAAGAAACTCCTGCCTGCTCCTTTGATTGGTTTTCTCGTTGCCTTAGTCTTTCTTATTTTAGGTTGGGAGGTGCCTAGTTTTGCCGGCAGCACCCTTATCTATATCGGGAACTTGGTAACTCCTCTGTCTCTTATTTACATTGGTATCATTTTAGCTAAAGCAGGTCTGAGCACTATTCGGTTCGATAAGGACTCTGTTGTGACCTTGGTCGGTAAATTTATTTTAGCGCCATTAACAATGGTTGTTCTTTTGAATTTAGTAGCAAGCGGATTGCCTGCAATGGAATACAAAACCTTCGTCGTTCAATCTGCTGCACCAGCCCTTGCAGTTCTTCCAATACTTGCAAGCCAAGGAGACGGCGATGTGGAATTTACGACAAATGTTGTGACACTAAGCACGGTCTTATTTGTAGTCGTTGTTCCAGTTGTTGTGACACTACTTGGATAAACCATTCTTGAAAATAATAGCAAAACGCCCTGATTGCTTCTGTCAGGGCGTTTATTGATGTTAGATATTTTTTTGCTCTAAGTGATGTATATGGTTGTACCTGGTATAATGAATGATAATAATCGTCAAAATAGTAGTGACTGTCCAGATAGCGTATTGATGAATGAAACGTGTGAGAAATCCAGTAAAAATAGCACCGCCGATGAAACTAGCGACAATCATAGAGTAATTAGCCGCTTGCCTTCTAATAATATGTCTACGATCTTTAAAACGAATATATTCATACCAAGCAGTGACCATTCTCCGATAGTTTCCTGAAGTCATCATAATCATGTAGGGATAAGACTCGATTTTTGAGCCTGTATAAGTTAGCATGACCATGCCTGTAGAGGTTGCAAGCAATATCACCCAGATAAAATAATGAGAATGAAAAAAAGGAAAGAGGAAAGTCGTGAGAGTCAATGGTAAGACTCCCCAAGTACGCCAATGTGAGCTTTGCGCCCGTTCCTTAAGTAGAATACCAAGGATAAAGCCACAGGTAAAGAAGACAAGCGAAAGGATACGGTAAGCCGTCTTTACGGTTGGACCATCCCAGTCGGCTACGATTAAAATAATATTCCCTGTCTGAGTGGCGATTAGTGTACTAAATTGTATATGCGAAAAAACGTCTAGGCAACCACCCACAGCTCCTAGCAAGATAGCCATTGTTCGCCTATCTTGAGGCATGGGGACAGGCTGTTTCGTAGTATCCATAACTTTATCCTCCTAAAAACTATTTTACTCTTTTAAGGCACCAATTTCAAATATGGATAAGCTAGAAAATCTCTCATAAAAAATAGTTTGACTTTTAGGATTCTCTATAGTAGAATGCTAGATATGCGATGAGTCGATAGGTGGCGCAAGCCACATATTGAGCATGGGAGGTCATATACGCAGGAGCGGACCTTGATGAGTTGTGTGAACCTGCTCATCACACGTAAGTGCCCTCAATCCCTACTTTTTAGTGGGGATTTTTTTCTTATAAGTCTTTTCAATTCTTTAGAAAAGTAGTATAATACCAGCAATACACAAATTTTTTGAAAATTCAGAGAGGTATGTTATGGGATACACAGTTGCTGTGGTAGGTGCTACAGGTGCCGTTGGAGCTCAAATGATCAAAATGCTGGAAGAATCAACTCTTCCGATTGAGAAAGTACGCTACTTGGCTTCAGCTCGTTCAGCGGGGAAAGTTTTGAAATTTAAAGACCAAGACATCACAATTGAAGAAACAACGAAGACTGCCTTTGAAGGTGTAGATATCGCTCTCTTTTCAGCAGGCGGTTCAACTTCTGCCAAGTATGCTCCGTACGCTGTCAAGGCAGGAGCTGTTGTGGTGGATAACACCTCTTATTTCCGTCAGAATCCTGATGTTCCTTTGGTTGTACCAGAGGTCAATGCACATGCACTTGATGCTCATAACGGAATTATCGCCTGCCCAAATTGCTCCACTATCCAGATGATGGTAGCTTTGGAGCCGATTCGTCAGAAATGGGGCTTAGAGCGCATCATCGTATCGACCTATCAGGCCGTGTCTGGAGCTGGTATGGGAGCTATTCTTGAAACTCAGCGTGAACTGCGTGAGGTCTTAAATGACGGTGTCAATCCGCGTGATGTTAAGGCTGATATTTTGCCTTCCGGCGGTGACAAGAAACACTATCCGATTGCTTTTAATGCTCTTCCTCAAATTGATGTCTTTACGGACAATGATTACACTTACGAAGAGATGAAGATGACCAATGAAACCAAGAAGATCATGGAAGATGACACGATTGCGGTTTCTTCCACTTGTGTTCGTATCCCTGTTCTTTCAGCACATTCAGAATCTGTCTATATCGAGACAAAAGAAGTAGCACCCATCGCAGAGGTCAAAGTAGCTATTGCCAATTTTCCTGGAGCAGTATTAGAGGATGATGTTGCTCATCAAATCTACCCTCAAGCTGTCAATGCTGTCGGCAAAAAAGAAACATTTGTTGGTCGTATCCGCAAAGATTTGGATGCTGAAAAAGGGATTCATATGTGGGTGGTTTCAGACAACCTGCTCAAAGGTGCGGCTTGGAATTCTGTTCAAATTGCTGAGACCTTGCATGAACGTGGCTTGGTGCATCCAACAGCAGAGGTCATTTTCGAATTGAAGTAAAATGTGAGATAATATTTGTATAGTTGTATTTTGCAAGCTAGGAGGACGAGATTTATGTCTATAGAAGATTTAAAAAAAGCAAGAATTATAACAGCACTTGTAACACCGTTTAAAGAGGACGGTAGCATTAACTTTGAAGCTCTTCCTAAGCTGATTGAGCACCTTCTAGCGCATCATACAGAAGGACTGATTATCGCAGGAACGACAGGTGAAAGCCCAACTCTGACGCATGAAGAGGAGCTAGAATTATTTGCAGCAGTTCAAAAGATTGTAAAAGGGCGGGTTCCGTTGATAGCCGGAATTGGTACAAATGATACTCGAGATTCAGTTGAATTCGCGCGTGAAGTTGACAAATTTGGTGGTTTTGCTGCCGGACTTGCAGTGACTCCTTATTACAACAAACCGACTCAAGAAGGTCTATATCAGCATTATAAAGCGATTGCGGAAGCTTCAAATCTGCCAGTCATCGTTTATAATGTTCCTAGCCGAACGGTTGCTGGTTTGACAGTAGAAACTTCCTTGCGCTTAGCACAATTGCCAAATATTATTGCAATCAAAGATTGCACAGGCATAGATGCTCTTACTCATTTGGTTGAACATGCGCCACAGGACTTTCTAATTTATACTGGGGAAGACGGACAAGCTTTTCATGCAAAGGCAATCGGAGCACAGGGCGTTATATCTGTTGCGGCTCATACCAATGGAGATGACTTTTATGAAATGTTTGCTGCTTTAGATGAGGGTAAGCTGAAAAAAGCTGCTCAGATTCAACGTCAGCTGTTACCAAAAATAGAAGCTCTCTTTTCTGTGACAAGCCCAGCACCACTTAAAGCTGTGCTAAATTCTCAAGGGTTTGAAGTCGGACCACTCCGCCTCCCATTGGTTGCTTGTACAGAGCAAGAAAAAGCCGTTATTCTTTCATTTTTTGAAGATTGAAGGAAGCATTTTAGGTTTGTAAAATGTTGGGAACATTTACGATGAACTAGTGAATTTTTTATTACGTAGGACTTTAGCATTTAAATCTGCAAGAAGAAATGTTTGAAAAGACAAAACTAAGCTGAATGGAAAGACTGATATTACTAGATTGTCATATTTTCTGTTATGATAAGATAAGAGTGGGATATTTAGTATAATAGAAATGGATAAATTGAAAGTTGATGAGAAGTTGGAGCATATGAAGAAAAGAAAATTGAGAATCAGTTCCATTGAAATTATGGCGATTTTAGGATTATTAATTTGGCTACTCACAATATTTTTAAGAAAATATTATTCAATTAATTCAGTTGTTCCTATCTTTTGTGTGAAGGAGCATGGATTGCAACAGCTATGCTAAAACAGCCTTTTAGTTCAACATTCAGTGAAAATAAAGTCTCAACTATTGAATTTTCTAAAAAGACACTTATGTATATATGTATAGTGGTTGTACTGATGTCTTTTATTAATGAGTTATTACCATTGGGTAATACTAGTGTAGTATTTGACATATACGATGCGCTTGCTACTGTACTAGCGGAAATCATAGCTTTTAACATACCTGTCATTCTAAAAGAAAAGACTTTAATAGATTACCGTTGATTTTGGGAAGATTAAAAAACCAGTGTCGAACTGAACAAGGAATAAAAACACATTAGACGGTAGAACGAAACATTCTATCGTCTTTTCGTATTAGTTCTTACCATTTTCTCTTTTTCCGACAATTTAATAAATCTACGAATCAAAAGGGATAGCTTTTCACTCCAATTATAAAAAATGATCAAAAAGTCTTGTAATTTTTTTCTTATGTTACGATTGTTAATAGTTAGAAAAAATTGTAAAATTAGTGCAGTAAAAGCTTAGCCTTTGATGTTTTTAGACAATAGTTTCATTTTTTAATAGCTTTTTTGATTTACAATAAAACATGTGAAATTTCTTTCTTCTGCGCAAACCTATAAATTCCGTACAAATTTGATGGGGGATAAATTTTCCTATCGTTTATACTATAGGCAAGGAGGTAGGAAGATGAATTTATACTTTGGTGATATTCCGATTTGTTATTCTCATTCGACGGCTATGGCCTTACAGGCTGCGGGCTATGATTTTCGCTCGGACTACCTAGAAGCGATCATGGTCATGGGTAATGGAGCTACCCTTGTGAAAAAAGACGACAGACATCCTTTGGTTTTCTTTGATAATGGCATGCCAGATGAGTCCATTAGTCATTGTTTACAAATTCTTGGATTTGACTATGAGGAGTTTTTCTGTGATTCTTCAGAGCCAGTCAATGTGATAGAACTAAAAGAAAAACTCAAGACATATCTAGACCATGGATCTGTTATTGTAGGTCCTTTGGATATGGGATATCTGACTTATAATCTCAATCATAGCCATCTACGAGGTGTGGATCATTTTGTTTCAGTTTATGACATGGATGAGCATTGGATTTATTTCCATGATCCGGCAGGCTATCCTTGTGTGAAAATGGATTTTCGTGATTTTTGTAAAGCGTGGAAAGCAGAAGCGATTGACTATAAAAGAGGAGCTTATTCCATGTGGGGAAATTTGCAAAGAAATAAGCTTCCAACAAGTCAGGAGATTTATCACAGTGTCTCTATTATCATGAAACAACGATATGAAAATGGTGAGGTTGGTATAATTGAGGACTATGCTAAAACTATTCGAGCAAACGGCTTAAATGCGGAACAAAAACAACTTCATCAATTTTTTTCATTTCGTTTGGCAGCCGTTAGAAGTCTTTACTTGAGTCAATTTTTGAAAGGTTATGATCCTGTCAGAGCAGACTTGAAGGAAAAAATTGCTATGCTTTTTAGCCAAGCCTATCTGGACAGCAGGCAGGAAGCCTATAGTTCTTTAGCAGATACCCTGATGGAGATTGCCCAATTGGATGGACAGTTTAGGGATTTGTGCCTTCAATGTATCAAGGGATAAAACTCTGAAAGATTATTGTACTAAAGGTAAAGAAGTTAGAGATTTTGGTATCTTTACATAGGATAGAAAAATGAATAGAGGTAAAATATGCAGATAATTCAATTTTTTAATGAAACAATTAACTACATTGAAAGCGTGCTGGATAGCGAAATAGATGAAGATAAAATTACCCATTTATCCACTTATTCTTATCCTATGTTTAGCAGACTCTTTTCTATATTAACAGATACAACATTGTCAGAGTATATTAGAAGTCGAAGGTTGACAGAAGCGGCTGTTTTACTGAGAGATACCAATATTAAAGTTATTGATATAGCGATGAAGTATGGATATGAATCATCTGATTCATTTGGGACTGCATTCAAAAAATTTCATGGATTTACACCTTCAGAGGTAAGAAATGGAAAACCATTCAAAATAGTTTCACGAGTGCAGCTAGCACTAAGTGTAAGAGGAGGAAGAAGTATGAACATCACAATTCAAAAGAAAAATTCATTTACAGTTGCAGGTAGGAATGAACAAAATATCAATTCATCATTATGTCCGAGTGTTTGGAATAAACTATATGGAGAATATCGTCATGATGAATTAGCAAGATTGGGAGAAGGTCAAAGTGTCGGTGTTTGTTACAATGTAGAACAACCAAGTACTATTAATTACATAGCAGGGTATATCGTTACAGATGTAGATAAAGCAAAAAGTATGGGCTTAGATGTTTTGAAAGTTGAAGAAGCAGAATATGCCATTGTAGAGTTAACAGGAAGTGTTCCGGATTGCATTCATAATGGGTGGAAATATGCAATGGAAGTATTTTTTCCAGAACATGGTTATGTTCATTCAGGAAAACCTGACTTTGAATATTATTATGAAGGGGATATGGATAGCAAAGACTACAAAATGGAACTTTGGATTCCAATTGTAAAAGCATAATAAATATAAGATAGTTAGAGCAGATCTTTATGGTCTGCTTTTTTATTTTTCCAATAATTTAATAAATCTGCTAACTAAAAAGAATAGATTTTCGTTCTAATTATAAAAATTATTAAAAATTCTTGCAATCTTTTTTTTCTTATGTTACAATAATCATTGGTTTGAAAAAACTGCCTAAGACAGTAGGGGAGCTCGACTCATAAAGATCCTACCGAGGACAAAACGGATCATGTAAAAGAAACGTATTGTACTTTCGTGTCTAGGTTTGGGCGCGTTTTTCTTTTGGAAAAATTTCCCAAGCAAAATAATTACGGAGGTGAAACACTAAATGAGTGAAGCAAGTATTGCTAAAAAAGCGGAACTAGTTGATGTAGTTGCTGAAAAAATGAAAGCAGCTGCAAGTATCGTTGTTGTGGATGCTCGTGGTCTTACAGTTGAACAAGACACAGTTCTTCGTCGTAATCTTCGTGGAAGCGAAGTTGAGTATAAAGTTATTAAAAACTCAATTTTACGTCGTGCATCTGAAAAAGCTGGACTTGAAGGTCTTGCTGATGCATTTGTTGGACCATCTGCTGTTGCATTTTCAAATGAAGATGTTGTAGCACCAGCAAAAATCATCAATGATTTTACTAAAGAAGCTGATGCACTTGAAATTAAAGGTGGAGCTATTGAAGGTGCTGTTGCATCTAAAGAAGAAATCGTTGCTCTTGCAACTCTTCCAAATCGCGAAGGACTTCTATCTATGCTACTATCTGTGCTTCAAGCACCAGTTCGCAATGTTGCTCTTGCAGTCAAAGCGGTTGCAGACAACAAAGAAGAAGCAGCTTAATTTTAAGTTGCGCGTAGCCTATGCTACAAACTAATAATAAATAACGAAAACATATTTGGAGGAAATAACAATGGCATTGAACATTGAAAATATTATTGCTGAAATTAAAGAAGCTTCAATCCTTGAATTGAACGACCTTGTAAAAG
>ERZ773022.1376-NODE-1376-length-16366-cov-15.238244_pt1 | contig 16366 bp, 16 predicted proteins | sample MGYA00580839_ERZ773022 | MGnify/ENA primary metagenome ERZ773022 (study PRJEB29015, sample SAMEA2738020) | human oral metagenome | biome: human oral; feature: human-associated habitat; material: dental | place: China | collected 2044 ... | reverse complement strand
CAATGCGGCCTAATACAGCACTTGCTGCCGCCACGTAAGGGCTTGCCAAATATACCTCAGAATCAACGTGACCCATACGACCACGGAAGTTACGGTTTGTGGTAGAAACGGTACGTTCCCCTGCAGCCATGATACCCATGTAACCACCTAGACAAGGGCCACATGTAGGTGTGGACACAGCGCAATCAGCTTGAATGAAAATGTCCAACAAGCCATCTTTCATAGCTTGGTCGTATACATCTTGGGACCCAGGGATTACGATGCAACGAACGAATGGAGCCACCTTGCGACCTTTGAAGATTTCAGCAGCCGCTACCAAGTCTTCGTAACGGCCATTTGTACAAGAACCGATGATAACTTGATCGATTTTAATATCCTTGTTGATTTCGTTGATGTAATGCGTGTTGGATGGTAAATGAGGGAATGCTACAACTGGCTGCAATTTGGACAAATCGATTGTTACAGTTTGAGCATATACCGCATCAGCATCTGGAACGATCGGCTCAACAGGGCGATTTACGCGACCTTTGATGTATTCTTCAGTAATTGCATCGTAAGGGAATACGCCACATTTACCGCCCGCTTCGATAGCCATGTTACAAATTGTAAGACGGTCAGCCATAGTCATATGTTGTACACCTTCACCAGCGAATTCAAGAGCCATGTAACGAGCGCCGTCTACACCGATTTGACCGATTAAGTCAAGAATTACATCTTTCCCCGTTACCCATTTATTAGGTTTGCCGATAAGCTCAACCTTAATAGTTTCAGGCACTTTGAACCAAGTTTTACCTTCCGCCATAGCAACGCCCGCATCAGTGGAGCCTACGCCTGTGGAGAACGCATTCACCGCACCATAGGTACAAGTGTGGGAGTCAGCACCGATCATCATTTCCCCAGGACCGATAAGGCCTTTTTCTGGTAAAATAACGTGCTCAATCCCCATGCGACCTACTTCAAAGTAGTTTGTAATGCCATGTTCGCGTACGAAGTCGCGCATTACTTTCGCTTGAGTAGCGGATTGAATATCTTTATTTGGTGTAAAATGATCGGGCACCAAGTAGATTTTATGACGATCAAATACAGGTTTGCCAATCTTCAAAAACTCTTTACGAGCTGGTGGGAATGTGATGTCGTTCATCAACACCGCGTCCAAATGACATTCAATGATTTGGTCTGGTTTTACCACATCAAGACCCGCGTGGCGAGCCATATTCTTTTCAGTAATGGTCATACCCATATTATTCTTCCTCCTGTTGTTCTAGCTCCATAGCTAGGAATACGGAATTCACCGCATTGATATATGCATTTACACTTGATTTAACGATATCGGTGCTGATACCACGACCGTGATAAATACGTCCTTTATATTCAACCTTGAGAGTTGCTTCCCCAAGGGCATCTTTACCAGCTGTTATAGCGCGGATTTGGTAATCTTTCAAACTAATTGGCAAGCCAACCACACGTTCAACCGCTTTAAGGGATGCGTCTACTGGGCCATCACCAACGGCTGCATCGGCTTTTTCACCTTCTGGAGTCATGAGACGAACGTCAGCATAGGCATAGCCTTTTTCGCCCAATTTGTAGTATTGAGCCACGAGTTCAAATGCTTTTTTGTGGTGAAGATTATCTACTACAAGGGCTACGATATCATCATCGTATACTTGTTTTTTGCGGTCTGCCAATTCTTTGAATTTAGCGAAGAGGTCGTTGATTTTCTCTTCTGTGAAAGATTGAAAACCAAGTTTTGCCAAGTGATCAGCGAAAGCATGACGACCAGAGTGTTTGCCCAATACGAGATCTGTTTTTTCAGCCCCTACGGACTCAGGAGTCATGATTTCATACGTTTCAGGATTGCTCATCATGCCATGTTGATGGATGCCGGATTCGTGAGCAAACGCGTTAGAACCAACAATTGCTTTATTTGGAGGAACTACAACACCTGTTAGACGGCTCACAAGTTTAGATACTTTCGTAAATTGTTTTGTATCGATGTTCACTTGAAGGTCATCGAAATAATCATGGCGTGTTTTAAGAGCCATTACCACTTCTTCAATCGCTACGTTACCAGCCCGTTCACCCAGACCATTAATTGTGCCTTCTACTTGGCGTGCACCTGCTTTAATAGCGGCTAACGTATTCGCATTGGCAAGGCCTAAGTCATCATGGCAGTGAACAGAGATAATTGCATTTTCAATTCCTGATGTATGTTCTTTGATGTAGCGGATTTTATCACCGAACTCATTAGGGTTCATATAACCTACTGTATCTGGTACGTTAATAATTGTAGCGCCACCAGCAATTGCAACACCAAATACTTGGCATGCAAAATCTAAATCAGAGCGTGCCGCGTCTTCACCAGAGAACTCGATTTCATCAACCTTACCTTTTGCATATGCCAATACGGATTTAACCTTATCCAATACCTCTTGGCGAGTCATTTTTAATTTATATTCCATATGAAGTTCGGAAATAGCAATGAATACATGTAAACGGCTACGTTCCGCATCTTTCAACGCATCAATCGCTTTTTGTACGTCCTTTTCATTAGCACGAGCCAACGCACAAATTGTTGCACCTTTGACTTCGCGTGCAATCGTTTGTACCGCTTCAAAATCTCCAGGGGATGCAGCTGGGAAGCCAGCCTCGATTACGTCGATGCCGAGGCGTACTAGGCCTTTCGCAATTTCAATTTTTTCAGGAGTTTGTAAAGATACACCTGGTGTTTGTTCCCCATCACGAAGGGTTGTATCGAAGAAATATACGCGATTCTGTTCCATAATAGCCACCTTTTCTATCCTCATAAAACATAATACTTTATTATATCTATCCATAGTGAAAGTTTGTAACATCGCCAATGTCGACACCATATATATCAGTGATTTACTAGACTTTCACAAATAAAAAAGCCCCTCAGAACAACCGTCGTTGCTCAAAGGGGCGTTATATTCATAACACGGTACCACCCTAATTGGGACTCGTTTCGGGTATAACGGAACCACCGTCGATGACTACTAACGTTCGCCACCGAAGCTCACGGGAGAGTGTCAGCGTACAACCTCTATTGCCTCGCACCAACCGGCAACTCTCTGAAAGCAGGATTTGTAAACCTTTATACCCGTTCATCGCTTGATTTAAGATATAAGGGTATTGTACTGTATTCTATAGACTTATGTCAATTAAAATAAAATGAATATGATTTCATAAAACTCATCGTTAGTAGTTAGTCCACTCTAAACTATCAAAATCATTCATAATGAGTTTCTTCTTCTTTACCACTTGGTTCGTTAGCTCAATGCGTTCACTAACAAATGAAATATCTGTATACCATTCCTTTAAATTAGCATACACTTCATTCTCTAAATCAATAATGATAGTTTCTATGGGATCCCAAGTTTTACACTGTACAGATTCCACCATAACCATGCTACTACCTATGAAAGTAACATCTCTACCATAAATCCAAAATGGCAATACCTTATTTTTTATAGCAATAGAGTATATAGCATCCCCATGAGGCGGTTCCGTTTCATATTGCGTGCGGATTTCGTACTTTTCCATAATTTCATTACCACCATTTTCTATATATGGTAGCTTTGAAATCTTGTAATTTTCTGCGTTCATATAAACTCCATTATTTCTAATATCAATCACAACAAAGAGGACTGTATACCCTTGGTTTATCACCACGATCTGACAAAAAAGCCCTTGCTAGGACCGGCATCCTTTGCAAGGGCTTCTTTAGTGCATTTAATCAACACTTTGCTCTATTGATATTTTACCATAAAAAGTAAAATATTGTCACTATGAATAACTTCATTTTCATATATGATGTAAAAAATCCCTCGGAGTTTCCGCTCCGGGGGATTTTGTAGTTAATTGCACAACTATCAATTGCCTACCTATAATATACTACACCTTTAGTGTTTTTTCAATATTTTACACTGTTAATCATTTCCCTAGCCCGCTCAACAGAAACTGGCTCATTAAATAAGAACACATGATTTTGTCCTTCATGTTCCCAAGATGCTAAGTAAACAGAATCATCCACCATTCGACAGGTTACTGTCATGCCATTTACAGCCTCTGTTTTCTGAGGCACGTAATCCTTATAGTCACCTCCGATATTACCAGATAAAGTAGATACGCGATATTTAATATACTTCGGCATATCATCTACACGGTCAAAGTATTTTCCTTTTAAAAGCTCATGATAGGCATACACGACTTGTAGTACATCATGATCTACAACAGCCACATGTATAGCATGTAATCCCTCTACTCCACTTGGCAACTGCGGTTTAAAGTTCAAATGTTGCTTAGCCTCGTATACAGTATCAAACACCTCTAGCGATTGACCTTTACGAGTGCTTCTATAATCGCTATCAGTCATACTGCAACTACCAAGTCCATCTGGACAAGGAAACTCATTTCGGTCACCATAAGGCTGATCATAAATCGAATTACCATTGAGACGAAGCCGCATTAAGTCCTCTGAGGAGACAATATTAATAGAACCTATGAAAGCTAGCGTGGCCAGTGCACATATAATCTTTTTCATGATACATTCCCCTATAAACAAACTACATCTATTAAGTAAATTATATCATTAAAAGGAAACTATCTAGATAATATTTACTGTCCCATACACTCTATCCGATGCACTCCAATAGAGTTTACTTTCACAAGCTCAGATTTTTTAAAAATTGAACTATGTATTATCTAAAATCTATCACATTTGATAGTATCTATCATAAATTATCCTACTATTCAAAATAATCGTAGGTGCTATAATGAACTCAAGAAAAGGAACATGTGCTCATATAATACTAGTTAGCGCACTGTTCTTATAGTTAGTAGTTTATAAAAGGAGACCATCATGACACATACACAAGTAAAAGAACTCGTACAAGCTTTATTAGATGCACCTACAAGCAATCCAACATTAAAAGAATTCGCTCAATCTTGGATCAATGCAGAAGGCAAACCTGAACAAGAAGCACTTACAAAACAACTCGTATCCGTTGCGGAGCAAAACATTGCACTCATCGACGAAACAATCGGCTTTGCAGGCTCTGAACTTGGTACACAAATTCTTGGTGCAGAAGGCGCAGCTAATCTATTGCAACACGCTAAAGACATTAAGGCAAAAGGCGCTGAATTCTGCGACTGCCCTGGATGCACGGCATGTAAACACGTTATCGATTTGAAAGCGGAAATTGCATAATAAAATTAACCAAATAGTTAGATTTAAATATATTTGATACTAAACAGATAAAGCAACCTCCATTGAAGAGGTTGCTTTTTATATTAATATTAAATTAATCTTCGTTAACTTCTTTTTTAATTCTTGCTTTAAAAGAAATCCGCTCTTCTTGTACAGTTAGATAAGGATTTATGTAGCACCAATATATACATAACTCTAATACTATAGTGCTATTTATGCCAAAAGCTAATTCGATCCATTCTTTATGTGTCACATTAATTAAATAACTGCTAAAGGGAATCAAGTCTTTTATAGGATTAAGATTATTAAATGATGAAGTATAATTCTCAATAGATATCAAACTACCTATATGATTAAATGTAGCTAAAATATAATACATTCCGCCTATATAGAAACTGACTAATGTTATACTAAAAATTAAACCTAGACTTTGATGACTAAAAAAATAGCAGCAGTCTTTCTTGCTTACAAAACTAATAGCATATTTTCTTTCTATATACTTTAATATATCCTCCATAATAAAGCCTATAACTACAAGCAAAAATAAGCCTATAGGAATAAAATATACAAAAGGAATTATCCAATAAAGCAGAAACTCTATTCTTTGTAATAAAGTTTGCACTATTTGTGGAAATAAAAATTGAATTCCCAAGATATTCACATAATAGTTATCATATAAATAATTAGCAAAAATAGAGCCTATAAATAAAATCACTAAAAGTTTTGTAATCAAATCAGTTCGCTTTACTACTAATTCTACGAAGTGTTCAATATTATTTACCATATGTACCTCCAAATCTATCTTTATTAAAAATCATACTATACATTACGAGTAATTTTCTCCTCATAGATTGAAAGATTTATCTATTTAAATCATATATATACTAAAAAGCATACAAAATAGATGTAGCTCCTCTTTTGAGGAGCTACATCTCATAATATTTCTATAAAAGTTTACTTTCACAACCTAATCAGACGATATTTGTAACATCTGAAGAACTTTAAAGCACAAAACAATATTAACAATTATGATCAGCAGTGTTATGAACGAATACGCCAAAAGCCAATAGTTTGCTGATACCGCATCATAGATCTGATAGGTACAATATCCGCTAGTTATGATACCGCTAAGAACGCCCGGTATATACTGTCGTAGAAAAATACTTTGGAATATATGCCCAATCACATGGTATATATACGCTATGATAACAGTGATGTAAATGTCGAAGCTTTCAAAATACATACTCAAGCCCAGCACAATCAACAGGAGTATGAATTCCTGACAGACGACGGCATTGAATCTAAAAGGTGTAAACGCCCCCGCTAAAAATCGACGTTGCAACTGCTGATTTCGCCCCATAAAATAAGGAAACAAGAGCATCTCCTCAAATTCGTGCAGCATAAAAATACTGGGAAACAATAAGAAAAAACTATTCAGATCCATAAGATACCTCGTTCATAAATCCGATTAAGTTTATTATAAAATCCTTATAACTATCCCTTTTTCACCTGCACGCGCAGTACAGCCTTCAATTTTGCGGGCTCCACCTTTCGTGCATCGGACAAATAGATTTCCCGATGCCACTCGTCATTAGCACGTTGCAAATTATGAGCAGAACAAAATTCATCTACTTTTATAAACGATTCCGGTTCATCATCATAAGGCCCGACATGCAATATCTGTACGCAATCGCCATCCTCTATCGATTCAAGCCGCACGTCCTTAAATCGAGGCAACAATTTTTTCTTGGACACATTAATAATGGCCGCCTCCAACACATCAGGAATCACAAAATCAGGTTGTCTGATCATCACCCGATATTGCAGATTATTCTTATCAAACTGCTCCGTATGCTCGATCTGCTTCCAGAGCGCCTCCAGCGGATACACCGTGTAATCAAAGTATCCATCCGGCGTCACGCCTTTTTTCGGCAACATCTTTATCCCGTAGGACAACGAATATAACGCCTCGATATCATCGGCAAAAGCCGCATGATTAGGATTTCCCACGCCATCCAGCATGAGGAACTTCATGCTCGGCACCGTAACCAGCACCGCCTGCTGCTTCGGACAATACAGGTCTTTCTCATGTTTACGCCATTCGTGTTTTACTGTAGTCATAATTAGGGACTCGCTTTCAGAAAGTATAGATACTATATACTATTAATAATAACGGAAGATTATGAAGGATTAAAAATAAACGTTTATCATCAAACTTTCAGCAATGATCTTATATTCATAATACGTTTATATTGTTAATATAATTATACTTTTCTATAGCCATCCTGATTTTAAAGACGATTAAGCCTCTTATATTTTTTACCGCTACTTTTCACCCTTCTTGCAACTCGTCATATAAATAAATAATTTCATCAATGGCATTTTCTGAATAAAAACATTTTTTAGCTCCAGACTTTGTTTTAGGATTTAAATAAATAATCTGGCATAATTCAACATTATTTTTTATATTACTCATTATATTATGAAATGCTTTACCTATTTTTATATCACTCCTCTTTTCCCTAATCCGTTGTATTAACTCACCGTATGTTAAAGGCAATACATCAAATTCAAAACCATGATAAGCTGGGGCATTAGGATTATTCGTTAATCTAACCCCTTTTGTTATGCGAACCGATCCATTACGCTGGTCTATAGATGCAATTATATCCGCATTTTGTATATTCTTATAACTAGCAGTATAAACATCAAAGCCTATAACAATACTTTCACCAATTCCTTCAGCCAAAAGCTTTCGAGTACTATTCAAAACAGAATTAACGAATTCATTATGACATCTCTTATAATTTTGTTTCAAATACTCTATTGGATCAAATGGTAATTTAAATCCTACCGGTAAAATAACCAAGTTATCATCCCGAGTAATATCTTTGTTAAAATATCGTTTTACAAATTCATCATAATTCATAATTGCTTTACTTAATAGCATAAATATTACTGGATCTAATTCGGGTTCATAAAAATGAACATTTAAACATCTATATTCATTTAATAAAAATAAATTTTCAGTACTTGATTTAAAAGGCAAATAATCATTTTTTGCATTAATGTGATCTCTTGTCAAAGCTAATGCTTTAGTAAAAGAAATGGTATGTCCATCTTTTTTATTTTCATATATATTCTTTTTACTAATATATTTATATACATAAGCTTTTAAAACTAACTCCCATGCATTTATTATAAGGATAATAGTTGTAGGATATCTATATGGTATATTAGGTTTATTATGAATTTCTATCCCTGCAAATAATGCAGCAATAGAAGAATTAAGCAATAATTTAGTTACTGACTTCCCTCTTGGCAAAATAATCTCCTCTAATAGATATAAATTTGTTATACGACCATCAATTTAGCTTAATCTCCACACATATTTTTTCTAATCCATAATTCTTTCTTTAACATATTATACTCTCTTTATAAATCAGGTCATCTAACGCCCTATCTCCCATCCCTTTTCTTTTACTATAAAATGAATGTAATCGTCTATGATATTCATCCAAAGCATCATTATTATCTTTGATATAAATAAGACTCTCTTTATACTTCCAATGTATTCCAAAATCACTTCTATTTTTTATGATATTCTCTACCTCTTTTTTGGGAATAAATCTATCTTTATCATTATCATAATATTCTCCTGCACTTCGCTCTCTTTCAATTAGAACTCTAGAAAAAAATTGTTCAATGCTAAATAAATAATGTTTCCTAACAATAGACTTAGGTACGATAAGCAACTCTTGATTGTTAACTTTATATGATGAAGCAGAAACTTCTTTCCAACTCAAACTAGCTAAATCCCAAGTCCAATATTCTGTTCTGCCATTACTCTTCACTTTAAACTTTTCCATTTGCTTTAGCATATATTCATTTAAGTGATTATGTAAAATATTAGTTAATAAATCTGACAAACCATCCTGTGAAAAGCGAGTAATCAATAATGGTAAGTCTACCGCTTTCTCTATAGTAGAAATCCTCTCAATATAATCCTCTAGGGGACTAAATATAGCTAGTAATCCATTTACAGTATTGCCTCTCCCATTATCACCTCGTCCATAACCGAAACGAGTTGCATTTTGTTCTCCAGCATGAGATAATAACTCCCGTTTCCTTGATATATTATTATCTCTATAGGCCTTATAAAATTCATCAAAAAAAGATTGAACTATTAAGTTCGCATCTTTATACCATTTCCCCTGATTCATTTCAATCAATACCGGATCAATAAATAATAAATTATCACTATTAATATTCACATCTACAAAATCATAATGTGAATGCCCTTTTACCCCTTCGTTCCAAATATCTGATACATGTTCTCTTGTCATATATATCCCCTTCTTCCATAAAAATACATTCCAACCACAAAACTTTTAAATCACTATAATTGTGTTGCTTCTTCCATCAGAATATCATTTTTCAATATTTTAATTCGCTGTACATGTGATTTAATAAGACCTTCGAATTCCATACAATACCTCCTACACAAAAACAAACTTTTTTATCTCATATTATTATATTTCTACATATTATTAAAAACTCCTGCATATATAAGTATAGTTAATTTATTTTTATAATTTTTATACTTTTGATAAATTTTAAGGTTATAATCCTTATTACATTACATGCCCTAGATTACAGTTATTTAATCCTAAAAAAAGCTATTTTATCAATGTCGCAGAACTGAATAAATATTAAAGGTATCCTTAATAGTTAAACTTATGATTTAATAAATACTCAAAAAAAGAGCCCCTGTTTGAAACAGGGGCTCTTTGCTTATTACACACTTGCTTCTACTAGTGCTTGTGTATACGGGTGTACCGCTTCTTTGAGTCGTTTTGATTCGATGTTTTCCACGATTTGTCCGTCTTTCATTACCAGGATTCGATCTGTTACGGCTTGTAGCAGTCCGATATCATGACTAACAAACACATAGCCAAAGGGTTGTTCTGTATGTAGTTTTTGTAATAGATCGAGTACGAGTTTCTGGTTCACCGCATCAAGGGCCGATGTAGGTTCATCAAAGAGTACCAGTTTCGGCTTCATCAGCATGATTCGTGCCAGTACAACACGTTGCAACTGACCTCCGCTGACTTCGTGAGGGTATTTCTGGATAATCGATCCCGGTAAGTCCACATGTTGAATCCATTTACGAATATCTTCTTTCGCCTCAGCCATGTCCATAAGACCATAGTTAATGTACGGCTCTAGCAGAAAGGCTTCCAAGTTCATCCGCGGCGGAATGATTGCCAACGGATTTTGAAACATCATCTGCAGCGAGCGATAGATTTCCGTATGGTTTTGGATCTGCAATATATCTTCACCGAAGAGTCGCAACGTGCCCGATGTAGGTTTTTCTAGCATCGCTATAAGTCTAAGGAGCGTACTTTTACCAGAACCGCTACCACCGGCAATACCTACCCGCTCATGTTCAGCAACGGTAAAGGACACATCATCAACGGCGCGCACCGTATGATTGTGGTTCGTATACTGTTTACATATATGCTCAGCTTGAATCATATTACACCACTTTCATCACGGAATCCAACAATATACGTGTATAGTCATCTTTAGGATGCGCCATTACCTCTTCGGTAACGCCCATTTCAACAAGGTGCCCTTTATTCATCACACCGATGCGGTCCGCGATGCGAGCAGCTGCCTTGATGTTATGGGTTACCAGAATCACAGTCGCCCCGAGGGCCTGTGTTACCTCTTTCAGCAAGTCCAGCACCGACGATTGCACCAGAGTATCTAAAGCACTGGTCGGCTCATCAGCAAATACAATGTCCGGTTTCAGAATCAGGCTCAACGCAATCGCCAGACGTTGCTGCATGCCTCCGCTCAGTTGGAACGGATAGGATTGTAAAATACGTTCCCCTTCCGTCAAGTGGACGAGCTGTAACATATGGAGTACGCGATTCACATCATACGGTTCATCATGGGCGCGCAGCAAGTCTTTGAAATGGTTTTCCACGGTACGAGCCGGGTTCAAATAGGCACTGGGATTCTGAAAGATCATCGACATACTCATGCCGCGCATCTGTCGCCAGTCCTTATCGCTCAATGTCGTAATATCCGTGCCGTTCAGCAAAATTTGACCACTTATGGTAGCTCTCTTCAGCATACCGAAGGCGGCACGAATCAACGTCGATTTCCCGGAGCCGCTTTCACCAACGATGGCAAATACCTCACCGGTGCACACGGAAAAGGATACATCACGCACAGCCTGTTCCGCACCGTATGAAATTGATACATTGTCAAATACTATGCAATCAGATTTATTCAATAGTAGAATCCTTTGTTAATAAGTAGTAATCGATTGGATGCACCGGCACATTTTTAACCTTGGATGTGGAAACCACATTCGCAGCAGGGTACAACAAATAGATGTCAGCCACATCATCGAGCAAAATGGACTGTACTTGTTTAGCCACGTTCGTCCGTTCATTTTGATCAAATGTAACTGCCAACTTGTCGATTAATGCATCCACTTGAGGATTGTTATAGCCGCCCACATTGGCTTTAGAACCGGATTTATAGAACAGGCTGAGGAACCAGTATGGATCGTTTGTGGACATGGTCACCACATTGCGTTCCACCAAATCAAATGAGTCTACGCCAAGGGTATCCACTTCATTAGGACTTTGCAATTTTCTGAGTTCTACCGCGATGCCCGCCTGTTTCAATTCTTGTTGAATTTCTTCATACATGCTGGTATCCTTGCCCCAAATTGCGAGGGTCAATTTCAATTCCTTGCCGTCTTTTGCATAGATACCGTTGCCGTTCTTAACATAGCCCGCTTGCGTCAACAATTCATTTGCTTTCGCAAGGTCAGTGACTGCCTTATTTGAAAGCCCATCATAGCCCAAGTTTGCAGAAGGAGGGAATGGAGCACCACCGGCCAATGCACCGCCGCCGATAACTTTTGCCATTGTATCGTAATTGATGATATGAGCCACAGCGGAACGTACATTTTTATCATGTAACGGAGAGGCTTCTGTATGATTAACCTTTAACATCATTACGCGAACACCAGACACGTCTTGCATGTTGAATCCGTCTTTAAACAAGCTGCGATTAGCGGAGTCCACCTTTTGAATAACATCCACGTCTTTAGATTGTAACGCCATGGCACGCTTATTATTGTCTTCAATATCCTTTACAGTCACAGAATCAAGGCCCGGTTTGCCGCCCCAATAGTCAGCGAATGCCGTTAACTCGATGCTTTCACCCTTTGTGAAAGAAGTAATTTTGTACGGACCTGTAAGAACCGGTTTAGACGCCACATCTTTGAGATCCGCTGTATCCATGATAACGAATGCAGGTTCAGTCAAGCTGGACAATAAGGAGCCATTAGGTTCCGTAGTTTTAATGATCAAATTTTGACCATCAACGGTAATAGATTCGATTTTAACGGCCTTAGCAGAGCGAGGGCTTTGTTTCATCGTATACTCGATAGACTCTTTTACCTTCTGAGGTGTCATCGCAGTGCCATTATGGAATTTTACATTTTCTCTAATATGGAATTTCCATGTAGTGGGATCAATATTTTCCCAGGAATCAGCTAATTGTCCGGTGAATTTCATATCTGGTGTCACTGTAGCCAAGGTTTCACCTGCTCCGATACGTGTCAAGGTCCACGCATCCCATTCATGCGTCGGATCTAATGTTTCACCGAACCAATATAAGCCGACATTCAGATGCTTGCCTTGTTTAGCCGTATCATTGCCGCAGCCCACCAAGAGAGCCACCATACACAGCATGGATACACATGCTAATAACCAACGTTTCATAAATACTCCTTTTCACACCTCATTGTGATGAGGCTTTCACTAAAAACATTCATATTGTATGCGGTCATCGTGATACATCGAGGACATCACGCAACGCATCGCCAATATAGTTAAACAGAACAACGGTAATAAAAATCGCAAGCCCCGGATAGATCAACAGCCAAGGCGCGGTTTGCAGAAAATCACGGGAGCTCAATAGGATCGCGCCCCACTCGGGATCAGGCGGTTGCACGCCGATGCCGATGAGCGAGAAACTGGCCACCAAAATGATGGCGTCCCCTAAATGTTGAATAATGACAATTAATAGCGGCGGCAGAACATTCGGCAGAATGTAACGCCATAAAATGTGAATACTCGAAGCGCCGGACATGCGAGCAAAGGTAATATACTCGGCATGGCGTTCGATATGCACGAGGCCCCTCGTGATGCGCGCATATTCCGCCCATTTAGTAATGCACAGCGAAATGATCACATTCGTTATGCTTGGTCCCATGATGCCGATGAAGGCAATGGCGATCACCATATTCGGAAATCCCAGTACCAAATCGATCAATCGCGACAGCCAACGGTCAACGCGTGGCGTAGAGAAGCCTGCCAGTCCGCCGATAACAATGCCTATCGCTCCGCTGATGCCGATGATGGTGAAAGCAATCCACAGCGATGCCTTTCCGCCATAAAGGATGCGTGACCACACATCGCGGCCCAACTGATCAGTTCCAAGCCAATGAGTGCTGCTGATATCCTGCAACCTATCGGCTACATTCGTTGCCTCCGGATTATAAGGCGCGATGTACGGAGCGCAGAGAAAAAATACAATCCACAATGCTGCCAGTACAAGCATGATATATAGGCCATAAGGCTTTCGTCTATTCATAAGAGCCTCCTTGTATAGCGGCTCTTCGTTTCGGATTAAGCCAGATACTCAATACATCGATGATGATGTTGATTACGATGAACACCAATGTAATCCAGATGATATAGCCCTGCATCAATACATAGTCACGAGCAGTTATGCCCTGTACCATCATATAACCGATGCCTTTGATGGAGAACACCGTTTCAATAACCGCGGAGCCGCCTAACATGGCCCCCATCGTAACGCCCATCATAGGTAATAACATAAGACCTACATGAGGGAAGATATAGCGACAATATACCATCCACTCCGGCAGACCGAGAGCTCTGGCCCCCTGTACAAAGGGCTGTTTCTCAACCTCCAGAATAGCATTACGCAGACGGCGAATATATAAGCCACAAATCCACAGAGCAATCGTCAAGGCCGGCAGTATATACACGGTGAAGCCCTTTGTATTCGTTACCGATACAAGCTGCAGCTTCACGCCGAACAGATACAATAGCAAGAGACCTACCCAGAACCCCGGAATCGCCAAAGCGAAGAACGTAAATAATCGAATCACATGATCGGCCCAGGAGTCCTGATACCGTGCCGATATCATGCCAAGCGGTATTGTTACGACTATGCCCATAATAAGTGCTAAGGATACGAGCCCCAATGTATTTGGCAGTGCTCCTCCAAGAATCGTAGCAACAGGCAAGGAATATAATATAGATTCACCGAAGTCGCCTCGTACCAGTTGGCCCAGCCAGCGTACATATTGCTGCCACCACGGGTCATTGAGCCCCAACTGCTCTCGCATCTGTTCTACTAATACTGGATCAGGTGTAGCCCCTACTAAATTAAACTTCATCGCCACGGGGTCAATGGGGGATAGTTTAATCAATACAAATGTACCGATGGTTACAACTAGTAAAATGCCAACAATACTCGCCAAACGCTGTAATATTAATCGATACAATACATCACCTGCCTTCTTTTATCATAAATTAGCTATATTTCTATTTTATCAATAGTCTTTATATATAAGTATACCCGCAGTGGTATATTAGAGTGATTCTCATTATGAAAGTTTTGCATACCAACAAAAACGGCCCCTCATATGAGGAGCCGTTCTATATAAAACCCTTACAATGTCCATGCGAGTGCTTCGCCACAGCTCGCATGCCTATCCCATTAGGCCTGGACTTTTATATTATTTTGTAAATTATTTTGTATGTTGTTTTGGAGCTACTGTATTAGCAACAATCGCTTTAGCCATATCACGAGTTACAGGGCGTTCGAAGTACATTCCATGAGTTTGGCCGTCTTTGGTCCAACCTATGAGATATACCATTTTATTGCCACCTTTGAAAATAACCTTCGTGCCATTTACTTTTTCATTAGCTGTTACACGAAAATCGCTATAATCGCCGCTAATATCTTCTTTTATTTCATTAGATACGCGATACACGATGCGTTTGCCTGCAGCTTGATTACGAGTAGCATCTTCACCAGCTTGGTAAACATAAACCACTTGCAATACATCCTTATCAATAGTACTTACAGATTCAATGTTATAACCTACAGGCAATACCTTAGGCATTTGAGGTGTAATGTTCATATATTTAGCCGCTTCATCTATAGTAGAAAACTCATGAAACGGGCTTGGCATGCCAACCATTGGCGCTTCTTGTTGAGCTACCACAGATTTAGGTTGATTTGGTTTTACATCAACAGTACCTTGAGCACCCGCAACAGTATAAGAACCTACACAAGCACAAGCAACAGCCATCAATACGAATTTCTTCAACATGATTATAATCTCCGCTCTTTTACATATACATCTGTACAAACACAACACATGTATTAAGAATATTATAATTTATAAATATATTTTACAAAATATTCTTTATCAAAACTTATTTTATAATTATACCCTAAATGATAGGGAATTTCAAGTAGTTATTTTTGATATAAAATCCTGAGTTCTATATTAGCACTATGCAAACACATATATTCAAAATAGATGCTAAGACGCTCATTAAGAGTATCTATTTCTATATATAATCATCCCTATCTACTATTTGGCAGCAGCTAGGTAATTAAATTTTGGCCCGCTGAGCTTAAATTCAAAGCTAGTTAAATCCACCTCGCCAACACATGCATCACTATCATAAAGGGTGAGCAAAAAATCTGCGGTCTGTTCACTGCTATGATACTTTTCAAATGAAGCATCGTAATCAAATCCGCTTTTACCTGAAGCTACATCGCAGAACTCGCTTTTAGTAGCAGCAGGCGCTAAGATTTTAGCCTGCATTTTAGCATCTACATCCTGTGCAAGTTCATGATACAAGCCCTCTGTGAAAGCACTTACAAAAAATTTTGTGCCACAATATGGTACTACTCCGGGCGCTAAAAAATATCCACCCACAGAGGAAACATTTATCAACTGTGTTTGTTTACATTTATAATCTCGCACGAATAAAC
>ERZ773022.1375-NODE-1375-length-16372-cov-4.751425_pt1 | contig 16372 bp, 10 predicted proteins | sample MGYA00580839_ERZ773022 | MGnify/ENA primary metagenome ERZ773022 (study PRJEB29015, sample SAMEA2738020) | human oral metagenome | biome: human oral; feature: human-associated habitat; material: dental | place: China | collected 2044 ... | reverse complement strand
GGTGCACCATATATAATTAACTCCTTACGGAGTTCTTTTTTTATACACCTGGAGCGTCCCAAGGGGCAAACAGGTGCACCATATATAATTAACTCCTTACGGAGTTCTTTTTTTATACACCTGGAGCGTCCCAAGGGGCAAACAGGTGCACCATATATAATTAACTCCTTACGGAGTTCTTTTTTTATACACCTGGAGCATCCCAAGGGGCAAACAGGTGCGGCATAAACTATAAGGAATTAGTTTTTATGCGGTTTCCCCTTTAAACTTGTTGTAAAAACGTTACTAAAGCTTGCTTCATTCTCTTGTACCCATCTGCGCTCATATTATCTGATACAAAATTATCGTGCTGTCTTTCTCCTTTAGCCATATGATTTTCCCCAAAATCCCAGACTGCATACTTTGCCTTGAACTCCTCAAAATTTTCACATTTTTCAGCAACAGACATGAACTCTTTTGCAGCAGACAAGAAGGAGCCGCCATTTTGGAGCACCCAGTTTTCTACCCCCACCCCACCAAGCCCGCCCTGTGGTACTTCTCCCCTGTTAGGTTTATAGCTTCCTGCAGCTTTAAGAAATTGTTTTGCGAAAATAATATTTGCAACTACTTGCTGATGTTTTTCTGGCGACTGCTTTCTTATATTCTCAAGTCTATCTGCTAGGGCCATATCAGTAGAATACTGCACTTTATTCGTCTTTTGAGTAAATGATATATCTATATCTACTGGAGTATCTAGTCCTTCAATAGAGACCCCTTTAAGTCGAAGATTGCCATTATCCAGTACCTCATCAGCCGCATGTTTAGTTTTACCAAACTTTGCTAGCAGAGCATTACTAATCTGAGCAAGCTTCGCTGGATTATCCATGATACTTTTATCTACCCTCATCATGTAGTCAAAATCCCCAGAACCTGGAGCATTGTCGAAGCGTCCAGTAGATCCAGTATCGACCAACTCTACAAAACCTTCCGTTAAATCGCCGTCGATATAATTTTTTCTAGTCAAGCCGCCAATCTCACCAAGAGCATCATCTATAACACCATCTATAGCTTTATGCTTCTTACGTACCTCTTGCTCATTTTGGGCAAGCTTGGAAATAATACTATCTATACTGTCGACCTTATCGCCGTTTATCTCTGCAGCTCCGAACCTTAGATCTGTGTCACTTGCAAATTGATAATCTCCAGTTTCATAATAACTCAATCCTGACATCCTACGTCGCAATGCATCATAGTCGTTAGGACTAAAAACGACCTCTCCACTAGATTTATCAACAACTGGTATATAAAAACCATTAAGTGCAACTTCCAGTCCCACGGTTTGCAAGTTTGGGGTTCCGTTAGTAGAACCGTTATCCGTTACAAAATAATCTATTTCAGAAGAGCCGAAACCAGTTCTGATACCATAATGACTCGGTCCAAGCACCCCAGTATAAAAAGCTTCTATACCATCACTACCTGGAACTTCAACTGTCTGATTAATCTCACTAGGGGAACGCCTGGTAATCGAAAAACGTTTTTCTCCAGCCCTATTTTCATCACCCTTCAACACTAACCAAACTGGGCCATAATCATTAGCATCAGTCTTATTGAGACCATCTTCAATACCAGAGGGCTGCTCAAGTATTACACTAAGGTCTGTGTCTAGTGGCGTCCTATCACTTCCAGCAGAATCTCCTAGAAATTCTTTGGCAACAGAACCATTTTGCAAAATGTTCGATAGATATCTTACGCTTCCAATACCTTTAATAAAATCACCCTGTTCTAATCGTATTCGGTTCATTACAGCCTCTCGATTGCGCTTATCTGCCGAAGACGTTTTTTCAGCTAGTAATGACGTGGCGCTGTCAAAATCCTTTATATCCGCAAAATACGCAAAGCTTCTCACTATCCTATCAGCAAGAGAGTGCCTTTCAGATGAGGAAAACGCTGCCGTAAGTTCTGTGATATCTTGCCGAATATCGCCAGTCATACGTCTAGGATTATCTCTACCTATCCTAGTATTGTTATACATTGTATTCATATGCTGCGCAAAAACGTTAAGAGCATCATAATCACTCTTAGTATCTGGCCCCATCTCACCGTCATGGACTGGCTTAAATCTATCCCAGCCCATCTGCCCGGTTGTTAGCTCGTAAACTAAATTCTGCCCCTTTTGTATGGTTTTTAAATATTCTTTAATGGAACGGTTATTGGAACCAAATGAGGCCCTTAAAAGGTCGGAAAAAATAATAGCTTCCCGACTCTCTGAAACGGAGGTTATACCTCCATCTTTTTCAGTAGCCGCTGCTTTTTTCAATACAGGACTTATTGTGCTCTCCTCCCCAAATTCAAAGTCTGAATCTAACCTGAACTGAGGATGTAAGATCTGAAACGATAGAAAAGCCTTACCGACAAAAGGTAAGTTATTATGAATAAAAACATCCTCAATTCGCTCAAGACTCTCAAACATTTTCTGGTCGTCGTCAAGATTTATTCTAAGTAGCTGCTGGGCGAACGCCGACCTATGGGCGGTTATTTCACTAGCGTTTGACTGCCCCAATCTATTTAAAATGGTCGGAGCGAACGCTATTCTACTGATTGGAACTTCTTCGTATCCTTCCATAACAAAGTTCTTGAAATCAGATTTTAATATACCATCCTCTATACTATTAGAGGTTTCCAATATCGTAGACTGTTTATTATCAAAGGGCATTTCTTTGACGGCTTCCTCGTCTTGCCTTAGTATAGTTTCAAAATCTCCATGTGTGAACTCATATACCCAAAAATCTGGTTTTGGTCCTGAATCTCCAAAAAATTTCTCAATATCATCGGGCTTAAAACTGCTTGCAGAGTCAGGAAAATCGTTAGCACTTAAAAAGTTGATATACTGTTGCTTTACTAAAGGCAACTTCGTGATCACCTCGGGATGCTCCGCTAGCTGCTTCGGATTCGTGTTGAGTATTTTTTCTGCCAAAATTGGCCATTCTTCTTCTGGTAATTTTGACAAAATTTCTGGATTTTCAACCAGTTGAGTTGCTCTAGACTCCAGCATCGCTTTAGCAAGATTTTGATTTGGTCCATCTTGACTAAAATATTCATTCACCGCCTTATTAAAATCCATCTTCTCGCTATCAAAATACATACGAAATCCAGGGTTGCGATCAAGAAAATCCATATATGCTAGCTCTGAACTCGAGTAATACCCCTGCCAATTCTCATCGATTAGTGGCATTATCTGTTTAATATTAATACAACCTATGGCGTGACTAAAAAAGTTCTTGCTTGGGCCATAATTGTCGAAAAAGTGATATTCTATATTTTTATCTCCTGTAGCGTATTGCATAAAAGCTAACCTAGCCTCTGTAGTGGCCTGTTCATCTTTTCCTTGAATTTTTGCCCACGTACTTATGAATCCTCTATTTTCTCCATGTATCCTGTTTATATTTGATGCTAAGAATTTCATTATAGATTCACTGTAACTATTATTCCTTCCTTCCCAAAACGATTCTTTAACTGTATACATAGGTGTGCCGGGGACCGTATCTTCAAAGAATTTGTCTTGCAGTGTTCCATTGTTTATAAAATCTTCTAGTTTAGGCTCTGGCTTGTCTGGAAACCATCGCTTATCATTGTCTTCCCATTGTTTATGTTCTCGCTTAAATGCAGTTTTAATATATTTTGCACAAAACACCATTGCGTCTTTCCCCAAATTCCTAGATTGCTCATGCCAATAATTCCCTAATCCATCTTCACTAGGAGCAAGTTTTTGACTGATGGTCAATTCTGGCAGTTTAGCCTGTTCATCTTCGTTCCTAATCCAGCGTAGAGTCTGTTCATATTTATACGCATACATTCTATCAACTACTTTGTCGTCAATTAATCCAACTTCGCTCGCAACCTCCTGTTTCTTATCTGGTGAATCGCCGTCAAATATTTTTACTACTTGCATATCACTAGATAATGGTATAAATCCTAACTGTTTTAGAACCCCAAGATTTGCCGTAGCATTCTTCCTGTATTTCTTATTATATTCGGAATCATAATAATATCTCTGCATCTCGTCTAAGGCTTTGTCTACTACCTCATCACCATATCTTTGGATGTCTAGTCCTTGAGCAAGCTGCTCCTTTTTACGTTCATCTGAAATCAAACCTATTAAAATTTCGTTTGAATAGAATGTCGGCGCAGAACCTAAGTCAATATCTCCATAGAGCCTATTTCCATTGAGATATTCGTCTATACTCCTTCGAAATGCCTGGATAGTTAAGGATTGGATATTTTCATTTTTTTGGATTAGCTCCGGAGAAATGCCTAATTCCGTAAGGCGAGTAATTTCGTTAGATCTAACGTCTCTTACTGTCTCTAAAAAGGCTTCAGATACTCGTTGATCCGCAAAATTAATTTTTCCTGACTCAACTAATCTACTTAATTTTGATTCATCCTTAGGCTTTTTGCTATTCGATAGCTTTTGTATGAGAGCAACTGACTTGTCAGATTGTCGATTGCGATAGATTGTTTTTATTCGGTCTATTAGAGAGTCACTATTAGCCTCTGCTTTTGTTGATATTGGGAGGACTGGAGATGCTTCACTCCTCTCGACTTGAGGATTCAGTGCTTGAGATTGCTGTTTCGTTGCCTTATAGACATCTTTGATCTTCTTGGATAACTCATCAAGCTTTGTCGCTTTAGACTCTTGTGCTTCTTGAATATTTTCTTCATGAATACTAGCTGGATTGACTTCCACTTTTAGTCCAGACTCACCAATTTTTTCTAGGTCAGACCATTGATTTTCTGCTCCAGATTCAGATTGGTTACTTACAGACTCGTGATTTTTTACCATATTCTTTTTTATCTTATCATGTTTGCCCCACATAAGACAAGTTGAATACCGCTATGGGCAAGTATTCTATACTTCTTATTGATTACCCACTACGGAGTGCGATTCTTAACCGTCTTCTTCGTGGCCCAGTTCTCGATATCGATAAAGCGATCAGATGAAGTAACTAGACGATTTTCTTGAGAAAAGGCACGGACGTTACGATTGACGAAGTACGGTAAGGTAGTTTGATATAGACCGATGGCAGGAACATCTTCTACCCAGCGCTCGAGAAACTTTTGATATTTTGCAGCGCGGAGCTGACTATCCATGGTGGTACGAGCACTCAATAATAAGTCATTCACTACCGAATTTTTATAATTACTTAGATTATGGCCATTCTCTGTAGCCTCGAGACTATGATAATAAGCAAGGACGTCTGGATCAGCCCCAAGGCCGATTTCATAAATTAGAAGATCGTAAGCGCGTGGCCTTAAGATGTTAAGAGCAAAATCTTGATTAGAATCATAGGCAGTTACGGAAGACTGCAAACCAAGACTCTCGAGCTGAGAAGAAATGCGGTTAGCAAACTCTTCAAGATAATTATCACCCTTGATTGTGACGATTTTAATTTTTGCAGTAGCTAGATCTGGGGTAGCCACTTTAAGTCTTTCAATTTCAGCCTTAGCTGAGGTGACATCCGTTTTTGGGATAGTAGGAAAAGTGATCGAATCAACCTGCGAATCAAGCAATGGATAGTCGAGAGGTAATTCCCCGCTAAGTCCTGTGCGTAGATTATTAAAATTTAGCCCTAGGCGAACTGCCTGTCTTAAACTTTTATCCTTAAAAATAGTACTTTCAGTATTGAAGAATGCGAAGACGCCATAGTTCACTGAGCTCTGATACTCATTAATATTGCTTGAACTAAGTTCTTGAGCAAATTTGGAAGGTAGATCAGCAGTAGCCGTAACGGTGCCACTACGAATAGCATTTTTAATGTCGGTTAAATTAGTGAAGGCATGGATAGAAAAACTATCGAGCATTGGGGTACCTTTGTAATATTTAGAGTTAGCGGTAAGATACACGATTTTCTCCCCCTCCGTGCCAATATTTTGCGTAGCATTAACCGTGAAGGCGCCAGAGGTAGTAGGTCGAGTCGAAAACTTATTTTCAAGCAATAATTCAGGAGATACATCTTTTAAGATATGGGCAGGAAGAATTGGTAAATCGAGCGAGCTTTCAAAGAAGGCATTTGGAGAACTGAGAGTAAAGACAAGTTCTCCTTGCTCATTTTCAACCACAGTAACACCTACAAGCTTTGAGGCAAAACTGGTTTTAATGCGAGTACTTTGGATGGTTTTAATCGTGTAGAGAACATCTGAATTCGTAATAGCTTGGCCATCAGACCATTTTAGACCATCACGAAGCTTTACCGTCCAGACATCACCAGTGTCATTAGCGTGGATACTTTCAGCCAGCCCAAGTCCAGTATGCCCAGAATAGTCGGTAGTACTAAGTGTTGCAAAAAGGAGGCGAGAAAGAGTCTCTTCAGAAGAAGTCGTGACAAAAAGTGGATTAAAAGAATTGATCTTACCGAGGGTTGCTTCGGTGTAGGTACCTCCTCTGGTATACGTCTCGACGGCAAAGGAATTTAAATACCAATAGGCTTGTGTAATGGAAAACAAAATAATTACTGTAACTAGCAAGATCCACTCAAGAATATAAAGCCTTACGTCTTTAATATGTGAAATGTGATCAATTAAGTTTTCCTTAATGTGCTCCTGACCATCACGATGAACTCTTTTAGAAAAAAGAGAAATCTTCTTGAAAATTTTACGCCCACTCTTTTTGAGATTTTTATTCATAATTTAGGTTATGCGGGGATTAACAATAATCCCAAAATTGAAAATACAAAGACTAAAGTAAAGAAAATAGTAACATTAAACATGGAGCGATCTAAGCCGCGACGAGTCGTATATAGCTCACCAGATGCACCGAAACCTGCGCCAAGAGAAGCACCGCGTTGTTGTAAGAGGACTAGTAAAATGCATAAAACGGCAGAGACAAGAGTTGCAGTTTCTAAGAAATTTCCAATATTCATGTATTAATTATAGGATGGTACTAGAAAATTAACAAGACTATTTATTATACTCATAAGGATCCATGAGAAGATAACCCCAACCGTATTCATGTGGACGTGTGGAACTATCCAGATAACAAGCGCGATCATTAGGATATTTAAGATTAAGGTAAAGAGTCCCATAGAAAGAATAATGAGGGGTAAACTGAAGAGAGTTGCGATTGGTTTTACAATAGCATTAACAAGTGACATAACAAGTCCTGCAGTAGGATAAAGCCAGAAGCTATTGTATCCAGCATCGACACTGCCGAAAGAGTTAATACATAACCACATAATTACTGAGGATACGAGCCAACGAAAGAGAAAAACCATAAATTGTTTTTTTATCATAACCAAATTATATCATAAATTAGCGACCAAGTAGCTGCTTACTGCGCAGTTGGCGATGATAAGTAATGGCAAAACGGTGCGACTCTTCATCAATGCGCGCAATCAATTTTGCGAGGTGAGAATCATTTTTATAAAGCCTGGATTGATATTCATAGCTACCGTCCAGATTGCGTACTGGAATAACAAGATTAACATCAGCATTACGTGTGTGATCACCAGATTTATTACGTCCAATAACTGGAATATGAGCAGGCTCTAGGAGCTTTAAGACAGCACTTAGTTGCGGCACTGCTCCGTCAAGAATAATCAGATCTGGAAAAGCCCATTCTTGGTGCTTGAGGCGACGAAAAATCACTTCATACATACTTGCCGTATCATCATTGCGACTACTTCTGATCTTAAATTTACGATATGCCGTACGATCAGAAGCACCATTCTGAAACACCACCATACTGGCCACTGTATTGGTGCCAGAGATGTGTGAGATATCATACCCTTCGATGCGACGAGGCGGTTCTTTTAATCTTAAGAGTTGTTTTAATTCTAGGAGGGCCTGATCAGAGGAAAGATCTAAAAATTCTTTATCGGAGAAGACGATCTTGCGCTTTAAACCTTTCAATCCAAAATATTCATCACGAAGCCTAGCAGCTTCTTCAAAATCGCCGAGCGAAGCGGCGGCTTTCATTTGTTTTTCAAGGTCAAGAATTATTTTTTCACGGTCGCCGTTTAGATAGCGAATAAGAAAACGCAGGTTCTTTTTGTAATCCTTTGGCGTTGTTTTACCAATCTCAATCCCTGGCGTGAGTCCTAAATCAGAGTTAAGAGTCTTTTTTCCATCATATGGCTTCTCATAGAACGGAAAAATCTTGCGTAAAATTCTAAGGGCCTTCAAGATGGTATTTTTGGCATAGAATGGACCAATATAAGTTGCACCATCATCGATCGGATTTCTAGTAGTTGAAACATATGGGACAGGATTATTCATGTCAATACGAACATAGCTCACAGTTTTATCATCGCGAAGCAAAATATTCCACTGCGGCATGTAGCGCTTGATCATCTCCGATTCAAGAAAGAGAGCATCCATCTCAGTCTCAACAACAATCCAGTCTGTATCAAAAATCTCTGCTACTAGCGCTTCGGTTTTGGGATCTTTTTCAGTATTTTGAAAGTACTGCCGTACTCGATTTTTCAGTACGGCAGCTTTCCCAACATAGATCACCTCGCCTTTTTGGTTCTTATGAAAGTAGACACCTGGAGCAGAGGGTAAAGTTTTAAGTTTAGCTTTAAGATTTTCTGAAATCACACTGTTATTGTAACATTTTTGTAGGTTTTGCGATCTAGGCTTAGTCTAGACCAACTTCACTAATCTAAATCTGGATGTTCTCGCTCAATTTTTTTTGAATTAAGTATCTCTTTTAATTCTTCTTCAAGATTAGTATTACCATCTACTGCGCCTTGATTTGAGAAGAGACTCTTAATAATATCACCTGCAGAAGTGGCGTCACGTGGCGCAACTACTGGGGCTGTATTTTGATATTTAAAGTTAACGATGCCAGTAAAATCAACCTTGGATTCTGACGCCTGGAGATAAGCACCTTTTAACTGATGTGTAAGAAAATCAATGCCTAGATACAGATTTTTAAGATGAGAAACGAAATTTTGGACATCTGCTTTTGTAAGTTCCTGATCTTCCTTATCCCCTGTTTTATCATCTTCGCCAAATGCCCCGGAAGACTTTTCGATTTTCTTCAAACATTCGACAATTTTAGTATTCTCTGCTGCTTGCTGATGTTTCTTAGCGAAGTCAAAGAGTTTATCCGCATCTAATGAGACTTGGTAGAGATTGCCGTAGTCTTCGATTTTACCTTTGAGGGAATCCTCTGGGAGTTTATCATAACTTACAGAGGTAAGATTAATAAATGGATGTTCGAGATAGGTTTTTGCGAGACGGTCAGTCTGATTAAGTTCTTGTTTCACCTCATTAACAAGACAGGTGTAGGCCGAGCTAATATTTTCTTTGTCATTCTTCTCAAGTTTAAAATCGGTCTTATCAAGTGAACTTATGACCTCGTTAACATCAATGCGCCACCATTTACCCTCGACATTCTCCAAGGATTTTTCGAGAAGGCTGAGAATCAGACGAAGTTCGGGATCATTTTGTTGTAAGCCAGCAGCCTTAACTGCTTTTTGATAAGCCTCGGTTAGATTATCGATATTGAGATAGGCTGTACCATTTTCTTCAAGAAAAGTACTGAGCTTAAAATGTAGATAACCATATTCACGTAATCTAATACCAAAATCAAATTCAGCGCTACGATTAAAATGATCAACATTAGTCTTAAAATCGAGGCGAAGGTTTGAGATGTGCTGATAAAGCTCAGAATTAGTTTGCGGAGAAAGCTCAAAGCTGCCACTGGCTGCGAGCTGTGCGCTACTTTGTTTAATAAAACCAGAAATAGCATCTGCTGCCACTTTTTCAGGCATGTTGTAGTAAAAGGCAAAAGCTGAGCCACCTACAACTAGAGTGGCAAGAGTAGCGCCAATTACAATTAACGGAAGTTTCTTCTTTTTTGATTTTGGGATTTCTGATGTAGGCATAGAAATTGAAGTAGTTTCACTAGTGGAATCTTCTGGTACAGACATTGAAGTGGTTTCATCAGTGGAATCTTCTGGCGCCGACACTGAGGGGTCTATACTAGTCTCCTCTTCAGGAATAGTTGACATAGGAGCCGTAGGCTCGACCACGTCCTCGACAACTACTGTTTCGGAAACCACGTTGTCTGATTCTGGCTGTTCTGATATTAAAGCTGAGGCCGTCTCTATAGCCTGAGCAAAGTTTGAGTCACTACTTAAGTCACTATGTTTAATGGGGTCGATTTTAGTATCAATACGAGCCTCTATCGGATTGACGTCAATGTCGCCATATTTTTCTTCTGGCATTACACACCTTTCGTTTTATGAAGTTTTTTCTTTACTACATCATACCATAAGTGTTTTTAAAAATGCTATAATGCAGTTATGGATAACTTAACGATAAAAGAAATTAAAGCAAGACAAATTCTCGATAGCCGTGGTAACCCGACTGTGGAAGCAGACGTGTTTCTATCGGACGGAAGCGTGGGGAGAGCAATGGTCCCCTCTGGTGCCTCAACTGGTTCAGGTGAAGCATTAGAACTTCGCGATGGTGATGCAAATTGCTACGGTGGTAAGGGAGTAATGAAGGCGGTTCATAACATTAACCACCAAATTCGTGATCAACTAGTTGGCACTACTGCTGAGCAGAACACCGTAGATCAAACGATGATCGAACTAGATGGTACTGAAAATAAATCAAATCTTGGAGCGAATGCAATCCTTGCAGTTTCAATGGCAACCGCAAAAGCAATGGCAAGAGCAAAACATATGCATTTTTATGAATATATTGCGAGTCTTGCGGGAACACAGAATGAAATGTCCTTACCAATGCCAATGATGAACGTCATGAACGGTGGCGCTCATGCTGATTGGAGTACAGATTTTCAAGAATATATGTTAATGCCAGTTGGGGCAACAAATATTTATGATGCAATTCGAATGGGAGCAGAGACCTTTCATGCCCTAAAGAAAGTACTGAAAGAACGTGGCTATACTACGACGGTGGGTGATGAGGGTGGTTATGCTCCACGCGTGAAAGATGGGAATAATGAGCCACTTGAGTGTATTAAGCTAGCCATTGAGGCAGCTGGATATAAGCCTGGGCAAGATATTGCCATAGCAATGGATATTGCTTCATCTGAATTTTACCGAGGCGACCATTACGAGATTAAGACCTCAAATGAGACCAAGACCTCTGAAGAAATGATCGAGTGGTATGGATGGATTCTAGAAAACTATCCAGTGATTTCAATCGAGGATGGACTTGCGGAAAATGACTGGGAGGGCTGGAAAATGCTAACCAAGAAACTAGGTGACAAAGTTCAGCTAGTCGGAGATGATCTCTTTGTAACAAATACAAAGTTATTACGCCGCGGGATTGAAGAAAAGGCTGGTAATGCAATTTTGATTAAGCCAAATCAAATTGGTTCTCTCTCCGAGACAATTGATGCGGTCTTGATGGCCAAAAAGAACGGCTTTAATACCATAATCTCACACCGTTCTGGCGAAACCGAGGATAATTCAATCGCCCACCTTGCAGTAGGTCTTGGGGCTGGACAGATCAAAACTGGTTCATTATCTCGTTCTGAACGTATCGCAAAGTACAATGAATTAATGCGAATCGCAGAAGACAACGAAAACCTAAGCCTAGCGAATCCACTCAATAACTAAGGATTAGTAAGTAAAAATAAAAGTCACTTCTTTCGAGGTGGCTTTTATTTTTGTTCATACTTTGGCTTTGTTCATGTTTTGAGTTTTAAGCCTGTCTTATGAGGTCAAGAAAATCAGATTCATGAATTACGGAAATACCAAGTTTTTCCGCCTTACTCATTTTGCTACCACCAGGTTTTTCCCCAATAATTAAGGCAGTGGTGCTTTTTGTCACTGAACCAGTAACTGTAGCTCCTAAGTCGCGCAATTTAGATTCAGCTTCATCTCGCCCCATCGAGTCAAGAGTGCCAGTTACTACGTAGCTCTTCCCCGCCAGCGGTTTTACTTTTTGATCATCATAAAATGGGCGAACACCTAGTTGTCGCATTAGATTAAGCTGCTCTAAATTATCTTCATCGGCAAAATATGCCAAGATCGACTCTGCAACAACCTGTCCAATGTCAGGGATTGATAATAGATCATCGGCAGTAGCTTCGATAAGGCGATCAAGCGACTTAAAATATTCAGCCAAGGAAATTGCAGTTTGTACGCCAACATGGCGAATACCAAGAGCGGTGATAAATTTAGCAAGCGGGGCAGTTTTAGACTTTTCGATAGCATTAACTAGTTTTTTGGCAGAAACCTTACCAAAGCGGTCTAATTTTGAAAGCTCCAAATAGTCAAGTTTATAGAGGTCAGAAAGGTTTTTAATTAAGCCAGAATCGACAAGAAGATTAACGTTTTTCTCACCTAGCCCTTCAATATTAAGCGCGGGTTTACTAGCATAATACTCTATTGCTCGCTTGAGAATGAGACTAGAATCAAGCCCCTTGACCCGATAAACCACCTCACCAGCTGGGCGTTCAAACTCAAGTTCTGGATACTGTGTTTTTAGAGCTGCTAGATAATCAAAAGCTGGCAAATCACTAGAGCGAAGAGTTGTTAGAACTTCTTTGATCTGAGGGATAATATCACCCGCCTTATAAATAATCACAGTATCGCCAATACGAATGTCAAGACGACTGATTTCGTCGGCATTATGCAGGGTGGCATGGCGGACGATACTACCAGCCACCTCGACTGGATCGAAGATGGCAACTGGAGTGGCAGCACCAGTACGACCGATGGAAATTACAATATCGCGAACCTTGGTTGTGACTTCTTCAGCAGGATACTTATAAGCGACAGCACCGCGTGGAGTTTTTCCAATAATCCCAAGATCTTGGTAGACTTTGCGATTGTTAATTTTAATAACCATACCGTCGGTACCAAAGGGTAGAGTCTGACGAATCTCTCCCAGATGATGAATTTCCTCAATTACCTGATCGAGGGAGGCGAAGGTACGGTCTTGCATAGAGGTCTGAAAGCCATACTCGCGGATCCTCTGATACGCAAGTTGGTGAGTTTCAAGATTTGGAGTAATAAGGTCGTAAGCCATAAAGCGAAGGGGGCGTGAACTAGCAATTCTTGGATCAAGCTGGCGAATGGAACCTGCGGCTAGATTGCGAGGATTAGCAAAGGTTTTTTCTCCTTTTGCTAGCTGTTGCTCGTTAAGCCTCTCAAAGTCTGCCTTAAAGATAATCACTTCGCCGCGAACCTCAACATTCTCTGGTATATCTAATGGATCACCTTTTAATCTAAGCGGAATGTTATTGATGGTACGGACATTCATTGTAACATCCTCACCGACCAGACCATCGCCGCGAGTTACGGCCTGGATTAAAATTCCGTTATGATAATGAAGAGACATGGCGAGTCCATCCATTTTAATGTCGGTAAAGTATGAAAATTGAGTACCTGCAGGTACAAGCTTATAATTTCTAGCCACCCATTCCCTCACCTCTGATTCGGAAAAGACGTCAGCCAGAGAAATCATACGGGTCTGGTGAGTCACCTTAGTAAATTTATCCAGAGGTTTACCAGCAACTCTTTGAGTCGGAGAATCTGGAGTAATTAGTTCAGGAAATTTTTCCTCTAAGAGAGTGAGCTCATGCTTTAAAGAATCGGCAGCAGATTCCGACATAATGGATTCATCTAGTACGTGATAATGATAACGATAATCATTAATTAACTCACGAAGCTTGAGAATGCGAGCTTCAGCTTCAGCTTTACTAAGAGAGCTAGAGAGATTCATCAGATTCCTTTCCGATCAGCTTTTTCTTTTTTTCTTTAGTTTTCTTAGAGGTAATAACTGGATAAAAATCATCCTTATAATCGAGTAATTGTCGATAAAATAGGTAGAGATAAATTGAAACGAAGATGAAGACAAAGACCGTCACAATTAATAAAATAGCTGGCACAAACGGAATACTGAGGTCATTCAACCACGGGAAGGCACCTTTTACTAGAATATCCAGTAGGATGGCTGGCAGAACTACAACAACATAGATAAGTGCTACACAGATGAACAGGTAGAGAAGACGGACAATAAAACGAATACGACGGCCGGCAATTAGATTACGAGCAGTTTCAATAGCGTTTAATGGATAGAGACCTGGGGCAGAAACAGCAATTAGCCCAAGTAAAGAACTAGAGGCAAGATAAGTACTAAGAATGGTCATGAGGCTGGCAAAAATAAAATAAATTAATGCGTAAAAAGGTGTTTTTAAGAACTCGGTAGAAACCGCCGCCTGATAAGTAATGATAACTAGCATAATTGGAATGAGTTCGATAAAGATAATAAGGGCTACAAAAAGAGTGGAAATTAGGGGAGCTAAGGCATTATAGAGACCGTCACGCATGCGGGGATGATGATTTGCTAGCAAATGACGAGTAAGATAAATCGAAACCAGCCAAGTAATAATACAGAGGAGGACTGAGAAAATCTTTTGCGCATCATTCATGGTGGTGAGACCACCAGTAGTGACAGTCCCCACTAAGGTCAGCGCGGCACGTCCGAGATTACCTAAGCGACCGCTAACAAGTTCCTTATTGGTACGATCAAGAGAATCTTTGAATTCCTGGAAGGTATTTTCAGTCATTAAGCCAACTAGAACGATGTACAGAAATACAATAAGCCCGATGAGCGGAAGAAAGATTTTTAAATTTTGACGAATTATCTTAAAGGTGGCTGCCACATGCGACAAGAGTCCAGGCAAATCAGTCTGTCGCTCATAATCTTCGCGGTAAGATCGACGGAATGAGCGGTGTAGTTTAATACGACCTGTTGTTTTTTCTTTCTTTTGGTTTTTCTTCACGATATTTCCCTTTTGAATATGTTCTTAAAATTTATCCTTAGCTCGCTCGAGGCGTGCGATGCGTTTTTCAATTGGAGGATGAGTACTAAATAGATTAATAAACTGTTTCTTAAGGGGTGAATTAATGAACATGGCTTCTGTGGCCGCATTTTGGCGCTGCATAGGCCGTCCGTGTTCCTCAAGTTTTTTGAGAGCTGAAATCATTCCCTCAGGAAAACGTGTAAGCTCTACAGCGGAAATATCAGCAAGGTATTCTCGTTCACGAGAAATAGCCATCTGAGCAAGACTTGCTACAAGAGGAGCCAGTAAGGAAGCGACAACTATCATCAGTAAACCAATAGGACTATTCTCCTCATCCTTTTTGCGCGTAAAGTAAGTCATGCGTAGACCAAGATCAGAGATGAATCCAATAATACAAACTAGGGCAAAGGTAATAGCAGAAACCCGAATATCATAGTTTTTGACATGGGAGAGCTCATGTGCCATAACAGCGGTCAGCTCTTTGTCGTCCATAATATCAATCAGGCCGGTAGTAGCAGCAACTATGGCATGATCCGGGTCACGCCCAGTTGCAAAGGCATTAGGGGCCGAATCCTGAATAATATAAACTTCTGGCATAGGGAGACCAGCTGTAATGGTCAGATTCTCGACAATATTATATAAACGACGATGGTCGCGACGATTAGCTTGTTTCGCGCCAGTCATCAAAATGGCAAGTTTGGAAGAGAAAAAATATTGAACCCCAGCATAGATAACCGCAGCGATAATAGTACCAAGAGCAATAGATGGATCATTGTAGACATAAGCAAAAATGCCGCCCATCGCAGAAATAAGAAGAACGAATCCGACAAAAATAAGTACTGTGTTTCTCTTGTTTTCTGCAATTTGTTTATACATAACACTTAGTAAAAAGAGGGAAGCCCCCTCTTTTTTAATAATCCTTTCAATTAGAATTCAACAGATGGAGCCTTGTCAATTTTTTCCATCTCTTTTTCGTCGACGGTGAAGTATTCGTATTTTTCAAAACGTGAACCATAGAGGATATTGACTGGGAACTGAATAATTTTAGTATTAAATTCCCTGGCACCAGCGTTATAAAAACGACGAGATGCCTGAAGCTTTTCTTCAGTGTCTACAAGTTGACCTTGAAGCTCTTTAAAGTTTTCATTAGCCTTTAATTCAGGATAAGCTTCGGCAAGAGCGAAGATTTTTCCAAGAGCACCCTGAAGAGTTTTCTCTGCGGCGGCAGTTTCATCAACGCCTTTTGCTGACATAACGGCAGTACGTGCCTTTGTGACTTCTTCAAAAGTTTCTTTTTCATGTTTCGCATAACCCTTGACGGTATTAACAAGGTTTGGAATAAGATCAGCACGAAGCTTAAGAATAACGGTGATACCAGACCAGGCCTCTTTAACACGTTCATTTAGTCTAATAATAGAGTTGTAAGTGGAGATGAGATAGACTACAAGTATAAAAACTAGAGCTAAACAGATCAATCCAATAGTAAATAAATTTGGCATTTTTTCTCCTTTTTAATACTTCTATTATATGGTTCAGCAAGAGTTTCTGCAATACTCTTAAGCAAAAAATTCTCCACTGAAAGGGGGGTTTCAGTGGAGAATT
>ERZ773022.1374-NODE-1374-length-16373-cov-18.819524_pt1 | contig 16373 bp, 16 predicted proteins | sample MGYA00580839_ERZ773022 | MGnify/ENA primary metagenome ERZ773022 (study PRJEB29015, sample SAMEA2738020) | human oral metagenome | biome: human oral; feature: human-associated habitat; material: dental | place: China | collected 2044 ... | reverse complement strand
TTTGCCGGCTGAACGAGCGGCCGACTCAGAGCCGAGCTCAATAAGATCGTGGTAGCTGACTACCTGAGCGGCGATAAAGCCTCGCTCGAAGTCGGTGTGGATGACGCCGGCGGCCTGGGGCGCCGTCCAGCCCTGGTGGATCGTCCAAGCTCGCACTTCCTTTGCTCCGGCGGTCAGAAAAGACTGTAGCCCTAGCGTATGATAGGCGACCCTGGCCAGCTGGTCTAAGCTCGACTCGGTCACGCCATAGCTAGCCATCAGCTCACTTGCTTCGACCGGCGAGAGCGAGCGAATCTCGCTCTCTAGCTCAGCGCAGACGAAGACGGCAGTGAGCCGGTCTAGCGGCTGTCCAGTTGCTTGACTGGCCAATTGACGGAGCTCGGCCTGACGAGCTTGGTTGGTCAGGTCAGTCTCCTCGACGTTGAAGAGGTAGATGACCGGCTTGGCAGTTAGTAAGTCTAGGCCGTCCAGCTGCTGACGGAGCTCGGCGGGGTTAAGGTCATGGAACTCAGCCGGCACTTTGCCGGCTAGCAACTGAGACTGGACTGACCGGAGTAGGGCTAGCCGGGGCATTAACTTCGGATTTGCCTTAGCTTCCTTCTGGAGCTTAGGTAAATGGTTTTCGATCGTCGCCACATCGGCCAAGGCCAGCTCGGTATTGATTACTTCGATATCCGACTTAGGGTCAATGGTTACCGTACCGTCGGCTCGCTGGACACGATCATCGCTAAAGGCCCGCACTACATGGCAAATAGCATCGCACTGCCTGATGTGTGCCAGGAACTTATTGCCTAGCCCTTCGCCCTTGCTGGCACCGGCGACTAGTCCGGCCACGTCGACGAACTCGATGGTTGCCGGGGTGATTTTATCTGTCCGGTATAGCTTGACAAGTACCTCCAGTCGCTCGTCCGGTATGGCAACGATGCCGGTATTGGGGTCGATGGTGGCGAAAGGGTAGTTGGCGGCTAAGGCGTCGCCATTGGTCAGAGCGTTAAACAGGGTAGACTTACCGACATTGGGCAACCCGACGATGGCAATCTTTAGCATAGCAACGCCTCCTCTCTCATCTTGCTAATATTCTAGCACTAATTATCCGTACGGCGTTTGCTATGTACAAGCTGACGATATTTCTAGAGCATGCGTGTCCGGAGCTCAAGCTGCGTCATAAACCGACCGATTCGGCGTGACATTGTATTTTCAAATTGGTTATGTATAATGAAAATAGTATGAAGTTAAATAAAACGGTGGGCAACTTCTTCGCCTTGGACATAGGTACAACAGCGATCCGGGTGGTTGAGTTGGGGCATTCCGGCAGTGGCTGGAATCTAAAGCACTATGCGACTAAGGCTATACCATCCCGCCTTAGCGAGTCTACCGCAGACAAAGACCGCCGGGCATTAGGGATGGCGATCACTGAGGTGATCAATCAGTCGGGCATCAAGACTAAAGACGTGGCGATCGGCGTCCCCTCGGGCAAGATGTTCGCCAGCGTCGTTGAGGTACCGACGGTGGCTAAAGCAGAGTTGAATGCCACCATCAAGTACCAAGCCGAGAATTACGTACCGATGCGTCCTGATGAAGCTAAGATTGACTGGGCAATCATCGGACCGTCACCGGTCGAGCAGGGTAAGACGGAGGTATTAGTGGCGAGTGTGCTCAATACCTTTACTGAGGCCAGGCTGGACATGCTGGAGAACGAGCTGGGGCTTAATGTCATCGCTATCGAGCCGGACAGCATCGCCCTGATCCGGGCTCTCTTACCTGACGGCATCACTGATGGACGACTCCTGGTCAATATGGAGGACTCATCGACAGACGTGATCGTGACCATCGGCAATGCTCCTCGTCTGATTCGTTCTATCCCGATCGGGCTGACCTCGATGGTACGGATGGCTAAACAGAACCTCAATATCGACGACCAGCAAGCTCGTCAGCTACTACTTAAGTTCGGTGTTGACCAGAATGCCTTGGACGGACAGGTCTATCGGGCGGTACATACACTGGTCGACCAGCTTAATGCCGAGCTGGTTAAGTCGCTCAAGTTCTTCGTCACCAAGTACAACAATATGCAGATTGGTGCCATGCTGGTCAGCGGTTATACTGCCAGCTTGACCGGCTTTACTGATATCATGAGCGAGAAGACCAACCTGCCGGTTCAGTTAGCGACACCTTGGCAGCATGTCAATGTCCCGATGGGTGATCAGACCACCCTAGCACCAATAAGTTCGCAGTTCGCCGTAGCGGTCGGACTAGCAGAAAGGGCAGAGTAAGATGATTTCCTTAAACCTCCTGCCGGACGTTAAGAAAGATCTCCTGCGGGTCAGGCGAGAGCGCAATCTGGTCGTCTCGATCAGCGTTGTCGTCGTTGGTGCTTCGATCGGCGTCTTACTCCTGCTTAGCGGTACGCTTGGCGTACTGATAGGAGCAAAGGCTCTGATGGAGAATAGCATCAAGAATGACGAGCAGACGATCAAGCAGGCTCAAAAGAAGAAGCAGCTTGATAAATACATCACTATTCAGAATCAGCTCAAGCAGATCGGCAAGCTCAAGTCTGACCAGCAGGTCTACTCTCGGCTGATGGATTATCTGACTCAGCTTAATCCGGCTGCGCCGAATAACGTTCAGATCAGCAGTGCGAAGATCGAGGCGCCGGCCGGTAGTAGCGGTGACACCTCGTCTAGCAGTTCTTCGGCTAGTGCTGACGGTATCACTATGACGATCGAGGGTAAGACGACCAACTTCTCGGCACTCGACGTCTATAAGAATACCTTGTCCAAGGCGCAGCTCAGCTACGAGGTAGAGGAGGAAGACACCTCGTCGGATAGCGAGAGCTCGGCTAATTCAGACGGTACCTATAGCAAGGAGACCTCATCAGACAGTGACAGCTCTGATAGCGATAGCCAGTCTAAGAAAAAGAAGAAATCTGCTACCAAGAAGAAGGCGATGAAAGAAAATCTGGTCACCGCTGTAAATGTCAAAGACAGTAGCCTCTCTGCCGGTGGTAGCCAGAACGAAGCCCTAGTTAGCTTCACCTTGACGGTTACCTTTAACGACAGTGCCTTCAGTCCGAAGTCAACTAATATCAAGCTGGAAGTACCGAAAGAAACCACCTCGGATGGTGACCGCAATGCTCCGAAAGAGACTTTCCACACTGATGCCAAAGATAAGTCTAATGACAAGAAGGACGAGCAATGAGTGAAGAAAATGCCCTGACCGGTATCAAGAAGCGACAGCAGATCACTAACACCCGCAAGCAGGTATTCACCTGGGTGGCATTAGCGGCAGCCTTGGTAGTGATTTGCTTGGTGGTGGGCTGGAATCTGATGCAGCGGATTAACTACCAGAACAAGGTTAACCGTGACGTCGGTAAGACAGCTCAGACTATGCACGATAATGTTGAGGCGGCTGACAAGCTGATCAAGAATGTTAACGCCCTCAAGGCTAACGCTGCCTTGTCGCTACCCAACCTCAAAGCCGATGACAGCACGGTCTTTCAGGTGGTGATTGACGCCTTGCCGACCGAGGACGATAGTGTAGCACTGAGTTCATCGCTCCAGAACAAAATCTTGTCTAAGTCGGGCGTGACTATAGAGCAGATCAATGTAGATACTACCGAGTCTGATAGTTCATCCGGCTCGTCGAGTTCATCCAGCTCAAGCTCCAGCTCATCGAGTAGCTCGTCCAGCTCCAGCTCCGGTAAATCCGGCGTCAGTAAGGCAGACGATATCCAATTCCCGGTAGCCAAGCCGATCACCTTCCGAGTTAGCCTGGTCGGTAGCTTCGACTCAGTCAAGTCTGCCCTGCAGGATATCGAGAGTACCATTCGACCAATCACTATCACCAAGCTGACGATTGATGGCTCGGACGACAAGCTCAATGCCACCATCGAGGCGCAGACCTATTATTCTAGCAAGGTTAACTTTAAGCTAGGTAAGAAGGAGATCCAGTATGAGAAAAAGTGATTGGGCGGCTATCATCTTAATCGTTGCCATCGTCGGCTTGACTTCGTACTTCGTGGTCGGGGCGATCATGCCATCGCCGGCCGATAGCCTGCAGACAGTCCAGATAGCTCCGACTATTGAGAGCAAGGTTGACGAGCCGGATAAGAAGATCTTCTCTGACACCGCCATCAATCCGACCGTTCGGACAACTATCGGTGACCAGTCCAACCAGCACCCCTTTAATCTGGAGAGCAAATAGGTGGCATGGCAATCCTGACCGACGAGTCTCGTGCTAAGATTGAGGCCTACTTTATAGAAGCAGGCCTTTTTACCGATGACCAGCTCGAGCATTTTCGTCGCAAGGCACAGGCAGAGAATGAGCCTCTCTTTGCTTATCTGATGCGAGAGGAGATCATTAACGACGAGCAGCTAGCTGAGGCGACGGCTCGCACCAGTGGTACGCCTTATGTTAACTTGTCGCACGCTATCATCGATAGTAGTGTCTTGGCACTTCTGCCGATGGAGGTGGCGCAACGCTTCATGGCTGTGCCGCTAGGTGAGACTAACGAAGGAGGGGCAGAGCGCTTGGCGGTCGCCATGCTTGATGCCAACAACGTCCAGGCAGTTGACTTCTTGTCGAATACCATCGGTCGTCCGATCAAAGTCTACATGGCGAGCGAATCGGGCATCAATAACGTCCTGTCGCAGTACCGGATGGATGTTGATGAAGGCGTCCGAGCTTCGCTTGACAGCAACGCCCCTAAGATCACCAGCAACGCTCAGGTGATCGTCCAGGATTCGCCAATCTCCAAGGTGTTGAACCAGCTCCTTGAGTATGCTCAGCGGGTTCGAGCCTCAGATATTCACATTGAGCCGAGCGAGAATCAGCTAACCATTCGTTGTCGGATTGACGGCGTACTCCGAGTGGTGATGGTTCTACCCAAGTCAACTGAGGCGGCACTAGTCTCTCGGATCAAGATCTTATCTAACCTCAAGATTGACGAGCACCGCAAGCCGCAGGATGGTCAGTTCACTGTCATGGTCGGCGAGAAAGAGGTTGACCTTCGTATCGCTATCTCACCGGTCGTCTGGGGTGAACAGGTGGTGATCCGCTTGCTGGATAAGTCAGGTAGCACCTTTAAGCTGGAGGATATGGGCTATGCCAGCCGAGCCCTCCGGATGATTCGACGGGGAATTGCTCGTCCTAATGGCATGATTCTGACCTCCGGGCCGACCGGTTCAGGTAAGTCAACCTCGCTTTACGCTCTGGTCCAAGAGATCTATAGCGAGAAGATCAATATCGTCACTCTGGAGGATCCGGTCGAGTATAAGATGGAGGGGGTGAATCAGATCCAGGTTAATCCCGCCGTCGGGCTGACCTTCGCCAATGGGCTACGCTCTATCCTGCGTCAAGACCCTGATGTCGTCCTGGTCGGCGAGATCCGAGATAGTGAGACGGCTAACCTGGCGGTTCAGGCAGCTCTGACCGGACACCTCGTTCTCTCGACTCTGCACACCAACTCGGCGGCTGGCATCTTGCCCCGTCTACTGGATATGGGGGTGGAGCCGTTCCTGATCGCCTCGACGATCAATACCGTCATCGGCCAGCGTCTGGTTCGTCGAGTCTCGGCGGATAAAGAGTCGTATCAGAGCGACCCGCTACAGACCGAGATGATCAGAAACGTAGTCGGGTCGCTCCTGCCGAGGACGCCGGCCGAGATCCAGACGATCGGTCAGGACTTAGGCTATGCTAATCTGCCCCTGCAGGATTCGGCCTCCTTTACCCTGGTCAAGGGTAAGGAGACAGCCACTACGCCGGGTGGCTTCAAGGGTCGGATGGGTCTCTACGAGGTGATGGAGGTGACTGACGAAGTACAGAAGCTGATCATCGGGCATGCTACCTCCAGTCAGATCCAGCAGCTGGGTATCGCCCAGGGGATGATCCCGATGCACCAAGATGGCTTCCTCAAGGCGCTAACCGGGCAGACTACTATCGAGGAAGTTAACCGAGTGGCGGCTAATATTGCATAAAGCATGAGCATGATATAATTAAAAACGAATAGGGAGGCATAATGGATAACATCAGAATAGAAATGCTGCTGCAGGAGGTCATCAACCAGCACGCCAGTGACCTACACCTGCAGGTAGGCTTACCGCCGATGCTTCGGATCGACGGAGCACTAACGCCGGTGGCTAATACGCCGTCGCTGGATGTCGAGACGACGGAGCGTTTGATCTTCAGCATCTTAGACAACGAGCAGAAGCAGATCCTGCTCAAGGACAAGGAGTTTGACTTCTCCTTTGCCTTTGGTGATCTCGGTCGCTTCCGGGTCAACGCCTTTCACGAGCGGGGTAATATCGCTGCCGCTATGCGTCTCATCCCGAATGACATCCCGACCTTGGCTGAGCTTGGCTTGCCGGCGGTCGTCGAGTCCTTCGCTGATTATCCTCGGGGGCTGGTCTTAGTCACTGGGCCGACCGGCTCAGGTAAGTCGACTACCTTAGCGGCACTACTGGACAAGATCAACTCTGAGCGGAGTGAGCATATCATCACTATCGAGGATCCGATCGAGTTCACCCACAAGTCGAAGCGCTCAGTGATCGTTCAGCGGGAGGTCCACTACGACACCTACTCCTTTAGTGCCGCCTTGCGCTCTGCCCTACGAGAAGACCCGGATGTTGTCTTGATCGGTGAGATGCGTGACCTGGAGACGATCAGCGCCGCCATCACCATCGCCGAGACGGGACACTTGGTCTTCGCCACCTTGCACACCAATAGCGCCTCCCAGTCAATCGACCGGATGGTCAATGTCTTCCCGCCGCACCAGCAACCTCAGATCAAAGCCCAGCTGGGCAACATGCTGATGGCGATCTGCTCGCAGCGTTTGATTCCAGCTATCGGAGGTGGACGCTTGGTCTCAGCCGAGATCTTGGTCGCTAACCCGGCTGTCCGTAATATCATCCGTGAAGGCAAGTCACATCAGCTTGACCAGGTCATCCAGACCAGCGCCAAGGAAGGCATGCAGTCGATGGATCGCACCCTGGTGCAGCTGGTTCAGTCTGGTCAGATTACTTACGACGAGGCGAAGAATTACGCTGTTGACTTAGATGATCTTAATCGAATGATGAGGGGGTAGAGACCGGTGATTACCTTTCGATATAAAGCTCGTAATACCGCCACTGGCAAGATCGAGAAGAGTACTGTCCAGGGCAATAGTGAGTCAGCGGCGGCTAAGCTGCTGATGGCGCAGGGGTTAGTTCCCCTAGAGATGACCCCGGCTAGCGAGGAAGGGCTTCTTTCTGGTCTGCGCAAGCGGGTTAGTCCGAAAGAGCTGGTCATCTTCACTAGACAGCTCTCGACCATGCTGAATGCTGGCTTACCGCTGGCTCAGTCGCTAGCGACCGTCCAAGACCAGACTAGCAGCAAGATGCTCAAGGTGATCGTCGCCGACCTGGTCGGCAGCATCAATGGCGGCATGCCTCTGTCTGATGCCATGGCGAAGTACCCGAAGGTCTTTAACCAAGTCTATGTCGCTCTGGTACGAGCCGGTGAGACTTCTGGTACGCTGGATCAAGCTCTAGCTCGTTTGGCTAATCAGCAGGAGCACGACTACGACCAGATCAGCAAGATCAGAGGAGCGATGGTCTATCCGGCGATCGTCCTGGCGGTGATCGTAGCAGTGGTCATCTTCATGCTGGTTACTTTGATCCCACAGGTCTCCAGCATGTACAAGGACTTGGGCAAGACTCTGCCGATCACTACCGAGATCTTGCTGGCTATCGTTAATTTCTTCGCTGCTTTCTGGTATATCATCATCGTGGCGCTGGGTGGGCTGATCTTCTTCGCTCGGCGTTGGCTGGCTACCAGCAGTGGGCGACGGGCTTGGGATTCCTTCAAGCTCAATGCGCCGATCTTTAATAGCTTGCTACGCAAGATGTACATGGCTCGCTTCGCTCGGACGGCTCAGGTACTACTTAGCTCTGGCGTATCGATGATCGAGACGCTGAAGATCTCATCAGAGGCGGTCAATAACGTCCTTATCCGAGATGAGCTTCTTCAGGCGGTCAACAAGGTCAAGAACGGCAAGGCGCTCTCTGAGGCGCTGACAAACCAAGAGTACATCTTGCCCTTCGTGCCGCAGATGATCAAGATCGGTGAATCATCCGGTGGTATCGACGCCATGCTGGCGAAGATCGCCGACTACTACGACAAGGAGGTTGATAACGCCATCGCCGCCATTTCCACCTTGATCGAGCCTGTCCTGATGATCTTGATGGCGATCATGATCGGCTTCATCGTCCTGGCGGTCTTGCTGCCGATCTACGGCTTGACTGATACTTCCACCTTGTAATCTGAAACATCACTGATAGTGCTTGTGTTTTCGCCAGCTTAGTATATAATCAGACATGTAATAATTAATAAAGAAAGGACATACAATCTAGTATGAAAAAAACTGAAAAAGGTTTCACCATCATCGAGGTAGCCTTGGTCTTAGCCATCGGTGCTTTGATCTTCCTCGTGGTCTTCCTGGCTGTACCGGCTCTGCAGCGCAACCAGCGAAATGATGCCCGCAAGCGAGACATTAGTAATATAGTCGAGGCTGTCCATGACTATAACGCTAACCATCCGACGGGACAAATGGCTGGTGGGACAGTTTATGACGCTAATGGTCCTAAGAAGGATGATACTAAAAATAATTTATTGGGCAACTACCTTGACAATCTGTCGTCAAGTACGGATGAGGTTGAGGTCTATGATAGTGGCAGTGGCGTCCTTCCTCCCATCACTGGAAATGGCGTGCAAACGAACAAGATCCATGTGTTTAAGGGTAGAAAGTGTAATGGCTTGGACGGCGTGGAACAAGGTTCTGGTCGCCAGGCGGCTGTTATGGGTACGATGGAGCGTTCCGGCGGTTATACTCGTTACTGTCAGGATGCTAGCTAATCTTGCCTAAGCATTAGCCTGAGCTATACCTCCTTACCTTATGGTAGGGAGGTTTTCTCTTTTACTGCTATAATGTGCTTATGCAGATCATGATCTTTTACTACTTCTCGCTGGCTCTTCTCGGGGCAATTATGGGTTCGTTCGTCGGCGCTCTGACTTGGCGGATGAAGCGGGGGCTCAACTGGCTGAGTGGGCGGAGTGAGTGCGAGCACTGTCACCATCGCCTCGCCCCGACCGACATGATTCCGATCATCTCTTACCTGGGGCTAGGTGGGCGTTGCCGCTACTGTCACAAGCGGATCGGGCGGCTGGCGCTCCGGCTGGAGGTGCTGACTTGCCTCAGCTTCGTCCTCTCCGGCGTGTTCTTTCCCTCGGTACTGGAGCACGCCTGGCGTGACCCGAGCATTACCCTAGGGATTGCTGCTTGCACTCCTGCTAGCCTCTGGTGCAGTTCGCCGGGGTTAGCTTGGCTAGCTTTCGGGCTGTGGCTAGCTTGCCTAGTGTTGATGGTCGCTCTCTTCGTCTACGATCTGCGCTGGCGTAAGCTACCGAACCGCCTGGTCTTCCCCCTGATCGGGCTCAGCCTGGTCTACTCACTGGTGACCTTGCCGGTGCTACACGGTGGTGGGGTAGGGGGCTGGCTGATGGCGGTGGCCGGCGGCATGGCGCCGATTGCCGGCATCTATGGTGCTATCTACCTGGCTTCTCGGGGCAAGCTAGTCGGGCTTGGTGATGTCAAGCTGGGGCTGGCGATCGGTCTCTTGGTGCCACAGTGGTGGCTGGGGCTGGTCATCCTCTTCCTGGCTAACTTGCTGGCGACGCTGGTCTCTCTGCCGGCGCTTCTGCGCCACCGGCTCAAGCGTACCAGCTCCATCCCCTTCGGTCCTTATCTGATAGTAGCCGCTTATCTGGTCTTCCTGCTCAGCTGGCTGATCCAACCCACCCTCCAGTCCTTCTTCACGCTATAGCATCAGAGCATAAGCAGAATCCGTAATTTCCCTCCACACATAATCCGGGTTCGTACGAGTAGTACAGGTGGTCTTCTCTCATATGTATAGCTCCCTGTACGAGCAGTACAGGTGGTCTCCTCAGGCCTGGCGACGTAGCGAGTACCACTGGCAATTACTAGCTTACTGATATATCAACAGCCTTCGTCGACCACACTGTACTACTCGTACCCAGGAATGTTTACTTAGATTGAGGTCCAACTATGGAATGAGACTGGGGAAATTACAGACAATAACCTTCCTTGCGCATCAAAGGGTGTCTTTCGTCCTTCGTCTGCGTCAGTCATTTCCTGAAGACTGTGCACGCTTGAAGCTCAGCAGTGCACGAGCCAGCCAGGCGGGTCTGAAGGAAATGATAATAGAGTGAAGAATGAGGGCTGGAGTGGCGAGCAATTCAGTCATAAAGTTCCTTACAAAAAATGTAGTGATAGCGCTAAAGTTCGTCACAAAAAGTGTAGTAAATCGCCAAAAGTTCCTTACAAAAAATGTAAAAAACAGTAGTAGTAAAGGAATATGAATTGGCGCTGGCGTGGCTGGAAGAAGCGGGGCTGGTGCGTCGGATAAATCGGCTGGAAGCTCCCCGGATACCGATCATGTCGTATGCTAATGCGAGTGCCTTTAAGCTGTACCATCTAGACGTCGGGCTGTTAGCAGCCATGGTACGTCTAGACGAGCGAGTCTTGCTGGAAGGCAACCAAGTCTTTACCGAGTTTCGAGGATCGTTAGCCGAGCAGTTAGCTCTGCAAGAGTTGCAAGTCGATGGCGGTTTGGATGTCTGCTATTGGGCGATGGATGGGCAATCACGAGCCGAAGTCGAGTTCATCGTCCAGACCGGCAGTCAGATCGTGCCGGTCGAGGTCAAGAGTGAGATTAATTTGCGAGCCAAGAGCCTGGCGGTATATATGAATAAGTACCAACCACGGCTGGCAGTCCGCTCATCGGTAGCGAATTACAAGAAAACGGACAATCTATATGACGTACCCTTCTATCTACTGAACAACTTCTTTCAGAACATCCAAAAACACTGAGTAAATGTAGTGTTCAGTCACTACTGTTAGACGGAGCTGCCACGACTATGCTATAATCTAGCTGTGGCTCAGTAGCTCAATGGATAGAGCAGCTCCGTCCTAAGGAGAAGGTTGTACGTTCGACTCGTATCTGGGCTACCAGGTATTATTAGGTATATACGTGCTTGTCCGGGGGCGTAGTCAGCCTGCCGTTCGTCCATGGGTTTTATGGGGGGGGTATGCCAATAGTCATTCAGGTAGATGCGGTATCATTTTGCTATAATATAGGCATGGTAAAGCAGAGCTTCGTTGGGCAGCAAGCAGGCGAGCAGGTTGACTTCGTCTTTCGCCGGCATTATTCGGTGATGCTGGAGGCGAGTTGGCCGGGCATAGCTTTGCTGGCAGTCGGCGGAGGCGTATTGATGCAGTGGAGTCAATATTCGTGGAGCTGGTATGTAGCGCTTGGCCTGGTCGTAGTTGGACTGCTCAAGATCTTTGGAGCCTGGCTGAGCTGGTACTATAGCGTCAATATCGTGACTAATCAGCGGATCCGTCAGCAGATTCAGCGAGGGTTATTTCACAAGACTACTACCGATATCAATTTGGCTAAAGTAGAGAATATCCAGTATAATATCGACGGGCTACGAGGCAGTATGGCGGGCTATGGTACGATCATCCTCCAGACTATGGTCGGTGATATGGTCATGACCAAGATCGCCGGCTGTGAACAAATTTGCGGTAGGCTTAATCGGGCGGTGCAGCGTAGTCACCGGGGAGCATCTGCCCAGGAAGAGAACTGATGAGTAAGAGTAATGAACAAATAAATGATTCGCCGGGCAAGGAGCGACGCTTGGGTGGCAAACTAAAGGCGAAGCTGTTCCGCCGCCGAGCCGGCTTATCGCCGGTGCGCATAACCAGTGATAATATCGATGAGCATCGGCAGAGCATCTTAGCTCGGGGCCGTCGACTCAAGTATCCGGTACAGTACTCTAAGAAGCGTCTGCTGGTCGTCACTGTGATACTGGTCGTCGTCGCCGCTACCGGCTTCGGGCTTTGGCTTCAAAATGCACTCTATCGGCAGCAGCAAACTAGCAATTTTTACTACAATGTCACCAAGGTCTTGCCGCTCAATGTTGCCTCGGTCGATGGTCATCCGGTGCGCTACCAAGACTACTTGCGTCGTCTGCGAGCAGATATTTATTATTACATTAATCGAGAGCGACGTTCATTCAATAGCAAGGAGGGCAGCAAGGAGCTGGCTTATCTCAAGCGAAAGGATCTACAGGTGACCGAGAAAGCTGCCTATGTGAAGTGGCTGGCCGGGCAATCCGGCGTGAGCGTATCGGACGGCGAAGTCGATGCCAAGATCAAGTCGATGCGGGAGGCTGACAGAGCAACCAAGGACGACTTGACGGATACACTCCAGAGCTTCTACGGCTGGACACTAGATGATTATCGGGCGACGATTAAAGACCAGATGCTCAGTCAAAAGCTGTCGTATCTGATAGACCAACAAGCCAAGTCTAAGATTGATAAGGCTAAGCGTCTGATCGAATCGGGGGTAGATTTCGCTCAAGTGGCTAAGGATATGAGTGATGATGATGCAGCGGGCGCAAACGTCAACCGGACGGTTAGTCTGGCCGGTCAAGATCCGACCGGTATGGTCAAGCTAATCCGACGGCTGGAGCCGGGTCAGACGACCGGTGTACAGAAAGTCTGCCTGGACAGCTCGGACTACTACTACATTGCCAAGCTGATCAATAAGAATAAAAAAGAAATGACTTACCAGCTGGTCATGGTCAAGCTGACCAAGCTGGATCAGGACTTCGCTAAGCTACGACAGCGAGGGGTGATCAAAGAATACATCAATGTGCCGAGCGACAGCAGCTTCGCCGGTAAAGAAAATTAGTCGGTCACAAAGTGTAACCGACTAACCATACTCTAGAGTAAATCCGGGTTGATGAGATCTATTTAGGGTCTTACTCATGGCGCGCCCGACCGGATTCGAACCGGCGATCTCCTCCGTGACAGGGAGGCGTGATGGACCAGCTTCACTACAGGCGCAAAACTCTAGGCGTATAGTAGCAAAACCCCTCGGCTTTTGCAACTCACATGGTATAATGTAGCAAGGCGTGCCACCTTGGCTCAGTTGGCTAGAGCATCGCTTTCGTAAAGCGGGGGTCCGGAGTTCGAATCTCCGAGGTGGCTCCAGTACTTTGGACTCTAATATGCGGGTGTCGTATAGCGGTAATACATAACCTTCCCAAGGTTGGAACCAGAGTTCGACTCTCTGCACCCGCACCATAAAGGAAGTAAGATGAGCAAGCAAATCAAAGAGGCTGTAGCAGATGCGATCAAGAGTCGCTTTTTTGTCGTACTAAGCATAGTCTGTTTGCTGGAGATGCTGGTGATGATCGTTATCGCTCTGACGCATGCTCGGGCAGGACTAACTATCAAGACTCATTGTGAGATTATCGGTAAGGCGGCCATCAATTGCACCTCCAGCGACGCTCCCTGGTATTATATTTTTAATTTTGCTGTCTTTCCGGCGGTAGTCTTCGTGGCTAATCTACTGGTTTCGCTCAAGCTATTAGCCGTCAAGGGTCGTCAGCTAGCTCTTTGTTGGCTATGGCTAACTGCTCTGGCCGGCTTGGCGATCGGAGTACTTGGTTCTGCCATGGTCGTCCACGTGATCTAAGTGAGGAATCTATGACAGATATTGAGATACCCCTAGGCAAGCGGACTCGACGGTACCGCCTGCTTGAGATATTGCCGGGGGCGATCTCGATAGGGGCGGTGATTCTACTGGTCTTGCTGAGCTTTCTTAGCCCGCTGATTGCCTCGCTATACATACTTTCGCTAGTCCTGCTGACCTTCGTCCGAGCGGTCACCACGGCCTATCGGACGATCCAGGGACGCTTGGCGATGCAACGCACCTCGGCGCTTGATTGGGCGAGGCGACTGGATGACCTAAGGCACCCGGCTGAAGCGTTAGCCCGCTACCGGCAAATGCCGAGTAAAAAAGTTGCTCAGGAATATACACTGGCTGACCACATAGCTAAGCTAAGCTACTTAGCTGAACACAAAAATATGTGTATCGACCCGAAGCAGATCATTAATGTGGTTATCGTTGCTTTATATAACGAGAGCTACCAGGTGCTTGGTCCGACCATGCAGAACTTAGCCGAGCTGGACTATGACATCAAGCATAATCTAGTGGTCTTCATCGCTTACGAAGAACGGGGTGGTCAAAATGCCCTGGATACCGTGGCTCAGATCAAGGCACACTGGTCGGGAGTATTTCGTGATCTGGTTTTTGTGCAACATCCGGCTGATCTGCCTGACGAGGTGATGGGTAAAGGCCCGAACCTGACCTACACCGGCCCGCAAGTCTCAGCCTGGGTCAAGCGTCATCGGATTGACCCTAGTAATGTCATCGTGACCACGCTGGACTCCGATAACAAGCCCGACAAGCAGTATTTCTCCTACCTGACATACCGGTGGATCACGACTGAGAATAGGCAGCAATGCTCCTTCCAGCCGATATGTCTGTTTAATAACAACATCTGGGACGCACCGGCTCCGATGCGAGTGGTAGCGCTGTCTAACTCCTTCTGGAATGTCATCTCATCAATGCGTCCTAATACCTTAAAGAACTTTGCTTCGCACTCGCAGGGGCTGTGGGCACTGGAACAGATGAACTATTGGAGCAAGCGGACGATCGTCGAAGACGGGCATCAATACTGGCGCAGTTACTTCTTCTTCGACGGTAACTATGAGGTGATCCCGCTGCGGCTAAGCATCGGGCAGGATGCGGTGCTGTCGAGTACTTATCGGCGAACGCTCAAGGCGCAGTTTATTCAGATGCGGCGCTGGGCATACGGTGCTTCGGACGATGCCTATATCGCCACTCGACTGATGAGCGGCAAGTTCCGGGGGAGCTTATTGGACGGTTGGGCTCGTTTCTTCCGCTCGCTTGAGGGGCACGTCTCACTGGCTTGTATGGCGCCGATCGTCGGCTTCGGCGCTTTCGCTCCTCTCTACATCAATCCAATTGCCGCCCATAACAGCATTCTGGTCAATGATTTACCGCTGATCGTCTCTCGAGTACAACAGATAGCGGTGGTTGGGCTGCTGATCACGGTAATTACTTCACTCTCTATGCTACCGGCTCGTCCGAAACGCTATCGCAAAGGTAGAAGCTTACTGATGGTGTTACAGTGGGCGCTGATGCCGATCAATGCTATCGTCTATAGTAGTGCTTCGGCTTATGCTGCTCAGTGGCGACTACTGACAGGCAATTACATGGAGAAGTTTGATGTGACCGAAAAGGCGATCAAGCAGGTCAAACCCAAAGTCGCCAAGCCTAGACGCTAGGAAACGTATAGCACCCAGCACGTACGTCCTTATTTTTCCTGTCGCCTCCTGACCAATCAATCACTCGTTACTCCAGCCCCCATTCTTCATCTACATCATCATTTCCCTCAGACCCGCCTGGCTGGCTCGTGCACTGCTGAGCTTCAAGCGTGCACAGTCTTCAGGAAATGACGATGTAGATGAAGGACAACATGCACCCTTATTATGAGTTAAGGATTATATGCGCCAGAGTAGCTCACCTAAGCTTCCGATGGCTGTTGATACAGCGGTAGGCTAGCAATTGCTAGTGGTACTCGCTACGTCGCCAGGCCTGAGGAGACCACCTGTACTACTCGTACTAAGAAGAGCTATATGTGAAGGGAAATTACAGACATAACCTTCCTTCCGCCTCAAAAGGTGTCGAACAACAAAAAGACCCGCCACTTTTGGATTTCTCCATGGTGGGGCGGGCAACTAATGCACTAGTTTTTGGTCGTTCCTGAGATACTATCTAGCCCCCGGTGCAGCCTCGCAGCTCTGCGCTGGGAGCTAGGAAAGTGTGGTGATCATCGCTCAAGCGACTAACCTAGATACTTTCAAAGTAAATGTGGAACTGTGCTAGGCGAGATGAGCGCTGGCTCTTCGCCTTTGAACTCTTGTTCATAAGCATTGTTACTATACCCTAGCCGTCACTGTATGTCAATGGTGGCCGATGGTGGTGAATATATCATAGGGCGCATAATAACGACCGGATAAGTCACAATAATCTGTGGAAAAGGCAGGAATAAAGGGTAGTATCAGTAGTGATAGGTGGCGAGCTTGTCGAAAGGGAGGCGTAATTTTCTGTGGAAAAGTCTGGGGTAAATAGGCGTAAAAAAGCCACTACCTGAGGTAGTGGCGATAATGCTGGTGGGTCGAAAGAGGCTCGAACTCCTGACCTCATCCACGTCAAGGATGCGCTCTAGCCAACTGAGCTACCGACCCATCTATGGCATTCATACTAGCAAATCAGCCGGCTATATGCAAAAAGCATAGCCCGAAACTCAGGCCATTCGCCATTAAAGTCCTCATTCTTCACTCTATTATCATTTCCTTCAGACCCGCCTGGCTGGCTCGT
>ERZ773022.1369-NODE-1369-length-16404-cov-14.451954_pt1 | contig 16404 bp, 13 predicted proteins | sample MGYA00580839_ERZ773022 | MGnify/ENA primary metagenome ERZ773022 (study PRJEB29015, sample SAMEA2738020) | human oral metagenome | biome: human oral; feature: human-associated habitat; material: dental | place: China | collected 2044 ... | reverse complement strand
CATTAGAACAAAAATTGAAACCAATCGTTGTTATCAACAAAATCGACCGTCCTGATCAACGGGTTAAAGAGGTTGAAGATGAAGTTCTTGAATTATTCATGGAACTTGAAGCTGATGATGATCAACTCGACTTCCCTGTAGTATACGCATCTGCTCGTTCAGGTGTGTCCAAAACTAATTGGGATGATGAAGCTGTAAACATGGAGCCGTTATTCAAAACATTGATCGATGAAATTCCTGCACCACAAGGTGATATGGAAGGTCCTCTTCAATTTATGGTAACTACACTTGATTACGATAACTTCATCGGTAAAATCGCCGTAGGTCGTATCGTTCGCGGTAAAATGAAAACCAACCAACAAGTGGCTATCATGAATGGTGAAAGTACTCGTAAAGCGAAAATCGGTCGTGTGTACACATACAATGGCTTAAACCGTGTTGAAACTGATGAAGCTGAAATGGGTGATATCATTGCATTCGCTGGTATTGACGATATCAACATCGGCGAAACAGTAGCAGATGCTGAAAATCCTGAAGCATTACCATCCATCTCCATCGACGAACCAACATTGTCCATGGTATTCTCCGTAAATAACTCTCCATTCGCAGGCCGTGAAGGTGAATTTGTTACATCCCGTCACTTGCGTGATCGTTTGTTCCGCGAAGTAGAAACTAATGTATCCATGAAAGTAGAAGAAACTGATTCTGCAGATGCGTTCAAAGTATCTGGTCGTGGCGAATTGCATTTGGCAGTATTGATTGAAACTATGCGTCGTGAAGGCTACGAATTACAAGTAGGTAAACCTCGCGTAATCTTCAAAACTATTAACGACCAATTGTGTGAACCACTTGAAGCATTGACTATCGACGTGCCTCAAGAATTCATGGGAACCGTAATGGAAAACCTTGGTCAACGTAAAGCTGAGTTGACTAATATGGTTGAATTAGCTGGTTACCTTCGCATGGAGTTCGTAGTTCCTGCTCGTGGTTTGATTGGTTTCCGTGCCCAATTCTTAACAGCTACAAAAGGTAATGGTATTATGAACCATGTATTCCATGGTTATGCACCATATAAAGGTGAAATTCCTTCCCGTACACGTGGTGCTTTGGTAGCATTCGAAAATGGCGAAACTACTCCATATGGTTTGAACTCTGTTCAAGACCGTGGTACATTGTTCGTTGGCCCTAACCAAGACGTGTATGCAGGCCAAGTTATCGGTGAAAATACACGTGAACTTGATATGGATGTTAACCCATGTAAGAAAAAACATGTTACCAACATGCGTTCCAGTTCCTCTGATGAAGCGGTACGCTTGACTCCACCTCGTATCTTCTCCTTGGAACAAGCTCTTGAGTGGATCAACGATGACGAACTTGTTGAAGTAACACCTGAAAGCATTCGTATGCGTAAAACAATCCTTGATCGCAACGCACGTGCGAAAGCAGCAAAGAATAAAAAATAATATATCATGCAGATATATAAAGGCGCTCCTTAGGGGGCGCCTTTTTTATCTAATCTATAAGTTGTTATCTAACATATTCCTGTGGATTATATCTCCATGAAAATAGATGATAATTTTATCATTTATGATTAATGGGTATAAAAATGCGTTAATATACTAAATACGCATAATAACTTGCTGATAGGGGTATTGGTATATACGAAATATTTGTAACGCTGTATAATAATATCAAGTTTGTTGAAATAAGTTATTGATTATGGAGGTTCTTATGAATAAGAAAATCTTAGCTTCTTTATTTGCAGTAGGTTTAGCTGCAGGTTGTGTGTGCTCTTCCGTTGATGCGCATGGCGTATTCTTTGCTAACCGCTTAGATGAAAAAGCGCTAGTACTTGGCGAAGGCCCTGTTGATGATGCGTATAGCCCAGAAATGGTAAAAAGCATCATTGGCTTAGATAACAATGGCATGGTAATTCCTGTACAAGTTATTAAACATGAAAAAAATGTAGTAGTTGTACCAAATGATAAATTGGGTATTACAGTAACTGACTTTGACTATGGTTATTGGACAAAAGACAAAGATGGTAAAACTGTTCATAAACCAATCTCTGAAGTACCAGGTGCTCAAAAAAGTACACATGCCATTAAATATGACGTTCACTACTGGAATGCAGAAGCAAAACCTTTCAATAATAAAGATGCTTTCATTCAAATCATTCCATCTGTTAACCCATTAACTCTTAGAAAAGGTGATACATATGAAATCCAAGTCTTGAAAGACGGTAAACCATATGCAAATGCACCTCTTATTAAAGACGTAATTAATGATCTTACTAATGAAAGTCAAGCAGATGCTAATGGTAAAGCAACTGTTACTGTAAGTGCTAACGGCCTTAACGTAGTAGGCGTTGAAGTGGGCTTCCCAACTCAAACTAAAGGTGAGCAAAATAAATACTTCAGTGCATTGTCCTTCATCATCAATCCTGAATAATATAGGATATAACTATTTACTAAGTGTGTGAAATAAACAAGACCTCCTAAGTTGGACTTAGGGGGTCTTTTTATATTTTTAGGGTGTACGTATAAATGCGTTCTGTGAGAGCCTCGTATTAAGCGAGGTAAGAAAGAGAGATTTTTATGAAATTACAACGAAATGTATCGGCTGTGATGGCTGCGTTGGTATTAACTGGAATGACCTGCTCTGCATTTGCTACAGAAATTAATGCCACAAGTGATAAAGCGGAGGAATTGCTTGGCTTAACAATGGGGTCACCGGTACAAACACAACCAGAAGTTAAGCATATAGAAGATACCTTGACGGTTAATGTGCATGGTAAAAGCTTAACAGATACAGGTAAAACTAAAAATGTATCAGGTATTTATAATGGATTTGGATCACAATTGACGGTGGATAAAGATTTGATTGTACGTCTTAAGAATGATGCACCAGCCTCAAAAAGGGAACTCGGTCATTACTATATGAGCGCTGTGTATGCTGGTTACGGTGGTAAAGTGCCAAGACTCAGCAAGGACAATCCTGATAGAGATTATGGAGATACTAATATTCACGTCAAAGGCAATGTAGATATCGATGCTATCGGTGTTGGTTTACAAGCTAATCAACGTGGTCATATTATTGTTGATGGTGGTGGACGTATTATCACGCATCCTTTAGAAACTTCTGATACTTACTCTGTGGTGGCAGAAGAGGGTGATGTATACGTTAATACTGGCTCTGATGGTAAACATCCAGGGTCTAAAGAATTGGTCGCTGTTGGGAATGTAGGGTTAATTAATAAGGATTATGGACGTGATCCAAATCATAACGAAACGCCAACGAATATAGCATTAGCTTTTACAACACCTAATTCTAAACTTACGGGTGCTGTATTAAATGAATATGCTGAAAGCAATAAGAACCCTCATAATTCTGGTGCTGATATTTACTTACAAAATGGAGGGACTTGGAATAATGAATGGATTGGTATGGAGCGGCCTACCCCTAAAAGAGAACGTCCATCTGGGGATAATGCAGCATATCTATACAAGGGCAGTAAGGTTCGTAATCTCGTAGGTGGATCAAGTCCATCGGCAGCCGGTATACTTCATCCTATTGATGCACGACCTATTACAATTCAAAATTATAGCGGCTATGTGAATGCTGTTTACAAGACCGGTGTTCCAGCTAGTGAAAATGGAAAGGGGAATATCGTTGTTGAACATGCTGCAGATAATAGCCATATTACGTTGCAAGGCGATGGAGCTAATTTGACTAATGATGATAGCTACCGTAAGGAAATACAAGCCTTAGCCGATAAATTACAATATACTGGCAATGATAAGAAACTGAGTACAACTGTTCAAATCAATGAAGGTATTACTCGTCCAGGTGCTGTTGCAGAGCTTGGTGCAAATCATTTTGACTCACAGGGGCGCCTTGTTGTGGGAGATACGACAAAGATTAATCGTGCTAGTGAATCATCCTTGGTAAGTGGCACAAAATCTGCTCTTACATCGACCGCTATGGCATGGAAGAGTAATACCAATGATTTACAACGCCGTTTAGGAGATCTTCGTTTAGCTAATACAAACCAAGGTGTATGGGCAAAATATATAGGCGGTAAATCTAAAATCACAGACGGTGCTGATGCACATATGACGTATAATGGTGTACAAGTCGGCTACGATCATAAGGCTTCTAATGGGTGGATTTTCGGTGGCGCTATTGATTATAGTACATCCAGTAATTCCTATACTAATGGCAGTGGTGATGGTAAACTTGGTGGCATTGCCTTGTACGGAACAAAACAACATGATGATGGTCGTTATTTAGATATCATTGCTCGTGGTAATCGTTTATCCAATAATTATAACCTTTATACTGTTGGTGGACAGCGGTTAAATGGCAAGTATCATACTTATGGTACATCATTGAGTGCTGAATACGGTAAGCGCATCAAGAAGCAAAATGGTTTCTACATCGATCCTAGTGTAGAATTTATTGTAGGCCGTTTGAATGGTGTATCCTATGATGCTTCTGTTGTCGGTGGTGGTTCTATGCATGTGAAAGCTGATGCTATGAACTCTGCTGTAGGCAGACTTGGTATTGGCATTGGGAAAGAAACAGAAAAATCCAATATCTTCGCTAAATTAGCATTAGCGCATGAATTCTCTGGTAAGGCAAATACAACATATTCCGCACCAGGTAATCCAACAGTACAAACAACAGTAGATTTGAAGGATACATGGCTTGATGCTGAAATTGGTGGGTCTTGGAGTGTCCGTCCTAGTACATATCTATATGGTACATTCACTAAAAACTTTGGTGCTATCGTAGAAAATACATGGCGCATTGATGCTGGGATACGACATAATTTTTAATTGAATATTGCATTAATGGTCCTTATAGCGTATGCTGTAAGGACCATTAGTATATAAGGAGTTTTTTATGATTAAGATTTTATTCATTAGGAGTTATAATGGTTAATATTTTATTCATCTGTCATGGTAATATTTGTCGTTCTACAATGGCCGAGTTTTATATGAAACATATTGTTAATAATGCAGGCTTAAGCGATTCTATTTATATTGAATCTGCCGCCACATCTCGTGAGGAGATAGGCAACGATACTCATTATGGGACTAAGCAAAAGCTAGATGAAATGGGTATTCCTTATACTCGTCGTAAGGCTCGCCAAGTAACGGTTGATGACTATCATAATTTTGATTATCTCATTATCATGGATGAAAATAACGCACGAAACTTGCGCCGTATCATTGGTGATGATATAGACTCTAAGGTGTATAAGGCTATGTGCTTTGTTGGTGATAGCTGTGACGTAAAGGATCCGTGGTATACAGGGAATTTTGATGAAACATATGATGATGTGAGTCGTAGTTGTGATGCTCTATTAGAGTTGATTAAAGAAAAAATATAAATATATAGACCTTACTATTAGACGGTGTAACAGTAGTGGTTGAGTTTAACCACAGTTATTCCAAATCTGAATTGGCTTAATAGTAAGGTCTTTTCTATATACAGACTATTATGCTTTATACTTTATACTATCGAACCATAGCGTAATATGGTATAATTTTTAGGTATTCATGCGCCTATAGCTCAGGGGATAGAGCGCCGGTCTCCGGAACCGGGTGCGCAGGTTCGAATCCTGCTAGGCGCACCATGAATAATTGGTTAGTTATTATAGTTGCATATAAGTGCTTATTAAATTTAATATTATGAATATTATCAAGATAGTCATTCCTATGATAAGTGCATGTTCGGTATAGATATTTAACAATAAATTTTTCTGGAGTTTTGAGATTTTCTGTGAACATTACAAATTACAGAGTAAATAATTTTATATTCTATTAAAATTCAATATATTAATGCTCATAATAAGGATTTATCCAAATTATGAGCATTTTTGCTATTTTATATTGTATTAATTTTAGAAATAATCATCTATATATAACTGTACCATGAATGGGTTATCTAATCTATAACTTGCTTCTACTAACTATTCGATTATTTACTAAATTTTAGCATTTATTTTAATGAATGCTAAAGTAGTCATAATGGCTTTGGAAAATAAATTTACTAAGTTTTTGTGATAAAATATAATATAATAATAGCTATTTGATTTATCGATATATGAGCGTATTGCTGACTTTAGAAATGCTTTATCTGCTGGGCAGAGAAGAATTATACTGATTTAGATTTATAACGAACTTATATAAAGTTATATAAAAATTGTTCTAGATCAATATTTTGTGCTTTGATGGTATAGATTTATATTGTTGATTATTAAACCTATAATATAGTGTTAATATAATTTATTCTTAATTATATAAAAGAATAATGGGTATATCTGGAGTGTGTTTATGGCAAAACAAGTAAAATCTAGACAGCGAGTTACTGATCATGGAGAAGTGTTTACTGCAACCCGTGAAGTAAATGCAATGTTAGATTTAGTAAAACAAGAGACTGAACGTGTGGATAGTCGATTCTTGGAACCTGCATGTGGTGATGGGAATTTTATGGCCGAGATTTTACAGCGTAAGTTAGAGGCGGCAAAGAAGCGAGCTATTCCTCCACGAAAGAGGAAACCATTGCCACTTGAATTTGAGAAGCAATCTGTTATTGCAGTAGCAAGTATATATGGTGTTGATTTATTGATTGATAATGTGATCGCATGCCGAAATCGACTCTATGATATTTGGTACGAAGAATATAAAAAAATCTGTAATAATGAAATGAATGAGGATTGTAAAGCAGCAGTAAGATTTATTCTTGAACGTAATATTGTTTGTGGAAATGCATTAACTATGAAGTGTGTTGATGAGAATGGAATTGAAATTGAAGAACCTATTGTTTTCTCAGAGTGGACGTTTATAATGGGGTCGATAATGCAACGTAAGGATTATCGCTTTGATAAATTGTTAGTAGGGAATTATATGCCTAAGGCATTAAACAAAAAGAAAAAGCAAGCAGATGAATATACTCAGATGAACTTACTATCTATTGTAGATGAAAATCTTAGTGATGAGGGTGAATTCGTTACTTCTTATGTTGCCGATTATAGGAGGGTTCAAGAACATGGTTAATAAACAATACAATAATATGTATAATCCAGATGTTTTATCCTGTATTGCAAATTTGTCAAATGATGAAGTATTTACTCCTCCAGAAGTAGCTAATGCTATATTAGATTTGTTGCCCCAGGAACTATTTAGTAATCCCAATATTACATTTCTTGATCCGGCTTGTAAGAGTGGTGTATTTTTGCGTGAAATTGCTAAAAGACTGCTTAAGGGTCTAGAGTTAATATATCCTGATTTAAAAGAGAGAACAGAGCATATTTTTAAGTATCAACTTTTTGGTATAGCTATTACAGAACTAACATCGTATCTTTCCCGACGTAGTCTGTATTGTTCTAAGTTTGCAAATGGTAAATACTCTGTTGTTAATTTTGATAATATTGATGGTAATATACGTTATAAAATTCTTCAGCATAGATGGGAATACGGCAAATGCATATTTTGTGGTGCTCCCCAAAAAGAGTATGATCGTCCAGGTGATTTAGAAACTTATGCATATGAAATGATTCATACTATAAAACCGGAGAGGATATTTAATATGAAATTTGATGTGATTATAGGTAACCCACCATATCAATTAAGTGATGGTGGTGGAACGGGAAAAAGTGCAAAGCCGATTTATCAACTCTTTGTTTCCCAAGCAAAAAAATTACAGCCACGATATATGTCTATGATAATTCCATCAAGATGGTTTGCTGGTGGAAAAGGACTAGATGAGTTCCGTGCTGAAATGCTTTCAGATAAGCATATACGTAAGCTTGTTGATTATGATAATTTTAAAGAAGTATTTCCTGGCGTAGATCTGGCGGGAGGTGCTTGCTTTTTCTTATGGGATCGTGATAATCCGGGGAGTTGTGAGGTTACAAATATTAGTGGTGGTATTCGTAATACGGCAATTCGTGAACTTGATGAATATGATACGTTTATTCGCTCGAATCAAGCAATAAGTATTGTTAAAAAAGTTAATTCCATGAATTATAAGAAACATTTGAATGATGTTGTATATTCTAGGTTACCATTTGGAATTCCAACGACATATACGCCTGTAAATAGTGGTGTTCCCTGTTACTTTACAAAAAAAATTGGTCTGCGGCATGTAAGACGGAATGATGTGAGAGATCCCTTTGGAATTATTAATAAATGGAAGTTCTTGGTTCCAAAAGCGCCTATAGCTGGACAAACTGATTTTTCAAAACCAGTAGCTTTTTATTATGATGGGAATACTAGAATTGCAAAGCCAGGAGAGGTTTGCTCTGAATCTTGGCTGGTAGCGGGCGCCTTTGATACCGAGGGTGAAGCGCTTTCCTATAAATCATATATTTTTACAAAAATAGTAAGGTTTCTTCTCTTACAAACTGTTGTATCTCAGAATATTTCGAAAAAGAATTATTGTTTCATTCCAGATTTAGAAAAATATAAAGGTACATATACAGATGCTCAATTATGTGAAATGTGGGGTATTTCAGATGAGGAGTTTGAATATGTAAAATCTAAGATTGGTGAAATTGGAGGTGAGAATAATGGCTGAGATAGAACTTTTTCCACAGAGGCCGGATTTACGTCCAATGATTTATGCTTATGAAGATACTAATCCACAGTATAAGGGACTATTAAAAGTTGGCTACACTACTATAAATGTGGAGAAACGGGTGGCTCAACAGTATCCAATAAAGAGACCTGATGGTTGTATGCCATATCGTATTGTTTTACGTGAATCTGCAATGTATCCAGATGGTAGTTTTTTTACTGATCATGATGTTCATCGAGTACTACGAGAAAAACAAATTATTAGCATGGGTGGAGAATGGTTTAAATGTACTGTAGATGATGTTAAATCTGCTATTGTTGCAGTACGCACAGGTTCATCGAATATTGAGAATCGTACCCAAACCTTTAAGATGCGTCCAGAACAAAAAGAAGCTGTAGATATAACGATAAATTATTTTAAATCGGCCTATGAGGAAGATAGTAGTAGAGCACCAAAATTCCTATGGAATGCAAAAATGCGGTTTGGTAAGACTTTTGCCGCTTATCAACTTGCAAAAAAGATGGGAATGAAACGTATATTGATTCTTACGTTTAAGCCGGCTGTTCAAACAGCCTGGCGTGAGGATTTATTAAATCATATTGATTTTGAAGGATGGCAGTTTATCTCTAGGCCTATTTCTTCAGGGGGAGTATCCACTGATCAACAATATCAACAAGCAGATAAGTCTCGCCCTATAGTTTGTTTTGGTTCTTTTCAAGATTTTCTTGGAGTAAACAGGGAAACTGGTGGTATTAAGTCCAATAATGAATGGGTACATACTACAAATTGGGATCTCGTTATTTTTGATGAGTATCATTTTGGTGCATGGACAGATAATGCAAAGAAGCTTTTTGAGCAGGATGAGGATATCTATGAAGATGATCTTTCACAATATGACGCAGGTAATGCCTATAATGAAACTTGGCTTCCTATAACTACAGCATATTATCTATATCTCTCAGGTACCCCGTTTAGAGCAATAAATTCTGGAGAATTTATTGAGGAACAGATTTATAATTGGACTTATTCTGATGAACAAAGAGCTAAAATTGAATGGAATGTGCCAGGAGAAAATCCATACTCTGCATTACCGAGAATGGTTATGCTTACATATAAAATTCCTGAAAGTATTCAGAGTATAGCCAAACAAGGCGAGTTTGATGAATTTGATTTAAATGCATTTTTTTCTACTGAAGGCGTAGGTTTAGACGCACATTTTAAATATGAAGATTATGTACAGAAATGGTTAGATTTAATTCGTGGCTCTTACTTGGAGACTAGCGTAGATGAATTAAAACTTGGCGCTCAGAAACCACCAATGCCTTACTCAGATACACGACTTTTAAATGTGTTATCTCATACTCTATGGTTTTTGCCTAATGTGGCAGCATGCTATGCGATGGCCAATTTATTAAAACAGAAGCAAAATAGTTTTTACCATGATTATAAAGTAAATATTTGTGCTGGATCACAGGCGGGAATTGGTGTTGCCGCTTTGAATCCAGTTCGACGTTCTATGGGTAATCCATTAGAGACAAAAACCATTACTCTTTCCTGTGGTAAATTAACTACTGGTGTTACTATTAAGCCGTGGACTGGTATTTTTATGCTTCGAAACCTTTCTAGCCCAGAGACTTATTTTCAAGCCGCTTTTAGAGTTCAGAGCCCATGGGAAATTTTGAAGGATGATGGTAGGCGTGAAATTGTTAAACAGGAATGTTATGTTTTTGATTTCGCATTGGATCGTGCGCTTCGTCAAATTTCTGACTATTCTTGTCGTTTAAATGTTCATGAAAGTAATCCTGAAAAAAAGGTCGGAGAATTTATAAACTTCTTACCGGTATTGGCATATGATGGGAGTGCTATGCGTCAAGTTAATGCCGCTGAGATTCTTGACATGGCTATGGCTGGTACATCTGCTACATTACTTGCAAAACGTTGGGAAAGTGCATTGCTTGTTAATGTTGATAATGATACTCTTGCTCGTTTGTTACAAAATGAGAGAGCAATGGCCGCGCTTATGCGCATTGAAGGTTTTAGAAGCTTAAACTCAGATATTGAAACGATTATTAATAAATCAAATGCAGTAAAAAAGGTTAAACGGGACAATGAAAGGCTCACACCAAAACAGAAGAAAGAAATGACCGAAGCCGAGAAGGAATATAAATCCAAACGTAAGATGATTCAGGAAAAGTTAATTAAATTTGCAACTCGTGTTCCTGTTTTTATGTATTTGACAGATTACCGTGAATATAGTTTACAGGATGTTATAACCCAGTTAGAACCAGAACTTTTTAAGAAAGTTACAGGTCTAGAGGTTAAGGATTTTGAGTTGCTGGTATCTTTAAATGTATTTAATGAGTCTTTGATGAATGATGCGGTTTATAAGTTTAAACGATATGAAGATGCAAGCTTAATCTATACAGGTATTGATAAGCATATTGGTGAAAATGTGGGGCTTTATAGTACAGTTATTAGTCGTGCTGATTATGATGCGATGGCAGGTCAGATTGCAACATCTATGAAGGTTGATCGGAATAGTATTAGTGATACTTCATCTCGCTTCACAATAGTGAATAGAGAAATCCTTGCTGAGAGGGAGGGCCCACGATTAGTTGCTGAAAATTACATTAAAGATTATGCAAAACCGAGTAAGTTAGCAGGTGAACGGAACAGTTATCGAGGTATGGCTACATATCGACCTTCCTATATACCTCCAGTACCTTCTACAATTACTAGCAAAGAAAAAAATAAAATAAAAGTTGATCTTTCTAATGTTTGTGTAGGTACAACTGTTTCTCATAAAGCATTTGGGCTAGGAATAATTAAGAAAATTGATAGGAGCTTTATCATTATTTCTTTTTCTGGTATTGATAAAAGATTTCAGTTTCCTGGTGCATTTTTCCAAGGGTTCTTGCAATTGGATAAATAATCAGAAGTAGTATTAAAGTTTGGATAATAAAATTTAATAAGGTATACGTACTTTTGTATGGAAAAAGATCCTAGTCTTATTTTAGTGAATAGAATTGTATTTGTATAAATTTATGAAAAGCTGTACCAATAGAAATAAATATTGATACAGCTTTTTATTTGTAGAATATTAAAGAACTCTATTTTCATAATTTTATTTTCGTACAACGAATTCCTCTTGTTTGAAATTCATTTATCAGCAAGTCTATTGATTTATCAATGATTTCTTCATTAGTTATATATACCATCTTTTTGTAATAGACCGTACCATCAAACTCTATCCAACGACTTGTCTTACCATTTAGTTTGCAAATCTTCATTCTGCCTGCCCAGCTTCCCATACTGCGGAATTTTTTCCCTTAGAGAAGCGTACTTCTCGAATATCTTTTAATTTATAGGTTCTTTTCATTAATCCAATGCCTATTGAGACTTGATCATCTGTAAAATAAAGAAGTTTATAACGTTCTTTCGGAGGCATGGATCTAATTATAGATAGGTTATACGTAGCAAATGTCACTGCGATAGCGACTAATACAAACATTAGGATTATCATATATTTTCCAATACTTTTAAGTCCTCCTTTTCTTTATTATAATAAATATAAGTAATATATGAAATAATGTATATAGTCAACTTTGAAGTGTTATTTGTATGCATTAATGGGAAAGAAACAAATGGCGATACATGTATGAACTACATAGAGATATATAACTACATGAGTTGAGTTGCTGATAAGATTTCGATATAGAGTTTTATATTTAATAATATCGAAATAACATAATAAATGTGATTTGGGTAACACATTTTGTTTTGAGAATGATGTACAATAAGGATAGCTATATGAAAATCTGAACATCCTAGCCGGAACACTAGGACATATAGGGGAGCGTTAAATTACATAGTGAATTTAACTAAGTGAAAATTACTTATATATGTATCTATAACTCATCCGTTTGAGGATGTAGCTATTTAGAGGGGATAATATGACAAATAAAATACAGGAGCTCACGGTCAACGAAACTTGGCGCGATGAGCAAGACGCATGGAACCATCGTTCCGAGTACTTTGTAGAAATGCACAATCGCGAGGATCGCAAGGCACAGGTCACTGATTTTTTAGCCTTCTTAAAGGATGAAAATTTATTACCTTCATCGAATGGTCGTACACTTGATGTAGGCTGTGGTGTTTGTGACTACGCACTTGGGTTAGCTCGGGAAGGCTATAAGGCGACTGGTATCGATTTATCTGATGGTATGATTCGTGGTGCTAAACAATTAGCAGAGTCAGAAGGTTTAGATCTTAGCTTATATATCGGACCTTGGTCTGATGAAACTCGTCGAGAACTAGGTTGGGATAAAAGCTTTGACTTGGCATACAGTATCTTCTGCCCGATTATGTTTGATGTAGAAAATATTCGCGCTATGCATGATGCAAGTAATGATAAATGCTTGTGGATTGCTTTCAGTGAACGGAGCGACGAAATGGTAGATATGTTATCTGAACATTTCTTTGGACGTGATTCTTTCCCATGGGATGGCAAGATGAAAGAATGTTTAGATGCAATTCATGAGATGGGGCGTAATGTGAAAGTAACTTACAAAACGGTTCCTGAAACAGAGGTTATGTCTCTTGAAAAGGCAGTTAATTATTTTACCATGCGACTTCATAATAATGGATGGGGAGACATGGAAGACATGAAAGAAGAGATTAGAAATCTCATTGAGCCACTAGCTATTGATGGAGAAATCCATAATAAGACTGTTGATAAGGTGGCTTGGGTTTCATGGTCTGTGAAATAGGAGAGAAACATGACAGTTGATGAGAAACGTAAGTTAGAACTAAAAACTATGTACCAGATTATTGGCATCTATTGTCATAATAAGCACCACACTCCTAAAGGACAACTCTGTGAGGAGTGTCAAAAAGTTTGGCAATATGCTGAACATCGTATAGATGTATGTCCTCATATGGAAAGCAAGACCTTCTGCAGCGTATGTAAAACGCATTGCTATGCGCCTACGTATCGTGAAAAAATACGTGAAATCATGCGCTATGGTGGACCTAGAATGTTATTTATATCACCAATTCAAGTTATTCGCCATATGTATTTAGAGTGGAAGGATAGAAAAAGGAGTCGTACTTCTTATGAAAACTGATATGATTGTAAAGACAGGAATGTTTGTAGCATTGACGGTTTTACTATCTTATATATTTGCTATTCATACTACATTTATACATATTACCTTTGGATTTTTATCAACCGCTATATTTGGTATTCTTTATGGGCCTATGGCAGCAGGTATAATGGCTGCTATTGCCTGTTTTATAGGTATGTCTTTATTTGGACAAGGTGTATTCTTTCCCGGCTTTATCATATCTGAATTTCTTGTAGGCTATGTGTATGGGTATTTTTTACACGGACGTAATGTTACATTTAAACAATTACTTTTACCGGAGACGATTGTTACTGTATGTATACATCTGATATTAAATACAATATGGCTCACAATATTTTATAACAAAGCAGTATCTGCTATATTTATTGGACGTCTTATTAAAAATATCATTTGTTTCCCTTTAGAAATTGCATTGATTTTAATTGTGTATAAAGCAGTCAGTAAGTTTATGGTACAAAAAAAGCCATAATCTTACAGTATACTAAAATGCACCCCTAACATTAGATTATATGTTAGGGGTGCATTATTATTTGTAAATATAGCGTTTTACGCGAGTGCTTTGTCCAATACAGTTTTGATTAAAGATTTTGTTTGGGCATAGCTTTCACCAGGTTGCGCCTCGTATTGTTTGTCGAGGTCGAACCATAAGTTCGGATAGTATTCATATGGGTGAGTTTTGAAGAGCTCATGAGCATCTTGATCTTCAACCCAGTTGATATGAATATCTGCGTATGCAGGATTTTCTGCAACGAGTTCATCGATAGCACGGAATGCATTAGCGCAATAAGGGCAACCGTTTAAATGGAAACCTAATATTTCTTTCATGATATTCAGTCCTTTCAAAATAGAATCTACATATATTTCTATAATTTGAGATTTTATACATATTCATGTACCACAACATATGGTACACTACTGAGTATAACATATCTATATAAGATATTCAATTTTTTAGATATATCAGATGTGAATATTGAGAATTCGATATGCATGCATTATATAAATAAGGAGATACCTATGATTTCAGGCGCACAGTATTTGGTAAAAGCCCTTCAAGAGGAGCAGGTAGAGTTTTTATTTAACTACCCTGGGGCCGCAACCATCGATATCATGGATGAATTATATAAACAAGATCAAGTAAAGGTTATTTTGCCTCGTCATGAACAAGCCTTAGCTCATGCTGCAGATGGCTATGCTCGGAGTACTGGTAAAGTAGGGGTGTGTATGGTAACCTCCGGTCCAGGTGCTACAAATCTTGTGACTGGTATTGCCACAGCGTATGCAGATAGTGTGCCCCTCGTTTGTATTACTGGACAAGTTGATTTAGGCCTCATGGGCAATGATGCTTTTCAAGAGGTAGATACTGTTGGCATCGTCCGCAATATTTGTAAATATGCCGTTACTGTTCGTGACCGTAAAGATTTAGGTCGTATTTTGAAAGAGGCCTTTTACATTGCTCGCACAGGTCGTCCAGGCCCTGTTGTAGTAGATATTCCTAAGAATATTCAGAAGGCTATGGGGTCAGATGAATATCCAACAGAGATTAATATTCGCGGTTACAAACCAAATACCACTGTTCACGTAGGTCAAGTTAAAAAGGCCTGTTCTATTATTAGTAAAGCTAAAAGGCCTCTATTCCTATTAGGCGGTGGGGTAAGTATTAGTGGGGCCAATGACCTTATGATGGAGTTGGTTGAAAAAACAGGGATTCCTGTTGTAACAACCTTGATGGGAAAAGGTGCTATTGATAGTCGTCATCCATTGTATCTTGGTAATGTAGGGATTCACGGTGGCTATGCGCCTAATGTAGCCATAACTGATTGTGATGTGATGATTTCTATTGGTACCCGTTTTAACGACCGCATTACAGGCAAGTTAAGTACCTTTGCACAAGATTGTAAGATTATCCATATTGATGTAGATGCGGCGTCTATTTCTAAAAATATTAAGGTCGATATTCCAATCGTAGCAGATGCTAAATTGGCTATAGAAAAAATCTTAGAATATATTGAACCTCACGATCTTGGCAACTGGCCAAAACAATTACAGCAACTTAAGGCAGAGCGCCCTGTCACTCAAGCTGACGAAGAGGGGTTAACACCTCAAACTGTTATCGAGTACATCAATCATCATTATGAACATCCTATCGTTACAACCGATGTGGGTCAAAATCAATTGTGGACTACCCAGTTCCTTGATGTGAAAGGTCAATATCAAATGTTGATGTCTGGTGGCTTAGGGACTATGGGTTATGGTTTTCCTGCTGCATTAGGTGCGCAAATGGGAAATCCAGATAAGCGTGTATTTGCTATCTGTGGTGATGGTGGCGTGCAAATGAATATCCAAGAGTTTGCCACTGCTATGCACTACCGCTTGCCTGTGACGCTAATTATTTTAAATAATGGTTTCCTCGGAAATGTACGCCAATGGCAACAATTATTCTACGATAAACGTTACGCTTGTACGAACTTGATGATGGATGAAAGTGCCATTGTTACGCGAGACATAATCGACAATGATGAGTTTGAATATGTACCCAATTTTGTGAAATTGGCAGAAGCTTATGGCGCAAAGGCAATGCGTATTACAAAGGTAGAGGACATCGAAAAAGGATTCCAATTGGCGGATACTTTCAAAGATGGCCCTACATTACTTGAGTTTATCATTC
>ERZ773022.1361-NODE-1361-length-16474-cov-19.287655_pt1 | contig 16474 bp, 18 predicted proteins | sample MGYA00580839_ERZ773022 | MGnify/ENA primary metagenome ERZ773022 (study PRJEB29015, sample SAMEA2738020) | human oral metagenome | biome: human oral; feature: human-associated habitat; material: dental | place: China | collected 2044 ... | reverse complement strand
TTGTCTAAAGTTAAAACAGAAAAAGAAAGGATAACATCATGCCAATTTTAAGCCGCAGTCTCCTCGCAGATTTAGGAATCAATCTATCAGACGAAGATTACCAATCGCTTGCCGACCATTTTGAATCGACGCTAGAGGAACGTGTCATCAACGAAATCGTCCTCGAGCTATCACCAGAGCAAGCCGAAGAATTATCGCACATGCAAGAAGCCAGCGACGACCAAATCGTCGATTGGGTACGCGCCAATGTACCAGACTTTGCAGACATCGTGTCTGATGAAATCGATATCTTGCTCGGCGAGCTAGCTGAGGATAGCGAGAAAATGGCTGCCTAAAAGCCAGTACCGAAGTATCGACAACTTCAAAAACTACAACTTCACTTCTGGATAAATCGCCCGCGTTGTCTCGTCAATCTCATGACGCAGCTGTGGAAATGGCACGCCCTCGCGGGCAGTTACGCCTTCAAAAATCCAAAATACCCGTTCAGAATAACCCCAGCCGCAAGCTGGCGGCATACCGTACTCCAACATTTCCACGAAGTCAATATCCAGCATCATCGCCTCGTCATCGCCTGCATCGCGCATCTGTTGCTGCTCAACAAAGCGATTCAACTGATCAATCGGGTCATTCAGCTCGGAAAAACCATTGCCCAGCTCTGACCCGGCAATAATTGGCTGGAAACGCTCCACCGTCTGCGGATTGTCGGGGTTGGACTTGGACAGCGGACTGATGAACTTCGGTGTATTCACCAACCACACCGGCCCCGCCACATCTTTACGAATATTTTTCCACAATTTATCGATGCCGCGCGGAATGGAATCGGTCTTCTCCACTTCCAAGCCATATTCTTTCAACTTGGCAGCCACCTCTTCAATCGTTGTATTATACACATCAATTCCATAGTGTTTGTCGATCACCTCGGCATAATCCCAGACTTCCCACTCGCCGCTCATATCAACATTAAATTTGCCCAGTTGAAATTGCAACGTACCAAACGTTTTTTGAAGCACGTCTTTATACATTGCCTCCATAAAACGCATACCCTGCTTCCAGTCCCAGTACGCAGCGTACCACTCCATAGCGATATGCTCTGGTAAATGCTCATCTGAATAATTCTCATTGCGAAACCGCGGCCCGAGGTCATACACCTTCTCAAACCCAGCGCCAACCAATCGCTTCAACGGCAATTCGTGAGAAATACGCAGGTAAAACTGCTGGTCGTCCAGCGCGTCCATGTGCGTCACAAATGGGTTAGCATCAGCGCCGCCAGTCGTATGCTCCAACACCGGCACATTCACCTCGGTAAAGCCGTGCTGGTTCAGATAATCGCGCGTCGCCTGCCAGAACTTGCTGCGGCGAACAAACCGTTCGCGCACCTCTGGATTGACATTCATATCAACATAGCGGCGGCGGAAACGCTCTTCTTTATTCTCCAGCTTCTCCGGCATTGGCCTGAGCGACTTGGTTAGCAACCTTAGCTCATGCACGCCAACCGACCTTTCGCCAGTCTGCGTCGTCATCATCACCCCGCGCGCCTCGGCAAAGTCGCCCGTATCAAGAAGCTTCAGCTGCTTCATACCCAACACGCCGCGGCTAGCGTCCAATTCCGCCACATCATCGCGCTGCAAATATAACTGCACCTCACCAGACTGATCACGCAGTTTGATAAACGCCAGCTTACCAAAACTGCGGATTGAAGTGATGCGACCCGCCACAACCACTTCCCGGCCCGCCAGCTCATCATAATGCGCTAAAACCTCGCCGCAACCATGCGTCCGCTCCGACCGCGCTGGATACGGATCAACGCCTAGTTCTCGCAGGGTTTCTAATTTTCGCAAACGTTCGTTTCGATAATCTTGTAATGTCGCCATAACAGAGATAATTATACCACACTCACTTGAGCCATGAACCGATGAAACCTAAAAGTCGTCTTTACGATATTGACTTAACAATATAAATCATTTCCGCCTTCGGCGTCTTAATTTTCACCTCGTCGCCAACTTTCTTGCCCATCAACTCCTTGCCAATTGGTGATTCGTTAGAAATCTTACCCGCCAAAGGATCAGCTTCCACCGGCCCGACCACTGTGTAAGTAACCGTCTTATCAGCCGACTGCAGCTCTACTGTACTCCCTAAAACTACCGCCGAGCCATCACTCGACTGAATTATCTCAGCATTCTGCAAAATTTCTTCAATTTCAGCAATCCTAGTCTCGACCAGACCCTGCTCTTTACGGGCAGCATCATATTCTGCGTTCTCTCTCAAATCGCCAAAATCACGCGCAGCTGCAATTTTCTCGGCAATCTCGCCGCGCTGACTTTTTAGATCCGCCAATTCTACCTCTAAATCACCCTTGCCTTTTTCTGTAATCTGATATACCTTCTTCATTAGATTCCCCTTAATTTCCATATATAGCGTGTATAATCAACGAAAAACACTATATATAGCGTTCATTTACCTTTTCAATCCCTACGAGTATACCAATCGCTGCCTAGGCTGTCAATGTTTTCACTTTTCCAAACAAAACTTGACCAGCTGCTGGTAATCCAGCTTCTTCGTCTCGCCAGTCGCCCGCTCGGTTAATTCAAACAGTCCATCGCTATCAATTGCCCGATCGCTAATTGTAATCCGCCACGGTAATCCCATCAGCTCGGCGTCAGCAAATTTCACGCCTGGCCGCTCGTCCCGATCATCCAGCAACACTTCCATGCCTTCGTCAGACAGTTCAGCGTACAGTTTATCCGCCAATTCCCGGCCCTTTTCACCGATTGACACTACATGAACCTTAAACGGCGCAATATTTTCTGACCAAACTAACCCTTTATCATCAGCAAAGTGTTCTGCAATCAGTCCCATTGCCCGGCTCGGACCAATGCCGTAACTACCCATAAACACCTTCTGAACATACCCTTGTTCATCGGTATATACCAAATCAAGCGCTTCAGAAAACTTAGTGCCAAGCGTAAAAATATTACCAACCTCTACCGCCTTTTTCTCCACCAGTTCATCCGCCGCTATCCCCAAGTCAGCCAGCACCTCATCGGTGTACACTTCCTGATTGATGGCAATTTTTTTACCTTCATGCACATAAATCGTGTCCTCGCCGACGTCCGACAAAGTCTGAAATTCGTGGCTATATTTAGAGAAGCTACCGCCGGAAGCAAACGTCTTGTAAGTGATATCGCCAATTCCAAGCCGCTCGTAAATTCGCCCGTAAGCCTGAGAGATAATCTCATAAAATTCATCATGCTCTGCCCGATTCCGCGAAAACGAGTACAAATCTTTCATTAAAAACTCGCGCCCGCGCATCAAACCCGACTTTGATCGCAGTTCATTGCGAAACTTGATTTGAAATTGATACGGATAGCATGGTAAATCCTTATAGCTGGCAATAAATCCGCGCATCATCTTCGTAATCGGCTCTTCATGTGTCGGCGCCAAGCCCAACTCCGAACCGTTGGCAAGCCGAGTCTTGAACCATACATCCATCACCTCGTCGTCCCAGCGCCCAGACGCTTGCCACGTCTCGCGCGATTGCAGCGCCGTCAAACTGACTTCGTTACCGCCGATAGCATTCATTTCCTCGCGGATAATCTGCACAATATTGTCCAGCACGCGCTTGCCCAGCGGCAAATATGCGTATACGCCCGCCATCTCTTTATAAATAAACCCTGCCTGGATAAGCAGCTGCGCGTTTTTAGAGACTTCTTCCGCTGGCGCAGTTTTGTTTGTCTTGGTAAAAAGTTGGCTCATCCGCATAATTTTCCTCCTTTACATAAGCGGTAATAGCGCATTTATTTGCCGTATTACATCAGGATTAATAAACAATAAATAGAACGCTATGCCATTTTTTATCATATGCGTCATCATTGGCACCCAAACCGCACTGGTGTATTCCCGCGCCGCGCATATCACCAGACTGAGCGAGAACGTATCAACTGCCACTGACCACTGTAGAGGCTTATCATCTCCGGCCCACAAATGCGCCAGTCCAAACGCCAAGCTAGTCACTAAAACCGACAGCCAAACAGAAAACGATTTGCGTAATTTGCCATACAGATAACCGCGAAATAGTAATTCCTCGGCAATCGGCGCCAAAACCACCATCGTTATAAACGCTAATAGAAACTGCCACTGCGTTCCCAGCATTGCTTGGCTGAATGGCAAAGTCTGCGCCTGCGTCATATCCAGCGAGAACAAAGCAACTGCTATCGCCACCAGGACACTGGTGACTAGAAAATAAGCCACATATGCCAGCGGCGAAATCAGTATTTCCAAGAATGTCGGCCAATCGTCGATCCCCAGCAGTCCCAGCGTCGTTTTGCGCTTTATAACATACAGCGGCACTAATATTACGACCAGCAGCGTCAGAATATAAATGATAAACGACGCCGCCGCATTAAAAATAACCACGTTTAGCGAACTCAGAGGAACGCCAATGGAATTCAAAAATGTCGCCAGCAGTCCAACCGCATATTGTACCGCAATAAACGCCGCGTACACCCACGCCGGCAATGCCAACAACAGCCACCATTTATACCTGCCCGCCAGTGCTTTATTAACCTTCGCTAAAAATTTTTTCCTGTTTTTAACTAGCCTAGAAGAATTTCCCGACATCGCTCACCGTCACTAAAATTGTTAATACTAATAAAACCAACATGCCCGCTGCTTGGATGTTTTCTTCGCGTTCGCGGGTTAATTTTTTCTTAAATAACCTGAAGCCCGCCATCGTAAACCAACGCCCGCCATCCAGCGCTGGAATTGGCAAAACATTCATCACTGCCAGCGTCAAAGAGATAATCGCCGCCAAAAGTAGTATTTGCGTCAACCCAGAATTAACAACCGACGGAAATAGCACGCCTAAAATACCAATCGGCCCAGCCACGTTTTCGCCAACCGCCGCCAGATCTGCCCGCGCCGCCTGCCGCGATTCATCTGAGCCAAAAAATTGTCCAATAAACCCGCCGACAGATTTCACCAGCAAATCACCAACGCCTCTCAATGTCTCATATGACAATTGCGCCGTCGTCGCTACGCCTAAAACTGGCGCCGACCACGTACTATGAAGCTTTTCTGTTTGCCGCGACGCTACGCCCAAATAACCGCCAGATTTAGCCTTCTTAGTATCGTTAAGCTGGATATCAATCATCTTTTCTGTATTATCCCGGCGATATATCACCGCGACCTTTTTACCGGCATTAGCTTTCGTGGCTGCTGATAAAACACCGGGCGTCGTGATGTCGCTCTGAGCAATTTTTATAATTTGATCATCTGTTTTCAATCCCGCCTTTTCAGCTGGCGAACCTGGCGTTACCCGCGCCACTGTCACTGGCGAGCGCTCAACCGCCGTATCAAACGGCAATTGAACTTGATTCGGTAAAATTTTCGGCAGGCCCGCCAGCGCCAAAATCGTAAATAACACAGCTGCTGTCAGCCAGTTCATCAGCACGCCAGCCAATAAAATCTTAGTTTTTACCCAAAATGTCGCGCCGCCATATGTCCCCTTGCCTTCGGCAGAATCATATTCGCCCTTTAGCTTAACAAATCCGCCCAGCGGCAGCCAGTTCAGGCTAAAAATAACATTTTTACCGAGAAAACTCTTTTTTGGCTGCCATTTCTTCGCTCGCGGCGGAAAGCCAATACCGAACTCTTCGACAACAACGCCATTTCGCTTAGCGACCATGGCATGACCCAGCTCGTGTAAAACAACCAGCAGAACCAGTACAAATAACCCTATAATAACCCCCAAAATCAACATTATCATCCCCCAAACCGCCGATTACGGCGCGCATACTCATCCAAAATTACTGCCACATCATCAGTTGTCATATCCGGCCAATGTTTATCAATAAACATCAATTCGCTGTAGGCCGCCCGCCATAACATAAAATTACTCAGACGCTGCTCGCCGCTAGTCCGCACAATCAAATCGCACGGCGGCACTTCCGGCGCATACAAATTCTGAGTAATCAATTCCGGCGTTACATCTTCCGCCGAGATACCCGACTGAATAATTTTTTTGACCGCATCAGCAATCTCCAAATGCCCGCCATAATTCAGGCAAAGCAGCAGCTCGCCGCCCGTCAAATTCCTCGTCTTTTCCTCGGCATTGTCTATGACCTTAATCAGCGCATCCGACAAACCATCGCGCGATCCAATCACTCGCAGTCTAATATTATTATCCAAAAAAATCGATGCATCAGCTTCCAGCATTTTGACAAATAGCTTCATCAAATGCCCGACTTCTTCTTCGGAACGTTTCCAATTTTCCGTACTAAATACGTAGGCGCTGGCATATTTTACTCCGCTATGGAGAGTCTCCAATAAGACGTCCTTCAAGCAATTATACCCCGCTAGATGCCCCTCATAAGCCGGCAGCCCATGCTGCTTCGCCCAGCGGCGATTACCGTCAACGATAAACCCAATATGCCTCGGCAATTCTATTTTTTCACTCATGTTTCGCCCTCCACTCATCGATCAATTTCACATCCTGGATATCTTTTTCGCGCCCGCGCCAGTTTTTCCAGCGCCGCAGAAAATCTAGATTGACAAACTTCACACCGTCATATTCCACCGCGTAGTCCAGCAGCTCGTCATACTCAACAATTCGCCCATCAATCTCCCAGCCATCCCAGATCTCGACCGATCCATCATGCTTCACCAAATACTGGCGTTGATTTTTATCAAGCTTTTCGACCCAGCCATCGCTACGAGCGATTTCTTCTAACGCCTCTCGACCAGTCGCCACGTCAATATCGGCAGACTGGCGGATTCCTAATTGATCCAAAATACCGCTGCCAATGATAATAATCTGATCCAACGGCAGCCCTAACTCTTTCACGCGCTCAGCAAACGTCTGATTCATCAAACCGTCAACACATCCTTTTCTTTTGCCTTAAACGCCTCGTCAATTTGCACCTGCACCTTACCCATCAGCGCGTCAATTTCTTTCTCAACCCGCTTGAGATCGTCCTCGCCGAGTTCCTTGGCGTCTTTCATGCGCTTGGCATCCTTCAGAGCATCCTGGCGAATCGTCCGCATAGCGATCCGCGCTTCTTCGACCTTTTCGCTAACCTGCTTGACCAATTGCTTGCGGCGCTCCTCAGTCAATGCCGGCACCGGCACGCGCACCACCCGCCCGTCATCAGACGGATTAAAGCCCAAACTCTGATTATCGCGAATCGCTGCCGAAATCGCCGTAATATTACTCGGATCGAATGGCGTCACCAGCAGCATCTGCGCCTCTGGCGCTGTTACATTCGCCACCTGATTCAGCGGCATCCGCGTCCCGTACACCTCCACCATCACGCCGTCCAGCATTCCGGCATGCGCCCGGCCCGTCCGCACCTTTTTCAGCTCATCCTGAAAATGGCTAAACGCCTGCGCCATTTTATCCTCATATGGTTGTGTGTCAAACATCATTACCTCCAAATTACCTGCCTTATATTATAGCAAATTTTATCAGCAATTGTCCGTCTTATGTAATATAAAGTCTATGTCAGTTAAAATCCCGCAAAAAATCCAACCAACTTCGGTCCTGATGTCATGATATAATAACCTCCGTGATAACCAAATTAAAGCTTTATAATTTTCGCTCGTACGGCTTACATGAAGTCGATTTTAACAGTTCCGGCACGGTTATCGTTGGACCAAACGGCACAGGTAAAACTAACTTGCTGGAGGCAATTTACGCAGCGCTGCGCGGCAGTAGTTTCCGCGGCAGTTTGGGCGACTGCATGAAATTCGACATGGAACAAACAATTGTTCATTTGGAGGGCAGCTTTGGATCGCGCCGCCTTAAATTAGCTAGGTCGAACGATAAAATCAGTAAAGAATTTATCCTAAACGATAACAAATCAAAGGTCTTATCTCGTAAAAACCGCTTGCCTGTTATTCTGTTTGAACCCAGCGAATTGCGGCTTATTTCCTCATCGCCATCGCGCCGCCGCGACTTTTTAGACGGACTGCTATCTCGCCTCGACCCGAAATACGATACTGCTCTCAGAGCTTTCAGTCGGGCGCTGCTGCAGCGCAACGAGTTATTAAAGCATCCTCAGGAAGATTCGCAATCTTGGCGTAATAACTTGTTCGCTTGGGATATAAAATTTGTTCAATACGCCGCCTTAGTTTGCCGGCAGCGTACAAATTTTTTGCTCAAACATGAATCAGCTATCAAAAACCTGTACGAATCGCTAGCCGGACAGCCGACGGCTTTATCAATTGAATATTCAGCCAGCGCGCCTCTGCAAACCTACGAGCAGTCCCTGCTTGACCGCCTATCCAAATCGCGCGAATATGAAACCAAAACCGGTTTCACCTCTGTCGGACCGCAGCGTGAAGATTTTACTATATTCCTTCACAACCAGCCCGCTGTAAAAGTCGCTTCCAGGGGCGAGATGCGCACCATCATGCTAGCTTTCAAATTATTAGAACTAGATCTGCAGACCAGCATAAACAACACCAAACCGCTTATTTTACTGGACGACGTATTCTCAGAACTCGACGCCAGCCGCGAAAAACTGCTCCAAGAGACTATCCAAAATCATCAATTCATCGTCACCACCACCGACTCCCGCCGCCAGGCAGACGACTGCTTGATTATTTATACGAAATAACTCCGCCCGTGCTACCCGTACAAGCGGAGTTATATTCCTGCGGCGATTTATATGTTACGCTGCCTGATTTTGAGCGGTTTCAGCCTCATTATTTAGTATCGTTTTAACCAGCTCGTCAAGAACGATTACTGTGTTGTCATCGACTATCTGCTTGTAGTCTGGCACGCGTTCTGCCAGCCATTCAGCAATCTTGTCATCGGAAACGCTTTTATCTTCTTGCATAGCTACAAACTCTTTCAACTGGTCGTCGTCCAGTGAGTCAAAGAGCTCTTCGCCCACCCGCTCGTTAACTTCATTCTCAGCGCGCTGAATCAAGTCTTCCATCTCATCGTCGGGAAGATTAATCCCAACTGCGTTCAACTGCGCTTTAGTGATAGCTACTGTGCCTGCGGCAACATTATTATCGTCCATTTTATTTTCCTTTCTGTTTTATATATTCTTGTTTTAATTTACAGGCTGCGATTACGCAGTTTTAGCTTCCTGGCGATTGCCGCTGCCCTGCAGCTTTCGCCTGATTGCCTGTCCAGCTCTCCTGAGCAGACCGTGCGCAGCAGTTGGTCCATCAACAAATTCTGCAACTCTGGTGAATGTCGACTTGACTCCGACCGTCAAACGATCACGCCTACCCAGTTCTTCATCATACTGCAAGGCGGTAATATCCGACTGAAGTTCGTACACCCTTCGCTGAAGTCTGTCTGTATCGCCAGAAATAGCATCGCTCGCCCTTTGAAATACAATGTAATCATTAAATGCACTTCCTTCTAACTGCATAGACGCAAAATATTCATCCTCAGCCTGTTTTGCTGCACTTTGGTGATACGAGTCTTCGGGATGTTCTTTTGCGTGCTTAGCGGCTTGCCTGTATACGGCTTCAGCAGCTTGCCTATGTCGTACAATCTCAGTATAGCGTCGCGAAGCCTGACTAGCCCTAGCTCTAGCTGCTTTTGCTCTGAGAAGTTGCTGTTCCATGGCAACTTCAACATCCAAAAGCTGATTTTGCTTGTCATGAATATTACCCTGACGCTCATTAGACTGCCGCCTACTGTCTTCAGCTTGCTGCGTCATCTCTTTCAAAGCATCCTTTCGAGCACTCTGCCGCTCCCCGTATTTGCGCTCTCTCTCATCCTTAGCCGCTGCGCGCTTATCTCTCCGCTCTTTGCGCCTATTCCTGGCATTTTCTGCAAGCTCAGATATTTTCTGCGCGCTTTTTTCTCTAGCTTCGGATACTGTCTCTGCAGTCGCTTTTGCAGCCCTAGGACCTTCAATCGCAGCAAAACCAACCACGACGCTTGCGCCTTTTCCTGCTGTTTCGCCCACTGTTTTGACGCCGCCTCTTGCCAAGCGTACCAGCTTACCCGCAATTCTTTTTATGCCAGCTCCAGCACGACCGAACAATTCTTTGCCACCAGCTTTGGCACGCTCAGTCGCACCAGCAATTATCTGCCGGCCTCTGTCTTGATAGCTCATACCCGCATCTGCAGATGTCTGCTCCCCCGCGTTTTGAGCTAAGCGCGTATTAATAATATTATCTGGTAAGTTTGAGTCACTACTCCTTGCTTTAACTTTATACGGAATAAGCTCGCCATCAGGACTCTTAATGAGTCCGTAAGTACCCTTTTTACCATCAATATCAGTAGGGTCCGTTACATGCTCATCGGTATTTTGACCCTGACCCTCTACGCCCCCACTTTGAGGCGGAATAGACGGAGGAAGAGACTCTGCTGATGCTGTTTCAGGACTCGCCATGTGCCTATTAGCAGGCGGGAAAGACGGAGGAAGAGACGCATCACCTCCCATATTATCCCACGCAGTAGCCCTCGGCGCCCCATCGGGCGCCCCTGCCGCCGGCGCCGTTTCTGCTGACATTGTTCTCGTTGTCATCGTTGCTATATCCTTTCGACATTATACTTGTCGTTAAATTAGTTTATGCTTTCATCCTACCACAAGCCAGCGCTTTTGTCAATATAAAACGCCGTTTTTACTCATATTTTTCAATAGCTATCAATTACTCACTTACGCCCAGCTCAATTCGCCTGAACTGGCGCACCACGATGTTCTCTCCCAGTTTAGCGATCGCCTCCTTAATATGTTGCTCAACTGTCTTAGAATCGTCCAAGATGTATGCCTGGCTCATCAACACCTGTTCGACAAAATGCTTCTTTAATTGACCTTCAACGATCTTCTCGCGCATTTCTTCAGGCTTGCTTGCCAATGCCTCGCTGGCCATCAACTCAGCCTTCACCCGCTCCATTTCCTCAGCCGGAATATCCGCCTCAGAAACATACTTTGGGCTCATCGCTGCAATCTGCATAGCGATTTCGTGTGCCAACGTCTTAAAATCATCCAAGCGTGCCACGAAGTCGGTTTCACAGTTCACTTCAACCACCACGCCAATTCGGCCCGAGTGAACATAGCCCTCGATCAAGCCTTCGCGCGCTTCGCGGTCGCCCTTTTTCTCCGCCTTGGTCAAGCCTTTCTTGCGCATCGCCTCCAGCGCCTTGTCAAAATCGCCATCAGTCTCGACCAGCGCCTTCTTCGCGTCAGTCAAGCCCACGCCAGTTAATTCGCGCAGTTTTTTAATATCGTCAACAGAAACGTTCATCCTATTTATCTCCCTTTTTTACTGACTTGTCTTCCTTTTTTACTACGCCAGCTCCCTCGGCTACTGCCTTGGTAAAGTAGCTTAATAGCAATTGGATACTCTTAATTGCATCGTCATTGCCTGGGATAACATAATTAATGCCAGTTGGATTAACATTAGTATCAACCACGGCAAACACCGGCACGCCCAGAGCCTCCGCCTCGCGCACTGCGTTTGCATCAGTCAGCGCATCAACTACGACCACGGCGCCCGGCTTGCCCATCAAGTTCTTAATACCGCCGTACTTGAAATTCAGGTTGTCAATTTCCTCCTGAAAACGCTGCACTTCTAGCTTGTTGTAGCGCTTCTCCAGGTCGCCTGACGCCATGCGCTTCTCGAGGTTCTTCAATTTCTTGATCTGCTGGGCAATCGTCGCGCCGTTGGTCAGCATGCCGCCAATCCAGCGTTCAACCACGTACGGCTGGTTGATGCTCTCGGCCGCTTGGCGCACCACGTCCTTAGCTTGCTTTTTCGTACCGACGAACAATATCTTCTTGCCGCTAGCGGCGATTTTCGTCAGCTCCGGCAGCGCCCTCTCCAGCGCCTCAGCCGTCTTCGCCAAGTCAATAATGTGGCTATCCTGGCGTTTTGAATGGATATATGGCGCCATTTTCGGGTGCCAACGGCTAGTTTTGTGTCCAAAATGAACGCCAGCTTCAAATAAAGCTTTCATGTCTACTGCTACAGACATTAAATTACTCCTTTTCCTCGCCCGCCGCTTTTGGAGCTACGACGGGCTGTGTCGTTAATAATTAGTTACCTAACTAATGTAGCATACTGTAAGGCAGAACTCAAATCGCCACGCAGTCGCAGGGCAGTCATCTAACTCTTAACAAATCTAAAAGTTGTCTCAAAGAATCGCAATCTTCAAGGGTCGCGTCTTCAGTAGTAATCCTATGCTCCGCTATACTACCGTCTTCATTCTCTGAAAAGCGAGACACGCCATAACCTCCAGTTTGCCCTTTTTCTGTACTATCTGTGCGATATATGCGCCATAAGCCAATATCAACCTGACCGCTCGCTGCGAGATCTTTTATCCTATCGCCTACCATACGCCTAATATCGCTGGGAGTTTTCCTGGTGTTTATTCTGCTAGAATCCAGCCGCGCTTCTATTTCGCACCGGACGTCATGCAGATAGCCCTGCACTATTTGAGGATAATCGTCTCCGCCAGACCCTATCTCTTGTTGAACAGCCTGTATTTGCTCTGATAATTTGCTCATAAATTACTCCTATTATACCTTTTTTATCTACCAAATCAACGAATCTCCATGATAAAGCCGTGTTTTTCCATTCCTGGTTACTGCTAAATCGTGCGACACATGAGCCTCCGAATTAACTATGTCTTCAAAATCATCGTCTGGAATCTCGGGATTATCTGCATCTTTACTGGCCATAGTGGCAACTATAAAAGCATCTGAACGTCTATTGTTGACAATCGTCACGCCATCAAGCGCGCTAACAACATCAACACCAGGATATGCCCTTGATATCGCCGGGGCTGCCCCTTGCCTTTCTTGCGGTATATCGCTAATCGAAAGAGGCTCGATATTCGGATCTTCGGCGATAGGATGGCAGGCTATTAACGACACAGTATCGAGATGAAACGCATTCATAACCGCAGATATACCTTTATTGCGAGCCCATTCTTTTGGTTCTGGTGGTATACGTGTGTACGACGTCATACAAAAACGCTTTTCGCTGCCGTGTCCAGCTAGAACAACCCGCTCAACTTCGTTAAGACCAGCTTCTTGCATACGCTTAACTATACTAAGCAAATCGTCGGTATCAGGACGATATACGCGCAAACCGCGACCGCGCAGCCGATCCGCGACATTCGCTGCCTGCAACATCGTCCTCATTCTATCGAGTCTCTGATCAATGTCTCCTATCTCCGCAGCAAACACGTCGCCGGAATTTATGAATCTCAAATGTTCAAACGCATTATTATGATCACCCGTAATGCCCCGCACTACAAGGGTTGCCGGACCGCCAGACTCGGTACGCCCATTCCTCAGCATGGCTTCCGTTCCCTCAAGTACGCTTGTACTCCAACCCGAAAAGTGTACTATCCCGCACTTCTCATAAAGCGTATTAGCTTTATCTTGTCCAATTTCGCGGATATTGTCGATATATCTCTCTAATATCTCAATCTTCATACCATCGCCAACACGGAGCGACCCTCCTATAATATCATTAACATAGCTCCAGACCGCGTCGCTGTTCATATCTGGCAGCCTATCCTCGTAAAACTCTTGCAGCCAATCCATGCGCTTGCTAGTGTCGGTCCCGAGTTTTTTATCCTTTGATTCTTCTAAAATAAACTGAATAGAAGCTTTATCAAATAAACTTTCTTTACCTTCAGCGACCAACTGGCGCAAAAACTCCGGACAATCTTTTCTCTTTTTTGCGTCTTGCACCCAGCGCTCTGGCGGAAAACCACGCGCCTCCAGCAGTTTACAGCATCCGCGAAGAACAGAACCGTCATGGCAACCCTCCGAAACTGCCGCGGTAATCTCATCAAATATAGCGCCATCAAAGTCCTCAGTTAAATCTTTTGGTAACAAATCCCTGCTGTCCATAAGCTTTTGAACAGCTGCGCCGTAAACCTTCGGCTTTTTATTATCTAAAGAGCGCAGATTATCCGTCTGCTCTTGCATTGAAGCCCTAACAACACCTGCAAGCCTCGGCATATTCTCGTAATTCTCTCCAAAGAATGTCCCGATGTTTTCTGAAGCTGAACCGCAAAAGTAGCCAATCGCATACGAAGAATCAAAATCTTCGGACCTTGGATCAAGCTTACTGTCCTCTGCAAATACTTTATCTGCGTCAGGTATCAGCTTTTTCATACTTTCATATCCGCCCTTTACAGCATCTTCTGCAGCTTGTTCGCCTCCCTGAAGAACGAAACCGCCGCTATCGATATCAAAATCCCAATTTCTGTCAAGGTTATCCAGAACTTCCCCGCCAAGCACCTCTTTCTTTTTAGGAATCACCCTGCGAAGACATCTAGCAGCAAATGCACCGACTAAACGAAACGTCTCTTTCCCTTCATTAATCTCTTTACGAGTCCTCTCGGCAACAAACGAGCCAACCGAGCGAAATATTTTCCGATATTGCGACATTACCTGAACTGTCCTGAATGCTGTCTCCGCCAGCGCATTCCTCAACCTACCTAAGAGGAGTTCTGGCTTTTCTTCTTTTCCAGCATCACCCGCCGCTTCTTCATTAACACTTCCCGCCTTCAATAGAAGCGGCTTTTCTGAAACACGGGGAAATATTACATCATCAGCGACATCCTCCTTAAGACCCTCTGCCACTGGCACTTCAACACCACCAGGCACAGTACCGCGATCCTCAGCGTCGGTAAAATCATCGGTAAAGTTAGTTATCTTTTCAGCCATGTCTATTTTCCTTTTTTCTTACGTTAGTAACGGTAGCATAACTTGTGAATAAAGTCAATAGCGGTATCCTAACTCGCCACATCGCGTACAAATACAGCTGTTAGCTATATAGCCGTAGAACTCTCTTCACGAGACGCTATGAACTTCCCTAGCTCTTGACTAAGATTTAATGCCCTTTCCCCAAAAGGATGAAGTTCTACGACAACTATATCATCACCGCTTGTCTGGGCAATTTCAAAATAGTTAATTTTGTCGCCAGTCACAAAAGCTCCCTGTATACAATTCACACCCCACTCCAAATCCCTTGCAGTCGAACTTGGCGCTGATTCACCAGGTAGATTTGCCGACAGCTTAAATAGCATGACAGAGCCAGTTTTCTTCCCTCTTGGCTCGCCAGATGTATACGCATCAAAAGCCGTAACTGACGTATTTAATTCTACTGGCATGCCGTAATAAGAGCCAAGGACACACTTATGAGGTCTAAATAACTTTGCTTTTACACTATCACCACCGCAAATCCCCGAAAGACCTACCCCAAAGGTATTATCAAGTCCTTTACTAAGACTTGTTAACGCACGACCCATATTAACCTCCTCATTGTTATCGGGTTGTTTCAGTATTTCAGTAATTGTCTGCGCCTCTTCTTTCTCCCCAGGTCGTCGAACCTCTTTCGCCATTAGTTCCCACAAGTTATATCCACTCAAAATAGAAAGCTGCTCACTATTCATATTTTATAACTCCACGCTTTTATATTAATCCTGAATATGCACAATTATAAATTTTTATATTTATCTTTTCAATAGTAGACAAAGCAGCAATTAACTGTATTTCTACTGAACCCCCTCTGTCTGAATATTACCAATGAATGTTAGATTTTCGCACATTGCCCTCAAACCGCCGAGCCACTTTTTAGGCTTATCTCATCGCCACCCCTAATTCTTTGCAGCGCCTTATGAGGCATACGTGCTATCAAAGACATCCCCTAATAAACAGTCATCTCCTACGCCGCAATCGCATCCTCGCGCGATTTGAGAAATTTATCGAGTTCATCTTGCAAACTTACTGCTTCTTTGCTTGACGGGTCAAATTCAATAATGACCGGATCCATGTAGCCCTCCTTTTTCGGAGCAAGCTGAAAATATGTAATAGCATCATCTTTCACGACTGCGCCGTAGACGTCATTCTTATCCCGATCAGAGCCTGTCATCGTTGAAAGTGGAAGAACTTCGCCAGCCAGATCTTCCGACATATTAAACAATATTACTGAACCTTCCCATTTTCTGGTAGTCCCACTTCGATGAACGCCGCGTTCATAAGCATCAAAAGCCGCAACGGGAACGGTCGTTTCTATTGGCGCAATCTGAGAGTCGCCGTCAGAACATTGGCGCGGACTGAACAGCTTTGCCCGAACAATATTGGTATAAGACGTACTTTTTAATGTCAAATGAAATTGAAAAATCAGCGCAACATGAAGACCGTCCATTCGGCTATTACTGCGTACATAAAGATCTTCAACACTGTCGGGCGATTCTAACACCGCATTCAGTTTTTCAATTCTTTCCCGACATTCCGTTTCGTTGTGTTCGGCTGATTCTCCTAAGTTATCTACATTGAGTGCACCAGATTCACAAACCGGCGGTTGAATACCTTCTTCCATAAAAAATAATAGACTCCCAGTTTTTCCTTATTATTAATCTGGACTATACGCTTTTCACTCTGTTTCGTCAAGCATTTTGACATATTGTATGGATTTTGCAACTGTCCCCCCTCAAACAGATCGTGAACACTCCAGCCTTTTGTAGAATAGTTATATA
>ERZ773022.1358-NODE-1358-length-16518-cov-24.790257_pt1 | contig 16518 bp, 25 predicted proteins | sample MGYA00580839_ERZ773022 | MGnify/ENA primary metagenome ERZ773022 (study PRJEB29015, sample SAMEA2738020) | human oral metagenome | biome: human oral; feature: human-associated habitat; material: dental | place: China | collected 2044 ... | reverse complement strand
TTTTTCATTTTATCTAAACATTTACTCTAGAAAATTTATGCAAAAAGACAGACTCATAGTTCGTAGAATCATTTATAACAGACAGGATAAAGCATTGTATGCTGTTCTTATGAAGAGACTCTATCTAGCTCTAACTCCCTTACTTGTCTAGGATAAACATCCCTATTATCCACCACTTGAGGATAATCTGCAAGTAAGTAGCAGTCCTGAAAGTTCAGTTCTTCATTTTCCTTAGCATACAAACAGAGATCATCCTCTAGCTCTTCTGATTTTACAGCCTCCATGATATCTTTTTATAAATAGGTTTGCTTTTCTTCATTGGTCAAAAGTCCCTTTCCATTCATAGGCCGGATAAGCTCCTAGACATTGATAGTCCAAGCTTTCTGCAACCTTCTTGGAAGCTTCGTTGTGCGCATCCCATAGTGGAAAGAGTGAGCGTTTTTGAGCTTCTAAAATCAACCGGGATCCCAAGATTTTGGCCAAGCCCTGCCTTTGGTAGGCTGGCTTGGTAGCAATTTCAATCTCAAGAGCTCCATGATAGACCAATCCTGTCGATACAGCAGCGATGATTTCCTTATCTGAATAGAGTAAAAAACCAAAGCCACCCGACGCTTTAAAATGGTCAAAATCAGAAAAATCACCCCGCAAATCCTGAGACCAGACTTCCTCAGCCAAACGCTCATAACTCTCCTCAACAATCGGACAAAGGTGGTAGTTTACTGGTAGACTGCTCTGCCATTTCTCCAAGGCCTCTGTGTCAAAGTCTGCCCTGTCAGCAAAAGCGTAGCGAGTAAACCGTTGCAACTCACTCTGACTATCCAGAAACTCTTGCCAACTGGGCTCCTCAGAGATAATGACCTTGTCAACCAAGCTGTATTTTGTGCTATAGTCCTGCCACAAATCCGGATCCACCTGACCAGCTGGAAAAAGAAAGTTCCCTAGTTGGTAAAAACAGGATGTCTCAGGAGCGTTCATAAAGAACTGCCCTAGACCAGCATCCAAACCATAAAGTACCATATTTTTGGTCCAAAATTGGAAAAAAGTATTCTTTACCTTCATTCTTTGTCTCCTTTCAGATTCAGTTCATTGATTTTATTCGTCCAGATATAGCCGTCAAAGCCTTCGGGAATATCTTTTAGACTATGGATATGATCGAAACCTTCTGATAAGTCGCTGCCACCAGCTGTTAGCTCAACCCGTGTATTGACTGCTTCCATTCTTTCCATGAATTTATTTGGACAACCCCATAAAAATCTGGCATATTTCAAAGGAATGCACAGCTCTGCATTTTTTATTTCCTCAGGAATGTAGCCGGTAAAGCCCAATAATTCATATTGGATAAGAATGCGCTTTTTGGACAAGAGCTTGAGACTGCTGCTCTGACTGCGCAACCAATGAACGCCTTCCTCGCTTGCCCCACAAATACTGAGTTCATCTATCCTTTCGGGCGAGAGCGTTTTTAGCTTTTCCCACAAGACTTTATAGGTTTCTAATTTCCCGTCTTTGACCTCAATCACAAACTCCTTGTCGGGAAAGAACTCAAAAACCTCATCTATTGTGGGCATCTGACCGACTCCTTTTCCTCTAAAAGGATAGGTTTTTCCGCCATCAGCCGTATAACCGTAACCGATATCCATCTTTTTGAGCTCAGCCATCATGTAGTCCTGAATTTCTCCCTTAATACCAGTTTTGAATTTCAGAATTGCATCATGAAAAACTGATAGTAGCTTGTCTTTGGACAACTTCACATCAAACTCCACTGCATCTGCTCTTAGGTCAAAGGCCGCCTGCATTTAAGAAATGGTGTTCTCAAGATAGAGATGTGTAGGGGGGTCAATCATGGCTGATGTATTGCTATCCCAGTCCGCTTTAGATTCATCAAAGGTCTGTGCAAGCCCTCGATGGGCCAGAATTTTATATTCCTTCCCATCTTTATTAGAAAAGAGGCTTGTATTGTTTAACCAGATAAGAAATAGCAGAGCTAGACAAATCATATAAGTCTTTTTGCGTTTTTTCCATTTAAACATTTTATTTCCTTACTTCAAACTCCAGCCACCGTCGATTTTGATAATCTCGCCCTGCATAGCAGCAGCCTTACCGCTTGCCAGAAAGAGGCTGACATCAGCCACTTCTTGAGGGTCTAGCCAGCGCTTGATCGGCGTTTCCTCAGCAACCCAGTCTGCCAGTCCGCCTGGCTCAAAGTCGGAGGCAGTCATGGCTGTCTTGACAGCGCCTGGCGCTAGGCCAAAGACTTGGATATTTTGATCCGCATAGTCCAGGGCTATCTGCTTGGTCAGGCCAGCCAGAGCATGCTTAGAAGCTGTATAGGCAGCACCGCCACCGCCAGCCAGAAAGCTAGCAATCGAGCACATGTTAATGATGATACCAGACTTCTTCTCCAGCATTTTCTGCAGGTAAAAGCGGGTGATTTTCATAGTCGCGGTCAGATTTAGCGCAAAAATCTGCTCCCAGTCCTCGTCACTGGTCTCGTGCAGGGGACGATAATCGTCCAAAATTCCAGCTGTATTGCAGAGAATGTCCACTTCAGGTAAGCTAGTGAAAAGTGGTGTCAAATCATCTGTCAAATCCATTTTAAAAAAACGTAGTTCATTTAGAAACCCCGGATTTTCACCCTTATCTACCCCATAAACGCGGTAGCCATTTTCCAAAAAGGTCAGAGCCTGAGCTCGGCCGATGCCAGAGCTAGCTCCCGTAACTAGTACCGTCTTAGTCATTCACTTCCACCCAATCTGTCGCCAGCACATCACAAGGAGTCGGACTCCACATGGAGAAGCCCTCCCCTTGGCCTGAAACATTGATGAGGAAATAAGGTGTCACCTCGAGAGCCACCCCATTCTGCTCAATCGTGTCAAAGAGCTGGACGTAGTTCTCTGCCCCACCCCAGCCTGTCCGCACATATTTTTTCTTGGCCTTAAGGCCAGGTAAAATTTCTTCAAATGTCATGGTTTTCTCCTTTATTATCTATAAACCTTGATTTGATAAGGTTTGTGAATCTCTGAAATGAGTTGGTTTTTAAATTTGTTCACCTTTTTGTGGACTTACAGACTATTTATGGCTTTTTCGTAGTATGAAACAGCCTCTTTTTCTTTATCCTTGGATAGGTGACTGTAGATGTCCATGGTCATAGCCAAGGTAGCATGGCCTAACCGGTATTGTAATTCTTTATAGCTGATACCAGCATTGAGCAATAAACTAGCGTGAGTGTGGCGGAAGGCGTGAAAGGTAAAGCGGGGTATTCCAATTTCTTTGCAGCGCCGATCCAGGGAATCTTGCCTTGTGGCCATATTCTGATATTGCTTAGTCGGGATAGCAAATACTACAGACGGAGCACGCGCCCCATCTTCTACGAATAGTTGCCGCTGCCTATTTTTGTACAGCTTAAGCATATTGACTGTTTTCCGGTCAATACTAATCACTCTGACCCCTGCTTTACTTTTAGGCGGTCCTACTAGATCCACCAGCCTATTATAATTCTTTGATATGCTGATAGTCGCATTCTCCAAGTCGATATCAGACCACTCCAGAGCCACCGCTTCACCAAAGCGACAGCCAGTCGCAAGCAGTAAGCTGTACAGCACATAATCAAAATAATGACTGTATTTTTTAAATGCCAGCTTCTCCATATAACCTAAAAGAGACTTCAAGTCCTCCGGAGCGATAAACTTGATTGCTTTACTCTCACGCTTTGGCTTCCTGGGCAGGATAATATCCCTCGCTGGGTTGAATGGCAAGAGCTGCAGCGAAACGCCATATTTTAAGATACGGCTATTTATCGAGTGAACCAAGCGACTTGATAAGTCATTGATGAAACTCTGGATATAACTAGCGGCCAGCTTATCCAGTTTCATCTTTCCAAAAACTGGGATTAAGTGGCTATTCACCATTCTTTCTGTCGCTATGAAGGTTTGGGGTTTGACAGTCAGTCGGTAACTTTCCAGCCATAAGTCAGCCAATTCTTGATAATTCTTCACCCGCACAGATTTGTGAACCGTTGATCCGTTCGCTTTAAAGTCAAGCTGCGCGTGCTGGGCTTTGCTCTTGACCTCTTTTCTTGTCCGTCCCGTGATACTGGTCTTTACTTTCTTCCCTGTTACCTGATCCACTCCCAGATAGACACTTGCGCGGTACACATTGCTACCGTCTTTCTTTTTGACTTCTGTTATTTTCATGATATACCTTTCCATCAGCAGGCAAGCTGTTATTAAAAAGATTTTAGATTGAATTAGGTTTATATCATGCTAGGAGGTACGAGAACCCCTCTATTTTCGATTTTAATGAGTCGGGCGGTCAAATATACTAGAAAAGAAAACACGCGCTTAAACGGGCTTATATTGCGTTTTAAAACGTGGCATGTTTTGGGTGAATAATCTAGGTCAAAAAATGAGATTGTGAAGGTATGAGACTATTTATCCGCTAGGTGCTTGATTTGTCTTTCAAAGTCCGAGTTTATCTTTTGGGTTTTGTTGAATAGTTGGTATTCTGCTTTTGCTTTATCTTTCGCAGCCTTGGAAGTGATTTTCCCATGGCCTTCTAAAATATCGTATTCTTGGAAAGTCAAAAAGCGGTCAATGCTTTGGGATAGCTGCTGCATTGTCTGAGCTTTTCTTTGTTCAATTTGCCTTTCCAGGTAATCAAAGTAACTAGATATACCTCGTTCAAGAGATCGTATTTGTTTTTCGGTTAGGTAATTCTTTGCTATTTGGGTATCTGATTGCAGTATGCGACCGTCAGGGGAGTTTTTCCATGTAGTAAGCCCCATATTGTCCTTTGTATGATCTGCTTTAGTGTAGATGATTTCCGCAGCAGTCTGGCCAGTAATTGCATAATGGAACTTATTCTGTACATCAGCATAGAATTGCTTAGTCAACGTGCTTTGTGGGTCATAGTCGATAGAGATTTCAGCAAAAATATCTGTAATCTGTAACCATATACGACGTTCACTAGCTCGGATAGAGCGCACGCGCTCCAAGAGCTCACGGAAATAGTCTTTTTCCAGCAAGTTTTCGCCTTGTTTCAGACGGTTATCATCCATGGCGAACCCTTTTATCATGTACTCACGAAGTACCGAAGTAGCCCACTGTCTAAATCTCGTAGCTTTTTGGGAATTGACACGGTAACCAACTGAAATGATGGCGTCAAGGTTGTAGTAGCTGACATCCTTAGTTTGGGTTTTATCAGCAATTGCACCGTGTTTTGTGGTTATTTCCATTTTGGAAACAACCACCTTTTCTTCTAATTCTCCCTCTTCAAAGATATTCTTTAGATGCTTACTGATTGCAGGAACACCGACATCAAACAAGCGAGCCATTTCTTTCTGACTAGCCCAAATCGTTTCGCCTTTGATGATGACACTAGCTGTCTCGCTATCGTTGTCAGCAGTATAGATTAAGAATTGTAATTCGTTCATGAGATCCTTTCTAAAAAATTATGAGTAGTTGAGTTACGAGCATAGTATGGCGTTGAACTCCGAGCAAACGCCGAGAAATAGCACTATCAAAATTCACCTCCCCTTACTAATGGAGATTATCAGTTGTTCCCATTTTGGAAATACTAATTTTTGTGCTATAATAATGAAAAAGTCAGGAGGAGAAAGTATGGTTAAAGTTCGTAAGCTTCCTGTAATAGTAGATGCTATTCAAATTGATACAGAAATGTATATCAACACTTTAGAAGGAATTATGAAGGCTTCTCCGGGAGATTGGATTGTCACAGGCGTAGATGGTGAAAAATACCCTGTCAAACCAGATATTTTTGAGAAAACTTATGAAATTATTCGAGGTTAGATCTTTAAGGTCTAACCTTTATTTTTTTGACAATATCAGACGACCTTTTATCAAAAGCTTGATCAATGTATCTATTTGGGTTCTTTTTAAAATCATCCCATTTAACTAATATACAATACCGATCTTCTTCGCTCCATGCATGTTTGTCGTTGTCAAGAGGGAGATAAAAATTATAGCTAAACTCTTTAACAGTAGTGTCTTCATTTATTTTGACTACATCATGATTTTTAAAACAAGTAAAACACGCCTGCTCTCCTCTATAAATACGATCATACATCGAAGGTAAAACTACTCCTAAAAGTCCATTTCTTTTACCTGCTGAAGTATTCGATAGCGAGGCTTGCAATTCTCTTTTGATGTAATTTTGATTTTGGCAATAGTTATTCTCAGAACTTTCGGAACCGATAAGATGAATAGTGACTGTAGAATCTTTTAGATAATCTTCTCGTATTCTTCGCATGATGTAGTCTTCATCTTGCGAATCAATCGGTTCGTTTAGAGACTTGTCAATCATATCCACGTCTAAATTTTCCTGTATATATTTTTTGAACTCCATATCATGAGTTTTAAAAGATATAAAACATTTATGCGCGCTCATTGTTTTTCCTTTCGTTGAATAGTGTCCGTTTGCAAGTTAGCCCAATTTATATTTTCGCTTGAAATGATAGTTTCGCAACGTTCGACAAGCAAAGCGAAGCTATCGTTTTCATTTTTATAGACACCAGTTTCTGTTGAAAACATATATTTTTCATGTTTTAATGATTCTGCCGTTCTACGATAATCAATCCAATTATCACGGTGCTTTGATAAGGAAATAGCGCTTTCGCATAGAAGCATTCCACTTGCACAGATAGCTGATATAATCGAAAAATGCGGAGGCTCCCAAGCTGATAAAATCGGAATCATAAAACCGAGAAGTAGTTCGACATACTTTAGACATTTATACCACTTTTGATGCCATTGACTTTTGCTGTCATACCAATCAATTTGATTATCCAATCTAGATTTTAGATATTCATCAGATTCCATTTATTTTCCTTTCTGTATGTACTGAGGTTAAGATGTTAGTCATCTTTTCTTATTCTTCTAGATTTTTCCTTGAGGTTAGAAATAATGTCAGAAGCCCATTCACCAGTTTCAAGGTATTTTTTAATTTTAGATGCGTAACTTTTTAAAAATGCTATCTGCATTTCTAAATCTATTAATTCTGTCCCAGTAGCACCTTCCAAATAGGTTGATAACCCCTCAGCTGTTTGTTCAAGATAATCTTGCAAGTCCTCAAGACTTTCCAAAGGCTTAGATGCATTTTTTTGGAACAAATAGATATTAACGATATCTTCTATACCAAAATTTAAGAAGAAAGCCTTGTCAACAACTGCTTGAGTTCTTTGTAAGGCTGTTTTATCAATAGAGGCACCATTAAAAATTTTTTTAAAAAGTTCTTCTATAGCTTCCCAGTTATAATGACTTCCTCCGCGTTCCCCATGTAATAATTGACTTACAGTCATATCTCCAATCTTGGCTATAGATTTTAGGCGTTCAGGATTAGGAGTAGAAAGCCCGTTTTCCCATCGAGAGACTAGTCCTTTTCCTGCTCCAAAGAGCTTACCGAACTCCTCCAAAGTCATCCCTTTTTCTTGCCTTATGGATTTTATACGAGATCCTATTATTTTTTTATCTTCAACATCATTCATTAATCAAAGCCTCCTATTTGCTTCAGTCATATTGTATCAAACAGAAAGCTAAAAATCCACAAAATGTTGTAAAAAGTTACACAAAACTGTTGACATTCAATCTAAAATAGACTAAAATTGGTTGCATAAGGTTATAAAAAGGAGAGCGTTATGTACAAACCTAATAAGGTCAGAGGTTATCGTAACATGTTAGGAATGACCCAAAAACAAATGGGGGAAGCACTTGGAATTAGCAAGCAAAGCTATATGAACAAGGAAAAAGGATATGTGACTTTTAGAGATTCTGAAAAACTAGTTTTTAAAAATCTACTGATACCCTTGTTCCCTAACATAAAACTTGAAGATATATTTTTTTAGAAAGGGGGTTATATAATGTTGCATAATATACTGTATTAAACTATAACGAAAGGAGCCAAACCATGAAACTAGTCTACATGGACGGCAAGAAAGAGCCGTACACCACAAGCGAGATCATCGCTGAATGTGCTGGAGTACAGCATCACACTGTAACACGCCTACTAAGAAATCACAAAGAACGATTTACGGCGTTTGGATTTTATGGATTTGAAATCCATAAATTAGACGGAAAAGGACGACCTAAAAAGGTCTATCGTTTAAATGAGCAACAAGCTACTCTACTAATCACTTACTTAGACAACACACCGCAAGTTGTTGAGTTCAAGACAAACCTGGTCAAAGCATTCTTTGAAATGAGGGATGAGGTGGCAGAGTTTAAGCTGCAGCGTGCTTTAGAACAGCCCAAACGAAAAACCTTACACGACAGTATAGAGACATGGCCAGTTGCTCCTAAGCATGCTCACAGTACAATGAACAATCTTTTACTGAAAGGTGCTAGCGGTATGAATAAGCGCCAACTTATGGCGGCGCGTGGTGGCTATAATGACATTGATAGCCTGACCAGTACCGAACTTGTCAGATACCAAGCCTTGGAAGATATGGCTATCGCTATGATTAACTTGGGCATGACCTATCAGGATATTAAGTCTATGGTCTTCAGACCAAAAGAAAACGCACCACAAGGCGCGTGAGAAGGTCAAACCACGTTTAACGGGTTTAATCTCAGCCCAGCAAGCCATGGACGAACTGGATATAAAATACAAGCCACCGCTAGAGGACGCTCGAAAAGTGTATTACAGGGTTAGCGAACTTTTAAAATTTTTGGGGGTGGAAAATGGCAAGGTATAACATACATCCCGCCCAAGGTGGCGGCAAGTATCATGATATGAAAATCTATAAGGATCGGCAGCCTAAACCTCTTACACACGAGGAACAAAAACGCTTAAAACGCCTGAAAAAGAAACGGAGAAAGGGGCGATAGGATGGCCATCTATGAAAGTCGAGGATTTGGATCACTAGTTCGGCCATATAAAGGCAAGCTAGAGCCGTTTGAGTATATCGCACAGTTTAAACCCATGTCAGTCCCAGAAGGTGCAGATATTGAGGAATACAAACGAACTGCAGCGCCCTACTGTCTAAGCGGCAAAGTGACCCCAGAAAAAAATGGCAGCTATTGCAGAAGTAATCAAAGTTTAGTGTATCGTGATTTGATTTTCCTTGATTATGATGAGATTGAGGGAACGACTGAGAGCTTTATAGAAGCTGTTTCTGGCGCTTTGTTTGGCTACTCCTATATCTTATACCCAACCATCAAACACACCCCAAAAAGCCCCCGTTTTCGCCTTGTGGTGAAGCCTAGCAGTGTGATGAATGAGGCAACCTATAAGCAGGTAGTCAAAGAGATTGCTGACAAGATAGGGATCCCCTTTGACATGGCTAGTCTGACCTGGTCACAACTCCAAGGGTTACCAGTAACAACTGGAGAACCAGCAGAATATCAAAAAATCGTAGAGCATGGGATAGATTATCCAGTACCACAGGGGAGTACTGAACCACTCAACAAAAAAACTACTACTGTTGCTCCTTACACCCCCAGAACAAACGGACAACGCTCTATCACTATGAGGGTCATAGACACCCTTTTCAATGGTTTTGGAGACGAGGGAGGGCGTAACGTGGCACTAACGCGCTTTGTAGGACTGCTCTTTAATAAGTGGGTAGATTGTGACATAGAAACAGCTTACGAATTGGCAAATATAGCTAACAGCGTGACGCCTGACCCGTTGCCTATCGAGGAGCTAGACCGTACTTTTACCAGTATAGCTAGAGCAGAATTTAGAAAGAGAGGGTAGAACAATCGAAAAAGAAGAATTGAAAAATCTAGAAAGCGAAATCTTAGATGCGCGTGAAACCGAGGATAAGTATTTCAAAACATTCAAAGGTGTTAGGGGACAACTAATCAAAGAATGCCAGGAACTCAAGGAAGAGGCTTATCAAGCAGCCTATGATGGAGTTATGGCTGATAGCAAGCACCTTGAAAATGTAAAAGACGGAAGATTGACCATAGAGCAGTACGAGGAACTAGCTAGACAAAAAGGGCAAGAAGCGATTAATAAAGCCCTACCCACTAAACCGCTAGGCGTGGCAATCATGCTGACAAAGCATATTCACTTTATCAGGATTAAACCAGAGGCACAAGGGCAAAAAGCCCCACTCTATTTCTATAACCCTGATTTTGGCATCTGGGTAGAAGATAACGAATTTTTACAGGATCTTATCTCTATAATCTTCCCAAATGCTACTGAGAAACAAGCCTTTGACACATTGTATAAAATTGCTAGACAGAGCCAAATGAAAGAGATTCAAAGTGACTATACTGTTATCGGTAAGCAACTTTACAATGCCAAATTAGGCATATTTGAAGATATTACACCAGCTATAACGGTCACACGAAAGATAAGAACGAGCTACAACCCTAACGCAAAAGAACCAATCATAAAAGGTTGGAAACCGACAACATAGCTTCTAGAATTGTTTGACGGTGATACGGAACTTTATAACCTCGCTATCCAGATCATAAAAGCCAGTATCACGGGGCAATCTTTGCAAAAAATCTTTTGGCTATTTGGTGAGGGAGGCACCGGAAAGGGCACTTTCCAGCAGTTGTTGATTAACCTGGTTGGGATGGAAAATGTGGCCAGTTTGAAAATTACAGGCTTAACTAAAAGTCAATTCTCAACCTCTATCCTATTGGGAAAATCCCTAGTTATCGGTGATGATGTGCAGAAAGACGCTGTTATAAAAGACACTTCAGATATGTTTAGCTTAGCAACAGGCGATATAATGACCATAGAAGACAAAGGGAAACGCCCTTATAGCATACGCCTTAATATGACAGTAGTACAATCTTCTAATGGTTTACCAAGAATGAACGGGGATAAGTCAGCTATTGATAGGCGATTTAGAATTTTACCTTTTACCAAAGTATTCAAAGATAAACCTAATAAGGCTATCAAAGACGATTACATTAACCGCAAAGAAGTTCTGGAGTACCTGGTTAAGTTGGCCGTTGAAACACCAATCGCTGACATTAACCCTACGAAGTCTATTGAAATACTTGAAGAACACCATAAGGACATGAACCCCGTTATTGATTTTGTTTCTAAGTTTTTTACTGATGAATTGACAAGTGAGTTTATCCCTAATAGTTTTGTCTATCACGTTTGGAAATGTTTTCTAGAATACTATGGTATTAAATAAAACAGGTCAGAAATGGGCTTACATCGAGAAATTAAAAGCAACTTGCCTGAAGGTTTCGCAGTTGGCCAGAAAACTATCCCAGCGGGTCAACAGATTCATAAAGGTTTTTATCCTAAAGAGGATTTACCGTCTTTTGCCAGTCTTAATTATTTCAATGGCAGAGAAACCCCAGAAAGACAGAAAAAACCCAAAAATGAACGAGGTTACTACAACAATAGGCTAAAACTTAAGAAAAAACGTTGAAATTTTATACACTTTATACACTAACTTATTTTTTTAACACACTTAGAAACACTGTATTATCAATGGTTTTAGACACTTCCCACACTTTATACACTTTTTTTGAAATTTCCCTATAAGAGTATTATAGAAAGCTCCCCTATTATTTGTTTATATATATTTTATTTTTAGTGTATAAAGTGTCTAAAGTGTATAAAATAAGACTTTATCCCTTGATATGACTGGGCTTTAATTTTATACACTTTCAAAACTAAGTGTATAAAAAACAAAAGAAGCGTCTAAAAAATGGAGGAAAGAAATGAAAATCAAGATATTTTATCAGCAACAGAAGCAAAGCCTACAGGAATTTGAATCTCAAGTCAACGACTTTATGGCAAGCGTTGAAGTTGTGGATGTGAAATGCACTGAAGCAACCGAGGGTGACTATGAGAATTTGAGTGCAACATTGGGGCTACTGGTCCTATATAAAGAATAAGGAGGAAGCCCATGACCGAACCAGCATACTTTGAACAAGCAGATCAGGAACTGAAGGAATTCAATCGCAAACGTGACGATTTCATGGCGGATGCAACACCAGTAGAACTTGCAGATACGCCTAAACTGATTGAACTAGGTGAGAAGCTCCGGACAGAAGACACCAGCATAAACGCCTATGAGTTATACAGACACCCCGAAGCGCGTGCAAAGTTATTCGCCCAAATCGCGGAAGCCTGCTTCTTGCTGATTGCAGATAGCTCACCAGTACCAGTGCAACCAACACAAGCTCAGCGTATCCATTTTTGCGAGTACCTGGAAGGGCAGTTCCAGAATATCATTAAGAAGTTGATTGCAGGCACAGACAAGCAAGCCCTAGAGTCTTTACTTGAAGCCCTGCAACTGCCCAAAGAAAAACAGGCTCAGTTTGTCCGTGATGTGGTAGTAAGTGGCTTACTCAGTGAAGAATAGCAGCAAAAGGGGCAGTGCCTCTTTTTGTGGCTTAATTGCTACTTATCCCAATAGATTTGGGTTTTCTATATATAGGTATTTGGAGCAAATGGAAACTATAAAATCAATAGCTATAGAGACATTTATAAAGCCATTGAAAATTAAAAATCTAACCCATGGCATAGCTGAGTTAGACGGCAGGAAACTAGAAATAGACTTAGATAATTTATATATCACCCTTGGCAAAGACTACTTTGATTTAGATAGAATACCAGGGACTAAGGGAGGCTATCGCTACTTCTTTCTATGCCCTATTTGTGGTCGGCGGTGTAGAATACTTTATAAACGATATTTGCTCTATGGTTGCGGATCATGCCAGAAAATACACAAGTCAACCCTGAACCGCAGTAAGACAGATTGTCAATACTATTGGGAGAGAGCACTGAGAGAGGCTAGAAAGGTAGAGCCAGGCTGGAGTCCTAAACGTGGCGGATATATGTTTGACGCTTTTCCTGAACGACCTAAGTATATGAAACGGGAACGGTACTACAAGCATTATCAGAAATTTGTTAATTACACTAGAAAAGGGGATAGATTTTGGCTGAATGGTTTGAGATTGTGAGACAATATGAAGTAGTTGCAATTTACAAAACAAATAAATACTACATATTAGACGGGTGTAATATCGGAATAACCTAGCTATATCAAGGTTTTTGACTGATTAGAGCGTTCCGAAAAGGGGTGCGCGTGCTCAAAGCTCGAGCAAAGCTGGAGAAAATGTAAAATATCCCCTACCATTTATCCAGAGAAGGAACAAATAACTTGCCTTATCTGCCTACAACATGCTCTCTGGTTCTGAAAAGTTCCTACATATTCCACCAGTCGTTAAAAATACAAAAAGCCAAGGCGCTCCGCCTCAGCTTGATTGATTCATGCTTCAAAGATGAAGTTATAGAGTTGAACAACCTTCTGAAAGCTCGGTGTGTCCATGGTGGTGATTTTTTGTGCCTGGCGTTCTCGAAAGTCGAAGGTGTAAAGCTGGAGCGGATTCACTGAGCCGTCTACCTCAGAGGACAGGACAGGGACCAGCAAGCCTAGCTTTTCTAACTTCTTCTGGCCATGCGTGACAGGGCAGACGGCAACGAAGCCAGTGCGTTCTGAGTATTCCTTACGAGATACCACCACAGCAGGGCGGCGCTTCTGTATCTCACGCCCGACAGATGGATCAAAGTCTATCCAGATGATATCCTGCTTTTCTGGGATATAGTTAGATTTCGCTGTCAAGTAGTTTCACCCCTTCAAAATCATTTTCCATACGGAGGTCAGCCGCTTCAGCGAATGGATCTGCAATCTTTGGAGCTAGGACGATCACATTATCAGCGCCTTTGTAAACGACCATTTCTTGACCTTCCGGGACCTCAAGCGCCTTGGGAATGGTCACAGTCAGAGAGTTCCCAACTTTACGGGTTTTTACTGTATTCATTTCTTTTCTCCTTCGTTTGTATATATCAAGTATATACTGAAAAAGAGAGAAAAGCAAGCAAAAAGCCAGCCTTGCGACTGACTCCTTGGTATAGATTTGATAGATTTATTATACCACAAGAGGAGGCTAAGGCATGACACCAGAGCAAGTAAAAGCAAAGTTAGAAGGTATTAGATGGTTAGATAAAGAGATTCAGAGTTTGCAGTTAGAACTTCAATATCTAGAACAAGGTCTATTTAAAAAATCAACTCTGACACAAACCAAAGTCCAGACTAGTAGAGTGAACAATACAGAGAATGAACTTGTCTATGTTTTGAAGTTGAAAAAAGATATACAAAACAGACTTTCCAATCTAATCGAGGAACGTTCAGAAACTTCTAAACTCATTGATAAACTGAGTGATCCTCTTGAAAGGTCAGTGTTGCGGATGTTCTATGTCAATCACTTGGAAATATGGAATATCGAAGACAAGATAGAAAAGTCAAAAACAACAATTTACAGAATAAAGAGTTCAGGAATAAAGAAACTTGCTAAGCTCATGGATGATAGAGCTTCTAAACTTACTTAGCAAAGCAGGTTCTTCCGCTGCTTGCCTTTTGGCCAAATGCTTCAGGCTATCACTTATACTGTTCAACGTTCGGAAACTACCCCCTATTTTTTTAATCGGGGGTATATTGTTTTGGTTTTAAAGGACGCGGCCTTTTCCGTGCGAAAAATTCCCTTTTTGAAAATTTTAAAGCGGAAAGAAATGCGGTATTATTAGGCTTTTAAGTTGATTTTTTAGCCATAATGCTACCCATTGACTAAGGATATTTATAAAAACAACCTAGTACTAACAAGTTCTTACACATTCCACCAGTTATCGTGAGGATGAAGCTACGCATGATCGAGCCGAGAGTGAACCAAGAAAGATTTTCATTTTTTAATTGAACAAGGAGCGAACAAAGAGGACTGCAAATATCGAGAGTAATAAAAGATTAATAATATCAAAGGCAGGGGCTATGGGCCTACCCTCTACTCTTTACGGCCTTCACACCAGCACTATACATTTTTTCACGGAACAATTAAGAAAAGGAGTATGCTTTTTACGGCCGATATGGACATAAGGATAAGAATTATTCTTCACAGATTTAGATTAAGAGGAAATATGATATAATCAAGATATAAAGGATAGAGGTTGAAAAGTATCCGCCTCCAACGCGCCACTTAGCTAGTGGGTCGAGAAATGCGGGCGACATTCGGCGGTCCCGCCTATCCTTTCTTATAGCTAGCCCTTAGAAAAAAATCTAGGGGCTTTTGTGAAGTTATAACTCTACAAAGCATGCACCTCATGATATAATATATCTATCAGCAACTCCACAAGTAATTAAAAAAGCACCTTGTGGGGTGCTAGTTCTTGCCTGCTGAACTCATCAAATTTCAGGCCCTTTTGAGGTCTTTTTTTGTTCACCTTTTTGTGGACTCCTGAAGAATATCAAAGATGAACTAATATGGGTATTCTTGCTATAAACCGCTATAAATCACTGTAAAGAGACACTAAAGAATATCTACAATCATGGTTTTTCTAAATTTCTTCAAATGTCATGTTTTTCTCCTTTTGTTTATTAATACTCTTATCAAAATTTGCTATTAGCAGTCATAGGTAAGTTAAAGCTTCTTCTCCATCTCCACAAAGAGATGAATATCGCCATTGCTTTCCTGCGGAATGCGCCTCACCACTTCAAAGCCCATGTTGAGATAAAGCTGCTGGGCTCGGTGATTGAAGTCAGCTACGGATAGCCTTATGACTTGGGGCGCAAAATTTTTCATGATAAAGTCCAGAATTTCCTGCAGAAATGAAGCGCCTTGGCCTTTTCCGCAGTGCTCCGGCTTCATGCCCAAACCAAGCTCTAAAGTTCGCTCACCTTTCTCCTCCAAGCAGAAAAATCCATAGAGCTTCCCCTCTCGCACCACTTGATAATAACGGTCCCCACGCGCTTCTGGAGAAACCAGTTCTTCATAATCTTCCAGGTCATTTTTCATATCATAAAAGTCATAAGGCGCCTCATAATGCCAGTCCTTAGCAATTTCCAAAGCATGTTGCTGGCTTAGTGGTTCAATCATCATCTACTCCTCCTTTCTCTAAAATCCCCAATAAAAGCGTTTCTGGTCTGCTTTTTCGCTGCAGCCGAGACTGCGATAAAATTCATGGGCTGATGTGCGGGAAATGCCTGAATTAATCCGAATTCCTGTGTAGCCTGCTGCTTTTCCCTCTTCACGCAAGGCTTGCATCAGCGCTCTGCCATGTCCCTGCCCTTGAAAATCCTGAGCGACGGCCAAAGCCAAGAGATTGAGCAAGGACGGAAAATAGAGACAGTCGTAGCTAGCCGCATGAGCGTATCCTATGACCTGACCGTCTTCTTCAACTACCAAAATCAAATGCTGGTCATTCTCTAGCAGCCTCTTCAGTTGAGCCTCCGTCGCTTCCCTATCGAAGTCATAGCCCAGGCACTCAGCATTGAGTCGCTGAATGGCTGCAGCGTCTCTTAGTTTTACCTTACGAATCATTTGTCACCTCGTTCTTCTCTTTATTATAGCAGAAAAGCAGTCTCTTTGACTGCTTTCAATGAACTATTCTCCCATCTGTCCCTTCAACCAAGACTCCGCCTCTTATAAAGGATAGTCTGTCAGGATATCTGGCTGGATGGTCTCATTCTCATAAAGCTTATTTCCATCTCTCACTCTTGGAAAATGCAATCATGAGACCCGAACCAGC
>ERZ773022.1355-NODE-1355-length-16539-cov-75.737806_pt1 | contig 16539 bp, 13 predicted proteins | sample MGYA00580839_ERZ773022 | MGnify/ENA primary metagenome ERZ773022 (study PRJEB29015, sample SAMEA2738020) | human oral metagenome | biome: human oral; feature: human-associated habitat; material: dental | place: China | collected 2044 ... | reverse complement strand
AGGCCCGCCCCGGCCACCCCATCGGCCTGGTCCTGGCCCCCACCCGCGAGCTCGCTCTCCAGATCGCCGAGGTCATCGAGCCCCTGGCCCGCGTCGTCGACATGGACGTGACCACCATCTTCGGCGGGGTCTCCGCCAAGCCGCAGGAGAAGGCCCTCAAGGACGGGGTCGACGTCGTCGTCGCCTGCCCCGGTCGGCTCCTGGATCTCATGGGGCAGGGGCTCGTCAGCCTCGACGAGGTTGAGATCACCGTCCTGGACGAGGCCGACCACATGGCCGACCTCGGCTTCCTGCCCAATGTCCGTCGCATCCTGCGCGCCACCCCGCAGCGCGGCCAGCGCATGCTGTTCTCCGCCACCCTCGACAACGGCGTGGACGCGCTGGTCAAGGAGTTCCTCCACAACCCGCTGCAGCACTCCGTGGACCCCTCGACCTCGCCCGTGGACGCCATGACCCACCGCGTGTGGATGGTGGCGGACAAGACCGCCAAGGACGGCGTCGTGCGGCGCCTGGCCTCCGGGGAGGGGCAGCGCATCCTGTTCACCCGTACCAAGCACCTCGCCCGGCGCCTGGCCCGCAAGCTCGTCCAGGCCGGGATCCCCGCCGTCGAGCTCCAGGGCAACATGAGCCAGAACGCGCGCGAGCGCGCCATGCGGGCCTTCTCCACCGGGCAGGTCCACGTCATGGTCGCCACCGACATCGCCGCCCGGGGGATCGACGTCTCCGGCGTCGAGCTCGTGGTCCACGTCGACCCGCCCGCCGAGCACAAGGCCTACCTGCACCGCTCGGGCCGCACCGCCCGCGCCGGGGCCGCCGGGAGCGTCGTCACCCTCGTCCTGCCCGAGCAGAAGCACGATGTCCAGGTCCTGCTCAAGAAGGCGAGGATCCGCGCGGATATCGAGCGCATCCGGCCCGACGACGACGCCGTGACCGCCCTCGTGGGACAGGTCGCCGCTGCGATCGCGCTGGAGGACATGCCCGAGGGTGTGGCCGTCAAGGGCGGCAGCCCCAGCGGGCGGGCCTCCACCGGACGGCCGGGACACGGTCACGGTGAGGCGGGACGGGGCCGAGCCGGACGCGCTGGCCGTAGTGGGGGCGGCGGTCGCGGACGTGGGGCCAAGAACGACGGGCGGGGAACCGGTCAGGGCGGCCAAAGTGGCCGAGGCGGAGGCGGCGGACGCAGCCATGGCTCCCGGCGGGGCGGCGGCGCCTCGCGCTTAGGGCAGTCCCGGCGAGGGCGCGCCTCCGGCGGGCAGGGCTGATCGAGCGAATTGATCGAGGACTCAACCTGCCTGTACCGGGGCCGACGTCGACAGCAGTGCGACTGACCTCGTTGATGCTGTCTCAACCTTCGACATCAATAGGAAATGCTGGGGGCTGCCGATGGTCTCCACCGTGATCGCACTATTCATCTACTAAAGTGGAGCGAGACGAAGGTAGGGTTGCTCGCGCCAATTGTCGGAATCACTGTCGACGCCAAAATCTTCTCAGGAATACTATTGCATTAATTCGGGCGGTAGATACACTGGGTTGGTGAGAACTCGGTCCCATTGGGCCTGGAAAGGTGGTTGGTCCATGTCTTGTTCACGTCGTTCTGCAATCGGAGCTACGGCTACTCTTATATTCACCGCTGCCCTCAGTCAGCAAATCGGAGCCGCGGCGGTGGAAGGACCCGGCTCGGAGAAGGGTGTGGTACCGGTGCGGTTCTTCCCAGGAAAAGGTGAGAAAGCTGGGCTGGTCATCTTCTTCGATGGTGATGGTCAAGCGTTGCATGACACCGATGGCGGTGATGGCGAGGGGGTCAGAGGGGGCCTCTCCGGGTCTGGAAGTGTCGCTGGGCCGTCAACGGCCTACGGATACGACGTGATTTCTGTCCGCGCCCCCGGCGAAGGGGGGTCGTGGAGGAATAGCGGTCAAGGGGGTGTTGATTACGTCAAGACCGTGGTCCACGATGTTGCTGCGGAGCATGGTTCGAATATAAAATGCCTGTGGTTTGTCGGTTATGCGAGCGGCTCTGACTTCATTACGCAAACAGTTTTTCCCGCGTTCGCGGAAGATTTGGAAGGCGGCGGACTCATTGTTTTCGCCGGCGGCGACTCTCCCAGTGAGACGCATGTGTTCTCTGATCGAATCAAGTCCTCTTTGTCGCTGAACTGGATTACAGGACGATACAGCGCTGGTGGGGGCAGAGGAGACCTCGACCGTGCCAGAAGAGGTCTGAAGTATTATAAAGAGTCGGGTTTTCAGAATGTCTGGAAAGAGATCTCTCATGACAACCACGTGTCCGTCATTAGGGTGTTCGGTCACTATGTGAATAGGAGGCTTCTGGCTTACTCGGGCAAACGGTAGGCGCGTGATGCTGATGGCCTGAGTGTGCGGGAGCGGTACGCCGGTGCTACGGTCGAACGGCTGACCGTGATCGGGAAGGTGGGTGGAGAGCGTGGCGGCGCATCTTTCGCGGCGGGCCCTGACCGGGGCGATGGCAGGTCTCTTCCTGGGCGGGTGTGCTGCTCGCGGTCCGAGGCAGGCGTCTGCGCACCCGACCCCGCCCCCGTACCTGCGCTCGCGTGGGTTGGGCGATGAGCCCAACCTGGACCCGGCGTCGGGGAATCTGCCTGCTCCCGCGGCCTTCTCCTACACCGACTCCGACGACGAGACCTCCGACTGCATCTTCTACGCAGCGGACGGTGCGCCTGTGGGACTGGTTGTCTACCTCGACGGCGATGGGCAGTTCTTCCACAGTCAGGGCGGTCAGAGCCAGGATGAGAGGTCTCCCGGCGGCCTGGCCGGTGTTGGGGGCGTCGTCGAGGCCGCGGGCGCTCGAGGGTTCGACGTCGTCTCAGTGCGTTCTCCCGGAGACGACGGAATGTGGTGGTTGGAGGACCAGGACGGGAAGGTCCGCTACCTGGAGGAGACGCTCGACTACGTGGCCGCCGAGTGCGGGGCCAACATGGATCAGCTGTGGCTCGTGGGCTACTCCGGCGGCTCTGAGTTCATCAGTCGGCGGTTCTTCCCCGCCTATGCCGAGCGCATGCCGGGCGGGGGCTTCATCAACTTCGGGGGCGGTGACGCGCCCGAGGAGAGAGCGGCGGCCTTCTCCGGAGACGCCAAGGAACGGCTCTCGCTGAACTGGGTGACCGGAACCCGTGACGTCCCCAGCAACAGCCTCGATGGATTCGACGGCATCGGGCACGCCCGCAACAGCCTGGCCTACTACCGCTCGGCGGGCTTCGGTCACACCTGGAGCGAATGGCCCGACGACGACCATGGCAGCATCACCGAGAAATTCGGCCGCTACGTCGGGCGCGTGCTCGACGATGCCGCAAGTGGAAAATAACTGCTTCGGAGGTTGGGTTGCAAGAGTTGCCTAACTGTGATCTCTGTGTTGACATTGTCGATAGGTTGAAGTAGTAGTCTTCGTTCTGCCCTATTTTCCCTGTGGACAAAGAGGTCTTATTGTGTTTGGGGACAAAAAGCGGAGGATTCAAACTCTTGAACAGCAACTCAGTGTCGGAGAGCAACAGTATAACGCAGCTCTAGCGTCAATTGGGGAACTCCGGGCATTGCTTGATCGGGTTGGAGGTGGGGATATCGTCAAAATGCAGGAAGTTGCTGCGCGGATGAGGGGTGAGCAGGTTGAGCTGCAGGCTGCTCTGGAGCGGCAGAAGTTGGAACTTGCTCAGCAGGCAACTTCAGCTGAGGAGAATCTCCGTGCTCTTGAGCGTGATGCTCGCGAAGTAACCATTGCAATTGATGATCGTAGGCGGCAGCTCGCGCAGCTTGATATGCATCTTTCGGATGCTGTCATGATGGTCGATAGTGGGCTAACGAACTATAGGCATCCTGCTGAGTCTTCTTTGGAGCTTGGTGGTCGCCTATCGGATGTGCGCTCTCAGGTCAAAGAAATGATTAGAAGCAAGTCTGCGATCAGGGCTGCCGACAACTTCACTTTTAATAATTCGGCCAGCAAGGGGCGTAAATTCGTTGCTGATATGTCGAAAATGATGTTGCGTGCCTACAATGCGGAGGTTGAGAATTGTGTCCTCACTGTTAAGGCTGGTAATGGTGAGGCGGCTCGTAAGCGGCTGGAGCGTACTCGCGACCAGGTGGAACGCCTTGGGTCGCTCATCAACCTGAGGATAGATGGTAGATACCATACGCTTCGTCTCGAGGAGCTCGATTTATCTCTCAGGTATCAGAATGCTAAGAAGGCCGAGAAAGAGGCGGAGCGGGAGGAGAGGGCGAGGCTGCGTGAAGAGCGCAAGGCTCAGCAGGAGCTTGCCCAGCGTCGATCGAAGCTCGACAAGGAGCGTGAGCATTACCAGCACGTGCTTCAGTCTCTTGTGGAGCAGGGGCGAGTAGGTGAGGCGGAGGAAATTAGGTCCCAGCTTGAGGGGCTCGACAGGGAGATCGAAAAAGTCGATTTTCGTGCTGCTAATATTCGTGCAGGATATGTTTATGTTATCTCCAATGTTGGGGCGTTCGGTGATCGAATGGTTAAGATTGGCATGACGCGTCGACTTGAGCCAATGGATCGCGTCCGGGAGCTTGGAGATGCGTCCGTTCCGTTTGGGTTTGATGTCCACGCATTGTTCTTCTCTGAGGATGCAGTCACGGTGGAGGCTGATCTGCATCGAAGATTCGCGCATAAGCGGGTCAACCGCGTTAACACCCGTCGAGAGTTCTTTTATGCTTCTCCTGCTGAGGTGCGTGATGTACTCTCGGAGGTGGCCGGCAATCTCCTGGAGTTTACTGAGGAACCGGAGGCTGAGCAGTATCGCCTAAGCCTTCAGATGGCGGAATCGGAGAATGGTGGTGTCGCCATCAGTGGAGGCGACCGAGGTTAGGGGAGGCTGCGGGGTGTGTTCTTGTATCCTCGAGGTCATGCCTTACTCGTCGGCTTTGAGTCTCCGGAGTAGTCCGCGGTCCGTAAGACTCAGCCGTGAGACCCGGATTGTCGTTGTGGCTACGTGATCCGTGCTCGCATCCGGCTATCTGGAGATGATTGTAAACTGAGTCAGTTGAACTTCTTGAACTTGAGGATCGTGTTTAGTATTTTGCCCTTGAAGGATTTTGCTTGATAGGCGAAAGTGAGAGAGTTGTAGAACTCGACGGCCAGGTGCTCTTGGTGGCCCAGAATCATCTCTTCCGGTGCCGTCTCAGGGAAGAATACTCCGAGCTTGATGCGCAAGCCGCCTTTTTTCATCTTGAACTGGTGCATGCCGTACATTTTCATGTCGACTGTCTGGTCTGACATGAGAACGCCGTCGCCGACCATCGCCATTTTCGTGTCGTCGTCCAGTGATGTCGGTTTTTCTGCACCAGGGTGGATAAAGAGCTTCTGGTAAGTGGGCTCGCCGTACTGGCCGACCATCTCCATGACTTCCTGTCCGCCATGGATACCGGCAAACACGAAGTGCTCAGGGTGGATCTTGAATGGCAGTGCCGGATCGGTCATCTTGTTCAGGGATTGGTTGAAGGCCAGGAAGTCCCCCAGGGTCAGACCGTCCACATCTACCTCAACGTAGGCAGGCTGCAGGTTCCGCCCCTTCACGGAGTTCGCTACAATTGAGCGCCACATCTCATCCGACTCGGCCAGTTTTGATTCGTAAAGCTTGAGGATGCTGTCCTTCCCGAGTGTCAGCTTGGTTTCGATCAGTGCTTCTTTTGCGGACTCAAACGGCAGTGCCAGCAGGTCCTCCGACGAGATCGGTTGGCCCCTGTAGGTGAACTCCGCCGCCAGGTCCGCCATTTCTCGTACGACGTGGTGAGTACGCTCCAGCTCCTTGGACGCGATCCACTCCCGTGTCAGGGGTTGCCCGTTCAAGGTCATCTTGATTGAAAGGTCTGTCATATCGCTTAGCTTGATCTCTTGTGTTCTGGCTGTGGTGTGGTGAGTGAATTCGTCGTAGAGAGAAGGTGTGGTCCTCTGCCGACTGCGCCGTTCAGCGTGTCTTGTGCAAGGCGCGGGTGCTTTCAGGAGCTGTGGCGGAGCCAGTGTGAAGACCTTCGGTCCTGTTCCTGCCTTGCCGTGCTGCGCCCTTCAGAGTGGCCGAGCAGGGCGGTGCGTGAGAGGGGCTGGTGACCCGCGACCTTCTGAAGGCGGGCGCTAGCGTGAAAGCGGCAGTACCCCCTGTGGGGCTCGAACCCACGACCTTCGGATTAAAAGTCCGCAGCTCTGACCAACTGAGCTAAGGGGGCGCACCAACGGCCGGAAGCAGAGTCCAGACGCCGTCGGCAGGGGTCAGCATAACCGGACAACCGACCACTGTGTCGAACCCGCCGCGCGGCTGGCCGCCGGCCCCTCCGTCGTCGGCCGGAAGTGAACCGGTGGGGGAGGGCCTGCCCGCTCGCGAGACAATGGGAGCGAGCGTCGTCGCCGGCGCGCCCGCACCGTGTGAGGAGTCCCCATGGCCCGCCAGTTTCACCGTCCCGCCCGGCTCGACCCCGAGGCCGCCGAGCAGATCGAGGGCAGCGCCGACACCGCCGTTGCCTCCGAGCTCGCCCACCGGGCCGCTCAGGCCCTCATCGGCGGCTTTCCCGGTACCGAGGACGGCGACGACCCCATCACCCGCTCCGGCATCGTCACCGCGGTCGCCACCAACGGTGTCGACGACATCGCCGAGCTGTGGGCCGACTCCCCGGCCACCACTCTGCCCGGCACCCTGTGGCGCCTGTTCCTCGTGCGCGAGTGGATCCGCCGCGATCCGGGGCTCGTCGCCCGCCGCTACGCCACCCTCGTCGACCTCACCGAGGCCGACGAAGCCACCACCGCCCGCCTCGAGTCCGCCCTCGGCGAGGCGCGCGCCGTGCTCGCCCCTGCCGACCTGCGCGAGCGCCTCGATGCCGTCCTGGCCGGTGGCGTCGAGGGCTCAGTCACCGCGATCGCCCCGCTGCTCAGCGCCACCGCCGGCTTCCTGCGCGCTCTGGCGGCCGGCTCCAACCCCGTGTGGATCGAGGACGACACCGACGAGCTCGCCGACCGCGTCACCCGCCGCGACTCCGCCCTCCTGGCCACCGCTGACGAGCTCTCCGACGCCGCTCGCCGCGCCGCTGCCGGACTCCTCGACTGAGAGGGCCTTGCGCAAGGGCTATCCGAGCGCGGGATGTCCAAATCGGTGACAAAGGCCCGGAGCAAGCGCCCGTAGGTGGATCAAAACCACATGATTCCGCGGTTCTGCTGAAGGCGTGAAGAGTGTGCAGGCTCCTTCGTCACCGATTAGGACACCAACGGCACCATCGGCGAGATCATGAACGCTGCGTCGGTGCAGTACCGGCGTGAATCGCAGTCTCTGTACGTAGGGGAGTCGTGCGGGCCTCCGAATGGCTGCTGCATGAGGAGCAGATCGCAATGAGGAGCAGGTAGGTGCATTGCGCGCGAGGTAGAGGAGCGCGCAGCGGGGTCGAGCATCAGCCAGTGAGCCCCAAAGATCGTGTAGGAGTGGCGGTACCTTGCGCGCTCGCCGAACTGGAGCGGATCGCCGCCCCACAAGGCCGCCCGGACGTGGGACCATGTGGTCATGACCAACGACGCGCACCACCCCGCCCCCACGCCGCTCTCCCGCTTCCTGGGCGGGTGGATGCGCCACCCGAGCCCCCAGGAGCCCGAGCAGGTGTCCGACGACGTCGAGGCGGCCCAGTCGGCGGTGTCCCCGGAGGCCGCGGGCCCCGGCGAGCCGGCGGTCTCGGCTGAGGTCGCCGAGCCCGAGGGACAGGGTGAGCCCGACGACGCCCCAGCCTCTCCCGGCGGGTCGCCCATCGACGACGGGAGCCCCGAGGGGCACAAGGCCGCCGGACACCCAGAGGGGGCCGACGACTCAGCCGACTCCGAGGATGTCGAGGAGGAGCACATCATCGAGGTCGCCGATCCGCGCGACTTCGCCGACGACTCCGGTCCCCAGTACGAGGATGAGGACTTCGACGACATCGTCGGCGGCGAGGCGGCCCCGGCCCCCGGCCCCATCGGCACCGCGACCCCCGCCATCGCGCCCTCCTCCATCACCTCTGCCAGCTCGCAGTCGGCACCTTCCGCCGCTGAGACCCTGGCGACGCCGTCGACCGCCGCGCCGGGGGAGCAGGGAGCCTCCGCCCCCGGCAGCGCGGCCAGCTCGGGCCATGCCGTCAGCCCTGTCAGCGCAGCCTCCTCGGCCACCGCTGCCACCGCCGCCGATGCCGCGGCCTCGGCCGCCTCCGCCGACACCGCCCAGGTCGACCCCGAGGACCTCCTGCCGCCCCTGAAGTCCTTCAAGAACCGTTTCATCGACCGGGAGCTGACCTGGCTTGACTTCAACGAGCGGGTCCTGGAGCAGGCCGAGGACCACACCCTGCCCCTGCTGGAGCGCGCCTGGTTCCTGGCGATCTTCTCCTCCAACCTGGACGAGTTCTACATGGTGCGCGTCGCCGGGCTCATGCGCCGCATCAAGGCCGGCATCACCCCGGTGCGCGCCTCCGGCCTGGACGCCAACCAGGTCCTGGCCCAGGTCACCAGTCGCGCCAAGGAGCTCACCGCCCGCCAGGCCGCCCTCTTCCAGGAGGACATCCGCCCCGCCCTGGCCGGTCACAACGTGGACATCCTGGGCTGGGACGAGCTCAACTCCGACCAGCAGGAGCGCCTGACCCGCTACTTCCGCCACCAGATCTACCCGGTCCTGACCCCGCTGGCGGTCGACCCCTCCCACCCCTTCCCCTACATCTCGGGCCTGTCCCTCAACCTCGCCGTCATCCTGCGCAACCCGCGCAGCGGCAAGGAGCACTTCGCCCGCATCAAGGTCCCCGACTCCCTGCCGCGCCTGGTCCAGGTCCCCGGCCGTGAGCTCGACGCCGCGGACAAGGCCGCCGGCTGCGCCGTCATCCCCCTGGAAGTCGTCGTCGGTCAGCACCTCGACCACCTCTTCCCGGGCATGGACATCCTGGAGCACCACCTCTTCCGGGTCACCCGCAACGAGGACCTCGAGGTCGAGGAGGACGACGCCGAGAACCTCCTCAAGGCCATGGAGAAGGAGCTCGAGCGGCGCCGCTTCGGCGACTGCGTGCGCCTGGAGGTGGAGGACACCATCTCCTCCTTCACCCGCCGCTACCTGGTGCGGGCCCTGGGTCTCAAGGGCGACGACGTCTTCGAGCTCCCCGCCCCCCTGGACCTGACCTGCCTCAACCAGCTCCACGACCTGGACATCCCCGATCTGAAGTACCCGCGCTTCGTGCCGGTGACGGCCGCGGGCCTGGCCGCCTACGAGTCCTCCTCCGCGCCGGACGTCTTCGCCGCCATGCGCGAGCACGACGTCCTCCTGCACCACCCCTACGACTCCTTCTCCACCTCTGTCCAGGAGTTCGTGGCCCAGGCCGCCGCCGACCCCAAGGTCCTGGCCATCAAGCAGACCCTCTACCGCACCTCCGGCGACTCCCCGATCGTGGACGCCCTCATCGAGGCCGCCGAGGCCGGCAAGCAGGTCGTCGCCATTGTGGAGATCAAGGCACGCTTCGACGAGGAGGCCAATATCTCCTGGGCCCGCAAGCTCGAGCGTGCCGGCGTCCACGTCGTCTACGGCATGGTCGGCCTCAAGACGCACTGCAAGCTGCTGCTCGTCGTGCGCCAGGAGTCCGACGGCCTGCGCCGCTACTGTCACGTCGGCACCGGCAACTACCACCCCAAGACCGCCCGCGGCTACGAGGACTTGGGGCTTCTGACCTGCGACCGTGATGTCGCCCAGGACCTGACCACCCTGTTCAACCAGCTCTCCGGCTACGCCCCGCGCGCCCGCTTCCGCCGCCTGCTCGTGGCCCCCCGAGGCCTGCGTGACGGGCTCGTCGAGCGCATCGAGCAGGAGATCACCAACCACCGGGCCGGCCTGCCTGCCTGGATCCGCATCAAGGTCAACTCCATCGTCGATGAGACCGTCATCGACGCCCTCTACCGCGCCTCGCGCGCGGGGGTGCCGGTCGACATCGTCGTGCGCGGCATCTGTGGCCTGCGCGCCGGCGTCGAGGGCCTCAGCGAGAACATCCGCGTGCGCTCCATCCTGGGGCGCTTCCTGGAGCACTCGCGCATCTACGCCTTCGCCGGCGGCGGCCAGACTGAGCTGTTCATCGGCTCGGCCGACCTCATGCACCGCAACCTCGACCGCCGCGTCGAGGCCCTGGTGCGCATCACCGACCCCGCCATGGTCGAGGACCTTGAGTGGCTGGTCACCCACTGCGCCTCCGACGACGTCTCCTCCTGGCACCTCCAGCCCGACGGCTCCTGGGAGCGTCACCTCGTTGACGCGGAGGGCAACCGCCTCGAGGACATCCAGACCAGCCTTATGGCCCGGGCGCGCTCGCGCGTCAAGGGTCGTCACTGAGACGGCCGTGCCATGAGCTCGTCCAGCAAGAAGAACAGCTCGCGTGAGACCGTGAAGGCCGCAGGCGCCCTCGTGTGGCGCGAGAACGGCAAGCACCTCGAGGTGCTCCTGGTCCACCGACCCCGCTACGACGACTGGTCCATTCCCAAGGGCAAGGTCGACTCCTGCGAGTCCGTGCGCACCTGCGCGGTGCGTGAGGTCGCCGAGGAGACCGGCGTGCAGGTCGTCCTGGGCCAGCCCCTCAGCCGCGTGCGCTACAAGCTCGCCGACGGCTCCCGTAAGGAGGTCCACTACTGGGCCGCCCGCGTCGCCCCCGACGCCTCGGCCGCCGTCGCCGCCCGCGCCGCCGTCAAGCCCGCCTCCACCAAGGAGATCGACGCCGTCGAGTGGCGGCGCGTGGGGCAGGCCCGCAAGCGCCTGACCTACTCCTACGACCGCGACCTGCTCGGCGAGCTCGTCGACCTGTGGGAGGACGGCAAGCTCGACACCTGGACCCTGGTCCTCGTGCGCCACGGCCGCGCCGTCAAGCGCTCCGTGTGGAACCGCCCCAAGGAGCGCGACAAGGAGACCGACGAGGCCACCCGCCCCCTGACCCACGACCAGGGCGAGACCCGGGCCCGCGCCCTCGTCCCGATCCTGGCCGCTTACGGGGTGGGCCGCGTCATCACCAGCCCCTGGAAGCGCTGCATGGACACGGTCGCCCCCTACGCCATGGCTGCGGGCTTGACCCTGGAGACGGCCGGGCCCCTGACCGAGATGGCTCATGCCGAGCGCCCCAAGGGCGTGCGCTCTCTGGTCAAGAAGGTCCTGCGCGTGCGCGAGGAGCCGACGGCGCTGTGCACCCACCGGCCCGTCCTGCCCACCATCATGGACGTCGTCTCCCAGTACGCCCCCGGCAAGCTTCTGCGCTCCGTGCCCGATAGGGACCCCTGGCTCAAGACCGGGGAGATCCTCGTGGTCCACATGGCCCGCCGCCCCCGCGGCAAGATCCGCGCCGTCGCCATCGAGAAGCAGCGCCCCGTCCTGTCCGAAGGCCGCTGATTCGAAAGGGGCGCAGACTCGAACCGATGTCTTTGCTGGGAGAACTATGGACTCGCGGGTTACCAGGATTCTCCGGTAGCCCGCGAGTTGATTCCCCTCTCGAGATGATGGACTGCTACTGGTGGGTGACGTGATCGTGCGGTAACGCCCCGTTGATCACATCCGGTTGCTGGGGCACGTGGCGGCAGGACCTGCGCCATGCCCTGAAGACGAGAACGTCAAGGGCCAGGAGGCTCAGCAGTGAGGCGTGCGCGGCGAACCAGAACGGAATGGCGTGGGGCAGTAACTGATTGGGGTCGAAACCATGCTCCTCGGCACGGTTGACCGTAATGCTGTCAGCAATGCTCCACAGCACGTAGAAGCTGATGACCGACACGTTGAGTGCCGCCAGCACTGAGAAGAACGCGGGGCGTGAGGAGATCATGAGGTTGCGGTCGTGCGTCATGTCGATGCCCTTCATCTGAAGCTGCCGTCTCCCCACCACCGTATCGAAATATGACCGTCCTCACGGGAGGTGTTTACCAACCGTTTACCCCGGTCACCCGGAACCTTCATCCGGGGCGCATATCGTGACCGCTGCCTGACAATCACCCGGTATCCGACTGGACCCCCGACCCCCTCTGACTGAGCGAGGAGAGCCTGTGCTCCTGACCCGTCGCGGCGCCCTGGGCACCCTGAGCGCGGCCGCCCTGACCGCGCTGGCCGCCTGCGGGCGTGACGCCGGCCCCGCCGACCCCAACGCCTCCAGCGACCTGACGGGGGAGATCCGCGGCGCGGGCGCCACCTCCCAGTCCGACGCCCAGGACTCCTGGATGAACGCCTTCATGGGTGCCAACCTGCGCGCCACTGTCGACTACGCCGGCGGCGGCTCCGGGGCCGGACGCACCAAGCTCGCCGAGGGCGCCGTCGACTACGCCGGCACCGACACCCCCATGACCACCGACGAGATCAGCAGGATCGGCGGCGTCGTCGAGCTGCCCCTCTACATCTCCCCGATCGCCGTGGCCTACAACCTGCCCGGCTTCACCGGGGAGTCCCACGTCAAGATGACCGGAGAGGTCCTCGCCAAGGTCCTCTCCGGCGCCATCACCCGCTGGAACGACCCCGCCCTGGCCGCCCTTAACCCCGGCGCCGCGCTGCCGGACCAGCGGATCATCGTCGTCGGCCGTTCCGACGACTCCGGTACCACCAAGGCCCTGACCACCTACCTGGCCACCGTCGCCCCCGAGGTGTGGACCCACGAGCCCGAGGAGACCTGGCCGCTGCGCGGCGGCCAGTCCGGCGACGGCACCGCCGGCATGATCCAGACCGTCTCCGCGGCCACCGGCACCATCGGCTACGCCGACGCCTCCAAGGTCCCCGCCACCCTGGGAACCGTCGCCGTCGGCAGCAACGGGGCCTACGTGCCCGTCTCCGCCGACGCCGCGGCCGCCGCCCTCGACGCCGCCACCCTGGGCGCCGAGGCCGACGAGACCCGCCTGCTCTACACGCCCAGTCACGAGGCCGACGGCGCCTACCCCATCGTCCTGGTCTCCTACCTCGCCGCCCGCCTGAGCTACGACGATGCCCAGATCGCCGCCGTCGTCAAGGCCTACCTGCGCTTCGCGGCCTCCACAAGAGGGCAGGATGCCTCTGCCAAGGCCACCGGCTGCGCCCCCATCACCCGCGAGATGCGCGAGAAGATCAACGCCGCCATCGACAAGATCTCCGCCTGAGCCGGCCGGCCAGCCATCACGACGCCGCACCGAACCGCACATGTCCAGCCAGCACCCGCCCACCCAGCCGCCGTCCCAGACACCCCGAGGAGGGTCAGCCGTGGCCAGCACCACCGCACCGTCGTCGTCGGCCCCACCGCCCGGCGCCGTGACCGCGCCCAGCAGCTCCGACGACGTCGCCATCCAGCCCGGGAAGGCCCCCGGGCAGACCGGCAACCGGATCTTCACCGGGCTGTCCTTCGGGGCTGGCACCCTCATCATGGTGGTGCTCGCTCTCGTGGCCGCCTTCCTCATCCGGGAGGCGCTGCCCGCCCTGACGGCCTCGCGCGAGACGCTGGAGTCGGTCTCCTTCATGCGCGATCGCAGCCTGTGGGGCTACGTGGCCCCACTCGTCTTCGGCACGCTGCTGTCCTCGACCATCGCCCTGGGTGTCGCGGTGCCGCTGAGCATCGGGGTGGCCCTGTTCATCTCCCACTTCGCCCCGCGGCGCCTGGCCCAGGCCCTGGGCTACATGGTGGACCTGCTGGCCGCGATCCCCTCGGTGGTCTTCGGCCTGTGGGGCTTCCTGTGGCTGGTGCCCCTGCTCGACCCCATCAACACCTGGCTGAGCGACAACCTCGGCTTCATCCCGCTGTTCGCCGACTACACGGCGCCGGCCAAGAACATCACCACCGCCTCACTGGTCCTGGCCGTCATGATCCTGCCGATCATCACCGCCACCATCCGCGAGATCTTCCTCCAGACGCCGACGCTTCAGGAGGAGGCCTCCCTGGCCCTGGGGGCCACCCGCTACGAGATGATCCGCCAGGCCGTCCTGCCCTTCGGCCGATCCGGCATCATCTCCGCCTCCATGCTGGGGCTCGGGCGCGCCCTGGGCGAGACCATGGCGGTCCTCATGATCCTCTCGCCCGGCATGGGGCTCAACCTCCGCGTCCTCCAGGCCGGCCAGCACCAGACCATCGCCGCCAACATCGCCTCGCAGTTCCGCGAGGCCTACGGGCTGAGCGTCAACGTGCTCATCGCCACCGGCCTGGTCCTGTTCATCATCACCTTCGCGGTCAACTCCCTGGCGCGGTGGATCATCGCGCGCCGCTCCGAGTTCTCAGGAGCCAGCTGATATGACGCCCACGCACACGCCCGAGCCCACGTCCGGCTGCAGGTCCGATTCGGCCGCCGACGGCGCCCCCGCGCCCAAGTCCCTCAAGGCCGCGCTCGCGGCCGCCGAGGCCCCGGCCGCCCCGGTCGACCCGCTGGCCGACCCGCCCTCCATCGAGGGCGTGCCCCTGACCTCCTACCGTCTGCCCGACTGGTTCATCTGGGCGGCGCTGGGAGCCGCCTTCGTCGTCGGCGGCGGGATCGGCCTGCTGGCCGGATGGAGCATCGCCGCCGTCGTCACCCTGACCGCCCTGGTCTGGGTGGTGGGTGCCACGGCCGTCTCCTGGGTGCGCGAGGGCGATCGCTGGGGCCGCAACACCCTGGTGACCCTTCTCATCTACCTGTCCTTCGCCATCGTCATGGTGCCCCTGGTCTCCCTGGTGTGGATGGTCCTGTCCGGCGGATCGGCCCGCTTCGGCTACGACTTCCTGACCACGAACATGCGCGGCGCCGACGCCTCCAACGGCGGCTTCTACCACGGCATCGTCGGAACCCTCCAGATCACGGGGATCGCCACCCTCATCTCCGTGCCCCTGGGGCTGTTCACCGCCGTCTTCCTCGTGGAGTACAACGGCGGCTGGATCGCCCGGGCCATCACCTTCCTCGTCGACGTCATGACCGGCATCCCCTCAATCGTGGCCGGGCTGTTCGCCTACTCGATCTTCCTCATCGCGGCCGGCCCCCGTTACCAGGCCGGCATCATCGGCGCCGTGGCCCTGAGCGTCCTCATGACGCCGGTGGTCATCCGCGGCGTGGAGGAGATGCTCAAGCTCGTCCCCTCCCACCTGCGCGAGGCCTCCTACGCGCTGGGCGTGCCCAAGTGGCTCACCATCGTCAAGGTCGTGCTGCGCACCGCGGTGGCCGGCATCACCACCTCCGTCATGATCGCCATCGCCCGCGTCATCGGCGAGACCGCCCCGCTGCTCATCACCGTGGGGCTGACGATCCGCACCAACACCAACCCGCTGAACGGCTCCATGTCCACCCTGCCGGTACTCGTCTACGACCAGTACTCCCGCGGGGAGGCCGCCGCCATGGAGCGCGCCTGGGCCGGGGCGCTGACGCTCATCATCCTGGTCATGCTGCTCAACCTCGCGGCCCGCCTCATCTCCAAGTACTTCAGCCCCAAGGGCGGCCGGCGCTGAGCCCCGCCGGAGCCTCCGGGCACACCGCGCCCGCAGCGCCACCAGAGCCCACCACCGTTCACCTCAGGTAAAGGAACCGACGTGTCAAAGCGCATCGACGTCATCGGCGAGAACATCTACTACGGCGACTTCCTGGCCGTGAAGGACGTCAACGTCGTCATCGAGCCCAAGTCCGTCACCGCCCTCATCGGCCCCTCCGGCTGCGGGAAGTCTACCTTCCTGCGCACCCTCAACCGCATGCACGAGACCATCCCCGGCGCCCGCGTCGAGGGCCAGGTCATCGTCGACGGCGTCAACCTCTACGGACCCGGCGTCGACGCCGTCCAGGTGCGCCGCGCCATCGGCATGGTCTTCCAGCGGCCCAACCCGTTTCCCACCATGTCCATCGCCGAGAACGTCCTGGCCGGGGTGCGCCTCAACAACCGCCGCATCAAGAAGTCCGACGCCGACGACCTGGTGGAGGCCTCCCTGCGCGGGGCCAACCTGTGGGACGAGGTCAAGGACCGCCTGGGCCGTCCCGGCCTGGGCCTGTCCGGCGGCCAGCAGCAGCGCCTGTGCATCGCCCGCGCCATCGCGGTCAAGCCCGCCGTCCTGCTCATGGACGAGCCCTGCTCCGCCCTGGACCCCATCTCCACGCTCGCCATCGAGGACCTCATCTCCGAGCTCAAGACGGACTACACGATCGTCATCGTCACCCACAACATGCAGCAGGCCTCGCGCGTGAGTGACATGACCGGCTTCTTCAACCTGGAGGCCACCGGCAAGCCGGGCCACCTCGTCGAGTACGACTCCACCGACAAGATCTTCTCCGCACCCAGCCAGCAGGCCACTGAGGACTACATCTCCGGGCGCTTCGGCTGAGGAATGAGAGGCCAGGTGTCACGAATGGCGACTTTTCAGGCCGTCTGAGGCCGCTCTGAGCGCACCCTGATTCACGTTTGTGCAGGTCAGTGCGTGATATGTCGCTCCGGGACCTGGTGCCGCGCAGGTAAAAGTCGCCCGGAGTGACACTTTTGGGCGCCTTGCGTGACAGGGCGGTGCGGTCACGAGACGGAGGCGGGCGACAGGCCGCTCGGGAGAGATGGGGACGTCGGGCCGGAGAGCGCCAGTCGGCGCGAATGCCGCTCGCGGCGGCTTGAGTTGGAG
>ERZ773022.1353-NODE-1353-length-16553-cov-4.900836_pt1 | contig 16553 bp, 10 predicted proteins | sample MGYA00580839_ERZ773022 | MGnify/ENA primary metagenome ERZ773022 (study PRJEB29015, sample SAMEA2738020) | human oral metagenome | biome: human oral; feature: human-associated habitat; material: dental | place: China | collected 2044 ... | reverse complement strand
CATCATCGGCGCGATCGACCGTGCCGTTGGGTCGAGTCCGGAACTGCGCAGCAAGAAGGCGCTGATCGATGGGTTCATTGCGACCATCAACACCGATACAAAGGTGATGGAGGACTGGCGCAAATACGTCACGGAGGAGAAGGAAAAGGCGCTCGCTGAGATTGTGCAGGCAGAGAATCTGAAACCTGAGGAGACAGAAACTTTTGTGGCCAGTAGCTTTCGTGATGGCAGGCTTAAGACGACAGGAACGGCCATTGACGCTATTTTGCCGCCGGTGCGCCGTTTCGGTGGCAATCGCGCGGCGAAGAAAGCTGGCGTCATAGAAAAACTCAAGACGTTCTTCGCGACCTTTATGGGGCTTGTGGACGAGTAGGACATGGGAGAATAAATCAGAGCTTTCTTTTTCTGAATTTTGTGGACGAAATGGGGAAAACACGGTACAATGGAAGCGGCGCGGGGCGGAAGGGTCTTTAGCGACGGGATTTGGTTCGCGCCGACAGCGGCCCGGGATCGGGACATTCAGACAGGGAGGCAAGTCTATGAACATCCACGAGTACCAAAGCAAGCAAGTCTTGAAGGAGTTCGGCGTCAAGGTGCCGAACGGCCACGCGGCGTTCAGCCCCGAGGAAGCGGCGCGGGTCGCCAAGGATCTTACGACGCCGGTGGTTGTGGTCAAAGCCCAGATCCACGCTGGCGGCCGGGGGAAGGCGGGGGGCGTGAAGCTCGCCCACAGCATCGACGAGGTGAAGTCCTTCGCGTCGGCGCTTTTAGGGAAGGTCCTGATCACGCATCAGACCGGCCCTGAGGGCAAGCAGGTGAACCGCCTCCTCATCGAGGAAGGGTCGAACATCGAGAAGGAATACTATCTGAGTTTCGTCATTGACCGCAAGACGGCGGAAGTGGTGATGATGGGGTCGGAAGAAGGCGGCATGGACATCGAGGAGGTCGCGGCCCATTCGCCGGAGAAGATTTTCAAGGAATTTATCGACCCCGCGGCGGGGCTCATGCCCTTCCAAACCCGGCGCATGGCCTTCCGTATGAATTTCAAGCCCGCCGTCATGAATAAGGCCGTCCAATTGATGGAGTGCCTCTATCAGGCTTTTGTGGACAAGGACTGTTCCTTGGCGGAGATCAATCCTTTGGTGGTGACGAAGGAAAATGAGGTCTTAGCCCTTGACGCGAAGCTCAATTTCGACGACAGCGCACTCTATCGCCATCCGGATATCGAGGCGCTGCGGGACGAGAGCGAGGAAGACCCGAAGGAACGCGCCGCGGCGAAAGCGGCTCTCTCCTACGTCAATTTGGGGGGCGATGTGGCCTGCATGGTGAATGGCGCCGGCCTGGCCATGGCCACGGTGGACATCATCAAGTTTTACGGCGGCGAGCCGGCCAATTTCCTGGACGTGGGGGGCGATTCCACGGTGGAGAAAATCGCCGAGGCCTTCCGCATCATGCAGTCGGACGATCAGGTACACAGCGTGTTCGTGAATATTTTCGGCGGTATCAATAAGTGCGACGTCATTGCCGCCGGCATCGTGGAGGCGGCGAAGGTCGTCGGCCTGCGGGTGCCGGTGGTGGCGCGCCTCGACGGGACGAACGTGGCCGCGGGGCGGAAGATCCTGCAGGACGCGAAGGTACCCGGCGTGTACATGGCGGAGAAGATGGACGAAGGCGCAAAGCAGGCCGTGGAATTAGCGGCGAAAAAAGCGGCCGAGCTTAAAGTGAAGGCCTGAGGAGGACACGAGCGATGGGAATTTTTGTAGGAAAAAACAGCAGAGTCGTCGTGCAGGGCATCACCGGCAAGCAGGCGACGTTTCATACGAATATCATGAAGGAATACGGTACGAACGTGGTGGCCGGCGTGACTCCCGGCCGGGCGGGGGAGACGGTGCTGGATACCATCCCTGTATTCAATACGGTGACCGATGCGATGCGGGAGACGGGAGCCAATGTCTCCGTCATTTACGTCCCGGCGCGGTTCGCGGCGGATTCCATCATCGAGGCGGCGGACGCGGGCATCGACATCGTGGTCTGCATCACCGAGCATATCCCCGTTCTTGATATGGTGAAGGTGCGCCGCTATATGCAGGGCAAAAAGACGCGCCTCGTCGGTCCGAACTGCCCCGGCCTCCTCACCGCCCAGCAGTCGAAGCTCGGCATCACGCCGGGCACCGTCAGCAAGCCCGGCCACGTCGGACTCATCTCGCGCTCCGGCACCCTCACCTACGAGGCAGCGTTCCAGCTCACGAACGCGGGCATCGGTCAGACGACCACCGTCGGCATCGGCGGCGACCCCGTCAAGGGCACGGACTTCATCGACGCGCTCCAGCTCTTTAAGGACGACCCCGACACCTACGCCGTCCTCATCATCGGCGAGATCGGCGGCACAGCCGAGGAGGACGCGGCGAAGTGGATCAAGGAGAACATGCCGAACAAGCCTGTCTCCGCCTTTATCGCAGGACGTCAGGCGCCTCCGGGCAAGCGCATGGGCCATGCCGGCGCCATCATCTCCGGCGGCAAGGGCACGGCAGCGGACAAAGTCGCAGCGCTCAACGCGGCAGGCATCCCCGTCGCGGATACCGTCGCCCACATCGGCGAGACCATGGTCAAGCTCCTCAAGGAGAAAGGTCTCTACGACAAGTGCCATACCTGCTAAAAGGCAATAAAAAGTAAAACACGGTCGGATGAAGAAATTTATCTTCGTCCGACCGCATTTTTATGTGTGAAACGCCTGATCAATATCCCGCCCGCCATAGATCACACGGAGCACTGTCACTACTGCACCTTCGGTATCCACGGTGTAGAACACCTCAAATCGGTAAACAATTGTTAAGGAACAATGCGTCACCTTACAGCTCCTCCGCGCGCGCAATCCGCTGCAGGAAAGTCTGCGCGAGTTCTTTCGCGCGGTAAAACACCTCCACAGGCAGAACGAGCAGCACGTAGTCATCCGTACCAATGTCCATCCCCGCGAGCAGCGTATCCGTCCACTGCGCATTAATTTCTTTGCTCCACGCCGGGACGCCGTATTCCGCGCTGAGCGCCGCAGGAAGGGCGATCGTCCGTCCCGCTGTCAGCTCATACAGCGCGGCGAAAAATTCCTCCTTCGCAGTTTTTGTGTCCAGCATGACGGCCCGCCCGCAGGAGACCAGTTCCTCCGCAAGCTCATACCATGCGTCATTCCATGCATCGCTCTCCTCGGTGCACTTCGGCGGCTTCACCCGTCGGCAGAATGCCTGCGCATCATCGCCGAGCAGCAGCTCTGCCACTGCCGTGAACGCTTCCTTTTTCTCCGCACTGCCCGTCTCGTGCATGTCCACATACGCGTCGGCGGGCGGAAGTACCGCATGCTTCACGAAAGACCGCATCATCACAGCGGCATCATCACTGCTGAGATCGGTGATCCCATACGTTTTTCCATCCATCACGAGCAGCAGATTCACCCGACCGCGCTGCCGCCCGTGCATTGCCTTCATACACGTACAGCCCTGTATCGCGTGCGGCGGATACAGCTCCACGTACATATTGACACCGTCCCGCATCGCCCCAAGCTGCTTTTCGATGGCGACAATGTGAAATCCAGTCCTATTGTATATGCTGCTTTTCAGCCGCCATGTCTCGTAGGTATGAAAGACTTTTTCCTGCATCCAATCATAAAGACTCATAGCGTATCTCCTTATTCCATACACACATCTGCTGAATACTCTATCATATTCACCGCATCGGCTCAATTCGCCGCTTGCTGTTTTTTGATAAAAAATATCATCTTCGTTGTGTTTCTGCTTGATCTGCGTTATAATACGATAAAGCAGAAGTTTCTGCTTGTGCAGCAAAACAAACAAGGAGGAATCTGTTATGAACCAGCAGCAGCTCACCCGCATGGAGCACGACAAGGGCTTTGTCGCCGCACTCGATCAGAGCGGCGGCTCGACGCCGAAGGCATTGAAAGCATACGGCATCGACGAGAGCGCCTACCACGGTGACGAGGAGATGTTTACGCGCGTTCACGAGATGCGCACGCGCATCATCAAGAGCCCCGCATTCGACAAGAGCAAAATCCTTGCCGCCATCCTCTTTGAGAACACAATGGACCGCAAGATCGACGGCCTCTACACCGCCGACTATCTCTGGGAGAAAAAGGGCATCATCCCCATCCTGAAGGTCGACAAGGGGCTTGCGCCCGAGGCGGACGGCGTCCAACTCATGAAGCCCATCCCTGACCTCAGCACACTCCTTGACCGCGCGAACGCACGCCACATTTTCGGCACGAAGATGCGCTCTGTCATCAAGGAGGCAAACCCTGACGGCATCCGTGCCATCATCGACCAACAGTTTGCGTTTGGCAAGGAGATCATCGCAAAGGGCCTCGTCCCCATCCTCGAGCCAGAGGTCGATATCCACTGCCCCGACAAGGCGATGGCAGAGGAGATCATGTGCGGCGTCATCAAGGAGAACCTCGCCAAGCTCCCTGCCGATGCAAAACTCATGTTCAAGTTCACCATCCCCAGTGTCGATAATCTCTACGCCGAGATTATGAAGAACCCGCATGTCGTTCGCGTCGTCGCCCTCAGCGGAGGCTACTCCCAGAGCGATGCGAACGAGAAACTCGCACGCAACCACGGCCTCATCGCCAGCTTCTCCCGCGCCCTCGCGCAGGACTTGCGTGCCAGCCAAAGCGACGCGGAGTTTGACGCCGTGCTGGAAAAGGCCGTCGACAGCATCTACAAGGCGTCCATTACCTGATGCACGTTTGTCCGTACTGTCCTTCTCCCTATATTCTCACGACACATCCCCCGCCGGAATGCGGCGGGGGATGTGTCGTATTTTCAAACAGACGATTGTATTTATCTCAAAACCATAGTATCATATACATTGAATTATATTTCATGAGAGGTGATGCATATGGCAACAGCGGACCAGATGAAAAGTCTCGTTCGGGCATATATCGAGCACGACGATGCACGGTTCAAAACCATTGTACTTCAAATCGCCGCCCATGAAGCAAAACTAGGTCACGACGCCGTTGCACGCGAGCTTAAGACACAGATCGATAAACTGGGGAAACGAGTGGCTAATATTGTTCAGCTTACGCCACAAAATCCTATGCTGCTATTATCACTACCCAAACATGATCTATCAGAGCTCATTGTTCCGGACGAAATGTCCGAAAAGATTCAACGCATTCTGAACGAATATCGCAATCGGAGCAAACTTCATTCCTACGGTTTGATGAACCGACGCAAAATCTTAATCGAGGGACACCCTGGGACAGGAAAGACCTTCACTGCTTCGGTCATTGCATCAGAGCTGTCTCTTCCGCTCTATACGGTGCAAATGGATAAGCTTGTCACCAAGTTTATGGGAGAGACCAGCGCAAAACTACGTCAAATATTCGACAGCATCAACACGCTCACCGGAGTGTACTTTTTTGATGAGTTTGATGCTATTGGAGCGGATCGCAGTCTCGACAATGAGGTCGGGGAAATGCGTCGCATCCTAAATTCCTTCCTCCAATTCATCGATCAGGACACATCTGACAGCATCATCATTGCAGCAACGAACAATCAGAAGCTGCTGGATCAGGCTCTGTTCCGCCGCTTCGACGATGTACTGCACTACACACTTCCATCCGAAAACGAAATCCATCGCCTTCTGAAATGCAAACTGATCAACTATGATAAGCATTTCAAAATAACAAAAACACTGATCCACGCCGCCGACGGTCTCAATCATGCCGAGATCGCCAAAATCTGCGACGACGCCATAAAGACCTCCATCCTATCAGATCAGCCCTTGAGCGCAAAACAGATTGCATATCTATTGCAGGAAAGGAAAAGCATCTATTCCTATAAGGAGGCGTAAGAAAAATGGCCGTCGACAAAAAGAACATTTTTCTATCCCATACGGCTGCGCCATACCCATATTCCTCTGAATCGCATCCTGTGAAAAAGAAATATCCGCAACGGGATCCGGCGGCTCACGCTGCCTATATTCAGCGAAAGTTATCCGAAGCATATGTTGCTCATAATCTTACACAGAGTCAAGCCGCAGCGATTCGATACAAGGACGGCATTTACCTCGAGGTATCCGGTGCTGCCGGACACGATTTAGAAACACAGGGACTGGAAAGCCCCAGACAGGGAATCCGCCTCGTGAACATAAAAAAGGATCCTCAGACACAAACAGAAACAGCGCTCGTCTACATCCCCGCGGGAAAAGAATCCTATCTCATCAAAAAGATCGAAAGTTATGCCAGTGAAAAAACAGCGAAAAATCATCCCAAATATAACAAATTAATCAGCGGCATTGAGGACATCAAACTAGCCCTATTCAAAACATTTTGGTTCGATTCTCACACGATGTTCCCAGATGAAGAACCCGTATGGTGTGAACTTTGGCTGCGTTTTGACGAGAGGGATGACGCTATCAAAACTTGCGACAAAGTCGAAGACGCCTTTACCTCCGTATGTCAGTCACTCAACATCCCCATTGACAAGAATCGTATCGTATTCCCTGAACGCCTCGTAAAACTCATATGTGCAAATGCCAACGATCTAAGAACACTCGTCGAGAGCTGCTCTTTCATCGCAGAGATGCACCGGGCTCCCGAGCCCACATCCTTCTTTACAGATCTGTCAAATGCCGAACAAAAGGACTGGGCAGACGAACTGTTATCTCGCACAACATTTGAACGCGGAAACGTTGCCGTATGTCTACTGGATACAGGTCTGAATTCCGCACATCCGTTATTAACCCCTGCTGCAGATACAGACCATATCCAATCGGTTGATGCCTCTTGGCGAACAAACGACCATCACGGACACGGCACCGAAATGGCCGGCATTTCACTATACTATGATTTGAAACAAGCACTGCTCTCAAAATCTCCGCTGAAGACAGCGCACGAAATCGAATCCGTAAAAATATTACCGCCGACAGGAGAAAATCCACCTGAACTATACGGAGCCATAACAGCGCAGGCTGTCGCGCTTGCCGAAATCGCGAATCCAACGGCAAAACGTGTCGTATGTATGGCAGTGACAGCTCCCGCCTATAACACTCGAGACGGCAGCCCGACCTCTTGGTCTGCCGCAATCGACAACATCACATCCGGTGCAGAGGAAAATGATGAAAAACGCCTATTTGTCATCAGTGCCGGAAATGTGCAGCCGAACTCGTTCGGCTCAAGCCCCTACCCGGAGGCAAACAGACTGCACAGCGTCGAAAGTCCGGGACAATCATGGAACGCCATCACCGTCGGAGCCTATTCCGATGACAGCACTATCAGCGATCCTATTTTTCGCGGATTCACACCACTTGCCGCAGCAGGTGAACTATCTCCCTACAGCTCAACATCTTGTGTATGGAACAAGCGATGGCCAATAAAGCCGGAAGTTCTATTCAATGGCGGCAATGTTGCATCCAACGGCACCGACTATGATGCCTGCTCCGACCTTTCATTGCTGACAACCAATTATCAGCCGCTCAGAAAACTATTTTCAACCATCTGGGCAACGAGTGCAGCCACAGCACAAGCTGCGTATTTCTGTGCACAGCTGCTCAGTGAATATCCCGATATATGGCCGGAAACCGCTCGTGCCCTGATGATCCACTCTGCTTCCTGGACGCAGGAAATGAAAGCGCAATTTTGCACCGAGGATACCAAAAGTAAAGGCAGACGTGATCTCCTGCACACGTGCGGCTATGGCATCCCAAACCTCGCTAAGGCAATCCAGTGCATGAACAACAGTGTCAACATGGTGATCCAGGGAGAACTGCATCCCTTTGACAAGAAAAGTATGCACGAGATGCACCTGCATACCCTTCCTTGGCCAAAAGAAGTGCTGGAAGAGCTAGGCGAAACTCCTGTTACATTGAAATTGACCCTGTCCTACTTTATCGAACCGGGACCGGGCGAAGTTGGTTGGAAGGACAAATATCGCTATCCGTCCTGTGGACTTCGTTTCGATGTCATCAACTCCAATGAAACCGAAGAGGACTTCAAAAAGCGCATCAACATGAAGATGCGCGGCGAAGATAAAAAGGACAAAGGCGAGGGGTCAAGCGGCAGTGACCGCTGGTACTTGGGCTCGAATAATCGTGATGTCGGTTCCATTCACTCCGACTTTTGTGAGTTAAGTGCCGTAGAGTTATCCGACTGTAACCTCATCGCAGTATACCCCGTTGTCGGATGGTGGAGAGAGCGCGACTATCTGAAGCGTTATGACAAGAGCGTTCGATATGCGCTTGTTGTCTCCCTATCTACACCGAGTACAGACGTAGATTTATATACACCCATTATCACGCAGATTACTCCTGCAATTGAAATTCCAATTCCAACGCAAAGTTCCTCATAAAGACGATGGCACATATCCGCAAATTGGATATGTGCCATCGTCTTTTCCCGCGCTAAAACATTATCTTTTCACTCATCCTTCCAAATCTTTGAGTTTTAGCAGATTAATATTTTCCTTTTTCTGTTTGTATAAAATAATCTCTACTCTTGATGGATAAGTCATTTTTATTCGGCTGATCTTAAATGTCCATATTAGGATCTCGATCAACTCTTGATCCGTAATAGTCTCATATTTACTAAACCGCGTAATACCAGAGCCCAATAAAGGTATTTTAATCGTTCGACCAGCATAAACTCGATCTATTTCATTCCAGAAATTGAGTAATGCACTGATATACTCGTCAACAGAAAGGTACGCTTTATTATTTTTATCAAAATGTGTTAATGCAACAAGCAAATATCCATTCACTTCACAAACAGTCCCCAGTGGATATTTCATTGTTTTTCCACTGAACTTATCCGCGACGCTTCCCAGTGAAACTCTTTGCAAATGGTTGTCCTGCAAAATTATTTCATCTAATTCCGCAATCCTTTTCCCATGTTTTCTTTTTATATATTGTCCATTTAAGGATGTTTCAGATATAAGATTATTATCAACTACCGTATCAAAATATTCATTAAAGGCAATAACCTTGAGACCTTCCCCTTCTTCAAAAATATCACCAAACCTGACAACAGTTTCTGTTTTGTTAATCTGTAGTACCACATTTTTTCTGAAATTCGCATACCCCCAGAGGACAATATATGTGACAAAGTAAGCAACAACTACCACACCTCCTACTATGAGCTTATATGTTGAATCGAGCTCGATAAACAGAAATACAGTTGATATAAAGGCAGTTGTAATACTAAATATATAAGAAAATCGCCGTAAAATTCTTTTATCGAAAATGGAAATGTTAATAGTAGGGATGATTTTCATAATCTCCGTAGTCTCACTTCTTTATTTTATGGTCTCCTCTTATGTTATTATCAGACTAAATCAGCCCCCATCTTTTATAAACCTCTTTAGTATAATAAGTCTTCCCCCCCTTCAAAGATTCTCCATTTACCGAAAAACGTGATATAGCATCTAATAAACACACTTGTTTGAACGGAATATGTATTGCCTGTATTTTATCACCATCAATTCTATCGACTAAAGCCTTGGGCCATAGATTTCTAAAGCCCTCTACATTAAGTATATAGTCATATCCTGGGTATGCAATAGTAAGTGGAATTCTATAATAATCAACCGCTAGTTCAATTTCATATGACAAAACACTACCCGTATAGCGTGTATCTCTCGTCAGAATCATAAGCATCTGCTTAGATGCCCGGAATCTTTCTTGGATTCTAGCATATAGGGTTTCCCTAGCACTTGAATCTCTGACCGCATATGTTTTCTCATGACTATTCGTAATCTTAAAATCAATATTCTTATTTGCACACCACGCTTGAATCGTCGCGTAGTACCTAAAATCAGATTGTGTTGGATCTGTCTTACCCAAACCATCAAAAGCTACATACGTTCCAGTGCGATAGCTCATATTATTTTCCTCCTCAACTATACTTTATGCTACTCCTCAAACCCCGCATCCTTCGCGCCGAGTGTGCGTGCATTCTCGGAGACGGTGCGGATGGTCTGCGGCGAGAAGCCATTGTCACTTTCGGCCTCCACTTCGAGGGAGATCGTGACGCGTGTGCCGTCCTCGGAGGTGAGGTGGCGGATAACCTCTTCGACGTAGTTCTGAACGTCGCGGTTGATGCGGGTCGTATCGAGTGCGGCAGAGAGGAAGAAGCGCCGTTTTTTCGCAGGTGCAGGAGCGGACGCCGCAGACATGGGACGTCCATACGGCGATGTGCCATCCGCCACGCTCCCATGCGCAGTATCGGCGGAGCCGTCCGGCATATTGCCCTGCCCATTGCCGCCATAGGGGGTGACCGTGTGGTCTCTGCCCGATGCCGCAGCATCTATCTCGGCCTGACGCTTTGCTGCGTCCTCGGCAAGCTGTTTTTGCGCGACTGCCATCTTCACGAGAAGCGCGGACTTGTCGACGTGTGAAACCGCACGGTTGAACATCAGGTCGACATAGCGCGTGCCGTCGAATCCCGCTGCAAGGGCAAAGTATTGATCGGAGTTCACGCCCTCGCGAATCGCCTGCATGAGCACCTCCTCCGAGGCAAGGCGTGGGAGATAGCAGTAGGTGCACAGCTGCTCCCACAGCGTCTTTACCGGCAGATGATCGGAGGATGCCCACAGCAGACTGTCCAGCTCCATCTTCAGCAGCATGGGTGCCCAGCGCGGAATGACCGCCTCATCCGTCCGTGCCTTCTTCGCTGCCTTGGTCACAATGCTCTCATCGCCGCCGATACGGGGCATCTCCCACTGAACAGTCTTCACATCCGCCGTCTTATCCACGTATGGGATCAGCAGCCAGCAATACGCCGCCCGCAGATGGGCATCTACCGTATCATGCGCTGCACGCAGACTGTTCTCCGTCTCGCGGTTCTGCGCGGCATCGAGATTCAGCGACTCACGGTCATTCTGAATCGACTGCCACGCGAGATAGAGGCGGACATCCTGCTGCAAATCATTCATCAGACCCGCGTCCGCTGCGACAAAGAGAAGCATATTTCGATAGATGCGCGGCGTATTGCTCCCGCGATTGTTCAAAACATCCACTGCCGCCGTCATCGCGGCACTGTCCGCCTTGTTCACCGTATGTGTCTCCGTCGGACGCAGGAGAACGAGCCGCGCCGCCTGCTCATCCGGTACATCCAGAGAGGACGCGGGGCAGACATGGAGTCCCGCAAATGGGGACTCCTTTTTGCCTTTGCGCAGACGAACCTCAATCTCACGTACGACATCGGCATCTCCGATCTGAGAGGCACGATCCGTCACCGTCTTGCGCAGCGTCGGACGCGTGTCGTACCAGTAGCGACTGCGTGACGGATTGGTATAGAGATACGAGAGCGAAGTCTCGAGCGTACTCAGCGCGTCCTTGAACACAGAGATATTCTCACCGGGCTGGACGACACCGAGCGAGATGTGGGCAGACTCGATGCCGCGTACCGACTGCGCACGCACACTCGGTGCAGAGCCGAGCATGATCGTACGCGCCACACGCCGCGCCGCGAGGAACTTGCCAAGGCGTGCATTCTCCTGATCCTTCTTGTACGGCGTCGCCTTCTTGCCGTCCACCTCGCTGTCCACGAGTGCGTTCCATCCGTCGGGCAGATAGCGTGTCAGCTCGTCGCGCACAGACGGAATATCCATCGGCAGAGAGCCCGGCAGGATGAGCAGCCCCGCGTCACTGCCCATCCACAGCTCGTGAATCACCGCCGCCATCAGGCGCAGCACGCCGCGCGTCCGTTGAAAACGCTCCAGTGTCGCCCAATCCTCGTAGAGGCGGTCGAACACCTCGGGGTGAATCGGATAGCAGGAGATCATGCGCTCACGGTATTCCAGCTCGCGTGCCTCCACGGGAAATACATCCTGATTCGCATGGTACATCTCACTGAATGCCGCACAGACGCGATCTCTGGCATCCGTGTCTTCGCAGTCAAGGAAGAGGCGGCGGCGCACAACCTCAAAGCCCTCGTTCGCCGTCACGGGCTTCCATATCGCCTCCATACGCCCAAAGGTATGTGCGATACTCTCAAGCGCAGCCTGCCCCGCCGCACCGCCGATCTCGATCTCCGACTCGGGGATCGAGGCGACCACGAGACTGTTCTCGCTTGCACGTGCCGCCTCGGTGACCTCCTGGATAAAGGAAATGAAGTTGTCAAAGGAACCGGCGGGAAGACCGTCTACACCATAGATTTTCTTTGCATAGGCGACCAGCTCATCCATGAGGATGAGGCACGATCCCGCCGCATCAAAGAGATTCTTCAGCGCCTCCGAGCCGGGCGATACCCCCTTCTTGTCCGCCTCCTTCACATAGTCATAGAGCTTCGGATTGCCCGCCGCAGAGGCGAGCTGCGCTGCCATCTCCCCCCACAGCGTATGGATCATGATGCCGGGCATGTGGGGCGGACGCTGCACCCGCGTCGGATCAATGGCGGTACCGACGAGCACCGCCACATTTGCCTTTGGCAGTGTGGACAGCCCCGCACGCGCGAGGACAGGCCGCACTGCGGGGATCTTGTCGAGCGGTACCGTTCCGCGCAGCATGTGATAGAGCGCGAGCATACTGTGCGTCTTGCCGCCGCCGAACGCAGTCTTGAGCTGGATCACCGGCTCGCCATCCCTGCCGCCGATGCGTCGGAGTGCCTGCATGAGCAGCCCCGCCATACCCTCGGTCACATAGGTACGCGCAAAGAACTCCACTGGGTCGCGATACTCGAACGAGCCCTCGCCACGTGCGACCTGTGCGAGGTCTGCGGCGAACTCGGCATTCTTGTACCGTCCCGCCGCAACATCCGGATGCGGTTTGATTACGTCGCGCCAGCTTGGCAGACTGCTCAGGGGGACAGACTGCAGGATGCCGCTCGTATTGGGGGCGGCTGTTTTGGGTGCAGAGACCGCCACCGTACCATTCATCGAACCGGCCGCCGAGCCATAGCGCAACTCGCGCAAAATCTCGCGAATCTCCTCCGCACTCTCAGGATCGATCTGCTCACAGAGACGCGCCATTGTATCAAGTGCCCGCCACGTATTCGACTCTGAAAAATCTTGCCCTTTGATATGTGCGAGATCATTGCGAACATCCAGCACTTCATTTGCCCATGTACGATAAGCACGCGGAAGTTTTCGAGAGAAGATATTCTGCCAGTGCAGGTCGAAGAGACGCAAACACGCAGCCATATCGAGTGCATTGACAAGCGTCCCCCAGTCACCCGAACGAGGAAGATCTCGTTTCTGCCCATCGCGCAGGATGCCAAGCACACCATCCTCCCACCAATCCGCACCATATATTTGTTCCAGTTCCCTGCACACATAATCGGACAGCACAAACTGTAGAATGCGCAGCCCCTCCTGCACTTTCTTGTAATTCTCTCCCATCATTTGTCCCTCCTGCGAAACGTCTAGTCAGTGAAGAGTCCGCCCTGATTCGCGCCTTGCTCTTTCCTGATCCGTACGGCGGCTTCCTGGATCGCCCGCCAATTCGTGACCAAGGTGTTATACGCATAGGCTTCCTGCGCCCAGCCCCGCCGCTCCGCCGTCTGGAACAGACGATAGGCGAGTGCGCGTGCCTTCTCTGCGGCCTCCGAGGAAAGCCCCACAACGATCTGCGCTGCGCCCTCCACGCCATCCACATCGAGCGCATAGGCGAGACGCTGAACAACCTGCCATGTCACAGAGACATCGAACGTCCTCTGTGCTGCCATCTCATCACGCTGCAGAAGACGAGCAATTCCCTTCTCCGCATAGAAAATACCTTTCCTCTTAAGTCGGTCGGTACTTGTATTCTTCGCGCGTATCAGCTTCTCTGCTTCACCGAATTTTATATCACGAAATGCGAACTGTTTATAGAACGATATACAGAACATTGTATCACGATCAAGTGCCCCATCCTGCTCCGAGAAGTACTGGTCGAGCTCCTGATTGATGAGTTGGAGCGCAGTACGCACCGTCATCGGCGTACCGTCTGCCTCAAGAACCTGCGCATAGCGCGAGTAGACCGCCATGCCCGGACCAATCGCGCTCTGTTCCATGTCCACAGGTGCGATATTGCTCTCCTGAAGATTCATAATGGCAGGGCGCAGTTCCCGCTTGAGTGCCGTAAGGAAGTCGCGCCGTGTGCAGACGGGAGCATCGGCGGAACGCTTGCGGCAGACAAGGACGATGGAGGAGGCGAGAGCGTTCGCATCGCGTCCAATCAGCCGATTGGAAAGCTCCGTCCGTATCGGCCATGTACCTGTGATACAGAACCCCGCGCGAATGATTGCGGAGAGCATCGTCTCCCAGCCCGTGGAGGCGGTTGCGTCATCGGTATCACGCTGCTTGAACGCATAGTAGATGGTCACGGGAATATCATCAGCGCCAACTGCATATATCTGTTTGCAGGCATTCACCATACCGTCCTCGAAAAAAGTTTTCGCCTTCTCGGTACTTCCTCCGAAACGGTACGGAGTTGCAACGAGTTCCTCCGCCTTTGGGACAAGCATCGTCCGAAATAGTGCGGGATAGATGTCTTTGAGACTCTGGCGCATCCATACATAGAAAAAGTCCGATAAATCTGCATAGGCAATATTATCATAGTAAGGCGGGTCGGTCGAAATCATAATGTTTTGCAGACCATAGTCCGACTGTGCATCAAACTGTGTAACAACACCGCACGATGCAGCAGGCAGAATACCAATGCTCTTCACCACCCACCCGAGCATATTGTCATAACTCCCGCTTGAGGCACAGAATGGATTCGCCTCTGCATAGTCCCAGACCATCGGAATTGCCTGTCTGCCAAAGGTGTTTCTTATTTTTTCACCGGAAGTATGCCACGAGCAAACAGACGAGTGATAATCCGTCATCTTGTCCACAACGAATGCCAGATACACAGACACCGCCTGTGCATATTCCGCACTTCCGCCGTCGGCTTCGATTTGTGTACGCACCTCGCCTATGAGTTCGCTGAATGTGGTAAGAGCCACAAGCTGACGATTCGTAAAGAGATCTGCAAACGTTGTCATGCCGTAATTAGGCGTTTTGAAGTCTCGTGGATTATTCGGTAAATCCGCATCCGGGTAATCATCAGGTCGCTCAACATCCGCGATTGTTATTTGTTCCGAATCAGCAGGAAGATACATTCGCCCACCTTGCCCCTCAGCAACAAGCGCAAGCAAATGTCGCCCCATTCTTCCTGATCTCCCCTCATCTCTGATATAGGGAAATCCAACTGCCGCACCACAGCATATGCATGTAGCACCTCTTCTGTTTACCGTCCCTTCATCCTGCTTCCCCGGCTTGATTGCATAGGAAATATGCCCATCGTTGATGATTGGGGTGATATAGACCTCTGCGTTCTTTTTCTTAGACAAGGCAAATGACCTCACCAAGGGCATTTCACATCCACAAGCAGGATTCGGGCATTTTACCGTACGCGCCCAGAGCCATGCGATAACGGTATGTTCTTTCCCGTCGGCATCCTTGACCTTCGGATAGAGGTGTCCTATTTTCTCAAACGCCTTCCGTTTCATCCACTCGCCGTAGTAGCGCACGTCCTCGGCGAGTCCGCGCGTACCCGACCAGTCATCCTCCGTGAGCTTGTTTCTCTGTGCCTCGGGATTCACGGGAGACTGACCCGCAAACTTCGGCGGGATCTCGATCATCGCCTTGTTGATCATGACGGCGACGGGATTGAGGTCATGTGCGTGCGCCTCAAGCCCCAGACGCTGAGCCTCAAGGGGAATCGCCCCGCCACCCGCAAATGGATCGAGCAGAGGCGGCGGATTCCCGTCCGTGGACTTCAGGATCTCCGCCTTGGCATCATCCAGAACGCGCTTATCATTGGAATTCTCCCACTTCACGAGCTCCTCGAGTATGCGAAAGAGACGCCGCCGCTCCTTCTCCTGCGCCTTCTCCGTGGGGAACTGCTCGGGATGTGCAGATGGATCATCGACGAGCGACGCCCAGATCACGGCACGCGCCGCCGCAAGAGGACGCCGCGCCCACCACAGATGGAGCGTTGACGGATGCCCGTGACGGATGGATTTCTCACGTGCCGACTCCGCATTGATCGCATCCAGCGGGAGCGCGACCTCGATGAGTTTCTTCTTGTATGCCATGATCCTACCTCTGCAAGAGGACGGTCGCGCCGTCCATCAGTTCCTTTATATCATAGTTCACGCTCGTTGCGGCGAAGTCCGGACGTTCACGGAAAGGACGCTGTAGATACGTCGTCCGTGTGCGTGTGCCAGCTACGGCAACGAGTGCAAGGATGTACTCAGCGGGCTTGTTGAACGCTGTGAGGATTTCGTTCTTCGTAACGGTGACCGTCGCAGCATCCGCCCTCCGCCCCTTGACCTCGATGAAGCGCAGCGGCGCATCACCCGATGCACGCAGATGCATCGGAATCTCAGACTCCACATCGTAGCCGACCTTCTCCGCGCTCACGTCGCGCGGCACATAGCCAAGCGAGCGTTCAATCTCCATGACGGCATTCATCGCCGCCTGCTCGACTGCGCTGCGCGCCGTCGGATCGACAGTGGTGCTCTCCACGTGTCCCATGAGCATGGAGAGCCGTCCGCGTGGTATGACAAGCGCACCGCCGAC
>ERZ773022.1352-NODE-1352-length-16555-cov-11.384485_pt1 | contig 16555 bp, 16 predicted proteins | sample MGYA00580839_ERZ773022 | MGnify/ENA primary metagenome ERZ773022 (study PRJEB29015, sample SAMEA2738020) | human oral metagenome | biome: human oral; feature: human-associated habitat; material: dental | place: China | collected 2044 ... | reverse complement strand
CACCCCGGAGCAGCGCAAGGAGGCCGGCGTCGACGCCGAGCCGGAGCCGCCGGCGCAGTCGCGCCGAGCCTGAGCGGCGGGCGATCGAGTCGTGGGGGAGCACCTCTGGCGGGCGCTCCCCCACAATGCTACTCAGCTGCGTGAGCGCAACTCGTACTTCACCGGTGCGCGGGCCATGTGCCCTGGGCCCTGATGGACTGGGCGGGTTCCAACTTCGGGGCGCACGACGCTGCGGTAGCCGAGGCGACACCGGAGGGGACTGAACGATGACGATCGAGACCGATATCCCCGGTGACGCATCGGGACTTATCTCTCTGGGGTCGTGGCTCGGCTCCGCTCCGGGGGATGCTGTGTCGGGTGCGGGTATGCCTTCGCCATGTGAGGTCGTTGATCGGGTCCGAGTGGCAGGGTGCTACCGCTGAGTACGAAGGTCTGACGGTGTCCGGGACGACGACAGGATCGCCGCCCAAGACGTGGGCAATGTCTATGCATTGTTCAGCAGCGCTTTCCGGGGGCGTCGAAGACCCTGGTGGGTGCGGGCTGGCGTGATCGCGAAAAATCCGGAAGGCACGCCGACCGGTATTGTCGGGACCGTTGTTCTCCCGGTGTTCGGGGTCATGATCGCCGCATCGAGCGTCTACCGTTCGTCTCGTCTCAAGTGCGGTGGGCTCATTTTCCGCCATCACGTTCTTGGTCTCATTCTTCCCAATCATGCGCTTCTTCCCGGGTGTGCCCATCTTCGTCGGTCTCCTGCTTCTGCCTTCTTCGTGTTGCGGAGGCGGCATACCGTTGGGCCCATCTTCTTCGACGCCGGAGGGTTCGGCTGGTCCATATACGGAAGGCGCTTCTCTGCGAAGCGGAATGATATTGTGTTGCTCAGTTCGTCTGGGGAGTGGCAACAGTGCCCCCAGCGCGTGACGGTAGTCGCGCGTCCGGGGGCGGTCGCTGCGAGGCCGAGGGCTCCTCGTTTCGTTTATCGCCGGCGAGCGCCCTGGAAGAACTGGGCCCCGGGGCTGCAGGCCCTGGACATCCAGTGCGGCCGATGCCCCCGATGGCGAGACGGCGCAGAAGCGGGCCGCGGAGTAGCTCCTCGGGCGGTGGAGGGCCCGGATATACTGCTCCCGCCCGTGCTCAAGAGCACGGGAATCATCATGGTCTTGGCAGGATTCACCATCTTCGCGCTCCTCGACGAGAGCGATGCGCCCGCGGAGATCATAGCGGGCCTCCTGCTCATCATTGTCGGATATGCCGCCTGGAGCCTCGGGCTGGAGTGGAGCAGGCGTCGGCGTATCCGCCACCCCGGGGGTATCTAATCCCTGCTTTCTGGTCGAGCCGATTCGCATGTGCTACCGGGACCCCGCCATGCGCGGCGGGAAGGTTTACGAATCATGCGCTGCCGCGGTCGCAGTTTTCAAAGACATGCACGGCGGTCCGCAGATACCCGCATAACGGTACGGCGCAGCCCGCTGAGGGTCCCCGACGTCGTCGACCACCGCAGTCCGACTTCCTCAGGGAGGCCCTCATCAGGAAATGCGCGGCATCCGTGTGCGCCAGTAGCCCACCAGGGCGGCCGTCAGGGCCACCGGCCACAGGAGCATCGGCGCGTAGCACAGAGCGAAGACGGCCGTCTGGCCCGCGTTCATGCCCTGGACGGGCGTCCATGCCGGCGGGTCGCTCAGAATGGCCAGGCCGAACAGGAGCGCGACCCCGTAGATAATGAGGTAGAGCAGGACGTTGCCGACTCCCCCCAGCACCAGGGGCAGGCGGCGGGGGATCCTCCTGCCACCCAGGCCGGGCACCCGGCGCGGCACCCTCTCCCCCCACGGCCGGCACAGCCCCACGCACGCCACGGCGGCGCCGACCTGGACGGCCTCCAGGGCGAGGACGTAGATGATTCCGCCCGCGCTGTCCCGATAGAGGTAGGCGTCCCCGAAGCCCACGTCCGCCCCGGCCATCATGACCGCCCGCCAGCACACCGAGGGCAGGGCGCATCCCAGGCAGGCCCAGCAGGCGACCCTGGCCCAGGGCCGGGATGGGCGGCCAAGCGCCTCGGAGCGCGCTGGAGCATCCGTTCTAGAACTCATGTTCTCATTCTAGGACGCCGCCCGCCGCTCGCCCGCCGTGCGGGTACGCCCGTCGTCCGCTGGGCGCTACTGTCGCAGAGCGCCCTGCAAAGGGGCTTGCAATCAGATCTAGAGCGCTCTGGTCTAATGCTGTCGGCGCGGCGCCCGCCGATGAGCAAGAGACCACCACCCGCCCACGAAGAAGTGACACCATAATGAACGTCAAGAGCGCGCGCACCATTCGCGTCGCCGTCGTCGGGGCCGGCCCAGCCGGTCAGGCGCACGCCTTCGGCTTCCGCAACGCCGGCATGGCCGACACCCTCGCCGGCGTCGAGATCGTCCTGGACACCATCGTCGATCCCAACACCGCCCTGGCCGAGACCGTCGCCCGCCGCTACGGATTCGCCCGCACCGCGGCCGACGTCTCCGAGATCCTGGACACCCCCGAGATCGAGGTCGTCTCGGTCGCGCTGCCCAGCTTCCTGTCCGTCCCCGTCCTCGGCTCCCTGCTCAGGGCGGGCAAGCACGTCCTGGGCGAGAAGCCGCTCGGACGCTCCGGCGCCGAGGCCGCCGAGCTGGTCGAGATCGCCGACCGGACCGAGTCCGTCGCCGCCGTCGGCTTCTCCTACCGCCGCCTTCCCGCGGTCGCCCAGCTGCGGGACGCCGTGAGGGACGGCTCCATCGGCACCCCGTACTTCGCCCGCGCCCACTTCCTCTCCGACTACGCCCTCGACCCCTCCAGCCCCATGGCCTGGCGCTTTGACCGGGAGGTCTCCGGAGGCGGCACCATCCTGGACATGGCCACCCACACCATTGACGCCCTGGAGTACGTGCTCGGGGACGTCGGCGAGGTCCTGGCCTGCACCCTCGACACGACCATCACCCGCCGCCCCGGCGAGGACGGCCAGACGCACGAGGTCACCAACGACGACACCGCGCTGATCTCCCTGCGCTTCGCCGGCGGGGCGCTCGCCTCCATCCTGTCGAGCCGCGTCGGGGCGGGCTGCCCCATTGAGCTCGGCCTGGAGGTCTTCGGCTCGACCGGCCACGTCCGCTACGCCTTCAACCGCCCCAACGAGTGGGTCCTCTACCAGAAGGATCTGGGCGAGCCCGGAACGGACGCCCCTCGCACCATTATCCCGGGGCCCTCCGCCCGCTACTTCACCGACACCATGCCCATGGCCGCCCGCGGCAACGCCACAGGCTACGGCGAGGCCTTCGTGGCCCAGATGCAGGAGCTCCTGCGGGCCGTCGTCGCCGGAGAGCCGATGGACACCTCCTTCGAGGTCGCCGCCCGCACCATGCGCGTCGTCGACGCCGCCCTCGCCTCCGCCTCCGAGCGGCGCCCCGTCGTCGTCGCCCGGGCCTGACCGCCCAACGACATCACCGCCCAACGACATCCAAGGAGCAGCACCATGAAGCTGGGCCTGTTCACCTCCTGCCTCCACGACCGCGACCTCGACGGCGTCATTGACGTCGCCCATGACCAGGGCCTGACCGGCCTGGAGCTCAACTCCGGCGGCTTCTTCCGCGACTACCACATCCACGTCTCCGCCCTCCTGGTCTCCCAGCACGCCCGCGACGAGCTCATGGGGCGGCTCGCCCGCGAGGGCATGAGCCTGACGGCCCTGAACTGCAACGCCAACCCGCTGCACCCCGACCCCGAGGTGGGGGAGCGCCACAAGCGCGACATCGACGACGCGATCGAGCTCGCCTCGATGCTGGGCGTGGCGACTGTCGTCGTCCAGTCCGGCAACCCCGGCGCCGAGCCCGGCGCAACCGTCCCCTCCTGGGTCGTCTCGCCCTGGGACTCGGTCTACCTCGACGTCCTGGACTACCAGTGGGGCCTGGCCGTGGCCTACTGGAGGAGGGTCACCGCCCTCGCCGGCGACAGGGGGGTCAGGCTGGCCATGGAGATGCACCCGCACCAGCTCGTCTATAACCCCGCCACCCTCGAGCGGCTCATCGACGCCACGGGCGCGGACTGCCTTGGCATGGAGATGGACCCCTCCCACCTGTTCTGGCAGGGCATCGACCCGATCGAGACCATCCGCCGCTTCGGCGACCGCGTCTTCATCTCCGCGGCCAAGGACACGAGGATCTACGAGGAGAACCTGCGCAGGAACGGCTTCCTCAACAACCTGTGGCGCCGTGCCGAGGGCCCGGACAGGGTCGCCTTCACCGGCCGCTACAGCGCCAACGACTACCCGCTCGACCCCAGCTACGAGTTCGTCGCCGTCGGCCGCGGGCACGACACGGCGTTCTGGAGCCGGTGGCTGTCCGCCCTGAACGACGTCAACCCCTCCGTCGCAGTCAACATCGAGCACGAGGACCCGCACATGGGCCGCATCGAGGGCCTCGCCTACGCCGCCGACTCGCTCAGGAAGGCCGCCGATCTCGCGGGCATCGGCTTCGAGCCGCCCGCGCGCCCCTGAACCGCCACCGACCGATCACCACCCTCCGACAGTCAGCACCGAGATCAAGAAAGGCACCGACAATGAAGATCGCAATGGATCCCTTCGAGATCCGCGGGGACACCCTCGCGAACTACTTCCGCCGTACCGCGGAGACCGGCTTCACGTACGTCGAGTTCTCCCAGCGCGACGACTTCTGGCCCTACTACACCCACCCCACCGCCAACGACGAGCAGGTCCAGCGGGCCAAGAGGCTCCTGAAGGACTACGGCCTCGAGCTCGCCTCCTGCCTGCCGCTGTACCGCTGGTCCTCCCCGGACGAGGACGAGCGCCAGGCCGCGGTGCGCTACTGGAACCGGGCCATCGACATCACCCTCGAGCTCGGCTGCAACCAGATGAACTCCGAGTTCTCGGGACGCCCCGAGCAGCCCGAGCGCTCCGAGGCCCAGTTCTGGAAGTCGATGGACGTCATTATCCCCCGCATCGAGAAGGAGGGGATCCTGCTCAATATTGAGCCGCACCCCGACGACTTCATCGAGGACGGCATCCGCGGGGTCGACATGGTCCGCGCCATCAACTCCAGGAACGTCGGCTTCCTCTACTGCGCCACCCACACCTTCCACCAGGGCGGCAACATGCGCGAGATCATGGAGTACGCGGGCAAGGACCTGCGCCACGTCCACATCGCCGACTCCTTCGACCACCGCGCCTCGGGCGGCGGCCGCTACATCTCCAACCCGCCCGGCAACCCCGCCCGCGTTCACCAGCACAACCCGATCGACGCGGGGCTGGGCGAGGTCGACTGGGACGACTTCTTCCAGTGCCTGGCCGACATCGGCTTCGACGGCATCGCCACCTGCGCGGTCTTCTCCTGGGCGGAGAGCTTCGACGCCGACGGCCCCGGGGAGCTGAAGAAGATCAGGGACCGCTTCGCCAGGGTCGGCCTGCTGTGAGCCCGCGCCGCGGGCGGCCGGCGGGCCCGGGTCGTGAGGCGGGCGCCGGGGCCTTAGGATCGCCGTGAGCGGCGACGCCGTCGGGTGCTCCGGCCACCAGGGGCCCGACGGCGCCGCCATCCGGCGGACCGAGGAGCGCGGCGTGGGCAGGCAACCGACCATGGAGGACGTCGCGCGCGAGTGCGGCGTGTCCCGGGCGCTCGTCTCCATCGTCTTCCGGCAGGCTCCCGGGGCCTCCGAGAGGACCCGGGCGAGGGTGCTGGAGGCCGCTGAGCGCATCGGCTACCGCCACAACCTCATTGCCGCGCGCCTGGCGTCGATGTCGACGCGGACCTTCGGCGTCTTCATCTTCGACATGCGCAACGCCCTGACGGCCGACGTCTTCGACGGCATCCAGGCCGAGGCCGACTCGCGCGGCATCGGCCTGGTCACGGGCGTCTCGGACCCCGGCGGCGAGCGCGACGAGCGCACCATGCGCGAGCTCCACGCCGCCAGGGTCGACGCCGTCCTGCTCGTCTCCGCCGCCATGCCCGGCGACCGCCTGCGCGAGCTGAGCGGCTCCGTGCCCACGGTCTCCCTCACCCGCCGGGTCGACGGCCTGGACTCGGTGGTCGGCGACGACCGGGCGGGCGGGCGTATGCTCACCGAGCACTTGCTGTCCCTCGGGCACAAGCGCATCGCCATGCTCGGCCCGACCTGGAGCCCCTCGGACCGCGTCCTCGGCCACGAGGAGGCCATGCGCGCGGCGGGCCTGGCCGCCGAGGTCATCGCCACCGGGTACGACGCCGATGCGGTCGCGCGCGCCACGCGCGAGCTGCTGGGGCGCCCGGCGGGGGAGCGGCCCACCGCCATCATGGCGCACAACGACATCGCCGCCTACACGGTCCTCGACGTCGTCGACTCCCTCGGGCTGGCCGTGCCCGGCGACGTCGCCGTCACCGGCTACGACAACCTGCGCACCTCCGCGGGCAGGCGCATGGACCTCACCAGCGCCGATCAGCACGCCCACGAGCTCGGGCGCCGGGGCGTGGAGGCCGCCTGCGCCCGGCTGGAGGATCCCGACGGCGAGCCGACGACGAGCGTGCTGGCCCCCGACCTGGTGGTGAGGGGCTCCTCGGGGGTGTGATGTCTCAGAATACCGGTGACAAGGGACTCCCCGGGGCCGCGGCGGGCGACGGCGCAAAAAAGTACCAGCACCGGGCACGCGCACCCGTCGTCTGCTGAAGGCCGTCGCGGCACTGTTGAGGTGTCGCGGAACGGGCCGCGACCGAGCACAACGGAGTGACTGATGCAGCGCCTTGCACCACCCAGAATCCTCGTCGCAGGACTCGTCGCCATCGCGGTCTTCATGGCCGGTGACGGCTTCGAGCTGACCTTCCTGTCCAAGTACCTCGTTTCCCTCGGCCTTGCGGCCGCCCAGGCGTCCAGCGTCATCACCGCCTACGGGCTCATGGCGGCCCTGGCGGGCTGGGCCTCGGGCGTCCTTGCCGAGACCTTCGGCGTCCGCCGCATTATGCTCATCGGGGCGGGCCTGTGGATCGTGGTTCACCTGCTCTTCCTGGTCGTCGCCATCCCGAGCGGCTCCTACCCGATCATCCTCCTCGTCTACGCCATCCGCGGGCTCGCCTACCCGCTGTTCATCTACTCCTTCGTCGTCCACATCACCCAGAAGATCCCGGCGGCCACCCGGGCCTCCTCCATGGGCTGGTTCTGGACGGCCTACTCCGTCGGCGTGGGATGCCTCGGCTCCTGGATCCCTGCGCGCACCGTCCCGGCCGTCGGCGAGTATCGCACGCTGTGGTTCTCGCTCGCCTGGACCTTCACCGGCGCGATCATCTGCCTGCTCCTCGTCGCCAGGGGAGAGCTCCGGCGGAAGACTCAGGGGCTTCGCGACACGCTCGTCGAGCCTCCGCGGGCGTCACCATCCTCGGCCGCAACCGGCAGATCGCCCTCACCGCCGTCGTCCGCGTCATCTGCAATCTCAGCCTCTACGGCTTTCCCGTCATTATGCCGCTCTATCTCACCGACACGGCCTACGGGGATGGCTGGTTCACCATGAGCCAGTGGATGACGATCTGGGGCATCCAGTTCGCCGTCACCGTCTTCGGCAATCTCTTCTGGGGATGGATCGGGGACCGCTTCGGCTGGATGCGACAGATGCGCTGGTACGGGTGCTGGTTCTGCGCGGCCGCCTCTCTCGCCTTCTACTACGTGCCCCGGGTGCTCGGCTCGAACGTCGTCGCCCTGGCCATAGCCGCCGTTCTGCTCGGCATGGGTGTGACCGCCTTCGTGCCGATGGGCGCCGTCTTCCCGGCTCTTGCACCCAAGGAGCAGGGCGCGGCCATCTCGATCAACAACCTCGCCTCGGGCCTGACGACCTTCGCCGGGCCGGGGCTGGTCACCCTGCTCCTGCCGTTCATCGGAGTCGGCGGCGTGTGCTGGACCTATGCCGCCCTCTACCTCGCCGGATCCCTCATCACCATCTGGATCCGCCCGTCCCAGCCGGGCTTCGACGAGCGCGGCCGTCGCCCGCGGACCGCGGACGCCTCCGCGCCGGCCGCACAGACGCCGGTCCGCGTTCTCGTCGAGGCTATAGCCTGAGGCCGGTTCCGACTCCACCGGTCTCCCACCGCATCACCAACCCCGCACCGATCACCACTCACCGAGGAGTAGAATCATGAAGGCCGTCGTCCTTGAGAAGCAGCACGAGATCAGTGTCCGCGAGGTCCCCGGAGACCTCGTGTGCGGGCCGGGACAGCTGCGCATCGCCCCGCACACCGTCGGCATCTGCGGCTCCGACGTCCACTACTACACCCATGGCCGCCTTGGGCGCTACGTCGTCGAGGCACCCATGATCCTCGGCCACGAGGCATCCGGCATCGTGGCCGAGGTCGGCGAGGGCGTCGAGGGCTTCGCCGTCGGCGACCGCGTCGCCATGGAGCCCGGCGTGCCCGACACCAGCTCACGCGCCGCCCTCGCCGGCACGTACAACGTCGACCCCGCCGTCTCCTTCTGGGCCACTCCGCCGGTGAACGGCTGCCTGGTCGAGGAGGTCATCCACCCGGCCGCCTTCACCTACCACCTGCCCGAGCACATCTCCTTCGCCGAGGGCGCCCTCATGGAGCCGCTGGCGGTGGGCATGCACGCCGCCACGAAGGCGCGCATCCGGCCGGGCGACACGGTGGCCGTCTCGGGCGCCGGGACGATCGGCCTGCTCACGGCCTCCGCGGCCCTGGCCGGCGGCGCCTCCAGGGTCATGATCTCCGACGTCTCCCCGGTCAAGCTCCAGATCGCCTCCTGCATCCCGGGCGCCATGCCCGTCGACCTGCACGAGCGCCGGCTGCTCGACGTCGTGAACGAGCAGACCGCGGGCTGGGGGGCCGACGTCGTCTTCGAGTGCTCCGGCCACCCGAGCGCCTACGCCGACCTGTGGCGGATCGGCGCGCCCGGCAACCGGACCGTCATCGTCGGCATTCCCGTCGACCCGGTCTCCATCGACATCACGGAGGTGCAGGCGCGCGAGACCACCATTGAGAACGTGTTCCGCTACGCCAACGTCTACCAGCGCGCGATCGACCTCGTCGCCGCCGGGAGGATCAGCCTCGCCCCCTTCATCACGGAGACCTTCGACATGGGCCACGCCGTTGACGCCTTCGACCGCGTCGCCGAGGGGCGACCCGGCGACGTCAAGATCCAGATCACCGTCGGCTGAGCAGGCGGGACGGGCCGAGGAGGACGAGTGCGAATGAGCGGCACATACTCCTCGGCCCGTCTCCGCCATGCGGCCGTTTCCACCGGGAGCCCGGGCACGACCTCGCTCGCTGCGCCCGCCGGCGCCGACGACGCCGGCGTCGGCGACCTGGAGGTGGTGGTCCCCGACCTCGGCTCGACGGTGCGCTGGTTCCAGCACGGCTACCCGACGCCGCTCGCCCGCTGGCACCACCACCCCGAGATCGAGTTCCACCTCATCGTCGCCTCGCACGGGCAGATGATGGCCGGGGACCGCACGCTCGACTTCGCCCCCGGCCAGGTCACGCTCATGGGCCCCCATCTGCCCCACAACTGGCTGAGCGACCTGGCGCCGGGGGAGAACCTGGAGCAGCGGGACGTGGTGTGCCAGGTCCTGCCCGAGCGACTCGCCGGGGCGGCACGGGCCCTGCCCGAACTGGCGGACTTCGAGGCGCTCGTGGACAGGTCGCGGCGCGGCATCGTCCTGAGCGGGAAGGCGGCCGCGGACGCGGCCGAGCTGCTCGTCGCCATGGGGCGGCGGCGGGGACTGGGCCGGCTGGGCTGCCTGCTCGCCCTGGCCGACGTCTTCCTCGGCGCCCCGGAGGGGCAGTGGGCGCAGATCGTCTCCGAGGGCTACGTCCCCAGCCTCGATGACGCCACCGCCCGCAGGGTCAACGAGGTGCTCGCCTACATCGAGAACAACCTCGACGGCGAGCTGTCGGTCGGGGAGGCGGCGGCGCGCCTGGCCATGAGCCCCTCCGCCTTCTCCCGCTTCTTCCACACCACCGCGGGGATCACCTTTTCCACTCTCGTGCGCCGACGGCGGATCGCCCGGGCGTGCCATCTGCTGCGCCGCACCGATCTGCCCGTCGCCCGCATCGCGGGGCTGAGCGGCTACGTCAACCTGGCGAATTTCAACCGGCGCTTCCGCGACGAGACCGGGACGACCCCCACCGGCTACCGGCGGCGGAAGCGGGCGGCTCTCGACGGCGCGGCCCCGGCGTGACGCCGCTCGGATCGCGCTACCGGCGTCGCCGGTGCCTGCGCCAGTGGCCGACCAGGCCGACCGTCAGGGCCACGGGCCAGGCCAGCATGGGCCCGTAGCACAGGGAGAAGACGACGAGCTGGGCGGTCCCCATGCCCTCGACGGGCGTCCAGGACGGCGGGTCGCGCAGGAGGGCCAGGGTGAAGGTCAGGGCGACGTCGTAGACGATGAGGTAGAGCAGGAGGTTGCCCGCACCGCCCACGATGACGGGCAGTTGGCGGGGGATCGCCCGTCCGCCCGCGCCCGGCACCCATGGCGGGAGCCTCTCGCCCCATGGCCGGCACAGTCCCAGGCAGGCCAGGGCGGCGCCGACCTGGATCAGCTCCAGGGCCACGACGTAGGCGATCCCGCCCGCGCTGGTGCGGAAGAGGTCCGCCCGCCCGAAGCCCACGTCCGCCCCGGCCAGCATCGCCACCCTCCAGGCGACCGAGGGCAGCGGGCACACGAACGCCGTCCAGCACGCGGCCGCGGCCCACGGCTGCACCGGCGCGGCGGCCGGCTCCGGGGCGGGCGGGGGAATGGTTTTAGAGTTCATAGTCAAAAACTAGTCGGATTCGGCGCCGCCGCAAAGGCCCGGGCGCGCCCGCGAACGACGGCGGGCCGCGGGCGGCGCGGTTGCGCGGGCGCGCCCGCGGGCGCCGTCGTCGGACTCGGGAATCGCGGATCGTCGCGGCGGCCGAGTGAGTGCAGTCACCGGTAGGGTGAGCCCATGTCGCGCTACATCGAGCTCCACCCCGTCAACCCCCAGGCCCGTCTCATCGACAAGATCGTCACGGTGATCCGCGACGGCGGCCTGGTCGCCTACCCGACCGACTCCGGGTACGCCCTGGCCTGCGCGCCGGGCAACAAGGAGGGCATGGACCGCATCCGCACGATCCGCCGGCTGTCCGACAAGCACAACTTCACCTTCGTGTGCGCCAACTTCGCCCAGGTCGGACCGCTGGCCATCGTCGGCAACAACGCCTTCCGGCTCATCAAGCGACTCACCCCCGGACCGTGGACCTTCATCCTCAAGGGCACCAAGGACGTTCCCCGGATGACGCTCAACCCCAAGAAGCACACGCTCGGCGTGCGCATCCCCGACCACGCCATCTCCCAGGCCCTGCTCGCCGGCTTCGGCGGGCCGCTGCTGTCCTCGACCTTCATCAGGCCCGGCAACGAGGAGCCCGAGTCCTCCGGGTGGGAGATCGAGGAGTCCCTGGGGCACCTCATCGACGTCGTCATCGAGGGCCCGGTCGGGTCGACCGAGCCGACCACCGTCGTCGACCTGACCGACGACGTCCCCGAGGTCGTTCGCGCCGGCGCCGGGGACGCCGGCCTGCTGTAGGCGCCCCGGCCGATCCCGACGACCGCCGCGGCCGTACCGGGATCTTGACGCGCGCGGGAGCGTTCATGGCAATTCGCCGCCCCGCCCCGCCGCCGCGACCCGGGCGCGTCGTCGGACCATCCGCCGCTGACGCACTCGCGTCCGCCGACGGCATGCCCGACGTCGCTGAGGCGTCGAACGGGCCGTCATCGGCTGACGCTGATGGGGGTAGGTCGGTGCGTTCGGCGGCCGGCTGTCGGGGCCTGGTCGTGCTGTTCTCGCACCGCTATCCTGATCACATGGATGTTCAAGTCGATGTTGCCGAGGTCGAGGTTCATCTGTCCGAGCTCCTCGCACGGATCGAAGCCGGTGAGGAGATAACGTTGACGCGTGCGGGGCGCCCTGTGGCGACGCTCAGGCCCCTTGAACCTCCAGCGCGGAGGGTCTTCGGGGGTCGTCCCGACCTCAAGATCCCGGACGAGTTCTTCTTCGAGCCCCTGGCGGACGAGGAACTCGCCCTGTGGGAGTAGTGACCTCGATGGGGCTCCTTCTGGACACTCATGTTGTAGTGTGGCTCGTCACGAACCCAGGACGACTGAGACCCGTAGTTCTCGATGTACTTGCGGATTCGCGACAAGTGCTCTTCGTATCGGCTATCAGTGCATACGAGGTGGCTCAAAAGGTTCGACTGGGAAAATGGCCTCAGGCGGAGTCTCTTTCACTGGATTGGGATGAGTTGGTGGCGAGCACGGATGCCCTGAGCCTTCCTCTGGAATCTGCCGATGCATTGATGGCCGGTCGACTCTCTTGGGATCATCGGGATCCTTTCGACCGCCTCATTGCGGCCCAGGCGATGAGACGCGGATACCAGTTGGTCAGTGCTGATCGCGTCTTCCGCTCTCTCGACGGGCTGCTGCTGCTGTCCGCATGACTGAGGCGGTCTCAACTGGCATGACGCTCGATTGATGGCGTGGTGAACAGTTGCGGTCCCCTCTCCGTTGAGGCTGTTATCACGGTTATTCTTCACCTGGATCTGCGGGCCTGGTCCGACACCCATAGGGATAGTGAGCCTTTCTCACCAGAACTGGCGGTGCGGGAGGGCGATGATCGGCGTGGTAGTGCGGGAAGGATGGGTGCCGAAGTGGGGGTGGTGCGCACGGGGCCGCGCCGCCCTGCGTCGTCCCAGGCCCTCTCACGCAATCACGCCGATTCGGGCCAGCTCTAGGATTTTTCCGATGAGAAAGGCTCGGCGAGTCTTTCATTCCCGGTCCGTCCCGGGATTCTTCTGACGAGAAAGACTCTATGTTATAATCATGATGTGGATCGTAACTGTTTAATTGCCGACCACAGCTTACTGACCACACCGGCGTATGAGGGGAACGATGAATGACTTTCTGACTCTCGACCCCGACGGTCGAGTCGCCGACCACGAGGGCAAGACCCTGGACTACAAGCGCGATCTGTCCGGACCCGAGGGAGTGCTGCGCACAGTCGTGGCCTTCGCCAATTCTGCGGGCGGGCGCCTCGTCATCGGCGTGGCGGATGATCGCAGCGTCGTCGGCATCGATGATCCCGTGACGGCCGAGATGCGACTGGCCAATCTCATTGCGGACTCGATACGCCCCCAATTGCTTCCCACCATCGAACTCATCACCCTCGATGGCAGGACCGTACTCGTCGCCAACGTGCCGGTCGGGGGGCAGCGCCCATATTATCTGAAGGAGGCGGGCCGATACGGCGGCGCCTATGTACGCCTCGGCTCCTCCAACCGGCGGGCCACCAGGCTGTTGACGGACGATCTCGCCCGGGGGGCGGGCTCGCGGACCTTCGATCGGCAGATCAACCCGCAGGCCGATATCGACGACATCGACCCGCTGGTGCTGGAACGGCTTCTCGGCCGGCCCATCGGAGAGGAGGAACTGCTCACCCTGGAACTGGTCGGACGCGAGAACGGGCGTCTGCGCCCGACCAACGCGGGCCTGCTCGTCGCCTGCCCCAGTCCTCAGCGCTTCTTCCCCCACGCGTGGGTGCAGTGCGGCCGATTCCGCGGCCGCGACGGGCTCGACCTCGTCGACCAGGCGGATGTGCGCGGTCCGCTCCCCCTCGCCGTCGACGAGGTCATGTCCTTCCTGCAGCGCCATCGGTTCCTGCGGGCCGAATTCGGGGCGGGCGACCCGGAGTGGAACTGGAGGCGCAGGGACGTTTCCTCCATCCCGGAGGCCGCGATCCGCGAACTGGTCGTCAACGCCCTCGTCCACTCCAGCTACTCCTACGGCGGCACCGCCATCAAGGTGGTCTTCTACGACCGGGCCATCGTCGTCGAGAGCCCCGGCGGGCTCGTGCCCGGCGTGACCATTGAGCAGATCACCCACGGCGTGTCCGTCCAGCGCAATCCGGCGCTCGCCCGCGTCTTCCGCGAGGCCGGGCTCGTCGAGCTGTGGGGGATGGGGTTGCGCACCGTCATCCGGGACCTGACCGATGGGGGCTACGAGCCGCCTGACATCGAGGAACTGCACGAACGGCTGCGGATCACCGTCCGCATCCCCGACCACGACCCGCGATACTTCACTCCGGTCCGGCCCCGGAAGACCGCGGGCGCGAGCGGCGAGACGGGCGCCCGCGTGAGCAACTCGAGTGAGCAGGTGAGCAAGTCGGATCACCAAGTCGAGTCACCAAGTCACCAAGTCGAGTCACCAAGTCACCAAGTCGGGCGGCTTGACGAATCGGCGCTCGAGGTCCTCACCGCCGTGAGCGAGCGGGACATGTCCCGCTCGGAACTGCTCACCGGGCTCGGACTGACCAACGAGACGCGCAATGCGCGCCGCCACCTCGATCCTCTTCTCGAAGCCGGGCTTATCGAGCGGACCGTCCCCGACAGGCCGAACAGCCGCCTCCAGCGTTACCGGATCACCGACGCCGGCCGCGCCCGCCTGAACAGTCCACCCGGACCCGCCGAATAGCCCCGCCAATGAGCCCGCACTCCGGTCGAGGCGGCCGGGGGAGAGGGGGAGGGCGGGCCCGGCGCCGTCGTCGCCGTGACGGGCGCCGCGCACCGCGGGGCCCGTCAGTCGGCGCTCGCGCTCCAGGCGCGGAGCTCCTCCTCGACCACGGACCTCGCCCACTGCCGGCTCGTCCCCGGCTCCTCCTGGACGAGGTGGAAGGCCAGTCCGTCGACGACGACGTGGAGCCTGCGGGCGCGCTCGTCGAGCCGCTCCTCGCCCGCGTCGGGGCGGATGCGGGCGAGGAGGCGCCGGCAGAGGCGGTAGAGCTCGTCCCGGGCGCGGTCCCGGATCCGCAGGAGCTCCCGGTCCGCCCCCGCCTCCGCGATGAGCGCGACATTGATCTCCATCTCGGCGCGGCTCGCCGAGTCCGTGGGGACCAGGTGGAGCAGGACCTCGGTCGCGTAGGCCAGGGTGCTCTGATCGGTTGGCACCGCCCGGACGCGCCGGGTGACATTGTCGATCATCAACTCGGCCGCGGAGGTGAGCAGGGCGCTGCGGGTCGGGAAGACGTGCCGGAGCGACCCCACCGACACACCCGCGGCGGCGGCGACCGTGCGGAGGGACACTGCCGAGACGCCGTGGTGGTGGATCACGGACCACAGCGCCTCGACGAGTTCGGCCTTGCGGGCGGCGCGGTCGATTCTGCGGGGCATGATCGTATGGTAGCACGATCGTGCTACCATACGATCATGAATGATGTTCCGGATGCGGCGGCCGCTCCAGATGCGGCGGATGCGGCCGCCCCGACCCGGCGGGAGGCGCTCGCGAGGGCGCTCATCGGCTGGGTGGTGCTGACCCTGGGGGTCGAGTTCTCGATAACGATCGCGCGGCTCGTAAGCGACTGGGTCGCGGCGGGCCCCGCCTTCGTCCCCGTGCTCCAGGCGGTCCTGACCCCGATGATCGTCGTCCCCGCCGTCGTGATCCTCCGACGGCGGCTCGATCGCAGGCCCCTCCGAGGAGCCGGGGGAATCGGCCTGGCCCGACGCTGGCCGGCCACGGCCGTAACAGGTGCGGCCGTCGGCCTCGGCGCCGGGGCGCTGGTGTGGGCCCCGGCGTTCTGGGCCGGCTGGATCCGCCTCGAACGCCTCGATCCGACGGCGCTCATCATCTTCCTCGCGGTCAACACCGTCGTCCTGCTGCTGTACGAGGCCCTGCCCGAGGAACTGGCTCTGCGCGGCTACGGATGGTCCACGATGCGCGAGGCGTGGTCCCCGCTCACGGCCACCGCGACCATCACGGTGCTCTTCTGCCTCAACATGGTCCCGGGGAACCTCATCCGGGCGGCGGCCTCGGCCCTCCTCCCCGGCGTCGAGATGACGGGCTTCCCTCTGGCGCCGAGCGGAGCCGATCCCATCGTCTACCTGACGCAGATGCTCATCTTCGGTCTCGCCCTCATCGCGGCCCGACGCCTCCCGCTTCCGGGTGCGCTCACCGCCGCGATCGCCTTCCACGTCACCGTCCTGACCGTCAACCGTGTGCTTCTGGGCGGCCTGAGGTGGATCGATTCCGGAGTCAGAACCGGGCTCGCCGCCCCGGAGGTCGCCGCCCTCACCCTCGTGTACCCCGTGGTCGGCGGCGTGCTCTTCATCCTCATCCGACGGTGGCTGGAGCGTCGCACCGGGATCCGCGCCGGGGCCAGTGGCCCGACGGAGCGATAACGCCCGCGCCGCGAGCGCGCCCACGCCCCGCCGATTGCCCGCGCTCGCGGCCATCGGACGCCCCCGTCCGTACCGGGGGAGCGCCGGCGGTCCGCGGCCGGACGGGCCCGCTGGCCCGCGCCGTCGCGCGGCGCTACCATGCCGCCATGTGGATCATCCGTATGCGTTGAGCCGATGACGGCTCACCGCGCCGTCCGCCCCCATCCGCGCCCGGCACGCCGGGCGGGCCCGTCGCCGAACCGCGGGCCCCGACGCAAAGGACCCCTTAGTGACCCCAGACAGCAACCGCACCCCGCTGCCGAATCAGCAGGCCGACGGCGCCGACGTCGTCGCCCGGCCCGGCCCGGAGCCCGCCGCCGAGCCCGGCTCCGGCTCACTGGCCTGG
>ERZ773022.1346-NODE-1346-length-16603-cov-2.302453_pt1 | contig 16603 bp, 7 predicted proteins | sample MGYA00580839_ERZ773022 | MGnify/ENA primary metagenome ERZ773022 (study PRJEB29015, sample SAMEA2738020) | human oral metagenome | biome: human oral; feature: human-associated habitat; material: dental | place: China | collected 2044 ... | reverse complement strand
TAAACTTCATGATTGAGCAGGATTTTAGCCAGCAGAAAGTAAGCCACGGGTCGTGTGAAACGGCCATAATAGTTGCCTTCGTGATTGCTGTGTGCATTGGGCAGATAGGGAATTGCGGCTAAAAGTTCGTTGATAAGCGTGGTGGTTACTTTCTTTCTGGTTGACTGTTTTACATCTTCCAAGGTCACACCTTCCTGCATGACAAGGGGCACATTGCCCCACATGTCCATGATATAGAAGTAGAACAAGGCACGCAGTCCACGTGCTTCTGCAGTGTATTCCTTATATTGTTCGTCGGTAAGAAGTTGCTTGTGCTGGTCTATTTCGTAAAGTGCGTGGTTGCAAAGTGACACGCTGCCATAGAGATAGTTCCATGTGTTGAGGAGCGGAAGATCGGTAGATGTCCACTCATGATGATAGAGATTCTGCCAGAACCCGCCGTCATACCAGTCGCCACCACGTATGGGAAGCATTGCTTCGTCAGTGGAAAAGGTGTTGTAGTCGTATATACCTCGGTTGGTTCCTTGTAGTCCTTGACTGTCAGAATAACCTCCAATCTGGTGGTAAAGGTTGCCAATGGTGTTGATATATAGGTTGCTGGCCGATGTATAAAGCTTATCTTCTTCAAGCTTGTCTTTTGGAGTTTCATCAAGACAGGCATTGAAAAGCAACGCCATGACTGTTGCCATGAAGATATGAGTGATAGTGAAGAGTCGGGTTTTCCCATATGAAAAAGAGTTAGAATTGAATGCTCATGCCAATAGAATAAGCGCGATAAGGAGGATAGGTTCGCTTGTCGTCAATGCCCAAAGTGCCATTGACGATGTAGCTGTTTATCATGGGTGTCTGTCCGCTGTAGCCTGTAATGGTGGCTATATTGTTGACAGAACACGACAGACGGAGGGCGCTGATATAACGTGACTTGACAGGAATGTTCCAGCCAATCGTAAGATAATCGAAGTTAATATAGTCTCCGCGCTCCAACCAGTAGTCTGTAGCAATCTGGTCTTTGATGTTCATCTGTGGTGCCTTAGCCATTACATTGTAGTCTGGAAAACTTGACATGTTCATGTAAGTGAGGCTGGTTCCATTGTAGATTTTATGCCCAAAGGCACCGTTTATCTGTAGAGATACATCGAAATCTCTGTAGCGAAAGCTGATGTTTGAACCCAAAGTCCATTTTGGAGTGGCTTGTCCGGCGATATAACGGTCGCCTCCATCTTCGAGGTTTACACTCCCGTTATGGTCTAAGTCAGCGATAGTATAGCTGTAGCTTCCATTGTCGTTGCGGTGCAGTCCTGTGCAATGAGGCAGATAGAACACGCCGAGTGGTTGGCCCACAATCTGATAAACGATGTTGTTGTTACCGCCATGAAAGCCTGCACCATTAAGCTGTCCGATGCTTATGATGTCGGCAGCAGTGAGATTACTCCCTTTGTAATTGCCTGAAAGTGAAATCAGCTTGTTCTTCTGGAAGGCCACATTCATGTTGATGTTCAACTCCATATCTTTCTTTGTTATCGGTATAATTCCGAGTCCAAACTCAAGACCACTGTTGCTCATCTTACCTAAGTTGGCTAAGAACTTATTGAAAGTAAAGGGTGGAACAGGCACGTCATACTGGTACAACATATCGGTAGTGAGACTGTAATAGTATTCTGCAGTGAGCACAATCCTGCTGTTGAGAAGCGCTATGTCGGTGCCAATGTTGAAGGTACTGCGCGTTTCCCATTTCAAATCGGGGTTCGTATTGCGGAATTGTCCGAATGTAGTTGTAGGCGAACCTTGTACACTAATGACGCCCGTGGGACGCAATAGTGCCATTGAGTTGTAGGAGTCGATGCCGCCTTGATTACCACTTTGCCCATAGCCTGTACGCAGTTTCCATAGGTTGATGACTTTATTGAGGGGCTTGAAGAACGGTTCCTGGCTGATACCCCACGTGCCGGAAACAGATGGAAAGAACCCCCATTTGTTGTTTTTCCCAAAGAGACTGCTGCCATCGGCACGCAGATTCATATCAAGGGTGTAGCGTTTGAGCAGCGTATAACTGACACTTCCCATCACAGAAGCTAAGGAGGGATCGCTGTATTCAGAGCCAGTTCCACCATAAGGGCGCGTTGAACCGGCAGCCAGATTGTTATAGCCGATGTCGTTGGTAGTAAAGCCTTTCACTGTCGTCCAGAAGCCGGTACGCTGGCTTTTCTGATATTCTGTCATGGCTGTTGCATTGACTTCGTGCATATCCCATTGATGATGATAGTCCAATGTGACGTTGCCTAACCATTCTTCGCTTTTGTGTTCACCACGAAAAGCCTGTCCCTGTGCCCACACCCACGTAGGATAATACGAGGCATTTTCAAGCGATGTATAGCTGTAGCTGCCGAAAAACCGCAGGTTAAGTGAAGGATAAAGCGCGAAATCAAGCCCCAGATGCGTGTTGAAGTTCAGGCTTTGTTCATGCTCTTTCTTATTCAGTTCGGCCAAAGGTGAGGCTATCTGACTGGCTGCCCCATTGCGATCCCAGCCACCATTTGCATTCTTTCCTTCCGGGAAAGTAGGGTTTTGAGTGGCTGCTCCATAGAAAAGTTTCTGCTCATCTGCAATGAATTTGTTCTTCTGTTATGAGCCGAAGACTCCGAAATCAATCTGTAACAGGTCATCGAAAGCTTTTTGTGTGAGGTCGAACTTAGCCACGAAGTTACGGCTTTCGGTGATTTTTACGACCATATCATGCTGCATTAAGCCGACCGAAGCACGGTAGTTGCTGCTGGGAGAACCGCCACTGAAGGCCACATGATGGTTCTGAACGAAGCCTGTTCTCGTAATAGCATCCTGGAAATCAGAGTTATATCCTCCGTCAACATACTTGAGGCCGAGTCGTTTGGCAGTGTTGATGTAGTCGCGTGCAGACAGCATTTGGAGTTTATTGTATTTTCGTTCGAAGCCTATATTGCCGTCATAGCTGATGTGAAACAGGCTTCCATTGCCTTTTTTAGTTGTCACCTGAATGACTCCCGAAGCGCCTCTTGAACCATATTTAGCCGTTTCCGTGGCGTTCTTCAGTATGGCAAAGCGCTCTATGTCGGCAGGATAAACGGTGGAAAGTGTTGCCAAGTCACTGTAGACTCCGTCGATAATAACGAGTGGGTCGTTGCCTCCTGTGAGTGAAGTTGTACCGCGAACGCGTACACTATTAAGCTGGGCCATGCGGTTTTCACCTGAAGAAATGTTCACACCTGCCGCTTGTCCGCTCAACGCATTAAGCGAGTTGGTGACCAATCCTTTGTTCATTTGCCGCTCTGTGATAATGTCAATAGGCCCTTGAGACACGTTGGGTGTGAGCTGTTTGATAGCTATAGAGTCAATACCCTTAGTGATTTTCTGTGCCATTGCAGCAGGCATTGCAAGGAATTGAAATGCGATTAGAATGTTTAGGTGTTTCATGTTAGGGCTATATATTCGTCATGTTTATATTGCAAATATAATAAAAAAAGGAGAAGTTCGACACTTCTCCTTCTATATTTCTTTAAAAAAATGCGGATGAAATCAATTGTTCTTCTTGTAATACTCTAAGCCCAACTGTACGTTCTTCTTTAATGCTTTCGATGAATATGTAGCTCCACTGACCCCATCGACATCCATCTTGGCTGCCTTCGAAACGCTTTTTCCGTTGTATTCTGTCAGCAAAGTCTTCGCTTTGTCAAAGAACTTAGGCGTTTCATGATTAGGAAGTGCCTCGATTTTCACGACTTTATCCTGTTTGATATATATCTTCACAGGGGTTGTTCCCTTGAAACCTTTGATGCCTTTTCCCAATAGATTGGTGTTGATAATCGTCGTATCATTTTCCTTAGTCATGATGTTATCGGCAGGCATTGCACTCATCATGATTACAACCATCGCACATGCTGTGAGGGTTGTGAGTAGTCCATTCATTCTCTTTTTCATCGTTTTGCTTCTTAAATTATCCGTTAAAACGTGGGCAAAGATAGCGAAATAAAATGAATAGTGCGGGCTATGGCAGGTAAAAATTAGGTTTTTTAACCTTGCAGAAGAGCGGAAGCAAATAATATGTTAATTCTGTTCATGATTGTTTACAAATGCTCTCATCATGCTTGTAGATTTGAACTGAAGTCCTTTCTTGGTCTAAATAAATGCTGTTTTTGGGTGTTTTGCAATATATTGACAGTCAATAAGTTATGGAATACAAGACGAATTGCACGATAAAATCATGATAGAAAACGTTGTAACTTGTATCAAGTTACCATGCAATCTGTGTCAAAATACGTGGCAATTTGACTCACTTTAGCGTGTAAAGTGATGCAGATTGCAGGATGAAGTGACTGGAATTGTAAATTGAAAGGGTAAAAATGAGAATACCGAAGCCATTAAATGACTTCACACAGGCATTGAAAGTGGCTTTTCATTTCTATTTGGTGAGGATGCGAAATGTTAAAAACGAGCTGATATCTTTACAAAAGAAGTGGGGTGCTGCAAGGGCTTTGATGTTTCTTCTTACTGCATATTATACAGTCACCCCTGCCTCTGAAGCCTCTGAAGACAGCTTGCTTTTGAGAGACAGGGGCGTGTATGAGTTCATAAAAGGGGCTTTCAGAACAGCACATCCTTTAGCTTCTGATACAAGAATGATAGCGTCAGAAGCAGCAGGCCAAGGCTGATGAACACGATAATCTTGCCGAGTGCAGGCATTGTCCATACGTCGCTGAGGACGAGCTTGCCTAAAACAATACCGAATTCTGCCAGACTCACCATTCTCACTTCCTTGCTCTTGCAGCGCATGCCGACAATCATCAGCAGGAAGGCTGCCGTGCCCAAGGAGAGCGAGAAACCCGTGTCGAAACTCGGATTGCCGAATGTGAGCAGCAAAAGACGGGCGCCTGTGAGCCACACGAGTGTGGAAATGACGGCAAAGAACGGCTGTAATTTCTTTGTTTCCCAATGTAATGCCAGCATCTTCCACATGATATAGCCCATCAGAGTCGCGACAACTGATGTTGTTACCCATTGCAGTGTGAGCACCGTGGTACTGCGGATGTCATAGCCACCCCATATCGTTACCATATAGACTATAGTGACAAAGCAGAGCAGAATGAGATAGGCCACCTTGTATTTTCTTACTTTAAAGCGGCGATGAAGCACGAGAGAGCCGGCAAGAAGGATAGTTGCTATCGTCAAAGGGTTGGCTTCATGGGCAATGTCTTCTGCCAAATAGCATGTAAAGTCGTTGGAGAACGCCATGTAAAGCCATAGAAAGCCTACTGCATAGGCAATGACATTGCAGGGAGTATAGTGCAGAATGCGCCGGCCTTTACTGAAGAGTCGCCTGTTGCGTTGCATGATAATGGCTGCTGCGAACGAAGCAATGGAAATGGTAAACAACATGAGGAAGTTGCTGTTGAGGAACAACTTGTGGCTTGTGTCTTCGTAGGAGGTGTACCAAAGGATATAGTATGTCAGACTAAAGATTATAGAAAGGAACGCAAGTATGGCTGCGCTGCGCTCATAAATGACGGATTTCTCTTTCGTATAAAGCCAAAGTAACAGCACAGACTCTGTGGCCCAGATAATGATAATGGTTGTATTGGTGAACAACAAAGGTACACCTATTGATGCGAAAGCTATCGTCAGAGCAGACATAGTCTTGCGCAATGTGTCGTGACCCGATATGCGGAAGCGTAGGTAGAGGTAGAAAATGAGATTGACAAATGCGATGAAGAACGACAGATAACCAGGCTCATTGATGAACATGTCGCTGTCTGCTATGACGCATCCTCCATATAGAAGATAAATAAAACCATTGAGGGTGATGACTGCCATGAGTGCCCTGTGCATGCGTTGACTGCAAGACGGTTGCATGATGAGACGCACAGGAAGCAGGAAGATGAAATAGAAGAGCGTGGCAAACCCAAGTACAAGGAAATTGATTTGCAGATTATAGTAGAGTATATGGCTTTCTATAACAGTCAACCATAATATAATATAAGTAAAAGCAAAAGCCACGATGGGCAGCAATCCCCATTTCTTATAGAATGCAAGTGCAAACATTCCAAGGTTGAGAATGGTGAGATAAGTCTGTAATGCGATGATGCTTCCGGAGTCGGTACTGACGATGAAGGGAGCAATGAAGCCTCCGACAAGGGCCGTTACAGCTAATTCGCAGCGGTCATAGCGTATGGAAACAATGGCCATGAATATCGTTGTGAGGCAGAGAATGACGAAAGCGGCCGTTTGAGAGAACAGCTGATAATAGTGGAAAGCAATGGAAACGGTCAGATAGAAAACGCCGAATGCGCCGCCTGCGAGCAGCGAACTGAATGTGTGATAACGCTTGTGGAGCCATTGGGCCAAGCCAAGCATGACAACACCGACGGCAAATCCCATGACCGTGCGGGCCACTTCGTTGATCCAGTTCTGGTCAATGGCGTACTTGACAAAGTATCCAATACCGAGAATAAACACCAAAATACCAATCTTTCCAAAGAGGTTTTCACCGATAAACTTCTCATAATTGGTTGTCTTTGGCGCCACTTCTTTGGGTTGTTCCGTCTTTTCTGTAGCTTCATTCGTTGGGATAAATGTTGCCTCTTCATCCTTTGTTGAAGGCTGTTGGAGTGGGGTGGCACTATCTTCTGTTGATTGTTTAACCGACGAATGGAGTGGAGATACTATGCTTTCCTTTGGTGTAACCGAAGCTTCTGCAGGTTGTGTGTCAGGGGCTTGAAGTGGAATAGTATTGTTTTCTGGTTTTTCCAAAGCTTCCTCTAAAGGCATTATGGCTTCTTTTTCAAGAGTCTTAATGGGCACATCTACCATTGGTGGCTGTTGAATGCTTTCCCCAATGACAACCGTTTCTTTAGTTTCGGTCTCTGCATCTGTGGCTTTTGTGGTACTTGTTTGTGTTTCAGTGTTGCTGCCATGCTGTATTGTTGTCTTTTGTTCCGCCTTCTTCTGCACAGCTTCTTCAGGCTTTTCATCGGCAGAGTGCACTTTATTTGCAAGCGAATTTTTCAGCGTTGACAGTTCCAATCCCATGATTGTGAGTGTCTTGTTGATTTCTGATAGTCGCGTGAGGATGGTGATGAGAAGAGCTCCCAATACGATTATGGTAAGCAACATCAACATGGTTGACGATATATAATCCATTGTCTTATTTTGTTGTTTTGGTGGTAAAGATAGTAATTATCATGTAGATTGCAAAACATTCTGTCAATTACTTTCCGTGAATTTCATCCAGATGGTCTTTCCTGAAAAATGAAACTTGCCTCTTCCTACGAGCTTGGGAAGAGGCAAGAAAACGTAATAAAGCTTTAATTCTGTTTGGCAGGAGAAGTCGTTGTCGTGTTATCATGATGAAGCTCTTGGCGTCGGCAGCCCGTGCAATATAGGCATCTCGTGCGTCACCTTCTATCTCTGAGTAATGTTGTATGGGTATCTTGCATTGGAATTCTGGTCTGTGTAGATTGTCACGGGTGTCTGATATCGAGTAGCTTTGATAGGAATAAAAGGGTATGTGTTTCTTTTCGGTTTCGCATTGTGCTATTGATGGTGTTATGGTCAGGCATACAATATATTTACCGCGCACACGTTATAATATATAAACTCAGGAAAATAAAACAGCAATGATAGAATATATAAAGGGAGAACTGACCGAACTTACGCCGGCTTTGGCCGTTGTCGAAGCTGCAGGGGTGGGCTATGCTCTCAACATTTCATTGACCACTTACAGTGGTATCCAAGGCAAGAAAGCAGTGAAACTCTATGTGCATGAGGCACTCACTACGGGCGGTCGTGATGACAGTTTCACGCTCTACGGCTTCGTCAATAAGCAGGAACGGGAACTCTACCGCCTGCTCATTACCGTGTCGGGAGTAGGTGCTAACACGGCTCGCATGATGCTTTCGTCAATGAGTCCGGCTGAACTTTGCAATGCAATCGCCAATGGTGACGAGAAGATGATTAAGGCTGTAAAAGGTATCGGATTGAAGACGGCACAGCGTGTCATCGTTGATTTGAAAGACAAAATCATGGCAAGTGGCATTGCCGATGAACTGCATGTGGGTAGTCAGAAGAGTGGCATTGCGGTGAATAATGCCGTGAAAGATGAGGCTGTGGCAGCATTGACAATGCTTGGTTTCTCTCCCGCTCCGGTGGCTAAGGTCGTTGTGGCTATTCTCCAGAAGCAGGCAGATATGCCGGTGGAGCAGGTGGTGAAAGAGGCTTTGAAACAGTTAAAATAACGCTAAAGTTATTCTTTGAGTAAGAAAAAAGCATACGTATTATTGGGATTTCTGATGGCTTTTGCGGTCAGTTATGCCTTTACTGTGCCTTTCTTCCAGCAGGGAGTGTCTTCCCGTCAGCAGCGTAATGGGGTGCAAAAACAGGAATATCGGGCAGAAACGGATACGGCGAAGCGTGTCAAAAAACCGCTTTGGCGTATTCAACGCACACAACCTATAAGTTGGAGCGACCTTGATAGCAGTGCACTCGATTTGCAAACGCCCCCCGATTTGCGTCAACAAGTCATCTATAATGATACGCTCAACGGTTATTTCTTTGGTCGCAAGCTTGGTGGAACCTATTTGTCGGCACCCATAGTGATGTTGCCCGACGAGTATATGAATTGGACTGGCAGGCAACGGAGGTATGCTTTCTTTCGCAAAAAGAATGCAGAGATCTTCCAAACTAAAGGAAAAGACAAGTTCGATTTCACGGATATGCACTTCGATTTGGGCCCTGCCGAAAAGATTTTCGGCCCGGGTGGTGTGCACATTCGTACGCAGGGAACAGCCGAACTGAAGTTTGGCGCTACGATGAAAAACGTGGAGAACCCTGCTTTGACTATCAACCGACGCCATACTACGACGATGAATTTCGATGAGAAACTCAATGTCAATGTCAATGGAAAGGTTGGAGATAAGGTCAACATGAACCTGAACTATAACACTGATGCAACCTTTGACTTTGATGCGCAGAACCTGAAACTGAAGTATGAAGGCAAGGAAGACGAGATTGTGAAACTCGTTGAGGCGGGTAATATTTCGTTTCCTTCTAATTCATCTCTTATCAGAGGTGCGACTTCACTCTTCGGATTGCGCACGGATTTGCAGTTTGGAAAGCTCAAGATGCAGCTTGTTGCCTCGCAGAAGAAAAGTTCTTCGAAGACTGTTTCGAGTAGGGGAGGAGTGCAGTTGACGCCTTTCGAGTTCAGCGCGGCTAACTATGAAGAGAACCGCCACTTCTTTCTTGCGCAGTATTTCCGTGACCATTATGCCGAAGGCATGCGGGCTTTACCTAACTTGAAGACCGGTATTAACATCGGACGTGTAGAGATTTGGGTGACCAACAAGACGGGAACAACGACCAACACACGTAATATTGTGGCATTGACCGACTTGGGTGAGCATGCAAATGTGAGCAATACGCATCTTTGGGCAACGACAGGTATGTCGGTTCCGAGCAACAGGGCAAACACCGAATATGCTGCCATGGCAGGCACATACAATGCTGCCCGCGACATAAACCAGACTTCAACGGTGCTTGACGGAGCCGGATTGACGGGTGGAAGTGACTATGAAAAGTTAGAGAGTGCACGGCTGTTGAGTACTTCGGAATATACAGTGAACAAGGCTTTAGGCTATATCAGTCTCAACGCGGGCATCAATACCGACCAGGTTGTGGCTGTAGCTTTTGAATATACTCATGGCGGACAGACTTATCAAGTGGGCGAGTTTGCGGGTGATCGTACGAATGTGAGCGAAGCTTTGTTCGTGAAATCGCTGAAGAATACGAGTAATAGTCCCTCGCAGGGAAACTGGAACTTGATGATGAAGAATGTCTATCGGCTGGGCGATACCGTGGAGAAAGAGAGGTTTAGACTCGATGTGAAATATCAGAGTGACACTACAGGTGTCTACTTAAGTTATATTCCGGAGGAACAAGTTAAGAAGCAAACGATAATCAAACTGCTTGGGGCTGACCGCCTTGATAATAATAATCGTCCCAACAGTAATGGCTATTTCGACTATGTAGAGGGCTATACAGTAAGCAATGGACGTGTGTTTTTCCCCGAGCCTGAACCTTTCGGACGTGATCTCTACCGACTGCTTGTGGCTAAAGGTGTACCCTCTGCCGTTGCACAGAAATATGTCTTCAATGAGCTTTATGACAACACGCGGACTGCTGCCAAGCAGATGGCAGAGAAAGACAAGTATAATTTGGTGGGGCAATTCCGTGGTTCTTCAGCCAATATCATATCCTTGGGTGCTTATAATATCCCGCAAGGTTCGGTGGTTGTGACGGCAGGTGGTGTGAGATTGGTAGAGGGGTCAGACTACAGTGTGGACTATAGTGCAGGCGAAGTGACTATTCTCAACCAGAGCATTATCGATGCTGGTACGGCAGTTAATGTGTCGCTTGAGAGTAACAGTGATTATGGTATGCAGCGTAAGACGATGTTCGGGGTGAACTGGGAATACGACTTCTCACGTAATTTACAGTTGAGTGGTACGCTGCAACATCTGTCTGAACAGTCGCTGACAAATAAGGTAACAATGGGCAGTGAACCATTGAACAATACCTTGTGGGGACTGAATATCAATTGGAAAAAGGAGAGCCAATGGCTCACGGATATGCTTGATAAGTTGCCTTTTCTGCATTTGACGCAGCCTTCACAGATTAGTTTTACAGGAGAATTTGCCCAGCTTATTGCGGGTAGAAACAGTGGAACGCAGGATAATGCATCTTATCTTGATGATTTTGAAAACACAACGAATAAGATTGATATCGCCATGCCTGCATCGTGGATTATATCGAGTGTGCCTTCTACTTTCCCTGAAAGCAGTGACAAAACTACATTGGCAAGCGGTTTCAATCGTTCGCAGTTGGCATGGTATACGATAGATCCGTTGTTCACACGGCGTAGTAGTTCGCTCACACCTGCTCATCTGAAGAGCGATTTGGAGCAGCTTTCCAACCATTATGTCCGTGAGGTTGCAACGCGCGAACTCTATCCGAAGAAAGATATTAGCAACTATAATGGCTCGTCGTCGACATTGAATGTGTTCAATTTGGCCTATTATCCTAACGAGCGTGGTCCCTATAATTTTAATCCCAATCTGAACCACGACGGTACGCTTCCCAATCCTGAAAGGCATTGGGGAGGACTGATGCGAAAGCTTGACACCAATGATTTCGAACGGGCAAATATAGAATATGTAGAATTCTGGTTGCTTGATCCTTTCATCTATTCCAACCGAAAAGCCAACGCTAATGATTATGGAGGCGATTTCTATTTGAACTTGGGTGAGGTTTCCGAAGATGTACTCCATGATGGTAAGAAGTTTTATGAAAGTGGTATGCCTGTTGATGGTTCACAGAGTTATACGACGACACAATGGGGTAAGATACCTACGTCAAGCATCGTCAGTTATGCCTTTGCAACGACTAAGGGAGCACGTGCCTTGCAGGATGTGGGCTTCAATGGACTCAATGATGAAGAGGAACGACGCTTTCAGTCTTATCAGAATTTCCTCACTTCCATACAGGGACAGGTGAGTGCTGCAGTATGGGATTCAATTTATAATGACCCTGCAAACGATGACTATCATTATTTCCGGGGCTCTGATTATGACCAAATGAAGGCAGACATCCTGCGCCGATACAAGTATATCAATAATCCACAAGGCAACTCTCCCGACAGCGGTTCGAGCAGTGAACGCTATGATACGTCCTACAAGACGACGCCTGATGTTGAGGATATCAATCAGGATTACACGCTCAACGAATATGAAAAATATTATCAGTATCATGTGTCAATTCGTCCTAATGATATGGTTGTGGGGAGTAATTTTATTGTAGATAAGCGTGATGCGAGTGTGAAGCTGCGCAATGGACGAACGGAGAATGTCACATGGTATCAGCTCCGCATTCCACTCAGAGAGTATGAACGGCGTGTTGGTTCGATTTCTGATTTCACGAGTATTCGCTTCATGCGTATGTTCCTTACAGGTTTTAAGCATCCTATCGTGTTGCGTTTTGGAAGTTTTGACCTCGTGAGGGGAGATTGGCGTGTCTATGAACGGAACCTTGATAATCATACAGGTTCGGGTACGTTGGCTGTCAGTTCAGTCAGCATAGAAGAGAATGGTGACAAGACACCTGTTAACTATATCCTTCCACCAGGCATCAATCGGGAACAGGATCCGACGCAGCCTCAGTTGATTGAAAGCAACGAACAGGCGTTGAATTTCACAGTTAATAACCTGTCACATGGCGAGTCTAAGGCGGTCTATAAGAACACAACGGTAGATTTAAGGCAGTATAAGCGCTTGCAGATGTTCGTGCATGCAAATGCCTTGGAACAGAATACGACACAGCTTGATGATAACCAATTGGCAGTATTCATACGCTTGGGGTCTGACTATAAGAATAATTATTATGAGTACCAGATACCTTTGAAGCTCACTCCTCCAGGCAAATACAATCTCAATTCGCCAACAGACCGTACTGTTGTTTGGCCGCAAGATAACATGATGGATATAGCATTACATCTGTTTACTGATTTGAAAAAGCAACGCAATATTGCAAAAGCTGCAGGACATGCTAACTTCATGCAGGCTTTCACGGCATATGATAAAGACCATCCTGCCAATCTGATCACTATCCTGGGTAATCCTTCCTTAGGTGAAGTGAAGACAATGATTATTGGTGTTAGAAACCTTTCGGGAGATGTGAAGAGCGGTGAAGTGTGGGTTAACGAATTGCGTCTGAAGGAGTATAATAATAAAGGTGGCTGGGCTGCTAACGGCAATTTGAATGTTCAGTTGTCTGATTTGGGCACGGTGAATGTACAGGGACGTTATGTCAGTGATGGTTTTGGTGGCCTTGAAAGCACGGTGGCTGAACGTACGCAGGAAAGTCTTTCAACCTACAGTGTGACGACAAGTTTGGAATTAGGAAAGTTCTTTCCTGACAAGGTAAAGGTCTCTGCGCCTCTTTACTATTCGGTAAGTCATGAAACAAGTAGGCCGCGTTATAATCCTTTAGACACCGACATGACCTTGAAAGATGCGTTGGAATCAAGTTCAAAAGCAGAGCGGGATAGTATTGAGGCCATTGCGGTGACAAAGCGGATCAATACAAATTTCTCACTATCAAATGTGCGAATTGGGGTTCAAACAAAGAATCATCCGATGCCTTATGACCCTGCAAACTTCTCTTTTTCCTACAGTCATTCCCATAGCCACACGAGTGGTAAGACTACAGTTTACGAGAATGAAGACAATTGGCGAGGGGCAATGAACTACAATTGGTCGCCGGTTTACAGAGCCTGGGAACCTTTCAAGGGCATTCGAAGCAAGTCGAAGTGGTGGGATATCGTGAAGAAATTTGGTCTTAATTGGTTACCACAGAACTTGGGATTTAATACCGAGATGACACGCAGTTACTATGAGTTGCAGGAGCGGGATATGGAGACTTTGGAGCCAAACCGACTGCCGGTGAGTTTCAATGAGCAGTTCCTTTGGAACCGAGACTTTACAATTCGTTGGGATTTGACACGCAATCTGCACATGAATTTCCAAAGTGCTACGCGCTCACAGATAGAAGAACCTTACACGCCTATTAACAAAATGCTCTATGCCGACCGTTATCATGCGTGGAAAGATTCCGTTTGGACGAGCATCAAACGCCTTGGAACACCACTCGATTATCAGCAAACGTTCACGCTCTCCTATCAAGTTCCGCTGAATTTGCTACCTATTTTCGACTGGATAAATGCTGATACGCAGTATAATGCCAATTATACTTGGGTGCGAGGAACTGAAACAGAGAAGCATGTTAGTCTTGGGAACACGATTACCAACAATCGAAATCTGAATTTGAATGGGTCTTTCAATATGGAAAGATTATATAATCATATTCCTTTTTTGAAGAAGACTAACGAGCGTTTTAATCGTAGAACAGTTTATAATCGACAGCCTTCTACAAAGAAAAAGAATTCGAAGACCGACCATACACAGCAGGCTTTGCCTAAGAATAAGGGTGGTTTTGAACAGGAAATTACGTTGCGTCCCGATACAGTTATTGCCATAACGCATGGCAAACACAGTCGTAGACTTATCGTAAATGCCCGTACAGAGGATGGACATAGTTTCAAATTGAAGTTTAAAAAGATGGATGATAACACGCTCCGCATTACGAATAAGGTAGATTCTGCCATAAAACTGAAACTCACTGTGAATACAAAAACACCTTTGGAAAAAGAGAGTTGGTATCGCACGACACAGAGTCTGGCCCGAGTAATGATGATGTTGAGGAGTGTTGATATCAGCTATCGCAATCAATATGCCATGACCTTGCCGGGCTTCATGCCTAATGTCGGGAAGGCTTTTGGGCAGAGTCGCGGTAACGGATTACTCTCTCCGGGGCTTGATTTCGCGTTCGGAGTGATAGGAGATTCGTACATTGACAAGGCACTTGAACGCAATTGGCTTCTTATGAATGACTCTGTTGCAACGCCAGCTGCCACTACTTCGACTGCAGATCTGCAGCTTCGGGCTACCTTGGAGCCTTTCCGCGACTTCAAGATTGACCTTAATGCCACCCGTGTCTCAACCAAGGCGCGCAGTATTCAATATATGTATGCAGGTCGTCCGACAACACAAAGTGGTACATTTTCAATGACGACAATATCTTTGGGAAGTGCTTTTGAGGGAATAGGTAATGCAAATAGTGGTTATCACAGTAAGACTTTTGATAGGTTCTGTAATCTCCTTGACGGTTTCCGACAGCGTGTTGAGGCCCAATATGTAGGCAGCAGATATCCTGCCGGCACATCTTTAGCAGGGCAAGCTTTCAATCCAAACAATGGGACTGTATCGAGATACAGTGCAGATGTAATGGTACCTGCATTCCTTTCAGCCTATACAAGCGTGAGCGGTAAAGGGCTTGATATCTTCCCTGCGCTAACGAAATTACTCCCCAATTGGTCTGTTCGTTATAGTGGGTTGGTTCAGTTGCCGTGGTTCCGCGATGTATTCCGTAGCTTTAATATCAATCATGGATACCGCAGTATCTATACGGTTGGTTCCTATGCATCGTTCAGTAGTTATCAAGAGTATATGAATGGATTGGGCTTTGTTGTTGATGCAACATCGGGTAATCCTGTTCCCAGCAGTATGTTTAACGTCTCAATGGTAAGCATCAATGAGGCTTTCTCTCCATTGTTGGGTATTGATATGACTTTCAACAGTGGCATGACAGCCAAGTTGGAATATCGGACAGTGCGGAGCTTAAACCTCAGTATGACGAGCGTTCAACTGAATGAATCATTGAGTAGAGATTGGGTGATGGGCATTGGATACCGTATTAATGATTTCAAACTCTTTGGAATGCAGACCCGACGCAAAGTAAAGCGTACGAAAAAAACAGCGAAAGAGACAGAAATGCAGGCAGAAATAATGACGAAACGCAGTGGGGTAAACCATGATCTGAACCTCAATCTCGATTTCAGTTATCGCAGACAGGCTTCGCTGACGCGTGATATTGCAACGATGACCAGCAATGCAAGCAGTGGAAACTCTGCGCTTAGATTGAGCTTTACTGCTGATTATACGCTCTCACGTATGCTTACAATGAGCTTCTTCTATGATTTTCAGAATAATACTCCACTATTGAGTAGCAACAGTTATCCTACATCAACGCGTGATTTTGGATTGAGTATGAAATTCTCTTTGACACGCTAAAGCACTCAAAAACAATAATGATGAATAATATTAAAACAGAAAATGCCCAGCCACAGCAGGCTTCTGATATCGCTTCTTTAATTATGTTGGCAATGAATCATGCTTGCTGTCAGTATTTTGCAGGCCCACATCACACGCTTTCCGACTTTCATCAGTTGATGACTCGCCTTGTTGAGCGGCATGATTCGCAATATTCCTATCTTCATACCATAGTAGCTTTGGATGGAAAAGATGTCATTGGTTGCTGTGTGAGCTATGAGGGGGGAAGGTTACATACATTGCGCCGTGCATTCATTGATGAGGCTTTGGCAAGCTTTGGCATAGATTATTCCGACATGGAAGATGAGACTCAAGCCGGCGAACTCTATATAGATAGTCTTGCTGTTGATGCTCACTATCAAGGTAAAGGCATAGCAACTACTCTGCTGAAGGCCACATGCGAAAAGGCTTTTGCCCTTCATTTGCCAGTTGGTTTATTGGTAGATAAAGGCAATCCTGCAGCAGAACGCCTCTATACACGTCTTGGTTTCCGCTATGTTAACGATGCTTCCTGGGGATCACACCCGATGAAACATCTGCAAAAAAGCTTTTGATAAATATATATATATAAGGTGGAGCGGGGTGCTGATAAATCTTTTAAAAAGTCCTCAATGATAGCATGTTTAATTAAAAAGTATTAAAGGATGAGAGTTTGTTGCCGTTTTATTTGGAATTATGAAAACTATCATCTATCTTTGTATCGTGTTTTTCATGGTATTAGATTATTAAGGTTAAGAAGATTGGTTGTCGTGAGACAATCAATTTTTTTTATATCTTTAATCTTCCCCATTCTTCTT